>Ga0111538_10008073_pt1 | contig 14131 bp, 16 predicted proteins | sample SoiMethybrSBSTD1_FD_79669 | JGI IMG/M metagenome (GOLD analysis project Ga0111538, IMG submission 79669) | Bulk soil microbial communities from a Populus tree surrounding site in Tennessee, USA - Soil MetaG P. TD hybrid SBSTD1 (version 2)... | ecosystem: Environmental > Terrestrial > Soil >... | reverse complement strand
CCGCGTCTTCGACCTTAAATGGGCCCGCCGCGACCCCGCCAGCCGCGCCGTTCACTTCTCCCCCCGCGGCCTTGCCGCCTTTCAGGCCCTCTTGTAGGGCGCAGGCGTTAGCCGTATTGCGCCGTTCTTGATGGCGGCGGCGCAATGCGCTTCGCTTATTGCGCCGTACAATGCACTACGCCCCCAGGTATGCGGTCTTGACGTGGGGGTTGTGAAGGAGGTCGGCGCCGGGGCCGGATAGGGTGACGCGGCCCTGCTCCAGCACGTAGGCGCGGTCGGACAGCTCCAGGGCGGCAAAGGCGTTCTGCTCCACCATCACCACGGTGACGCCCTGCCCGCGGATGTCCTTGATGATGTCGAAGGTGCGCTCGACCAGGTTGGGCGCAAGCCCCAGCGACGGCTCGTCGAACAGCACCAGCCTGGGCCGCGACATCAGCGCGCGCGAGATCGCCAGCATCTGCTGCTCGCCGCCGGAAAGCGTGCCGGCCGGCTGCTGGCGTCGCTCGGCGAGGATGGGAAAACGCGCATAGAGCTGCTCCAGATCGGTGGCGATGCCGGCGCTGTCGCGGCGCAGGTAGCAGCCCATCTCCAGGTTTTCGGCCACCGTCATGTGCGGGAATACGCGCCGCCCCTCCGGACAATGGGCGATGCCGAGCTCCAGGATGCGCCGCGCGCTCGCCCGCGTGATGTCCTCGCCGAGGAAGGCGATGCGGCCCGCGGCCGGCGCCAGCACGCCCGAGATCGCCTTCAAAGTGGTGGTCTTGCCGGCGCCGTTGGCGCCGATCAGCGACACGAGCTCGCCCCTCCGCACCTCGATGGTGAGGTCGCGCACCGCCTCCACCTTGCCGTAGCGGCAGGTCAGCCCCTCAACCTTGAGCACGAGGGTGCCTCCCTAGCCAAGACGGATGCAGATCATGCGGCGCCGGTCGATAAATCGGGCTGGCTGGGGCGCCAGGACTCGAACCTGGGAATGGCGGAATCAAAATCCGCTGCCTTACCGCTTGGCTACGCCCCAACTGGGAGGTGCGTTCTACGCGCAACGCCACGGGCTTTCAAGAAGACCACACCGTCCACCATGTCGGCGCTCCATGATCATGGCCGGCAATCTTTGCATCCCAGCATTGGAAAATCGGCGTGTCCTGCCTACAACCGAGGCTCGAACATTTAGGGAGGACTGCAATGACCATCTCTCGCCGTAGGTTCCTGGCCGCCACCGGTGCGGCAGTCGCCGCGCCCGCCCTCGCCCGGCCGGCATCGGCGCAGGCGCAGGTAACCCTCAAACTGCACCACTTCCTGCCGCCCATGTCCAACCCGCATCAGAAGTTCCTCACCCCCTGGGCGCGGAAGGTGGAGGCCGACTCGCAGGGCCGGCTCAAGATCGACATCTTTCCCTCCATGCAGCTCGGCGGCACGCCGCCGCAGCTCTACGACCAGGCCAAGGACGGCGTCGTCGACATCGTCTGGACGCTACCCGGCAACACGCCGGGGCGCTTCCCCTCCACCGAGGCCTTCGAGCTGCCCTTCACCGCCTCGCGCCGCTCGCTCGCCAACTCAAAGGCCTGTGCCGAGTTCGCGCCGGCCAACCTCGCCGCCGAGACCAAGGACGTGAAGCTCTTGGCCTTCTGGGCGCACGACCACGGCCTGATCCACGCCAACAAGCAGGTCAAGACCCAGGACGACCTCAAGGGCCTCAAGCTGCGTTTCCCGACGCGGCTCGCCGGCGAGGCGTTGAAGGCGCTCGGCGCCACCGCCATCGGCATGCCGATCCCGCAGGTGCCGGAAAGTCTGGCGCAGAAGGTGATCGACGGTTGCGTGGTGCCCTGGGAGGTGGTGCCGGCCATCAAGGTGCATGAGCTTGTCAAGTTCCATACGGAAATCCCCGGTTCGCCGACGCTCTACACGACGACGTTCTTCCTGGCCATGAACAAGGCCAAGTACGAGGGCCTGCCGGCCGACCTCAGGGACGCGATCGACAAGAACTCAGGCATGCCGGCCTCCGAGATGGCCGGCAACCTGTGGGACACGATGGGCTTGCCAGTGGCCGAGATGGTGAAGGCGCGCGGCAACACCATCACCGTGCTCGCCGAGGACGAGAAGGCGCGTTGGCAGAAAGCGACCGACCCCGTCATCGATGCCTGGATCAAGGGCACCAAGGAGAAGGGCGTCGACGGCGGCAAGCTGGTCGAGCACGTGCGTGCGCTGGTCGCCAAATACGAGAAAGTCTGAGCCACCAAGCTGCCGCCAGATTCCAAGCCCGCGCCGGGAGCGGCCCGAAGAGGCCGCGCCCGGCGTTAGGCTATATAGGCGTGCGTCCCAGCAGGGCCACAACCAGCAGCACGACCAGAAGCACGCCGACGAGGCCGGACGGCCCGTAGCCCCAACTTCTGCTGTGGGGCCAGGTCGGCAGCGCGCCGACGAGGGCGAGGATGAGAATGATGAGGAGTAGGGTTGACAGCGTCATGGCTGGGAACCTCCGCGAGCCGTTGGATTCGACTTGGAGCAGAATGCGCGTCTGCCGCATTGGTTCCGCCTACGCTGCCGCTGGAGGGCGGGAACCTCTCCGATCCCGCATCGTTTCGTTTCCAGGCGCGGCACAGGCGCGCTCACAAGGCTAACGATTCACAGGAGAGTTTCTAATGAACAGAGTAGTGCTGATGACGAGCGTCGCAGCCCTCGCGGTGGCGATGGGCGGCGTGCCGGCCGGCGCGCAGATGAAAGGCGACGAGAAAGGCGGACCTCCGCAGGCGCAAGGCTCCCCGGGGTCGGGCCCCGGCGGGCAGTCGCAAATGCAACAACCGGCTCAGAAGGAGCCCGGGACGACCCAAGGCGCTGGCAAGGCGGAGCCGGGCGCGAAAGGCGCAAACCAGAACAAGGGACAATCGGAGAAGGGCACTGCACAAACCCAGCCCAAGGACAGCCCTTCCAAGGGCACGGCCGAGAAGGCTGAGCCCAAGGCACCCAAGGGTGCGGAGAAGAGCACCGAGCCCAAGAGCAGCAAGGGCGCTGAGAAGTCTCCTGAGCCCAAGGACAAGACCAGCAAGGGCGCAGAGAAGGGCGCCACACCCACGGACAAGGCCCCCAAGGGCACGGCCCAGCCGGGTACCGAGCCCAAGGACAAGGCCAAGACCGCGGAGCCGAAAGGGGGCACTGGCCAGCGCGTGCAACTTTCCGAGCAGCAGCGCACGAACGTCGGCCAGACCCTCACCCGAGAGAAGCAGCTCAACCGCGTCACCAACGTCAACTTCTCCATCAACGTCGGGACGCGCATCCCGAGGAGCGTGCGGTTGGTCGCGGTGCCGGCCAGCGTGATCGCCATCGTGCCGGCCTACCGCAGCTACCGATACTTCGCGGTGGAGGATCGCATCTGCATCGTCGATCCGGCGACCTATGAGATCGTCGAGGTCATCTCTGTGTCCGGGCAAACGGCCGCCCGCGGCGGTCCTGCGCATGCCACCCTGGTGCTGACCGAGGAGGAGAGGCTTGCCATTCTCAACGAGGTCGACATGAGCGGCGGCAGCACGATGGCGCTCGGCGCGCTGAGCGAAGGTGCCGAAGTGCCGCGTGGCGTCCAGGTTCGCGTCTTCCCGAGCACGATCGTGCAGAAGGTGCCCAAGGTGAAGGACTACAAATTCTTCACGGCCGAGAACCGGGTCGCCATCGTCGATCCGCAGGGCAGCAAGGTGCAGCTTGTGATCGAGCAGCGGCGCTAACCCTGCTGCGATCTGATCTGCTAGAACAAGACGCCGGGCCAATCGCTGGCCCGGCGTCATTTTTCGCCTCGGTGCAAGGCGCCGGGACAAGAGCACCATGCGCCTCCTCAAAGCCATCCGGAATTTTATCGTGGTGGTCGGGCTCCTAGCGGTGCTCGCCGCCGGCGCGTTAGGCTGGCTCTATGCGACACCGCCGCAGCCGCGCGCTGCCGAGGGATGGCAGCTCGGTCCCCCGCTGCCCGCGCGGCGCGGCGAGCTGGCGATGGCCGTCGGCGATGCCGAGCCTTGTCCTGCGCGTGCGTGTCCAGCCGCCGAGCGGCTCTATGTGCTGGGCGGCTTGGCCGGGCTGTTCAGGCCGCTGACCCGCGTCGCCGTCTATGACCCCGGCCGCAAGAGCTGGCGGCCCGGACCACCCTTGCCGGAGCCGCGGCACCACCTCGCCGCAACGGGGCTCGCAGGGTCCATCTACGTGAGTGGCGGGACGGACGTGGCCGCGCTTGGCCTCGGCCATCACCATTGGCCGCCGAAGGACAACTTCTGGCGGTTGGCGGCGGGGTCCGCCCAGTGGGAGAGTGTCGGTCCCATGATCGAGCCGCGCTGGGGGCACCGGATGGTGGCCCACGATGGCCGACTTTATGTGATTGGTGGCCGTGGACCTTCCGGGCGCGTGCTGATCTACACGCCCGGCAGGGGCTGGACCACGGGAGCCGTCATGCCGCGTCCGCGCGACCATCTGTCGGTCGTCGCCGTCGACGGCCGACTATGGGCGATCGGCGGCAGGGATCCGAGGAGCCTCGCCCGCGTCGACATCTACGATCCGTCGACCGACACCTGGCAGCCCGGCCCCGATCTGCCCACGCCGACCAGCGGCGCCGCCGAGGGCGCGATCGACGGGGTGATCTTCGTCTATGGTGGCGAGGAGCCGAGCTTCGCCGATGGGGCCGTCAACGACAGGCACTGGAAGCTCGACACGCGCAGCCAGAGTGGGCGATGGGAGCCAGCTCCCACGCCACCGTTGGCCGTGCATGGCACTTCCGGCGCGGTGCTACAGGGCAACCTGGCGGTCGCCGGCGGCGCCACCTGGCACGGCGCCCTTTCTATCGTCGGCTGGACGGACGCGCTGCAGATCCTGACCCCGCCTGCGATCGCACGCCGGTAATGCGGCCCTGCTCTCTGAGCCTCTCGAACTCCCGCTGCACTCTGTCGAGGTCCTCGTCGCTGCAATTCTCTAGGTCGATCAGCTTGTTGCGTGCCTCGTTGATGCTGCGGATCAGCTCGTCGAGCTTGAGATGGATGGCGCGCGCGTCGCGGTTCTGCGTGTTCTGGATGAGGAACACCATCAGGAAGGTGACGATGGTCGTGCCGGTGTTGATCACCAGCTGCCAGGTGTCGGAGAAATGAAAGAGGGGGCCGGCGAGCGCCCATGCCAGGACCACGGCGCAGGCGACCGCAAAGGCCCGGCCGGAGCCCAACGCGCTGGAGGCCCAGCGGGCGATGGCGCCGAAGCTGAGCCTCCCTTCGCGATCCGGGTGTTGCGCCGCCATCGTCGATCGTCAAACAGCACTTGCCTACGACGCGGAAGCGTTCACGACTTCCACAGGGCGCCGAGCACGAAGCCGATCACGGCGGCGACGGCCAGCGTGGCCATCGGCTGGTCCTTGACCGACTTGTCGACCGCGCCCTTGATGTTGCCGGCCACCTCCTGCATGCGCTCGCCCGCCTCGCGACCCTGCTCGGCAACGCGACTGGCCACGCCCTCGGCCTGGTCGGCCATGCTCTTGAACTTCTCGGTCGTCTTGTCGGCCATCCTCTCGAACTGGTCCGTCGCCTTTTCCTTGATGTCGTGGGCGGTGCTCGAATAGTCGCTGCGGGTGCTCTGTGCCATCTCTCGGTTCCTTTTGCATAGCTGAAGCTATTTCAACGACATAACGCGCTGCACCGGGATTCGTTCAATCGGGCAGGTCGGGTTTTCCTGCGCGCGCGTGGCCCACCGCCACCGTCAAGGCGATCAGCAGCGGCACGGAAACGAACGCCCCGACCGGGCCCCACAGCCAGGTGCAGAAGGCGATGGCCAGGAACACGGCAAACGGATTGAGCTCCAGACGGCGACCCATCAGGGCCGGTGTCAGGAACTGGCCTTCGATGGCGACGATGCCGAGAAAAGCCAGCGGCGCCACCACCGCCTCTCCCAGGGTCGGGAAGGTCAGCAATCCCGCCACCCCCAGCGTGCCGACGACGACGGCAGGTCCGAGATAGGGCACATAGTTGAGTACCGCCGCCAACACGCCCCACAGCAACGGGTTGGGCAGACCGATGAGCCAGGTCAGGGCCACCGTCACGACACCCAGGCATACGTTCACGATCGTGAACGTGCCGAAGTAGGTGGTCATTTGCTCGTCGATGTCGCTCAGCGCCCGCAACGTGGCCAATCGGGCCTCGCGGCTGCTGAGGAAATAGACCACGGTGCTGCGCAGCCTCTGCTGGTAGACGAGGTAGAACACGAGTGCGCCGATGCAGAGCACGAACTGGCTCACTGCGGGCGTCACGACGGAGAAAATGGTCACCACCATGGTGTCCGACTGCTCCACCTTGAGGGTGGGCTGGGTACCGCCGGCGCCGATCGCGTTGAGGGTCTTGCGGATCTCCTCGAGCGTGCCGAGCGGGCCATGCATCGTCTGCAGCTTGCGCTGCAGCATGGCGCCGATCTCCGTGGCATGTCCGAGCCAGACGCTGATCGGCGTGGAGAGCAAGGCCAGCAGGCCGACGATGAGGAGCGCCAGCGCCACAGTTACGCTGATGGCCGCCGCCACACGCGGCACGCCGTGCTCCTGCATCCATTTGACGATCGGCAAGACGATGGTGGCAATCACCCAGGCCAGCACGACCGGCACGATCACCGGCCGTGCCGCGTAGGCGCACCACAGCAGCGCGATGACGAACACGCCGATCATCGCCATCTGGCTCCCGCGCACCCAGGGATCGTAGACGGCATGCACTGCTGCGGCCGGCTTGCCGTCGCGCTCGGCAGGCGTCTCGGGGCGCGATGCCGGCTCCCGCCCGGCCTTCTCCTTGGCCTCCGGAGAGCCGTTCTTCGGCTTGCTTATTTGTGTCATCGCGTGCTCCGCGAGAGGAAGGTCCCCTTGATGACCCGGCCGGCGTTGGCAGCCTGAGACCAGATCTCTGCCCAGCTCGATGCGCCTTTGATGTCGCCCAAGGTGCGCAGCAGCCGGGCGCGCTGCGCCTCCGGCACCAGCTCGAAGAGCTTCGCCCATAGGGCATCGATGTTGTAGGGCACAACCGCGGCATCGGCGCGGACCGGCACGATCTCGTCGGCTGCGAAGCCGAGCTCGCTCCCTGCCGCCTGCATGGCGCCCCGGATCGCTTCGGCCTTGCCGTGCCCGCCGGCGGCCAGATCGTAGGGCGGCTGCCACTCGTTGAAGGGCCGTAGCTGGTCGATATGCGTGAGGATCAGCAACATCGGTGGTCGGCGCCGGTTGGGCTCGCCGGCGAAATGCTCGCGGATCGCGGCGAGCGCACGGGCGTCGATGTCGCGTGCGGCGCGCGCCGCGGAGACGACCCACAGCACCATGTCGCAATCATCGGCGGCGTCCATGAGGGCGTCGAGCCGCTCGGCGCCGGTAACGCCCGGGCTGTCGACGACGAGGGCGGCCGGCAGGCCCTCGTGGGTGAGCCGGTGGGCGGTGAAGCGCGCGGTGGCGGGGACAGCGTCGACCACTGCGTCGACGGCATTGGCGAGCGCATTGACGAGGCTCGACTTGCCGGCCCCGGTCTGCCCCGCCACCAGGATGCGGATGGGCTCGGCCTCGCGCGCCTCGGCCGCGGCCAGGTCCTCGCGTGAGGCGGCCGTGACGTGGCCGCGCACCCGCTCGGGGGAAAAGCGCAGCGCGCCGCCATAGAGGTCGATCGCCGCACGCCCCACCTCCTTGACGTAGGCCTGCGCCAGCCGGCGCGCCAGATGCTCTCGTCCCGCCTCGTAGATCTGGCGCGTGAAGCGCTCGCGCAGCTCGTGGGTGGCGGCGGAGACCGGGTTGAGCAGCCGCACGATGCGCCAAAGGTCGTAACCCTTCTCCGCCAGCTGCAGTGCCCCCCGCCAGCGATAGAGCCACATGAGCTGGGCGAGGGTGACGCGGTCGCCCAGCGGAAAGCTGCCGACGAGGAAAGCGCGCAGGTTTGCACTGGCGCGCTCGATGACGGCCAGCGCCTCCGGCACCGTGAACTGCAAGAGCGGGTCGCTGCGCTCCGGATGCAGCCGCTTGGCCACCACTTCGACCGTCTCGAGGCCCAGGGCCAGCACGGCGTCGCGGCTCGTCATGCGCTCGGCGGGCACGGACGCGGCAAGGCTCGTGACGTCCTCCCAGGCCTCGGCCTGCCGCGGCGTCCAGCCGGCATCGCCGGGATCGGACGCATCGGCATCGGACAAAGCCTCGGCCGGTAGCGGCACGATGAGCCGCTTCTCCAGCTGGTAAACGGCGACGACGGCCACACATACGCCGATCGCCCAGTAGACGAGATAGCCATGCTCCCACAGCCACAAGGTGCCGAGCGGGATCAAGCTGAGCGAGGGCAGCAGGAGGGCCACGGCAACCAGGACCACGCGCGGGATCTTCAGGGGCGCCGGCGGTTTGTTCACGGGGCCGCCCCCTTCGCCCCGGCGCCGACGTCGCGCACCTTGGAGAGGGTGAAGGCCTGCTGCAGGGCAGCGCGATAGACGGCCGCGACCTCCTCGGCGCTCCGCCCTCGCCGGCGCTGCGTCAGGAAATAGGCCGCCGCCTTGCCCATGGCGTAGGTGGCCGCGAAGCTCGCCGCCGCGGCGGCCGCGGCCCCTGCCGTCTGCCCGTAGACCGGAATGAGCTTGACCAGCTGGCGCGCCCCGAAGCTCGAAGCCGTGCGCACCAGCGTGCCGGCGCCGAGCGCTGCGGCGAACTCGGCATAGGCGCGCCGGTCCCAGCTGGCGCCGCAGAGCTTGGCCAGCTGCCGCAGCATGGCGGCCTGCACCATCGGCACGGCCACGATGCCGGCCAAGGGTACGGCATCGCTGGCGCCGGCTGCCAGAGAGAAGCCCAGGATGTGCGAATTGAGCTTGCCGGCGCTGCCGTCGTCATGGCTCGGCGGCAGCTCGGCGAGCGCCACGGCCACGGCGGCCGGTGCCGCCGCGATCAGGGCATCGATCAAGGCATCGCGCCCGTAGTCGAGGGGATCGTAGCCGTCGCCGGCTTGCGTGAAGTCGATGGGAACGAACGCCAGCGCACCGCGGCCGGGCAGGGCCTGGAAGAGAGAGCGCTGATGCGCCAATGCCCGGGCAAGATTATCGGGTTGGGCTGCGCTCGATCCGTTGGCGTCGAAAGCGTAAGGCTGGGTGTGGCCGGCACCCGGCGCGTAGCCCTCGTGCAGGCTCGTCTGGGCTACGACCAGCGGCCAGTCGGGATGGCGGTCGCGCACCGCCCGGATGACGCGCAGCACCGTGTGTTGCTCGGCATCCAGCGCCTTGACCACCGCCAACATCAGATGCGAGCGCTCCTCGCAAAAGGCGATGTCCTCGCCGGGATCGTAGGCGACCTCGCCGAGACCTCGCGTATCCAGAAAACGGATGATGGGCGCCTCGCCGGGAAAATCGAACACTCGCGCCGTCCGCGTGCACGCCGCAAAGCCGCTGCCGATCTCGGCCTCGCTCGCCCGGGTGAGCGCGCGAATGATGGAGGTCTTGCCGCTCTGCACCTTGCCCAGCAACCAGACCACCGGCGCGAACTGGCGCGCGCGCTCGGCGACGGGCGTATGCGTTTCGGCCGCTTGGCTCATTGCCTGTCCATGGATCGTCCGGTGGAACCTCCAGGGGTGAGAACGCTTCTGCAACGCTTATGGTTGCGCACGACACCGCGCGCTGTGACGCAACCCACTGAAGATTGGTGCATTTGTGGTGCGGTAACGTCAGCTTGGCCGTAGAATGCGGGAACGCCGATGGCGGCCATATGTCCGGCGAGCCGCCCGGGCCGGGAGGATGCCTCATGAGCGACGCCGGCGTACCGGCGCAACGCGAGCCGCACACCACGCTCATCGAGCGCCTGTCGGGGCGGTTGCCGTGACCGGCGGCGCGCTGTCGCTGGCGGTGGCGCTGCTGGTCGTCGTCAGCGTCGTCGGCCGCCGGTTCTTCAACGCGCCGATCCCCGGCGATTTCGAGCTGGTGCAGATGGCGACGGCCATCGCCGTGTTCAGCTTCCTGCCCTACTGCCAGGCCCGGCGCGGCAACATCGTGGTCGACACCTTCACCAACCGGCTGCCGCCGCGCGTCAACGCCGTCATCGACGCGTTCTGGGACCTCGTCTACGCCGGCATGATGGGGCTGATGACTGCGTGCCTGGCGGTCGGCACGCTCGACCACATCCGCAACGGCCAGACCACCATGGTGCTGCAGTTTCCGATCTGGCCGGCGATTGCCGTCTGCACGGGCCTGGCGCTGCTGCTGACCGTGGTTGCGCTCGCCACCGCCGGCCTATTGCTGCGGGGACGGCCATGAGCGGCCTTGCCGTCGCCGGGCTCGGCTTTGGCGCCATGCTGGTGCTGATCGCGCTGCGGGCGCCCGTGGGCCTGTCGATGCTGGTCGTTGGCGCCGTCGGCTACACCCACCTGTCGAGCTGGCAGGCGCTCTTCGCCTACATGAAGGTCAATCCCTACTATCAATTCGCCAACTACACGCTGTCCGTCATTCCCCTCTTCATCTTGATGGGCGCGCTGGCCGAGCAATCGGGCATGGCGCGCGATCTTTTCTCGGCGGCTCGCTCTCTGGTCGGGCACATTCGCGGCGGCCTGGCGTTGGCCGTGCTCGGCGCCTGCACCGTGTTCGGCGCGATCTGCGGCTCGTCGGTGGCGACCACGGCGACGTTCGGCCGGGCGGCGCTGCCGGAATTGCGCCGCTACGGCTATGATCCCGGATTCGCCACCGCCACCATCGCCATCGGCGGGGTCGTCGACCTGCTGATCCCGCCTTCGATCATCCTCGTCGTCTACGCCATCGCCACCGAGCAGAACATCGCCAAGCTGTTCATGGCGGCCTTGCTACCTGGCCTCCTCGCCGTCGCCTTCTATGCCGTCGTCATCGCCGTTGTCGTCCGGCGCAACCCGGAGATCGCGCCGATCCAGGACCGAAGCGGCTGGGGCCAGCGCGGCGCGGCCGTGCTGCTCACCTTGCCGGCCATTGTCGTGCTGAGCCTTGTCATCGGCGGGATCTACGGCGGCATCTTCACGCCAACCGAGGCGGCGGCCGTCGGCACCATCGCCATGCTGGCGATCGGCCTGCTGCAGCGCCGGCTGGGCTGGCCGGAAGTGAAGGAGTCCATGCGGCAGACGGCGCAGACCGCCGGCATGATCTTCATCATCCTGCTCGGCGCGGAGGTGTTCGACGCCTTCCTGGCACTCAGCCAGCTGCCGTCCAAGGCCGCCGAGCTCGTCGCCCAATCCGGCCTGCCGCCCTACGCCATCATGGCCCTCCTGATGCTGTTCTATATCCTGCTCGGTGCCGTGATGGACGAGCTCGCCATGATCCTGCTGACGCTGCCGGTGTTCTTTCCCGTCGTGCAGGCGCTCGACTTCGGCATGCCCGTGGAGGAGGTCGGCATCTGGTTCGGCATCCTGGTGCTGATGGTGGTCGGCATCGGCCTGACCGCGCCGCCGATCGGCCTCAACGTGTTCGTCGTCTCGGCCATCGCCAAGGACGTGCCGATCCACCGGACCTACCGCGCCATCCTTCCCTTCATCGCCGCCGATGTCGTCAAGATCGGCCTGCTGATCGCCTTCCCAGGCCTCGCGCTCTGGCTCGTGCGCCTGCTAAGCTGAGGCAGCGGCTTCGCATCGCATGATCGCAGCATGGAGTGAGAGATGGCCAAGAAGGGCTATTGGATCGCACACGTCAACGTCACCGATCCCGAGCGCTACAAGGACTACGTCGCCGCCAACGCCGTGGCGTTCCGCAAATACAACGGGCGCTTCCTGGTGCGGGGCGGCGATAGCGTGGTGGCGAGTGGCGGGCTGGGCGGGCGCCGGCATGTGGTGATCGAGTTCGACAGCTTCGCGGTCGCCAAGGCCTGTCACGATTCGCCCGAGTACCAGGTGGCCGCCAGGATCCGCAAGGAGGCCAGCACGGGCGACCTCGTGATCATCGAAGGCTACGAGGGCTGAGCTCAGGCGACGGGGGGTCGGCGGATGGGGTTAGACCCCTATACGCTCGGCCCACCTAGGTCCTCGACGGAGCTGTGGGGTCTAACCCCATCCGCGCCGCATCGAGCGTGTTACGCAGCAGGCAGGCGACCGTCATCGGCCCGACGCCGCCGGGCACCGGGGTGATGGCGCGGGCCACCTGCGCGACTTCCGCAAAGGCCACGTCGCCGACCAGCCGGGTCTTGCCGTCCGGCGCCGCCACCCGCTGGATGCCGACGTCGATGACGATGGCGCCAGGCTTGATCCAGCTACCCCTGACCATCTCCGGCCGGCCGACGGCGGCCACCACCAGGTCGGCGCGGCGCACCACGGCGGGGAGATCGCTGGTGCGTGAGTGGGCGATGGTCACCGTGCAATGCTCGTTGAGCAGCAGCTGCGCCACCGGCTTGCCGACGATGTTGGAGCGGCCGATCACCACCGCCTCGAGCCCCGCAAGCCTCGGCTCGACCGACTTGGCGAGGATCAGGCAGCCGGTCGGTGTGCACGGCGCTAGCGCCTTGGCGCCGCCCGCCAGCCGCCCGACGTTGAGGGGGTGGAAGCCGTCGACGTCCTTGGCCGGGTCGATCGCCTCGATGACCTTGCGCGCGTCGATGTGGGCAGGCAACGGCAGCTGCACCAGGATGCCGTGCACGTCCGGGCGACGGCCGAACTCGCCGATCAGCGCCAGCAGCGCCGCCTCGGGTGCGTTCACCGGCAGCTTGCGCTCGAAGGACAGCATGCCCGCTTCGCGCGTCGCCTTGGCCTTGGTGCGCACATAGACCTGGCTTGCGGGGTCCTCGCCGACCAGCACGACGGCAAGCCCGGGGGTCAGCCCGCGCTCCCGCTGCAGCACCGCCACCTCCGCGGCCACCTCGCGCCGCAGCGCGGCGGCGATGGCCGTGCCGTCGATGATGGTTGCGCCGGTCATTGGGGGGCGCCTGCGCTCCTCACCGCAAGTTTGCGATGCGTGTCTCCATGAGCGCCGCAAGCCGGTCCGGCTGGCCGGCGACGGCGACGGTCTTGAGGCGCGACTTGGCGCCCGCCGACACCGCCACGCTGGTCCGGCCGACGCCGATCCATTCCGCGATCACCGTCTCGACGGCACGGTTGGCCTCGCCCTTGTCGGCGGCGGCGTGCACCCGCACGGCAATGGCCTCTCCTTGCGCCGTGGCAACTATTCCCTCCACGCCCTCGCGCGCCGATTTGGGGGTGACGCGCAGCTGAAGCCGCAAACCCGCCTTGTCGCGCCGCCACGGCCGCGCGTCGGCCGTCACAGCATGTCTCTCAGATTGCCGATCACGACGATCTGCACGAACCAGCAGGCGAGAATGAGCACCACCGGCGACACGTCGATGCCGCCGAGGTCGGGCATCAAGCGCCGGATCGGCCGCAGCAGCGGCTCGGTCATCGCATTGAGCCCCTGCCAGACGGCGCGCACGAACTGATTGTAGGGATTGACCACGTTGAAGGCGATCAGCCAGCTCATCACCGCGCCAGCGATGATGATGTAGACGTAGAGCGTGATCAAGAAACTGATGAAGTCGAGCAGCCTTGCCATCGGGTCACTCTCGCCGATCACGAATCGGCCAGAGGTGTAATGGCCCAGGAGCCACGCGACAAGAGCCGATGTGGTCCGTAGGGCGCAATACGGCTAACGCCTATTGCGTCCTACGGCCGCTTCGCCCGCTCCCGCAGCACGAACTTTTGGATCTTGCCCGTGCTGGTTTTGGGAAGGTCGCCGAACACGACGTGGCGGGGGCGTTTGTAGCGGGCGAGGCGGTCCTGGCACCAGGCGACGATCTCCTCCGCGGTGGCGGCGGCCCCGGGTTTCAGCTCGATGAAGGCGACGGGGGTTTCGCCCCACTTCTCGTCGGGCCGCGCCACCACGGCGCAGGCGGCGACCGCGGGGTGCTTGTAGAGCACGTCCTCGACCTCGATGGAGGAGATGTTCTCGCCGCCTGAGATGATGATGTCCTTGGAGCGATCCTTCAGCTGGATATAGCCGTCGGGGTGCAGCACGCCGAGGTCGCCCGAGTGGAACCAGCCGCCCGCGAAGGCCTCCTCGGTGGCGTCGGGGTTTCTGAGATAGCCCTTCATGACGATGTTGCCGCGGAACATGACCTCGCCCAGCGTCCGCCCATCGGCGGGAACGGGAGCCATGGTCTTGGGGTCTATCACGGCGAGACCCTCGAGCGCGGGGTAGCGCACGCCCT
>Ga0111538_10008072_pt1 | contig 14132 bp, 10 predicted proteins | sample SoiMethybrSBSTD1_FD_79669 | JGI IMG/M metagenome (GOLD analysis project Ga0111538, IMG submission 79669) | Bulk soil microbial communities from a Populus tree surrounding site in Tennessee, USA - Soil MetaG P. TD hybrid SBSTD1 (version 2)... | ecosystem: Environmental > Terrestrial > Soil >... | reverse complement strand
TGGAAGATCGACTGGTCGAAGGTCTGCATCCCGTACTGCGACACGCCGGCGGCGATGGCCTCGTGGATGAGCTTGGTCTTGTCCTTGTTGATGATGCAGTCGCGGATGAACGGGGTCGCGATCATGACCTCGACCGCGGGCACGCGGCCGTGGCCGTCCGCGCGCGGGACGAGGCGCATGGAGATGACGGCCTTCAAGACGCCGGAGAGCTGCAGGCGGATCTGCTTCTGCTGGTGGGGCGGGAACACGGAGATGATGCGGTTGATCGTCTCCGTCGCGTCCAGGGTGTGCAGGGTGGAGAGCACGAGGTGGCCGGTCTCGGCCGCGGTGATGGCCGTCTCGATCGTCTCGTAGTCGCGCATCTCACCGACCAGGATCACGTCGGGGTCCTGGCGCAGGGCGGAGCGCAGCGCGGCCGCGAACGAGCGCGTGTCCACCTCGACCTCGCGCTGGTTCACGATGGACTTCTTGTCCCGATGCAGGAACTCGATCGGGTCCTCGATCGTGATGATGTGCTCGGTGCGCTGGGCGTTGATGAAGTCGATCATCGCGGCCAGGGTGGTGGACTTGCCCGAACCGGTGGTGCCCGTGCAGAGGATCAGCCCGCGCTGCTCGTTGCAGATCTTTTCCAGCACCATGGGGAGGCCCAGCTCGCGCACGGTCATGATCTTGACCGGGATGACGCGCAGCACGAGCCCGACGGTGCCGCGCTGCTGGAAGACGTTGCAGCGGAAGCGGCCGAGGCCGGGGACGGAGTAGGCGATGTCGATCTCGAGGTTGTCCTTGAACTTCTGCTTCTGGCGGTTGCTCATGATGGAGAACGCCATGGCGATGGTGTCCTCCTGCATGAGGCGCTTCGTCTCCACCAGCGGGATGAGCTCGCCGTTGATGCGCAGCACGGGGTGCGAGCCCACCTTCAGGTGCAGGTCCGACGCCTTCCGTTCCGACGCGATCTTCAGGAGATCATTTATGTGCATTCTTCTTCCTCAGCCCGCCGTCGATCGCCGCGCGCCCACCGAGCCCGCCGCGCTGACGTCGCGGACGGGGGTGAGCCATCCGAACTCGTCGGGAACCCGGCACTCGATCACGTCGAAAAACGCCTTCTGCAGCGCTTCCGTCACCGGCCCGCGCGCGCCCTTGCCGATCGTGATCTTGTCCACGGACCGCACCGGGGTGATCTCGGCGGCGGTGCCGGTCATGAAGACCTCGTCCGAGATGTAGAGCATCTCGCGGGGCAGCCGCGCTTCCTCCACCGGAATCCGCAGGCGCCGCGCCAGTTGCACGACGGTGTCGCGCGTGATGCCCGGCAAGACCGAGGATACGAGGGGCGGGGTCAGGAGGGTTCCGCTCTTGACGAGGAAGAGGTTCTCGCCGCTGCCCTCGGAGAGATAGCCGTCCGAGTCGAGGGCGATGCCCTCGACGTAGCCCGCTTTGATCGCCTCCATCTTGATGAGCTGCGAGTTCATGTAGTTCGCGGCCGTCTTGGCCATCGCGGGGAGCGTGTTGGGCGCGATGCGGGCCCAGGACGAGACGCACACGTCCACGCCCGTCTCCAGCGCTTCCTGGCCGAGGTAGCGGCCCCAGTCCCAGACCATGATCGCGACGTCCACGGGGCAGGGGAACGGGTTGACGCCGAGCTGCTCGTAGCCGCGATACACGATGGGCCGGATGTAGCAGGCGTCCTTCTTGTTCGCGGCCACCGTCTCGAGTTGCGCGCGCGAGAGCTCCTCGAAGGTGTACGGCATGTCCATGCGGTAGATCTTGGCGGAGTTGAACAGGCGCTCGGTATGCGCGTCGAGGCGGAAGATGGCGGGGCCTTCGGGCGTGTTGTAGCAGCGCACGCCCTCGAAGACCGCCGAGCCGTAATGGATGACGTGGGAACCGATGTGGATGGTGGCGTCGTCCCAGGGGACGAGCTTCCCGTTCATCCAGATGACGTCCGACTTCGGGAAGGTCATGTTCGGGCGGCTCCTCGTGACGGGCCGTAAGCCGGCCCGATTCTAGCGAGCGCCCCGGTGTGTGTCAACTCACGGCGGGGCCGAAGTGACTGTATGCGCGTCAGTTAGAACTATTGCTTCTCTCCGCAGAAGGGGCAGGAGTCGCTCCGCGCGTGCAAGGGCTTGCGGCAGTGCCAGCAGAACCCTTTCTTGGGTACTTCGCGCGCCTTCAGCCGCTTGCGGATGTCCTCCATGGCCGTCGCGTTGTGGTCGATCTCGGCCGAGGTGGAGAGGTCGTCGAGCAGCTCGCCCGCGCGCTGGTAGCGCTCGCTGAGCTCGGGCGCAATGGCCTTCATGATGATGTCCGAGACCTCGCGCGGGATCTGGGTGTTGCGGATGCGCGGGGGGGTGCAGCGGCCCAAGGCCACCATCTTCTCGATCTGGGCCGGGTTGGGCGAGAAGTAGGGGAGCTGGCCCGTCAGCATCTGGTACATCATCACGCCCACGGAGTAGATGTCGGAGGCCAGCACCGCGCGTCCCTGGAACTGTTCGGGGGCCATGTAGGGCGGGCTGCCGATCACGGTCGTGGCGTGCGATTTCTCGAGGAGGCGCGAGGTGCCGAAGTCGGCTACCTTCACGATGCCGCTCTCGGAGACGAGGACGTTGGCGGGACGGAGGTCGCGGTGGAGGATCTGGTTCTCGTGCGCGTGCTCGACGCCCTTCAGGATCTGCACGGCATAGGCGAGGGCGCGCGGGACGTCCAGGCTCTTCTCGCGGTCGAGCACGGCCTCGAGGCTCTCGCCCTTGACGTACTCCATGACGATGAAGAACACGCCCTCGACGCGCTCGGCGGTGACGATGCCCACGATGTTGGGGTGATCGAGGGCGGCCAGGAGGCGCGGCTCCAGCAGCATGTCGTCGAAGTCGCCGCTCTGCCGGTGGGGGACCTTGATGGCGACCTTCTTGTCGATCCACGCGTCTTTCGCGAGGAAGACGGTGCCAAAGCCGCCGGAGCCCAGATTGGAGAGGACCTGGTACTTACCAACGGCCTGTCCCAGGAGGAACATCAGGGTGCGCGGAGTATAGCATCCGGGTAAAGGAGGTCCCTTTGACTTTCATGGACGAGGCGAGGAGTCGCGTGCGCGGTCGTGGCCTGCGGATCGTCTACCCGGAAGGGCTCGAGGAGCGCGCGCTGCGCGCGGCCGCGCTCTTGCGCGACCAGGACCTGGCGCGGCCCGTTCTCGTGGGTCCGGCCGCCGCGATCGCCACGCGCGCGCACGAGCTGGGCGTGCCGCTCGCCGGCATCGAGGTGCGCGACCCCGCCGACGACCCGCGGCGCGCGGCGTTCGGGCAGGCCTATCTGGAGGCACGCCGGCACAAGGGCGTCACCGAGGAAATCGCGCGCGAGCGCGCGGCCCTGCCGCATTACTTCGCGGCCCTCATGGTCAAGGCGGGGGAGGCGGACGGGCTGGTCTCCGGGCTCGACAGCCGGACCAAGCCCTTCGTCCCCGCTTTCGAGATCGTGCGGCTGCGCGAGGGATTCAAGCGCGCCTCGTCCGTCTTCATCATGGTCTGGCCGGACCGCGTGCTCTTCTACGCGGACTGCTCGGTCAACATCGCACCCGATCCAGCGACCCTGGCGGAGATTGGCCAAGCCACGGCGGCCACGGCACGATCGTTCGGAATCGAACCCCGAGTGGCTTTTCTTTCGTTCTCGACGCGAGGGAGCGCGGAGCACGCAGACGTCGAGCGGGTCCGGCAGGCCGCGGCGCTGTGCCGCGCCGCGGCGCCAGACATCAAGATAGACGGAGAGCTTCAATTCGACGCCGCCTTCGTGCCCGCGGTCGCGAAGAAGAAATGCCCGGACAGCCCGCTCGGGGGCGAGGCCAACGTTTTCGTGTTCCCGGACCTCGACGCCGGCAACATCGCCTACAAGATCACCGAGCGTCTCGCCGGTGCTTCCGCCGTAGGGCCGATCCTCCAGGGACTGCGCCGTGCCGTCAACGACGTTTCGCGCGGATGCTCCGTCCAGGACCTGGCGGACGTCGGCGTCATTACCGCCGTCCAGGCCCTCGCCCTCGGGACGGGCGCCTGAGCCCGGACCCGGAATCGAAGCCGGCGTCCTGGACCACAGCCGCCCGCGGGGCCGCGGCCGCCCTCGGGCTCTGGCTCGTCGTCGTGGCCGGCCGCCTCGTCGCCACCGGTCAGCCGGAGGCGGTCGAGAACGTGTATGCACGCCGGGTCTTTCCGGTGGTGGCCCGGCTCGTCTCCGCGGCGACGGGATGGCTCCCTTTTTCTTTGTCGGAGACGATCGTGATCGCGGGCGTGATCGCGATCGCCGCCGCCGGCCTTCGCGTGTTGCTGCGCGCGCGCTGGAGGCGATGGACGGCGGCCAGTGTGGCCGGGGGAGTCGCGCGCCTGGCGGCCGCGATCGCGCTCGCCGTCTTCGCGTTCGACCTGGCCTGGGGATACAACTACGACCGCGCCCCCGTGGCCGCCCTGTTGCGCTACGACCTGGCGCCGGCCCCCGCGGACGACCTGGCCGCCCTGGCCGCCGAGCTTCTCGCGCAGGCGGCCGCGCTACGCGAAGGGCTGCCCGAGGACGCCGCGGGCGTCTTGCGGCTGACGGACGGCCGGCGCGGTGCGCTCGGGCGAGCCGCGCGAGGCTACGCGGCGCCCCAGCTCGTGCACCGTCTGCCCGTGCCGCATCTGTCGGCGCCGCCCAAGCTGGTGCTGCTCTCTCCCTTGATGTCGTACCTCGGCATCGGCGGCATCTTCATTCCCTATACCTGCGAGGCGAACGTGAACGCCACCCTTCCCGATTGGGAGATCCCCTTCACGTCCGCCCACGAGCTGGCCCACCAGCGCGGCTTCGCGCGCGAGGAAGAGGCGAACTACGTCGGGTACCTCGCCTGCCGCGCCCACCCCGATCGCGACTTCCAGTACTCCGGCACCTTCCGGCCGCGCTCTACTCGCTGGCCGCGCTGGCCCAGGCGGACCGGGCGTCCTACGGCCGGCTGCGCGGGACCGTCACCGCCCCCCTCGCGCGTGATCTCGCCGCGCTCGCGGCGTGGCATCGCCGGTACGAGAGCCGCCTCGGAGAAGTCCAGGAGCGCGTCAACGACGCGTATCTCAAGACCCAGGGGCAGGCGGACGGCGTGCGCAGCTACGGACGCATGGTGGACCTGCTGCTGGCGGAGCGGCGGGCGCGCCGGGACCGTTGAAGAAGGACCTCGCGGGACACGTCGATCAGCCCGGACAGCATGATCGCGGCCGCGACGATATGGAACCAGCTCACGTACGTCTGGCCGGGCACGGTTCCGGAGAACACGAGAACCGCCGGCAGCGAGGTGCCGAGCGGAAAGCAGGCCACCTTGAGAAGGGTCCAGGACCGCGTGAGCGCGAGCGCGAGGAGGAGGGGTATGGTCGCGAGACCGTTCCAGGGCAGGTCGAGCCACCAGGGTCCGGCCGCCAGCCGCACCGGCGTCGTCCAGGCGAAGACCCTCCCGACGCGCAAGGCGAGGACCTCGAGGTACCAGATCGGGTCGTGGGTGATGTCGTAGCGGATCTTCTCCGCGAGCACCTCGTTGTAGACGGGGTCCCAGAACAGGTACGGCCAATCAGGTTCGAGGCCGAGCGCGCGATAGCGGTTCCGCACGAGGGGAGCGGCGTAGCGCGCGGCCGCCTTGTCGCGCCACTCGTAGCCGTGTTTCTCTCCGAAGTCGCCGAGGCCGCACCAGAGCGGGTGCCAGAACGTGTGATAGCGGTCGCGCGGCCCGTGATAGACGCGCCCTCCCGCCGCGGCCACGACCCGAGTGGCCTGTTCGAACTTTCGATCGAAATACACCTGCCAGGCCAGGGAGGTCGCCACGAAGGCGGCCACGAGCAGCGCGGCCAGGGCGGCGCGCCGCCCCCAGGAGGCGCGCGGCACGAGCAGGCAGGCGACGCCGGCGGAGGCGGCGATGGCCACCGGCTCGGGGCGGATCTGCCGCACGCTGGCCAGAAGGACGCCCATCGCGAGCGGCAGCAGCCAGGCCAGCCGGCCCCATCCGCCTCGCAAGAGGGGAAGGCTCAGGGCGAGCGTCAGCACGCCCGCGGTGATCCCCCAGCTGAAGATGTTCTCTCGCGCGTGGACCTCGAAGAGCTGATAGGGATTCGAGCCCAGCAGCGCGACGGAGGCGCCGCCCAGGAGCGGATCGCGGGCCCACCAGAACGCGGCATAGAGGGCGCCGAGAGCCAGCGTGAAGATGGCGGCGTGGGTCGGGGCCAGCTTGGGATCGCGCGTGTCGCCGGACCAGAAAGCGTAGGGGAGATACAGGAGGATCCGGCCCAGGTCGCCCGCCCGCACGGTCTGGCCGGCCTCCATGGAGAGGCTCTCCCCGCGCTGGGCGATGACGCGCTCGGCCGCCGCGCGCTCGAACTTGTTGTAGCCGCTCTCTCCCTTCAGTTGCGCGTGCCCCTGGGTCGTCACCACGGGGACGAGCCCCATGTAATAGAGGAAGTAGACGAACCGCCATTCCTCGTTCATGCCCGTCGATTCCCGGTGGATGTAGCGGCTGTCCAGGTCACTCGCGCGCGTGAAGAAGTCCTTTTGCCATGCCGCGATCAACACGAGGCCGACGAGGAGGACGGACACGCGGCGGGGACCGCGCCGGGGCCGCCGGAAGGCCCGGACGAGGATGCGGCGAAGGACGAAGGGCGTGCGCACCAATGCCATTCTCCGACGATGTCCCGCCAGCACGATGCGCGTCAAGTGGCCCGCCGCCCCGCCCGCCGCGCGCGGGGTCGGCGCGGAGAGCCGCATATAATGAGCGGAGCGCCATGAACGACCGGGTCGCGGAGCGGACGATCGCCGATTTCGGTCAGCAGTGGACGGCCTACCGCGACAACAGCGGGTATTACGGCTCGCTGGAGTTGTTGCGCGACATGTTCGGCCCGCTTCTCTCACCCGAAGATCTGGCCGGGCGGCGCGTCCTCGAGATCGGCAGCGGCACCGGGCGCATCGCGGCCATGCTGCTGGCGGCGGGCGTCGCGCACGTCACGGCCGTCGAGCCGTCGCCCGCGTTCGACGTTCTTCGTGAGAACCTCCAGCCGCATGCCGATCGCGTCACGTTCCTGCGGCTCACGGGCGATGCGGTGCCTCCGGGCGCGGACGTCGATTTCGTCTTCTCGATCGGAGTGCTCCACCACATTCCCGATCCGGATCCGGTCGTGCGCGCGGCCTACGCCGCCTTGCGTCCGGGCGGCCGCCTGGGGATCTGGCTCTACGGCCGCGAGGGGAACGGCTTCTACCTCTCCCTCCTGACACCTCTGCGCGCGGTGACGAGGCGGCTGCCTCATGGGCTGCTGGCCGCCCTCGTCCGCGTCATCGACCTGCCTCTCGTCGCCTACGTCGGCCTCTGCCGGGTGCTGCCCCTCCCGCTCGGCGGCTACATGCGCGAGGTCGTGAGTCGTCTCGATCCCGCGAAGCGCCGCCTGACCGTCTACGACCAGCTCAATCCCGCCTACGCGAAGTACTACACGCGGGACGAGGCCACGAGCCTGGTCACGCGGGCCGGGTTCAAGGACGTCAACGTCTACCACCGCCACGGCTATAGCTGGTCGATCGTCTGCTCCAGGCCGTGAAACAGGTACAGTCCGCGTGGCGAACGGTTGCGGAGTGCACCCGCTCCCGGGACAGGGTCGAGCTCGAGTGCCTGCGGCGGGTCGTGTCCGGACGCCGGAGCTGGGTGCTGCTGGTCGCGGGCGTGCTCGCCATCTTCCAGTGGCAGCAGGTCTTCATGCGACATCGGGCCTGGGAAGGCACACTGCGTTCGACGTACGTCCTCGGCGCCTCCGGTGGCATCCTCGGATGGCAGCAGGACTTCCTGTACTTCCTCTACTACCTGAACCTCTTCCCGGTGGCGACGGTGACGGAAGAGCCTCTCGAGCGGAGCCGCGAAGCCGCGGAGCGGTTCTTCCAGACGCGGGGCGAGACCCTCGTCATGGATCGCTTCTGGACGATCCGCTACGGCGACCTCTTGAAGACGTATCTGTATCTTCCGGATGCCTACCGTCTGGGTGGGCCGGCGGAGAGACCGCTCATGGTCCTCGCCAATGCGGTCCCGTGGGTCGTGGCTCTCGTCGCCCTCTACGTCGCCTTCTGGAGGGAGGGGCACGCGATCCTCGGGGCCATCCTGGTCCTCCTGCTCGGGTCCAACCCGTTCCAGGTGAGCGAAGTCTTCGCCCGCAGCAACGTCTTCGGCTGGGTGATCACCACCGGCGTGCTGGCCCTCGCCCTCAACCTCGGTTTCCTGACGGGGCGCCGGCCGTCGAAGGTGGCTATCGGGCTCGTCCCCATTGCCACGGGACTCCTGCTGGCCACGGTCCGCCAGATTCGAACCGAGCCGGTGCTGATAGGGGCCTCCGTCGTCCTCGCCTATCTCACCGCGCGCCCGCTCGGCCTGGCGACGCGTGCCCTGCTCGTGGCGCTGCTCGCGGCGTCGTTCTCGCTGGGCTCCCTGGCCTGGGGCTCGTACTTCGACGCGAAGTTCCGGGAGGCATACGTGAAGGTGAAAGCGGTGGGCGGCCACCCGTACGACGGTCCGCGTCACCTGCATCACTTCGTGTGGCACGCGCTCTGGTGCGGCCTGGGCGACTTCGACACCCGCTACGGGTACGCCTGGGACGACACGCAAGGCATGGCGTACGCGCTGCCCATCATGCGGGCGCGCGGCTTCGAACCGGTCGGACACCCGCGCCTCGAGCGCCGGCCGTTCGATGCGCTCACCCTCGGCGTCTACTGGGACCGCGGCCGCCAATACGCGCGGACGCCGTTCGAGGTGCCCGAATACATCGAGGTCATACGGGAGAAGGTGGTCCACGACATCACGCACGACCCCGTCTGGTACCTGACCATCCTCGCCAAGCGCGTCCAGCGCCTCGTCATCGAGACCACGCCCCCCACGGTGGCTCGCGGTGACGGCCGTGCGGCGAGCCTGCCCCGGTCCGTCGTATGGGGTCTCCTGCCCTTCGGCGCGGCCGCCGTCGCGTGGCGCGCGCGCAGCCATTTTCTCCTGAAGCTCCTCCTGTTCCTGACCCCGCTCGCGTCCACGGCGCTCCTGGTGTACTCCGGACAAGGGACGACGTACTACAGCGTCACGCACCTCGTGGCCTTCGCTCTCGGCGTCGCGTGGCTACTGGAGGCCTTGATGGGCTGGCGGTGGCCGGCGGTGTCCCGGACGCCGGGGGCTGCGTGATAGGCTTGGCCCGCCCGCCGGTCTCGAACTCGCCGGCCGTGGCCTCGTCGCGCCCTCGTCCCGGGGCGGCGCCCATGCGGAAATTGGAGGTCCTTAGCCGTTGGAGCTGGTCAGCATGAATCCCGCCGAGTCCGCCGCCGCCGGGGCCGCGGCCTGCCCGCTGTGCGCGACGCCGGCGCGTCCGTGGCTGGCCAAGGCGGAGCGGACGATCGCGCGATGCCCGGCGTGCCATGTGATCTTCGTGCCCGACGGGCTGGCCCGCACGGCGACGGGCGCGACGATCTACGAAGCGGAATCGCCGGTGTTCCTGGCCGACGGCAACGACGAGTACTACCTCGACGACGAGAGCAACCTCGCCAGCGCTCGCGAGAAGGTCGGGTGGCTGCGCGGGTTCGTCCCGGGCGGACGGCTCCTGGACGTCGGCTCCGGGTTCGGGCACTTCCTGCAGGCGGCATCCGGTGCCTTCGACGCGTCCGGCCTGGAGCTCGGGCCGATCGCGGTGGAGAGAGCGCGCGCACGCGCCGGGGTGTCGTGCGAGGTGGGCTCCGTCTACGCCATGCCGGAACGCCTGGCCGGGACGTGCGACGCCGTGACGGCCTGGGACTTCATCGAGCACGTTCCCGATCCGATCGGCGCCCTCGGCGCGATGCGGAGCGCGCTTCGGCCCGGCGGCCACGTGTTCCTCTCGACCCCGGACGCACGGAGCCTGGCCGCGCGCGGTCTCGGCCGCCACTGGCACTACCTGGATCCCGTCCAGCACATCGTGCTCTTCGGGCGCGAGACGCTCGGACGCGCGCTGCAGCGAGCCGGTTTCGAGCCGGTCGCCTGGCGGTCGTTCGGGCACCACTATCGCCTGCGCTACGTCTTCGACCGGCTTCGGTACCTGCACCGGGGACCGCTGCGGTGGGGGGCCACGCTGGGCCGCGCGCTGGCCGCGCCTGTGCTGGACCGGCCCATCTACGTCCGCCTCGGCGATGTGCTCGGCGTCGCCGCACGCCGCCGGGACTGATGCCGCCGCTCGTCAGCGTGATCGCACCCGTCTTCAACGAAGAGGCGGTCATCGGCGAGTTCGTGGCGCGCCTGCGGGCCGTGGTCGACGGCCTCAGGGAGCGTTACGACTTCGAGATCATCCTCGTCGACGACGGCAGCGCCGACGCGTCGCTGGCGCGCCTCAAGGAACTGGCCCGTCAGGAGCCGCGCCTGCGTGTCCTGGAGCTGCGGCGCAACTACGGCCAGACGGCGGCGCTGCAGGCGGGGTTCGACGCGGCGCGGGGTGAGATCCTCCTCTCGCTCGATTCCGACCTCCAGCATTTCCCGGAGGACATCCCGCAGTTCCTCGACACGCTGGAGACGGGATACGAGGTCGTGTGCGGATGGCGGCACCAGCGCGCGGAAGGGATCGTCCGCCGCTGGCCCTCGCGCGCGGCGAACGTGCTCCTGCGCGCGCTCTCCGGCCTGAAGATCCACGACTTCGGCACCACGTTCCGGGCCTATCGCGCGGAGCTGGTGAAGGAGCTGCGCCTCCTGGGGGATTTCCATCGCTACATCCCTGCGCTGGCGCGCCAGGCCGGGGGGCGCATCACCGAGATCCCCATCCGCAACGTCGTGCGTCCGGCCGGGCAAAGCAGCTACGGGCTCGGGAGAACCGTCGGTGTCTCCCTCGACCTGGTCCTCCTCTATTTCCTGTCCCGGTACATGGATCGGCCGCTGCGGGCGTTCGGGCAGCTCGCGCTCCTCGCGGCGACCGTGGGCACCACGATCCTGGGCGCCCTGCTCCTGTTGGCCTGGGTCTCCGGCGTTCCCACCGTCCGCGAGCACAGCGGCTGGTTCCTGATCTCGATCCTGCTCCTCCTGGCCTCCGTGCAGATCCTGATGACGGGGATCCTGGCCGAGATCCTGGTGCGCGTGCTCTTCGGCATGGGTGATCGGCGCGTGTACGCGGTGCGCCGCGAGTGGCGCGGCGACGGCCTGGCCTCCCCGTAATGTGCGGCCTCGTCGGCTTCTTCGCGCGCGAGGGGAGCGCGCCGCACCGCGCGCTGTGGCCCGATCTCGTGAACCACCTCCGCCATCGGGGTCCGGACGCGGGATCGCTCTGGGCGGATGGGCCGTTCTTCCTCGGCCACCGCCGGCTCGCGATCCTGGGGCTCGCCTCCGGGCACCAGCCCATGGCCACGCCCGACGGCGACCTCGTCGTCATCCTCAACGGGGAGATCTACAACTTCGTGGAGCTGCGGGCCGAGCTCCAGGCCCTCGGCCACGCGTTCCGCACCGACTCCGACACGGAGGTCCTCCTCCACGGCTACCGCGCCTGGGGGGAGGGGCTGCCGAAGCGTCTCGTCGGCCAGTTCGCGTTCGCGCTGGCCGACCGGGCCCGCCGTTGCCTCTTCCTGGCCCGCGACCGGTTCGGGGAGAAACCGCTGTTCGTGCTGCGGACGCCCCGGTACGTCGCCTTCGCCTCGGAGCTGCGGCCGCTGGCCGCGCTGCCCGATCTCGACCGGCGCCTCGACATCGCGGCCCTGGGCGGGTACCTCTCGCTCAACTACGTGCCCGGCGACCAGACGCTGCTGGCGGGGGTGCGACGGCTGCCTCCGGCGACCCAGGTGACGTTCAACGCCGAGGGCGAGCGACTCGTGCGCTACTGGGAGCCGCCGCGGGCGGTGGGCGAGGGTCCGTCCGACATGGAGGCGGCCCTGGAGCAATGGCGTCCGCTCTTCGACCAGTCCGTGCGGCTGGCCATGCGCGCCGACGTGCCCGTGGGCATCCTGCTTTCAGGGGGCATGGACTCCGCGCTCGTCGCCGAGTCCGCCGTCCGTCAGGGGAGCCTGAACCGGGCCTACTTCCTCGACTTCGACGAGCCGCAATGGAGCGAACGCGACGCCGCGCGCACGGTGGCGCAGCGCCTGGGCGTGCCCCTCGAGTGCGCCACCCTGACCAGCGAGGCCCTCCGCGATTTCCTGCCCATCGTCGCCCACGCCGACGACCCGCTCGCCGATTCATCGGCCCTGGCCGTGTGGACCATCGCGCGCCACGCGGCACGCCAGAACAAGGTGGTCCTGGGCGGCGACGGCGGCGACGAGCTCTACGGCGGGTACCTGACCTACCGCGCCAGCCGCCTCCATGCCCAGCTGACGTCGCGGCTCCCCTCACCGCTGCGCTTCGCGCTGGCCCGGGTCGGGCGGACGCTGCCCACCCGCGACGGCAAGGTGTCGCTGTCCGAGCGCGCGCGGCGCTTCCTGCGCGCGGCCGACCTGTCGCCGGCGGAGGCGCACTTCACGTGGAACGGCACCTGGCTCCCGGACGAGGCGGCGGCGCTGATCCGGGCGGAAGGCGAGCGCGAGGTCGTTCGCGAGGCGTTGCCCGCGCTGGCCGCCCGCACCGGACTCGGCGCGGCCGGCGGCCTCCGGCGGTTCCAGCTCGCGGACATCGCGGAGTACCTGCCCAACGACATCCTGGCCAAGGTGGACCGCATGACCATGGCGCACGGGCTGGAGGCGCGCGCGCCGTTCCTGAACCACGAGCTGGCGGCGTGGTCGCTCGCGATGCCGGAGCGGCTCGCGGTGGCGCCGGGGGGCGAGCTCAAGGCCCTCCTGCGCGCGGCGGCGCGGCGCATCTTCGGCCCCGCGATCGCGGACCGGCCCAAGCGCGGCTTCAGCATCCCGGTGCATTCCTGGATCCGCGGGCCGCTGGCAGAGGTGGTCCGCGACCTGCTCGACCCGCGATCGGTCGAAGCGCTCGGCGTCCTCGATCCCGCGGCCGTCTCCGTGGCCCTGAGGGACCACCTGTCCGGCCGCAAGAACCTCGGGTTCGAGATCTGGGGTCTGGCTGTCCTCGTGGCCTGGCACCGGATGCGCGTCGCCCGGCCGCCGGACCCGCCCGCGGCGATCGAGGCGCCGAGCGCGGTGGTCCTTCCGCTGGCGGGTTGAGCATGCCCGCGGCGCGGCGCGACGGGCTGATCGTCGTCACGGCCGCGGCCCTTCTGCTCGTCCTCTACGGCTCGAGCGTGCGCCTGGGCCCGGCGCTCGCCGACGAGTTCATCTATCTGGCCGGCGCGCGCCACGTCGCACGCACCGGGAGCCTCCAGGCGCGCTATTACGACGCGAGCGCCATCCTGTCCCGCGGCTATCCGCATCAGGACGTCCATGCTCCGGGCTACGTGCTCCTCCTGGGCGCATTCGACCGGGTGGCCGGCGCCACCAACGCCGCCGCCATCGCCCTCAACGTGCTCGCCTACGTCGCGGCGGCGTTGCTGGCCTACGCCCTGGCCACCGCCCTGGGTGTGGAGCCCGCCCGCGCCCGCATCGCCGCCCTGCTCGCCCTGCTGCTGCCCGGGGCCCTGCCCTACGTGTTCTGGGCGATGGCGGAGACGGTGCTCGGCGCCCTCGTGCTCCTCGCGCTCGTCCTGGCCGCGCGTGGGGAAGACCGGCCCTGGACGGCGGCGGCGGCGGGGCTCGTCCTCGGCCTGGCCTTGCTCGTCCGCGAGTCGGCCCTGTTCGCCCTGCCCGCCGTGCTTGCGCTCCAGGGGAGCCGCGCGCGCCGCGCCGCGCTCGTCGCCTTTGTCGCCGTCACGCTGGCCGTGTACGCGCCGCTCTCCCGAGAGCGCGCGCCCGGGGGGGCGAACTTCTGGGTGCCGTCGGGAGGATCTGCGTTCGGCTTCGAAGCCGTGCAGGCGGCCGGGGAAGGCCGCGTGGCCGCCAGCATCGCTCTCGTCGGCCGGCGCGTGGCCGCGAACGCGGCGGAGCTCGTCGGTCCTTCGACGACCTGGACGGAACGGGGCATCCTTGCCGCCTACCTCGCCCTGCCGCTGCTGGCCCTGGCCCGATGGCCGGCGCACCCGCCGCGCGCGCGGCGCTACCTGCTCGGCCTCCTCGCCGGCTTCGTGGCCGTCGTCGCCTTGCTCTTCGGCGTCTACGTGGTCGTTCAATGGAGCGGCTATCGGTACGCCATGTTCCTGATGCCG
>Ga0111538_10008071_pt1 | contig 14133 bp, 9 predicted proteins | sample SoiMethybrSBSTD1_FD_79669 | JGI IMG/M metagenome (GOLD analysis project Ga0111538, IMG submission 79669) | Bulk soil microbial communities from a Populus tree surrounding site in Tennessee, USA - Soil MetaG P. TD hybrid SBSTD1 (version 2)... | ecosystem: Environmental > Terrestrial > Soil > Tree... | reverse complement strand
GACCCCGCGCTGACCGAACAGATTCGTCGCTTCTTGGCGGCGCGCGCGCCGCTTTTTTACGACGAAGACTGAGGCGGTATCGACGGCGCCCGCACTGAGGGCGCCCCTGACGACGGCGCGGGTGGGATGCGCGACGGTCTCGTCGAGGGGGCCGCGGTGAACGTGATTTGATCGACGAGCACCGGCTTGCGCTCGCCAACGGGATCGACGAGCCCGATGACCCACGCATCGATGGCCGAGCCGTCGGCACGAACGCGCAAGCGCACGATGTGCTTGTACCCCGGGTGCCCGAGCGCTGCGAACGCCTGATCGTGGTTGAGCCCAAAGAGCGCGAGCGCAGCGAGGTACGAGCCAAAGACGAAAGCGCCGCCGAAGATGGAAAGACCGAAGACGAGCAGCGCGGCGGTCTTCGGCGAAGGGCTTATCTTGAGCCAGTCCAATGCGGCATCGAAACCCGCGTGGGTCGCGGTGGGGACGAGCGCCATGAGAATGCCGGCGAGCGCCGCGAGAACGACGACGATGCGGTAAGTCGCCTTGCGTAACCCCGCCAACGCGGCACATACGACCGCGCCGAGGGCAGCCGCGCCGACCGACACGACATCCATTGCTTCGGGGCCGGCTCGAAGGCCGACGCCGAGCGCGGGAGCGAAGAGTGCCGCCAAACAGAGATGCGGGATGATGCCGCCGCGCCCGGTCGCCACGTGCCACGGCACGTGAAACAGCAGCTTTCGCGAAGCCGTCGGGCCGGGAAACTCGACGTCGGGCGCTCGCATTTCTTTGCCGCGCGCCATGCGCGCACCGTGGAGAAAAGCGCCGCCGCCGCCCGCCACGAGATGGACCGTGGGACCCATCTTCCAGCGCTCGTAGTGATGGACGTCGCCCGCCAGGCAGAGCATGGGGTCGTACGCCGGATCGAGATCGAGCGCCTGGAGCATCTCCGCGCCGATGGGAGAGGGCTGCAAATAGAGGAAGAGGGGATCCGGCAAAATGAGCAAAAGGGAATTCGTGGGGGCGGCGCTTCGCCGGTCCCAAAAGAACCGGCGCTGCTGGAAGTTGATCTGTCGCAGCTGGCGATCGACGCCCCACAGATCGATACCGGGCGCGAGCGACAGCGCGAAATAGCTGGCGCGTTGCACCGGTTCGTAGCCGACGAGCGGCAAGGCGCGCCGTTTGACGATGTGCTTGCCCATGGCGAACGCTTCCATCCACGAGACGAAGTGCTCGATGGGTTTTTCCGCGCCGGGAGCCGCGCTGGCGCGCTCTTTGGCAAGAGGGCCCGAGCGCGCGCGGAACATGCGGGCGAAACCGTCGAGTCCGTCGAACCAGTCGTGGTTGCCGGCGATGCCGAGGAGCGCGCGCGTCTTGCCGTCGTAGCGATCGGCGAAGACTTCGTTCCACGGGCGCAAAAGGCGCGCCTCGATCTCGGTCGAGGTGGCCACCGGATACGCCGTGTCACCGCCGAAAAGAAGAAGATCGCCGCGCGGCACGACCGACGTGCGTTGACCGTCGGGCGACGGCAGCTCGTATTCCGACGCCACCAGCTCGGCGATCGCGCGGCTCACTTCGACGTCGTCACCCGTGTCGGCCACGAAATCGATGTAGAGATCGCGCTCCAACGCTTCGGTGACCGACGCGGCACTTTCTTTCGCCGCGCTGTCGATCGTGCGAGCGACGCTCTTCGTGAGGCTGGCCGGGGAATCGGCGTGCATCCAGTCGCGCGAATCGATGTCCTGCGTGGCGATCGCGCTCGCGACGAGGTGCCAAAGATGCCCGTAAAAGGAGCGGATTCCGAACCACGGCACCGCCCGGGGCTCGACGGTGCCCCGGCGAAACGTGGGATGCGTCGCGTTTTCTCGTAGCTGAGCCGGCACTACCGGTTCTCGTTTTCGCGGCGCATCCATATATGCCGCACCATCTTCCCACGCCGTGGCCTGCGTCGCGCAGAGAATCACCAGGGCGCTTACGGCGCGAGCTCGTGGACGAAGACGAAGCCACCCTTTTTGTTGGCGATGAGAATGTCGTCCAAGCCATCGCCGGTGACGTCGCCGACGGTGACCTGCGTACCGACGCCCGACGCGTCGTCGATGACGTGAGGGACGAAGGAAACCGCACCTTGCGACCTGACGAGCTCGAACCAATAGAGGCGCGCCGGGGCCGCGAAATCCGGCATTCCGCCCGGTATATGCCCCCAAAAGCGCTCTCCCGCGATGATGTCGGGATCGCCGTCGCGGTCGATGTCGGCGACCGCGAGGGCGTGCGGTTCGTGCAGTGGAACGCTGCCGGCGTCGGCGTCGTTGGGAACGATGACGTGCTCGACGAACGTGCCCGCCGTCGTTTGCTCGAACCAGGACAAGCCATAGCCGTGCGCTTCGGGGCTCGCGACGACATCGGCGTCACCGTCTCCGTCGATATCGGCCGTCTCCATCTGTCCTCCCCCGGGGCCGAATGGTTGGACATGGCGCTCCCAGACCGGATCGCCTTGTAACGACGGCGGCTGTCGCCACCACCCGGTGGCTTCCAAGACGTCGCGGTGGCCATCCTTGTCGACATCGCCGACGCCGAGTCCGTGCGTGAACGCCTGAAACCCCGCCGAAGGCGTCAGTGGATGCAGATTCCAGGGACGCGTCGGATCGGTCCCCACGGGGCCCGCCCAAACGAGGCGCCCTTGCGAGCCGAAGACGAGCTCGGCGCTCCCGTCACCGGTGAGGTCGACGAAATACGGAGATTCGGTGTCCACCACGTCCACCACGACGGCGCGCGGCCAACGCCCACCAGCGCTCCCCGGATTGTGGAACAACGAAGCATCGGTGCCTGGGAAACCGACGCGGAGGATGTCGATCGCGCCGTCGCTATCGAAATCGCGCGAGAAGAGGAAAAAGCAATCCGAATACCCCTTGGGATCGAACGCCTGCGGCTCGTAGATCTCGTGCGCGACGGTGAACGACGGTCCTTCGTACCAACGCGGTCCCAACGCGACGTCGATGTCGCGATCGCCGTCGAAATCCGCGTAGGTTGCGCCCTCGCAGAAGAACTCGGTGTAAAGCTGCATGCGCCGAAATCGGTGCGTGCCACGAAATCCGTCGACGTCGGTATCGAGGTTGGCATCGGCGGCGGGCGTCGCGCGATCTTCGCCGGCGTCGATGGTGCCCCCCGAGTCGATCGTCCCCGCCGAGCCACCCGGCGGCGTCTCGGAGCCGCACGCCGCGGCGTGGATGCACACGCCGGCCAGCGAGATCAGTCTTCCCAGCGGCCGAACCCGCCGGACGCTCGCGATCGCGGCGATCACCCGCCCACGCTAGGCCACCCGCGCGACCATGGCAAACGTGACGCGGAGGCTCGGATGAAAACGCGCTTACAAGCCTTCGAGCACTTCCAGCGCGAGCTCGTATTTTCCGAGCGGAGGCATGAGGTACGCCCCCTGTACCCGTTTTCGCACGGCGAAAAGCATCTCGCGCGCGATCTTCACCCCTTCCTTGCGTGCTTCGGGGCCGGGGGCCGCCTTGCGCATGCGCTCACGGATGGGCTCGGGGATCTGCATGCCGGGCACCTCGTTGTGGAGGAACTCCGCGTTCTTGTAGCTGACGAGAGGGAGCACGCCGACCAGCACCGGCATTCCGAGGTGCGCGGTGCGCTCGAGCATCGTTTCGAGCAGGTCGACCTGGAAGACGGGTTGGGTCATCACGAAGTCGGCTCCCGCGGCGCGCTTTTGCTCCAAGCGCTTCAGCTCCTTCTCCAAGTCGGCCGCGCCCGGTTCGAAGCCGGTCGCACAGAGAAACGACGTCTTTCCGCTGCCGAGCCGCTTTCCGGCTGGATCGAGCCCGCGGTTCATGCTCGACGCCATCTGCAAGAGCCCGATCGAGTCGAGATCGTAAACGGCAGTCGCTTCGGGGTAGTCGCCGACCTTCGGCGGATCGCCGGTGATAACGACGAGATTGCGGATGCCGATCGCATGCGCGCCGAGTAGGTGCGCCATCTGGGCGAGCAAGTTTCGGTCGCGCCCGCACACGTGCATGATGGGCTCGATCCCATAATCGCGAAGCAGCAACGAGCAGAAAGCCATATTGGCCATGCGCGCCATGGCCCGCGGACCGTCGGCGACGTTGACGATGTCGACGCCGTTGGCGAGGAGCATTTTCGAAGCTTCGAGCGCCGGTTTGGGGTCGAGCCCCGGCGCGGGATTCACCTCGACCGAAACCACGAATTTTCCGGCGGCGAGCTTGGCGGCGAAGGCGCTCCGCTCGGCGAGCGGGGTTGGTTCGACGCCGACCGGCCGCTCCGACAAGGCGACGACGCGCGGCGCCGGCGCCGGTCGCGTGCCACCGCTGAGCATGCGGGCCGACTTTGCCATCCAGCGAATGTGCTCGGGGGTCGTGCCGCAGCACCCGCCGACCATGCGCGCCCCCGCCTGGATGATGCGACGGGCGAAGACGTCGAAGTACTCGGGGGTCGCCATGTAGAGCTGGCGACCGTCGACCGTACGCGGGAGCCCGGCGTTGGGCTGCACGCAGAAGGGGAGATCGACGTGCATGCGTTCGGCCATGGCCAGCGCGAGCTGGGGACCGTCGCCGTGGTTGATCCCCATGGCGTCGACCTTCATGCGCACGAGGCGCTCCGCGACCTTCTCGGGCCCGGTGCCGTCGGCCACGGTGCCCCCTTCGTCGAAGGTGACCATCGCCAAAATGGGGAGCTCAGGGGCGGCGCGCCGCCCGGCCGCGACGGCGATGGCGAGCTCGTCGAGGTGACGGAAGGTCTCGAAGACCAGAAGATCCGATCCCCCTTCGGCGAGCGCGGCAGCTTGCTCGGCGAACGTGTCAGACGCCGCCTTTTCGTCCCATTCCAGCGAAACGCCCGGAACGAGCCCCGTCGGGCCGATCGATCCTGCGACGTACGCGCCTCCCCCAGCCACCTCGCGCGCAATGCGCGCCCCAGCCAAGTTGTAGGCGCGTACCTCACCGACCAGACCGTGGCGCTCGAGGCAAAACCGGTTGGCCCCGAACGTGTTCGTCTGGATGACCTGTGCGCCGGCGTCCAAGTAATCCGCGTGAATCTTGCGGACGACGTCGGGGCGCGCGACGTTGAGCTGCTCGAAGTTCTGGGTGACGAAAACGCCGCGCTCGTAGAGGAGCGAACCCATCGCGCCGTCGAAGACGAGGAGCGACTTGCGGACTGCATCGAGAAAAGGCAGGGAAGGTCGAGAAAAGGAGGGGGTCGACATCGCGGCACATACTAGTACCAAGCCGGGCGCTCTGCCGCCGATCTGGCGCTTTCGAAGGCGGGCAGCACGCGGACGCGTGCAAGGGCCTCAAGGGGGAAGACGTCGTGGCTCGCAGCCGAACAGCATGGTGACGGATGCGCCTGCCTGAAGTGCCGCGCAAGGCGTCGGGCAAAGGGTCGCCTTTTTCGGCTGGGCGGGGTTGTCGTAAAACCAACCGTTGGCCGTGCCGCAACTCGCTGAAGACGGCGCGAGGCCGAGCTCCGTGACCCCGCCGTCGGCGTCGCCGAGCACAAGGATCACCTTCATAGGATCCTGATTGCTCGGGAATGCGAAACTGCAGGTCTCGCTGTGCGCGCGAACCGTTTGAAGGCCCGCCCGCACGGCGTCCGCCGTGCTCTCGGCGACGTAGACGGCTTGCGTGGTGCCACCGGCCGCGGCGATCGCATCCAGGTTGTCCGGCGCGGCGCCGACGGCGAGCACGTGCGTCCGGATGCTCGGCGTCCCCAGCGTCGCCATTTGTGCGGCCTGCGCAGCCGACGACAGCGAAGACGAACACCCCGAGGGCAGCCCATCCGTAACGAGCAAGACGTCGATCGGCGGCGGCAGCTGGCTCTTCGAATTGGCCCAATCGCGCGCGTGTTGCAGCGCGCCCTGCAGGGCAGGCGTCGTCGGGCTACCCGCGGTTCGAGCGCGCGAAGTCATCGCCGACGTCATCGCCATCCCCTGAGCGCTCGAAGGCGCAAGCGGGCCAATCGCCACCTCGGGCATGATGTAATCGCTGACCAGGCACGACGCCGTGCTTCCCCCCTCGGGGAAGAAATCGAGACCCACCGAGAGGCCCGAGTTCGCCGCGTCATCGACGAACAAAGGCATCGCGGCGGCGAGCGCCGCCCAGCGGCTCATCGTTTGCTGCGGGTCGACGGTATCCATCGACGTCGAGCTTTCGACTATGAGGTAGAGGGCGGGGGTCAGCCGCTGCGCCTTCATGCTGGAGGTCACGCAGGCAGCGTCGAACACGATCGGCGGCCCCTTGGCGTCGCCATCGGGCTGCGCCGCATCTCCGCTGGACAGGTCGGCGGCGACGTCGAGCAGAGGGCCCGCGTCCGCGGAAACGTCGGGCGTGATGTCCGCTGCGGCGTCGGTCATGTCGATATCGCGTCGAGCGTCGGGCGACGCGCTATCGGTTACGGCGACGTCGGCTGCGTCGGAACCGCGATCGCCGTCAGGTCCCTGCGATTCGTCGTTCGCATCAGTCCCGGTCGTGCCCCCTGTTGCGTCGCGTACGTCAGGCAACGTCGTGCCAGGACCGCTATCGACGGCATTGCCTCCTCCTTCCGATCCGCCGCAGGCGGCCAACGCCGCGAATGCCGCGACGAACCATGTTGGTCGGCATTGCCGACAAGACGAAGAATGGGGCATTCCAACAGCGTAGAGCACTCGCGCGTTTTCAACTAGAGAGGCCGCGCCTAGTCGCTCGATCACCACAGTGTCCGACGTAGGTGTGAGAAAGCGCCGCATTCGGTGCTGAAGTCGGGCCAATCCGCCGCAGCCTCCGCGCGCTTATCGACCACAAAACAGCAACTTAACTTCATTCATGGGGCGCGCCCTTTTTTGACGCACTGGCACGCCGTGTGAAGAGAAAAGCTTCATGCGTTGTACGCTCGCCGTTGCTTTTGTGTTCTCAGTCGTGGGCTGCGGCCCGTCTCCGAGCCCCGTCGCTTCGTACGTCGATGCCGTCGACATCAGCCTCTACAGCGACGGCGCGAACGTGACCGTATCCCTCACCCCCAAAGCAACGCCAACCAGCGGATGTCCAACGTTCGGCGCGGCCGCGACGATCGATGGGCAGGAAATGGAAGCGACGGAATTCGGCGGCGTCTACACGAGTTGGCTCGATAAGTCAGAACCTCCGCGCTGCGACTACGGGTCGTACCAGCTGCCGCTCTCGCGAAGCGCGCAGCCCAAAACTTCGACGGTGCGCATTGCGGACGAGACCGGCGAGGTCACCTTTACCGTGGTCGACGCGCTCACCAGGCCGGTGCTCGAATGGGTGAGCGCGTCGGAGCTTGCGCCTTCAGCATGGGCCGAGTTGCGCGTGGTGCCGGATTCGCTCTCCATTTCGGACATCCCCTACGTGAAGATCATCGGGCTCGATCCGAGCTCGGGCCGCGAGCTCGGCGCGGACACCACGAAGAAGGGCTCGCACCTTTGGTTCAAGGTGCCGGCCGATGCACCCGCCGGGATGGGCCAGATCCGTCTCGCATCCCCCTGGGACGCTCAGCTCTCCGCGCCCGTGACCGACTGCAAGGGCGCGACGAAATGCTCGGCCTGTTCGAGATTCGACATGGATCTGCAGCTGCCCATCACCGTGCTGCCGATGTGAGCGGAAGTCTTCAGCCCCTGGCCGCCGCCAGCATCCGGCGAAACTTCGTCACGATCGGATGTGAATCGGCGAGCCCGTTTTCGCGGAAAAGGTTGAGGGAGCGCTCGAGAAACCAAACCGCGAGCGGCATGTCGCCGAGGACTTCGCAGCAGCTTAGAATGTGATTGAGCTGAGCGGCTTGCCCGTCGAATCGACCGAGCCTCTCGTAAAGGCGCAGCGCACGCTCGTGGAACTCGATGGCCCGCCGGAAATCGTTCTGCTCGCGGTAACAAAAGCCGAGCTGGCCGAGCTGGGCAGCTTGCCCGTCGAGCCGGTCCAGCTTCTCGTGCATGGACAGTGCACGGTGGTGAAAGCCGATGGCTTGCGGAACGGATCCGAGCTTACGGTACGCAAGCCCTAGATTGCCGAGCAAGAGGGCCTGATCGTCGTCGCGGCCGAGCTGCTCGTTGATGGCCAAAGAGAGCAGCAAAAATTCGACGGCGTTCGTCACGTCGCCGAGCGTGAGGTAACAATTGCCCAGGTTGCCGAGTTGGATCGCTTGGCTGTCGAGACGGCCGAGCGATTCGTTGATGGCGAGCGAACGCTCGAGAAACTCGATCGCCTTGGGCATGTTCCCCAGGCGCCCCTGGCAAATGCCCAAGTTCCCGAGAAGCCCCGCTTGCGCCTCGAGCGTCGGCAAGCTCCCTTCGAGCGCGAGAAGGCGCTCACCGAGGCCAACGGCCAAGGGGTAGTTCCCTCGCGATGTGAGGTGCTTGTACAGGAGGTTGAAGAGGGGGCCCAGCCAAGCGCCGTCCCCGGCATCGAGCTGCCGCTCCAGCGCCGTCGCGGCTTCCCCCATTTCGATGTCGTTCATTTCGGGCGGCGTTTGCTCGCCGCTCGGCCGGACGCGATCGCGCACCCATGCGAGGTGCGCGGCATCGGCGTCGGTCGCGCCGGGTAAGGCGCGCGCGTACGTGCGCACGACCTCGTGAAGTGCCCACGGCGTCGAGGCCCCCTCGCGGTATTCGACGAGCCCGAGGTCTGCCATGCGTTTCAGCTCGTCGGCACCGTTCGAACCCTCGAGCCCCGCGACGGCCACGACGATTTCGCGCGTGGTCCCCTGCCTGCACGCGCTGAGCGCGCTGAGAAGGCGCCGTTCGTTGGCCGACAGTCCGCGGTACGCCTCGAGGAAGGTGCCGACGAGACCGCGATCGCCGTCTTTGGCGAAGGCGCGCAGCGCGCCCAAAGGTTCGGCTTTGATTCGGGCGAGGTGCTCCTCGGTGGAACGCTTTCGGTTCGTCGTGAGCACGCCGGCGATGATGCGGAGCGCGAGGGGCAAGCCCTGGACGAAGCCTGTGAGCGGATCGAGATCCATCTCGCGCTCGCGCTCGAGCCGGGGCACGGCGAGGCGCAGGTAGGCGCGGGCGAGCGCGCGCGGCCAGCTCTCGAGCCGGAATGTTTTTCCACCGATGCCGAGGTTCTCGCGGCGCACGGTGATGAGCGTGCGAAACTTTTCGCTCGGCTGCGGCAGGTGAGCGAGAAGCGCGTCGTCCGAAAGATCATCGATGACCAGCAAAAGGGCGGCGCCAGGCAGCTCTTTGCCGAGGAAGATGCCCGCTTGCTCGGGGGTCGGATCGGTTTCCGCTTTCCAGCCGAAACGCCGCGCGGCGCGCGCGAGCTCGGCGCCGAGGTTCTGACCGTCGAGCCACAGGGAACCGTCGGGAAAGATCGCCGCGGCATGCGTGGCGACCAGTTGGCGCGCCAGGGCTGTCTTGCCAACGCCCGCCACGCCCGAAAGCACGACGGGCAATGTTTCGGCGCCGGGGGTCGCCAAGTAGTTGGCCACCGTAGCGAGGGCAGAATCCCGCCCCGAGAAATGCGGTACGGGTTGCACCTGCACGCCGCCGGGACCTTCGAACGGCTGGCTGTCCTCGACGACGATCGGGATGTCCCAAACCTGCGCTTGGAGCGTATCGACGAGGTCGCGGTATGCGCTGTCGCGCATGGGGGACGCCGTCATGTCGACGTAGAAATCGCCGAAAACGACGCCGGGGGCCGCCTCACGCCATGTGCCGGCGCGATGTACGGGAATCACGGTCCGATTCGCGATGCCTGCTTGAATCCCGCTCGCTGCGCTGCTCGCCTCATAGTCGAAGTCCTGGAGGCGCCCGTCGACCTTTGCCTTGTACGTAGGGGTGCAGACGAGGAGTAAGAACGATGCGTCGCGGTGCTCTTGCCCGATGAAGCGTGAGAGCTCGTCGCCGGGCCGCGCGCCCCATCGTTCGAGCGCGACATCGAAGCCGTCCGTGCGCAGCCGCGCGCCGAGGTCTTTCACCCATTGGGCGTGACCTGGGTCCTCCGAAGCGTAGGAGATGAACACCCGGCAGGGCGGGGGCATGCCCCCCTATGATAACGCTACTCCTTGAGCGCTTCGGCCCCGCCGATGATCTCCATCAGCTCCTTGGTGATGGCCGCCTGTCGCGCGCGGTTGTAGGCCAAGGTGAGCGAGTCGATCATCTCTTTGGCGTTCTTGGTCGCCGAGTCCATGGCCGTCATGCGGGCGCCGAGCTCGGACGCGGTCGATTCGAGCAGCGCGCGCAGGATGGAGATCTCGACGTACATCGGAACCAAACGGTCGAGTAAGGCGCGCTTGTCGGGCTCGAAGATGTACTCGATCTGCGCCGTGCCTCCGGTGCTCCCCTGGGGCGCGGCGGTACCGCCGCTTTCGGGGCGCTTGAGGGGGAGGAGACGCTCCACGACGACCCGCTGCGTCATCGCGCTCTTGAACTCGTTGTAAACGAGGTAGATCGAGTCGACTTCGCCCTTGACGAGGCGCGGCACCATCGTCCGCGAGATGAGCCTCGCCTTGTCGAGATTGATCTCGCCGGCCAGCGGGAAATCGCCGACACAGGGGGCCTGACGGCGCTTCAAGTAGTCGCGCCCCTTGCGCCCGGCCGTGAAGATCTGAACGGTGCGCCCCTGCGCGGTGTGCTCGCGCCAGGTGCGCTCGGCCGCCTTGTTGATGTTGGTGTTGAATGCGCCGCAAAGGCCGCGGTCGCCCGTCAGAACGAGCAAGGCCACGTTCTGCTCGGGGCGGGCGGCCAGGTACGGGTGGTCCGGCTGCCTTTCGATCGCGTCCTCACCCTCTTGCTCGGCGCCGGGGGCGGCGAGGGCGGCCAGGATCTCCTGGGTCTTCAGCGCGTAAGGGCGCAGGGCGAGGATGCGGGACTGGGCGCGTGCGAGCCGCGCGCCGGCGACCATCTTCATCGCGCGCGTGATCTTCTGCGTCGACTTGGTAGTCGAGATTCGTTTGCGAATGGCCTTGAGCGAAGCCATCGGGGACTAGGCCTTCTTGACGGTCGATTCGAACTTGTCGTTGAACGCGCCGAGCACGGTGTTGAGGCGCTTTTGCAAGCCGTCGTCGAGCACCTTCTTCTTCGCGATGTCCTCGAGGAGGGCCTTGTCGGCGGTCTCGATGTAGGCGTGGAGCTCGGTCTCGTATCGGCCCAGCGATTCGACCGGGAATTTGTCGAGGAACCCCTTGGTTCCGGCGTAGATGATGACGATCTGCCGCTCGACCTTCTGCGGCACGTATTGCCCCTGCTTCAAGATTTCGACCAAGCGCGCACCGCGGGCGAGCTGCTGGCGCGACGCGGCGTCGAGGTCGGACGCGAACTGGGCGAAGGCCTCCATGGCGCGGTACTGGGCGAGGTCGAGGCGCAGGGTGCCGGCGACGCTCTTCATCGCTTTGACCTGCGCGTTGCCACCGACGCGGGACACGGAGATGCCGACGTTGATGGCGGGGCGCACGCCCGAATAAAAGAGGTCGGCCTCGAGGAAGATCTGGCCGTCGGTGATGGAGATGACGTTGGTCGGGATGTACGCCGAGACGTCGCCGGCCTGCGTTTCGATGATGGGGAGCGCGGTGAGCGAGCCGCCCGAGTTGGGATCCTTGACGAGATCGAGCTCGGCGGCGTTGGGCATCGCCTTCAAGGCTTTTTCGCCGAGCTCGTGCGCTTCGAGACCGCGGTAGGTCTTGCCGTCGACGCCAACGGGGCGGAACGCTTCGCCCTTGCGCTGAATCGTGTAGACGTCGGCCATCTTGGCGGCGCGCTCGAGGAGGCGCGAGTGCAGGTAGAAGACGTCGCCCGGGTAAGCTTCGCGGCCCGGCGGACGGCGGAGCAAGAGCGACAGCTGGCGATAGGCGACGGCTTGTTTCGACAGGTCGTCGTAGATGCAGAGCGCGTGGCGACCGGTGTCGCGGAAGTACTCGCCCATGGTAACGCCCGTGTAGGGGGCGATGAAGAGAAGCGGCGCCGTCTCGCTAGCACCCGCGGTGACGACCGTCGTGTACTCCATCGCGCCGAACTGGGTGAGCTTGTCGACGACCTGCGCGACCGTCGACTGCTTCTGGCCGATGGCGACGTAGATGCAGAAAACGCCCTGGCCCTTTTGGTTGATGATGGTGTCGATCGCGACGGCGGTCTTGCCCGTCTGACGGTCGCCGATGATGAGCTCGCGCTGCCCGCGGCCGATCGGGATCATGGCGTCGATGGCCTTGATGCCCGTCTGGAGCGGCTCCTTGACGGACTGGCGGCTGATGATGCCCGGCGCCTTGATTTCGACGCGGCGGCGCTCTTTCGACTCGATGGGGCCCTTGCCGTCGAGCGGCTGCCCGAGCGAGTTGACGACACGACCCACGGTGGCCTCGCCGACCGGGACTTCCATGATGCGGCCGGTGCGGCGGACCGTGTCGCCCTCTTTGACGCCGGAGGTATCGCCGAAGAGCGCGACGCCGACGTTGTCCTGTTCGAGGTTCAACACGAGGCCCATGAGGTTGCCCGGGAACTCGACGAGCTCGCCGGCCATGGCCCCCTCCAGGCCGTACACGCGCGCGATGCCATCGCCCGTGCTCAAGACGGTGCCCGTCTCGGTGACGAGGGTCGCCTTGTCGAAGTTCTGAATCTGCTTCTTGATGATCTGCGAAATCTCTTCGGCTCTGAGCTGCATGGCTTCCTCGGACGAGAACGTGGGCTAAGACTGCAAAAGGTGCGCGGAGAGCTCGGCGAGCTTGGTGCGCGCTGAACCGTCGATGACCTGGTCACCGATGCGAACGATGACGCCCGCCAAGAGCTCGGGATCGTGCTTCCGATCGAGGACGATGCGGCGGCCGGTCATGTTCCTGAGCTCTTCCGTCAATTTGTCGGTGAACCAGTCGGTGAGAGGCTCGGCCGACACCACGGTGGCCCGCACGATGCCGGCGCGCTGATCGGACAGCCGATCGAGCTCGTTTGCGATGCCCGATATCGCCGCCATGCGCTTGCGCCGCGTGAGCAGCCCGACGGCATTCTTGGCGAGATCGGTGAGCCCCAACTTGTCGGACAGCTCGCTCATCGCGGCCACGCGATCGGCCTCGGAGATGAGCGGGTTGTTCAACACTTTGCGCAGCTCTTCCGACTCTTCGTAGAGGTTGGCGACCTTGTGAAAGTCCTCGATGAGGGCCGTCACACCGCCGGTCTCGACGCCGAGCTCGAAGATGGCTTGCGCGTAGCGCTCTGCGACCGATTCGCTCATGAGTTCCCCTTGGCCGCCGCGGGGCCGGGATACGCGCTTCCGCCGCGCGCGGGGGGCGCGACGCTGAACTTCGCGTTGCTGCGAAGCTGGTTCAAGAAGGACTCCGCAAAGCGGTCGTGGTCGCCGAGCGTGGTGTTCTTGGACAAGATCTCGGTGGCGACGCGCGTCGCCTGGACGACGACTTCCGCGAGCAGCTCTTGACGCATCTGCTTGGCTTCTTGAACGAGCACGACCTCGGTGTCTTTGCGCATCCGCTCGCGGCGCTCTTTCGCTTCTTCGATGATGCGCGCCTTGTCGCGCTCACCCTGCTCGCGGAACTCGCGGCGCACGCGCTCGAGCTCGTCGTTGATCTTTTCGAGCTTGGCTTCGTACTCTTCGAGGCGTTTTTCGGCTGCCTTGCGCAGGCGCGTCGCCTCGTCGATCTCGCGCGTGATGTTCTCTTTGCGCTTCACCAGCGATTCGGCGAGCGCCTTCCTGCCGTAGCGGTTGACGATGAGAACGAGGACGCCGAAGTTGATGAGCGACGCGAGGAATGGCGGGGGCTCGCCCGGCTCGCGCCAGAGGATGCTCGGGGGCTCGCCCGCCTTTTCGCCGAGGAGGCCGTGCCACCAGTTGATGGGCGGGGGCGGCGCGTTCGGATCGTGCGCGCCGTGCTCGCCGTGTCCCGAATCGCCGTGAGCGGAGTCGCCGTGAGCGGAGTCGCCGTGCCCTGCGCCGTGGGCGGCAGGGGCGTGACCTGCGGGGCCCGTGGGGCCCGGGGCACGCTGACCAGGTTGGCCGCCGAGAACATGCGGGTTGCCGGCCCCCGGATTACGCATGGGAGGTGCGTTCGGCTGCCCCGCGCGTGGTGGAACGGCGTGCGGGTCGCCCGCGGGGGGCGGAACGGCCATGGGATCGTTTCCGCGGCGCACCGGGGGCTGCGGGGGGGCTTCATGAGCGGCTTGGGCCCTCGCGTCGCCCGCGACGAACACCGAGCCGGCCG
>Ga0111538_10008070_pt1 | contig 14134 bp, 17 predicted proteins | sample SoiMethybrSBSTD1_FD_79669 | JGI IMG/M metagenome (GOLD analysis project Ga0111538, IMG submission 79669) | Bulk soil microbial communities from a Populus tree surrounding site in Tennessee, USA - Soil MetaG P. TD hybrid SBSTD1 (version 2)... | ecosystem: Environmental > Terrestrial > Soil >... | reverse complement strand
TCGACGCGCTGCCGCCGGCGAAAACGTTGGCGGTGACGTTGTTGACGCCGGCGAAGTACCGGTTGATCGAGTCGATTCCAAAGCCAACCGCATTGCCCATGATGCCGTAGGCGTTGTGCTTCGCCATGTTGTTGGTGAAGAACGAATTGGTCGCCGGCACGCCATACAGCCACAGCACCTGCGGATTGGTGGAAAAGACCGTATTGTGGTTGATGGTCACCTGGTCCGGACCGTCGCCGATGATGAACGGCCGCGAGCCGGATCCCCAGCTCGCCGCGGTCAAATCGTCGAACACATTGTCCGCCACCGTGATCGTGTTGGTCCGCTGGCTCGGGTTGACGTTGTCGGTGCCGAGGATGTTCACGCCGCCGGCGGTGTGCCGCACGAGGTTGTGAATGAACGTGACCCGCTGCACCACCGTCCACGGCGCGCGGCCGCCCTGGTTGCGCGGCGTCAGCGTAATCGGATAACCAGTCTGATCGGCGACCCAGAGAAACTCGAAGACGTTGCCTTCGACCACCACATCCTGCGCGTTCTTCAGCTCGAACGTGTTCTTGACCGACCACTTCGTTCCGCCGAAGGTCGGCTTGTCATTTGGGCTCGGCGTGCCCACGGCGGTGCCCGCCGTGCCCGTATCGGTGAAGTACGTGTCGCTCGTCTTCCAATACATCGTCTGGCCGCCCGGCGTCCGGCCGTAGACGAGGTACTGCTCGGCGCCGGGGAGCGCCTTCCAGGAGACTCGCACGGCGCCGGTCGTGCCGGCCGCGATCGTGACGGAGGCTTCGACCGATGCTGCGGACGTCGCCTGGGTGGTCTGGTACGACGTGAGCCGCGCGGCGACGCGATAGGCATATGTGCCGGGCCCGAGCGACCCACCGGCGACGACGGCGGCCGAGGCGCCGGTCGGCGTCGCGACGATCGGATCGCGCCAGGCCACCGGCTTGGACATATGGTTGTGGCGGACGATCACGTTCGTCGTCACCAGGTTCGGAATCGTCGGGTCGGAGCCGCCGATCAGCACGTTCTCGGCCGCGCCCTCGAGGTAGTTGTTCTCGATGCGGAAATTGCCGGGACCGTTGAAGCCGCCAATTGCCTGCGAGTCCTGGCCGATCGCCTTGCACTCCGACACGTAGGAGTTGAGCACGTCGGTGTCGCGGCTGTTCAGCGCGATGCACCGCTTCTGGCCGAACAGCGGATCGCCGTGGACGTAGATGCGATCGAGGACCAGCGCGTACGGCGCCTGCGACGCCATCGTCTGCGTCGAATCACCGGCGCCGAGCGCGATGATTTCGCCGAAGCCGGCGAGGTTCGCCTGGAACTCGAGAAACTGCAGCTTCCAGTGATGGGCGCCGACCGCCGTGCCAAGCGCCGACATGCTGTTGGTCGATTTGATCTTCGGCAGGAACGCCTCATAGGCCGGCGTCATGCGGATACCCGCGGGAGGCAGCGACGCATCGGGGGCCGCCGAACGGACGGTGATGAAGGCGGTCGTCGCGCCTTTGTTCGGCAGCACGAAGTTGCCGACGTAAGTGGCGCCAGGCTCGAGGGTGATCACGTCACCCGGTTTCGCCGCATCGAGGGCGTCCTGCAGATTGCCGCCCGCTGGAACCGAGATAGTCGCTGCACTGGCCAGCGACCCGGTCGCAAGCAGGCACACAAACGTGCACAACGCGCCCCAATACGGGGTCCGAAACCGCATGATCCGCTCCCTGAGTTGTTCGGAATGAGTCGGCGGACCGCGTCGAGAGCCCGCCGTGCCGGCCGACGCTAGCGCAAGCGTAGTGCCACCTGGTCAGGACAGAGCTCTGCCGTGAAATCGTGTGCTTTACGGGGAAAAATGACCGGACTGTCGCTGCGCGTCCCAGGGTGGGCCACGAAGCCCCCCATCTGCGCCTACGAAAACGTAATCGAACTCAACAGAATTGAAACTGCGGAGCTTAGAAAAACGAAAACGTTATTGTTGAGCTGAGAGCGCCTCGCGAGCCGCGGCGAGGATCGACTCCGGCGCTCCGGTGAGGCCGCCGCCTTGTGCGAAGTCTGCCTTTCCGCCCCCTCTCCCCCCGAAAGTCGCGTGGAGGGCTGACAAGAGTCGCTGCGCAGGCAGACTGACATCCGGCGCGCGCGCGACGACCGCCAGAGCAGGCGAGGACGCGGACACCAGCACCGCGACGTGCCGGGGACGGGCGGCGATGGCCGTCGCCAGCGACTTCAGCGCGTTGGCGTCGGCATCGACGACGCGGGCGACCAGGCGGCAGGTGGGAGGGGCGGCACCCTCGGCCCCTGGGCCGAGCGCGACCGTTTCGGCCGACGCCGCGAGCTCATCGGCGCGGTAACGCGCGAGCTCACCCTGCACCGCGTTCATCGCGCGCTTCTGATCCTTCGCCTCCGCCTGCAGTCGATCGATGGATGCGGGCAGCTCTTCCGGCAGCACCGACAGCTTCTGCACCGCGCCGGTCACCGCGTCGCGCAGCGCACGATATGCCGTGAGGGCGCGCCCGCCGCACAGGAAGGTGAGCCTGTGGCCCCCCTTGAAGCGCTCCCACGCCGCGACCACGACCACGCCGATCGCGCCGGTGCGCGACACATGCGTGCCGCCGCACGCGGACAAGTCGAACCCCTCCACGTCGATCAGCCGCAGCGTCCCGCCGCGCGCGGCTTCCTTGCGCAGCGGCATCGCCGCAGCCTCTTCCGCGCTCGCGAATCGGATCGCCACCGGTCGATCTTCCCAGACGACGCGGTTGGCTTCGGTCTCCCCCGCGGCGATCTCGGCGACCGAGAGCTCGCGCGCGAGATCGATCGTCGCCGCCGCCGCGCCGAGATGGAAGCTGACCGTGCGGACGTGGAACAGCCGATCGAACGCCGCCGACAGCACGTGCTGGCCGGTGTGCTGCTGCATGTGATCGAAACGGCGCGGCCAGTCGACGTCGCCGTGCACCGCCTGCCCCGGCGACAGCGTTCCACCCTCCACGACGTGCGCGATCGAGCCGTCGTCCTCGTCGAAGACCTCGACGACGCGCGCGTTGCCGAGGGTGCCGGTGTCGAAGGGCTGGCCGCCGGACGTGGGATAGAAGGCGGTGCGATCGAGCCGGACGACGGTACGCCCGCCGCGCTCGTCGACGCCGTCGACCGTGGCGTCAAACGCCTTTAGATACGGGTCGCTGTAATAGAGGCGGTCGGTCATCGGGTTTCGGCGTGCCCCGGGCAGGCGTCAGCGGCCGCGCCGCCGGCTCGGTGACCGGCAGCTCAAAGAAGAACGTCGCGCCGCCCCACTCGTTGTCGCGATAGCCGATCGCGCCGCCGTACGACTCGATGATGCCGTAGCTGACCGAGAGCCCGAGCCCGGTGCCCTTGCCCACCGGCTTGGTGGTGAAGAACGGCTGGAACAGCTTCGGCTCGTCTTCCGGCTTCACCCCCGGCCCATCGTCCTGCACTTCGAGGCGGACCTTCTTGCCGGCGTCGAACACGCGAATCAGGATGCGGCCGCGCTTGCGCCCCGCCGACTCGATTGCCTGCTGGGCGTTGATGACGAAGTTCAGCGTCACCTGCTCGACCTCGGTGAAGTTCGCGTAGACCTTGCGCGTGGTGGTCATCTCGACGTCGAGGGCGATCGAGAGGTTGTCGAGATCGCGCCGCCGCAGCTGGACGACCTCGCCGATGACGTCGCGGAGATCGACCAGCGTGGGCGGCCCCGACTGCTGGCTGCTGAAGCGGGAGAGGTTGCGGATGATCTCGCGCGCGCGGCCGCTCTGCGTCTTGACGAAGGCGACTTCGTCGAGCGCCTCGGCCCCGAGCTCGCGATGCCGCTCCAGGAGCTCGGCCGTGCCGAGGATCGCCTGCAGCGGGTTGTTCAACTCGTGGGCGACGCCGGAGACGAGGACGCCGACCGCCGCCAGGCGCTCCTGCCGAACGACCTGGCGCTGCAGCGACTGCAGCGTCTCGCGCATCTTGCGCTCCTGTTCGACCTGCTTGTCGAGCGCGTCGTGCGCCTCGCGCAAGTTCGTGGCCATGGTCACGAAGGCGTCCTGGAGCTCGGCGAGCTCCCGGTTCGGCACGCTGGTCCGCGCCGGCGGCGAGAGGTCGCCGCCCGCGATCTTGCGGGCTGCATCGCGGACGGCGTTCAAGCTGCGAGTCATCTGCGTCGACAGGGCCAGCGCGAGCAGCAGCACCGCGCCGATCGCCGTGATGGCGATGATCGTGTTGCGGCGGTAGAGCGGCGCGACCCGCGCCAGCGCCAGGCTGGTCGGGATGCCGACGCTGAGCAGCCACGGCCCGCGATCGACGACCGAGTTGCCGTAGGCGCGCTCGATGCGGTCCGGACCGGTGAGCACCCGCGTGCGGGGCACCTGCTCCGGCGGCGTCGTGCCACCCAGCGGCTTGCCGATGTAGAGCCCGGTGTCGCGGCTGCGCGCGAGGACGCGGCTCTGGGCGTCGGTGAGCGTCACCACCGAGTCGGGCGGCAGCGGGATGCCGCGGAACAGCGTCTCGAGGCGTTCGAGGTTGAGCGAAAGGGCGAGCACGCCGTTGATCGATCCGGACTGGTCGCGCACCGGATAGGCGAGGGCGACGGTGGGCCGGCCCGAGACGGCACCCGTGACCAGGTCGCTCACCAGCGGCTTGCCGGTCGCGAACACCTGCTTGACCTGCTCGACGGCAACCACCTTCGTCACGCCGGCGGCGGGCGGCACGCCGCTGGCTCTGATCGTTCCCTCGCTGTCGGCGAGGAGGACATTTACAAGGAGCGGCTGGTCGTGCAGCACGGTGGCGAAGACGCGATCCGACACCGCGCGATCCTGGGCGACGACGGCCGGATGCTGTGCGAGCGTCGAGGCCATCGAGTCGAGGCCGCTGAGGTATTGATTGAGGTAGGCGCCGGCCGTGGCGGCGAGGGCACCCGACTGCTCGCGCAGCTCGTCGACGTGCTCGGCGCGCGTGAGCCTCGCGGTCCACGCCGACGCGATCACGAAAGGCACCAGCAGAGCGCCGGTAATCCCGACCACCTGGCGCCGGATGGGTTGACCTCTCAGGATGCGCACGCGGTTTCGCGCGATTCTAGCCCAACGCCAGCGGGTCGGCGATGCCGGCTTCGCGAAACCCGCGGGCGCGCAGCACGCAGCTGTCGCACGTGCCGCAGGGGCGGCCGTCGGGCGCGGGGTCGTAGCAGCTGTGCGTCAGGCCGTAATCGAGGCCCAACTCGAGGCCGCGGCGGATGATCTCGGCCTTGCTCAGCGTGATGAGCGGCGTGTGCACGCGGAAGCGTCCGCCCTCGACGCCTTCGCGCGTCGCCAGCTGCGCCAGGCGCTCGAACGCGGCGATGAACTCCGGACGGCAGTCTGGATAGCCGGAGTAGTCGAGGGCGTTCACGCCGATGACGATGTCGTGGGCGCCGACCACCTCGGCCCAGCCGAGCGCGAGCGAGAGAAAGATCGTGTTGCGCGCCGGCACGTAGGTCGAAGGGATGAGGCTGGCCGAGAGGTCGCGCTCGTGCGGCACCGGCGTGTCGGAGGTGAGGGAGGAGCCGCCAATCGGGCGCAGGTCGACCTTCAACTCGAGATGGCGCTCGACGCCGAGCGCGCGGGCGACGGCGCGCGCCGCCTCGATCTCGCGCGCGTGCCGCTGGCCGTAATGAATGGTGAGGGCGAAGAGGGTAAAGCGCTCTGCCCTGGCAATCGCGGCGGCGGTATAGGAATCCAGGCCGCCGCTGAGGAGCGCTACCGCGCGCGCCATTTCGGACTGCGGGTTGCGGATTGCGGATTCATTGCGGATTGTCAGACGCCTCGCGTCGTCGGCGACCAGATGTACTTGTGCAGCTGGAGCTGGAGGCGCACCGGCAGGCGATCGGCGAGGATCCACTCGGACAATGTCTTCGGATCGAGGACGCCGTGGACCGGCGACATCAGGACCGCCGCGGCGCGGCCGGGCAGGCCGTAGCGCGCGATCACGTCTTTGGCGAACTCGTAGTCGGCGCGATCCTGGATGACGAACTTCACCTCATCGTGGGCCGCGAGCCGGTCGAGATTCTCCCAGTCGTTCTTCGCCGCCTCGCCGCTGGCCGGACACTTGACGTCGACGATCTTGACCACCGCCTCGGGCACGCGCGCGATCGGACGGTGGCCGCCGGTCTCGAGCATGACGGTGCGGCCGGCCGCCAGCAGCCGATCCATCAAAGGGTAGACGTCTTCCTGCAGCAGCGGCTCGCCGCCGGTGATCTCGACCAGCTCGCAGCCGGCCGCGTCGACCGCGGCGACCACCTCGTCCACCGACATCTTGCGCCCCTCGTGAAACGCGTACGGCGTGTCGCACCAGGAGCACCGCAGATCGCACGCCGTGAGCCGCACGAAGACGCACGGCCGCCCCGCATGCGACGACTCGCCCTGTATGGAGTGGAAGATCTCGTTAATCGTCAGCAATCCTTGCAACCTTGCCCTTCCAACCTTCCAACCTTCCCGCCTTGCCTTCCCGCCTTCCCGCCTTTCAGCCTTCCAGCCTTGCTATTATCGTACTCCCATGTCCAAGCCGACGTTCTATACCAAGCCCACGTGAACGACCTGCAAGAACGCCAGAAGTTTTCTGGACGAGCAGGAGATCGACGTCAACCAGATCGACATCAACAAGGAGCCGCCGTCGCGCGAGTTCCTCGAGAAGCACATCGACGCCGACCGTTTCCTCGACTACGTCAGCACGCGCAGCCCGGTGTTCAAGGAGCGGGGCCTGCCGAAGTCGAAGAGGGAGGCGATCGCGATGATGATGGACAACCCCAACCTCATCCGGCGGCCGATCATGATCAAAGGGTCGCAGGTGATCTTCGGCTTCGACAAGGACAAGTACGCCAAGCTCTGACCTGCGCATCGGCACCGCCGGCTGGAACTACCCATCCGGCAAGGGCACCTGGAACGGCGTGTTCTACCCGCCGGCGCGCCGGCGGCCGAAGGGGTTCGACGAGCTCGCCTTCTACGCCGAGCACTTCAACACCGTCGAGGTGAACTCCACCTTCTACGGCCAGCCGCGCGCGCAGGTGACGCGGACGTGGGCGAAGCGCACGCCCGCGAACTTCGAGTTCTCGGTCAAGCTGTTTCAGCAGTTCACGCATCCGCGGATGTTCCGCGAGCGCCTCGCTGAAGGGCTGCCCGGCGATGCGCCGAACGACGAGGCGCTGCTCAACGCGCTGGCGCGGCCGAACGAGTCCGATCTCGATGCCTTCCGCCGCGGCATCGAGCCGCTCGCGGCGTCCGGCCGCTTGGGCGCGCTGCTGGCGCAGTTTCCCGCCAGCTTCAAGGACACGCCGCCGGCGCGCGGCTACCTCGAATGGCTGCTGCGCGCGTTCGCCGACTACGACGTGGCGGTTGAGCTGCGGCACAAGAGCTGGAGCGACGCGATCGGCGCGACGCTGCAGCTGCTCGACGCATTCAACGCCGCCTGGGTGCAGATCGACGAGCCGAAATTCCGCTTCTCGATCCGCCAGAACTACCTGCCGAACGTGCAGGGCTTCTATTACATGCGCCTGCATGGCCGGAACGCGGCCAAATGGTGGCGGCACGACAAGTCCGAGGACCGCTACGACTACCTCTACTCGGCCGACGAATTGAAGGAATTTTCCGAGACGGCGGATGCGGCCAGGCAGCTGGTGAAGAAGCTCTACCTCTACACCAACAATCATTTCTCGGCGAAGTCGGTCGCCAACGCCGCGATGATCAAGCAGCAGCTCGGTGAGCCGATCGAGGGCGAGTACCCGCCGGAGTTCATCGATCGCTACCCCGAGCTGAAGGGCGCGCTCACTCCTTCACGAACGCTCTTTTGATCTCGTCGCCGCGCTCGAGGCGCGCCGGCACGTCCGCTCCCTCGACGACCTGGCCGAAGACGACGTACTTGCCGTTCAGGTCGGGCCGCTCGGCGAGCGTCACGTAGATCTGGCTGTCGCCCTGCGTCGGCACGCCGGGGTGCGACATCGCCACCGCGCCGGCGCGATGCAGCCGCTTCTTCGAGATCTCGGCGGCGCCCACCGGGCTGCCGCTCGACGCCGCCGCGCCGCGGCCCCACACTGCTTGCTGCGCCAGGTCTCGCGACCGCGGATCGCCCCACTGCACGAGGAACCCCGGCACCGCCCGGTGCACGCGCTGCCCATCGTAGAAGCCGCGCTTCACGAGATCGACGACGTGCGCCACGGTCTTCGGCGCGTCCTCGGGATAGGTCTCGAACTCGAACGTCCCTTGGCTGGTTTCGACCACGATCACCGGTCCCGACGGCTGAGCCGCTGGCTGCACCCACGCGAACCACGAAGTCACGAAGATCACGAAGAGACACGAACAAAAAATACTCTTCTCAGTCACGCGTCGACGCCTTGATGACACCGACCCGCGGACAGTGTTCACTGATCGCGCAGGCGCCGCAGCGTGGGTAAATCGGGCGGCACACGTTCTGACCCCAGGTCACGAGATACAGGTTGATGTAGGGCCACCACTGGCGGCGCGTCCGCTCGTAGAGCGCGTGCTCGGTCTCCTCCGGCGTCCGCGTCTTCACCCATCCGAGCCGGTTCGAGATGCGGTGCACGTGCGTGTCGACGCAGATGTTCTTCCGGCTCCTGAACGAGAGGATCAGCACCAGGTTGGCGGTCTTGCGGCCGACGCCCGGCAGCGTCAGCAGCTCCTCCAGCGTCCCCGGCACGCGTCCCGTGAAGCGCTCGACCAGGAGGCGGCAGGTCTCGCGGACGTGCTTCGCCTTGTGCCGGTAGAAGCTGACCGGATAGATCAGGCGCTCGATCTCCGCCTCGGGGAGCTTCGCCATCGCCCTCGGCGTGCGCGCCCTCGCGAACAGCCGCGCCGATGCCGCGGCCGTGACCGGATCGCGCGTCTGCGCCGACAGCATCGTGGCGATGAGAATCTCGAACGGATCCTCGCGGCTCTCCTCGGCAATCTTCTCGACGGCGGGCAGATCGAGCGTGTCGATGGCGCGGCGAAGCGCACGCATGACGGGATTGACGGGCGCCGCGGCGGCGCTGCGCGTCATCGGCGGGCCTGCGCCGGCGCAGCCGCCTCGGAGGCGCCCGCGCGCCGGGCGATCGCGACCGGGTCGCGGCGATCGACGTAGATCGCGGTCGCCGCGCCGCCGACGATCTCGAGCGCGGACGCGCGGCCGCCCTGCGCGTAGGCCGGCTGCATGCCGGTATCGATCTGCACCACGCGGCCGCCGAACCGCGTCGCGATGCGGCCGGTTGGCGTCACCGTATGGCCGATGACGATGGCGCGGGCCGCGGTTTTCGCGAGGATGTCCTGGACCTGCGGGCCGAAGCTCTCGGGTTCCTGCGCCAGGCCGCGATACCAGAGCGGCCCGTCGACGCGCGCGGTCAAGGTCGCCAGCGGCGCGGCGAGCGTCTTCTCGAGATCGTCGGTGAGCTCCCGGTGCACCTGCTCGTTGATTGCGGCGCAGCCGAGCGGCGCCACTGCCGGGCTGATGCCGCCGTGCACGAAGAGCAGCTGATCGATCTTCACCACCGCGGGCAGATCGCGCAGCCACTTGCCGTAATCGCCGTGCCGGCTGAATGCCTCGCGCATCTCGACCGAGCCGAGCGGCAGCTGCGAGACCAGCTGCGAGCGCTCCTCATCGCTGGCCGGCTTCAGCGCTTTGATCACGCTCTCGCGAACCGCCTCCGACTCGGGCGTGGTGAAGGCGGCGTACTCGCCGGGCGCGGTGAGACGCAGGTCGCCGAGCATGCGCGCGATCTCGTGGTTGCCGAGCAGGAGGTGGAGGCGTCCTTTCGCCGCGCCGGCCTCGCGCTCGAGCCGGCGCAGCAGATCGAGCGCTCTGCGCGAGTCGTCGCCGCGATCGACGACGTCGCCGAGCTGGACGACGTGCGCGGTGCCGGCGGCCCAGTGCAGATCGGCATCGATGACGCCGGTCGTCCTGAGGATCTCGACGAACCGATCGTAGGCGCCGTGGACGTCGCCGATGGCGATGACGCGCTCGACGCCGGTCCATTCGCACTTGTCGGCCGCGGCGAGCGGTGGCGCCGGCCGCAACGCGACGAGCGCGATCGTCAGGGCGAGCGCTGTCCGGCGGACGTGCAGCATTTGCTTGAGTCTACCAGCTGCTATCAGCGGCAAATTGGACGATTCGAACGCCAGAGAAACCGCGGAGAACGCAGAGCACGCAGGACCTTTCAAGTCAATGCGCTGAAAACAGACTCTGCGGGCTCTGCGGTCTCGGCGGCTGCACAGGTGATCGAGTCAGCACGATCAGGGGACCGGGGTCAGGGGAGGTCGGCCTTCGAGGACGGCGATCGCGTTGCTGACGGCGAGATCCGCCATTGCCGTCCGCGTTTCCGTGGTCCCGCTCGCCAGGTGCGGCACCAGCAGCACGTTCTCGAGCTGCAGGAGATCGGGGTGCACGGCCGGCTCGTTCTCGTAGACGTCGAGCGCCGCGCCCGAAAGCAGATGGTGCTGCAGCGCCCACGCCAGCGCCGCCTCGTCGACCACCGCGCCGCGCGCGGTGTTGACGAGGTAGGCCGAGCGCTTCATCCGCGTAAAGGCGCGCTGATCGATCAGGTGCCGCGTCTCCGGCGTCAGCGGCACGTGCAGCGACACGACGTCGGAGGTGAGGAGCAGCCGATCCAGCGACATCGCCTCAGCGTCGCTGCCGAGCCCGGGGGGGCCGGCGCGGCCGCGCGTCGTGTAGGCGACCTTCATCCCGAACGCCGGCGCCTGCGCCGCCACGGCGCGGCCGATGCGGCCGACGCCGACCAGCCCGAGCTGCTTGCCGCGCAGCTCGGTGCCGAGCATGAAGTCGAGCGCCCACCCTTTCCACTCGCCGCGGCGCAGCAGCCGCTCGCCTTCCGAGAGGCGGCGCGTGATCGCCAGGATCAGCGCCCAGGTGAAACCGGCGACCGACTCGGTGAGCACGTCGGGCGTGTTGGTGACGACGATCTGCCGCGACCGCGCGTAGGGGACGTCGATGTTGTCGTAGCCGAGGGCGACGTTGGAGATGACCCTGAGGCGGCCCGCGCTGTCGATCACCGAGCGGTCGATCGCGTCGGTCAGGAGACACACCAGCGCGTCCTTGTCGGCGACGCGAGCCTTGAGCTCGGCGGGCGGAATCGCTGCTTCGCCGGTGTAGAGATCGACCTCCGCGACGTCGTGAAGCCTGGAGAGCACGGAAGACGGCAGCTTCCGCGTGACGAGAACCGAGGCGCGCACGCGCTCAGTGCCCGAGCGACAGGCAGTAGCCGCAGTGATTGCAGCGCACCGCCGGCTCGATGAGGCAAGCCCCTTCCTCGTCGCCGCTCACCAGCGGCAGCCGCAGGTGGCTCGCGTGGCCAGGAGCGGCGATCGGCTCGCTCCCCGGCGGCGCGCTTGCGCCCAGGTGCCGCGCGATCGACGCGCGGATCATCTCCCGCAGTTCCTGCTCATTCATGCACGGAAACCGTATCGATGATCCCGACGATCGCCGCATCGACCGGCGCGCCTTTCTTTCCCAGCGCCTCGCCCGCGGCGCGCCCCTCGAGCACGACCAGCACCTTCTCGTCGACGCCCGCGCCGACGCCGTCGACGGCGAGCAGCGCCGCGCCTCGCGGCGTGTCGTCGAGGTTCAGCGGCTGCACCAGCAGCAGCTTCGCGCCCTCGAACTTGCGGTGCTTCTGCGTCGCGACCACCGTGCCGATCACCCTCGCGATCTGCATGTGAGTTTTGTCTTCGAGGTCGACGGTAACTTTCGACTTTTGACTTTCGACTTTCGACTTTTGACTTACCCGACGTCCCACCGATCGACGATGCCGACGATCCCGGCGTCGACCGGCGGCTCGGCCGGGTGAAACGGAAAGCTCGCTTCCTTGCCGCGGACGAAGAACACTTCCTCGCCGACGCCCGCGCCCACCGCATCGACGGCGACGATTGGACGCCCCGCGGGCTGCCGATCCGGCGTCAGCGGCTGCACCAGCAGCAGCGTGATGCCCGTGAGCTGCTCGTCCTTGCGCGTCATGACGACGTCCCCGATTACTCTGGCGATTTGCATTTTGCCCCAGCCCCTTCAGTCACTGACATCGACCGTATCGATGATGCCGATGACGGCGGCGTCGACCGGACAATCCTTCAGCCCCGACGCCATCCGCGCCGAGCTGCCGCTCACCACGAGCACCGTCTCGCCGACGCCGGCATCCACCGTATCGACCGCGACGAGGTAGTTGCCCTCGGCCTTGCCGCGCGGATCCATCGGCCGCACCACCAGCAGCTTGGTGCTGACGAGGCGGGGATCTTTACGCGTGGCGACGACGGTGCCGACAATCTTACCGAGCAGCATGCGGCGACAGCACGGGGTTCAAGGTTCTGGGTTCTGGGTTCTGGGTTCTGGGTCGGTTCTGGTTCTGGGTTCTGGGTTCTAGGTCGGTTCGCGGTTCCTGGTTCAGAGAACCAACCCAGAACCCTTGAGAACCCTGAACCCAGAACCCTTCAGGCTTTTACCGCCGCGTTGGCCTTGCCAATCGGCAGCGCGTCTTCGAGGTTGGCGTGCGGCCGGGGGATGACGTGAACCGAGACCAGCTCGCCGACGCGCCGCGCCGCCGCCGCGCCGGCGTCGGTCGCCGCCTTCACCGCCGCGACGTCGCCGCGCACGATCGCGGTGACGTAGCCGGCGCCGATCTTCTCCCAGCCGACCAGCGTGACCTTGGCGGCTTTGACCATCGCGTCGGCCGCTTCGATCATCGCCACCAGGCCTTTGGTTTCGATCATTCCGAGCGCCTCACCCATCGTGTCTCCTTCGGAGGGGCCGAGCGAGCTCGGCCCCTACGGAAAGTTGCGATTCACCCGCTAGAGTGGAATTGGTCTTCCGTAGGGGCGGAGCTTGCTCGGCCCCGCAGCTTGCTCCGCCCCTTTTATCAGCGTAAGTTCCGTACGGCGTCTTCGATCAACGCCGAAAGCTCGCGGTATGTTAACCGAATTTCGCCGGCCTCCGGCGAAGCGTCGGCCGGCGTCCCGCCGTGGCTCGCCGCGAGTCTCTGCGCGAGCGACGGCGGACTGTCGGGCACGAGCCGCGCGCCGTGGCCGGACGGCGCTTGTACGGTCTGGCAGGATGCATCGGCCGCGGCCGCGCCGTCGCTGAGGTCGGCGCAGATCGGCGCCGGCGCCTTGATCCCGTAGCTGCCGCGCAGCTGCTGCAGCCGCATCACTTCCTCGCGCGCGATCAGGTTCTCGCCCCCGAGCAGCCGCGCCACCAGGCTGATCTTGGCGAAGTGCTCGATCGTCTCCATCTTGAAGTAGGCGCTGTAGAGATCGCCGCCGACGGTGAGCGCGCCGTGGTTCGCCAGCAGCATCCCGTCGTGCGCCTTGATGTACTTGCGCACCGCCTCCGGCAACTCGCGCGTCGACGGCGTCGCGTACTCCGCAATCGGAATGCTCCCCAGCGTCGTCAACACCTCCGCGAGGACCGCGCGATCGAGCGGGATGCCGGCGACGGCGAAGCCGGTGGCGGTCGGCGGATGCGCGTGCACAACCGCCTGCACGTCGGGCCGCTGTCGGTAGACCTCGAGGTGCATCAGCATCTCGGACGAGGGATCGCGATCGCCCTGCAGCTTGCGGCCGTCGAGATCGGTGATGCACATCATGTCGGGGGTCATGAACCCCTTGCAGACGCTCTTCGGCGTCATCAGCAGGCGGTCGGCGCCGAGCCGGACGCTGATGTTGCCGTCGTTCGACGCCGTGTAGCCGCGCGCGTACATCCGGCGCCCGACTTCGACGATGTCGGCGCGGAGCGAGGATTCGCTGCTCATGCGATGCGGGCGCGGTATTTCTCGCGGCAGTCGTCAGAGCAGAAGTAGAGGCGGGCGCGACCTTCGACGAGGGTGACCGCGCTGCCGGGCAGGACGAACGTCCCGCAGACCGGATCGCGCACCATCGCCACCCCCTGCTCCGGCGCGCGGCTGCTCGAGCGCGGCCGCTGGCGCGAGGCCCCTTCGACGATTCCGTCGAACAGCCGCCAGATGGCACGGCTGACGAAGAAGACGAGGAGCATGAACAGGAGAACGCGGAACATCACGCACCCGGTTTCCGCGCCGCGCCATCGCCGCCCCCGGCGCCAGGTGCCGGCGGATGCGCCGACTGCAGGCTGTCGAGCGCGCGCTTCGCGGCCTGTCCCTCGGGGCTGTCCGGCGCGAGCC
>Ga0111538_10008067_pt1 | contig 14136 bp, 13 predicted proteins | sample SoiMethybrSBSTD1_FD_79669 | JGI IMG/M metagenome (GOLD analysis project Ga0111538, IMG submission 79669) | Bulk soil microbial communities from a Populus tree surrounding site in Tennessee, USA - Soil MetaG P. TD hybrid SBSTD1 (version 2)... | ecosystem: Environmental > Terrestrial > Soil >... | reverse complement strand
GCCGCCGAGCGGACGTAGCCAAGCCCGCGCTCGGCCTCCCGACGCTCGCCGCGCGATCAGAGCCCGTATGCGGTCGTGTGCCTCGGCTCGTAGAGCTGGATCGAGTCGGCGCCGGGGACGTCGAGCATCGTGACGAGGCCGTAGCCCCGATCGGTGACCGGGGCGCTGAACGTGGCGCCCTTGGCCTCGAGGTCGCTGCGGGTGGCGTGGATGTCGTCGCACATGAGCGAGATGGCGTGGTGACGGGGCGACTCGTAGGTCTCCCCCTCCCACTCGGACCGGGTGGGATGGACCCCCAGCTCGCTCGGACCGGTCCCGAAGACCAGCCAGCCGGGCTCGGGGCCCGCGTCCTCCACGAACGGCCAACCGAGGACGTCTCGCAGGAAGGCGCGCGTGGCCGGGGCATCGTCCGAGTAGATCAGTGCGTGGATCGACGTGATCATGCGCCCAACGCTAGGCCAGGCCTGCTCGGCGAGTCTCCGAGGGTTCTGGCGTCTGTAACCGCGCCATCGCGCGGTGACAGACGCCAGAAGCTCCATCGGGGCCTACCCGAACCGGGCCTCGCGGCGGCGGAGGACGGCGCAGAGGGTCGCGTTGTGCGGGGTCTCGACCCCGAGCTCGCGACCCAGCTCGACGACCGCGCCGTTGATGACGTCGACCTCGGACGGGCGGCGGGCGAGATGGTCGAGGCGCATCGACGGGCTGGCGTCGGGGATGGTGGCGGCGAACTCGGTCACGTAGCGGATCGGGTCGTCGAAGCGGAACGGCACACCCTTCGCCCGGCCGACCTGCCACGCCTCGGTCGTGCACCCGAGGGCGATCGCCCACGTGTCCGGGTTCGCCATCAGCTCGCCGACCGTCATGTCGAACGCCGCGGTCGGGGCGCTGAGCGTGACGTTGCAGAGGAACTTCTCCCACACCATCAGGTCGATGTCGGCGAACGCCCGGACGGTGAAGCCGGCGTCCCGCCAGGCCCGCTCGATGCGCCGGAGCCGCTCGGTCACGCCGCCGTGCACCTCGCCGAGGCGGATCAGCCGCATGCCGTGGTGGTGCACGCGCCCCGGCGCGGGGATCGACGATCCGAAGCCCTCGGCGATGCCGACCACCACGTGGTCGTGCGGGACCCGGCGGGCCACCCGCTCGCCGGCGCCGAGCCCGTTCTGGAAGGCCATCACGACGTCGTCGGGCCGGAGCAGGGGGGCGATCTGCGCCGCCACCTCCTCGACGGCCGACGCCTTCGTGCCGATCACCCACAGGTCGCACGCACCGGCGTCGCCGGGCTTGTACCCGGTGTCGATGTCGGGCACCACGTAGGTGCCGCTGGCCCCGGAGACGGCGAGCCCGCCACGGGCGATGGCGTCGACGTGGTCCTGCCACGTGTCGATCGCCCACACCTCGTGGCCGGCGCGCCCCAGGAGCCCCGCGTACACCGACCCCATCGCCCCGGTTCCGACGATCGCGACCTTCACGCACCCTCCCCGGGCACTCCGGACTGCAGGAAGACGTCCTGAGCTACCACACGCCGGGCGCCGGGGATGAATCGCCCGATGGGCCGGTGCCCGGTGACCTTCGTCCCTTGGCGGGCGGCGGCGTGCGATCGAAGGTGGAGGCATGACGACGTCCGCCCCGTCCGCCACGGCCCGCTCGACGTGCATCGCGTGGTTCGCCGACGTGGCGCGCGAGGACGTCCCCACGGTCGGCGGCAAGGGGGCCAACCTGGGCGAGCTGACGCAGGCCGGGTTCCCGGTCCCTCCCGGCTTCGTCGTCACCGCGGCGGCCTACCTGGAGGCCCTGGACGCCGCGGACGCCCGCGCCGGCCTGCGCCGCGAGGTCGAGTCCGCCGACGTCGACCATCCCGCGGCCCTGGCCGCCGTCGCCGCCGCGTGCCAGGACCGGGTGCGGGCGGCGGGCATGCCCGATCCCGTGCGGCGAGCCGTGCTCGACGCCTACGCCCAGCTGGGCGGCGACGATCCGATCGTGGCGGTGCGGTCGTCGGCCACGGCCGAGGACACCGCCTCGACATCGTTCGCCGGGATGAACGAGACGTTCACCAACGTGCGCGGGGAGGACGAGCTCATCGGGCGCGTCGTCGACTGCTGGGCGTCGCTGTGGAGCCCCCGCGTCGTGGCGTACCGGGCGACGCAGGGCCTCGCGGACGAGCCGGCCATCGCCGTCGTCGTGCAGCGCATGGTGGACGCCCGGCGGTCAGGCGTGATGTTCACCGCCGACCCCGCCACCGGCGACCGCGACCGGGTGGTGATCGAGGCCGCCTACGGCCTGGGCGAGGTCGTGGTCGGCGGGCAGGTCGAGCCGGACACGTACGTCGTGGCGAAGGACGGCCCCCGCGTCGTGCAGGAGCACCTCGGCGTCAAGGCGACCAAGATCGTGCGCGGCCCCGACGGGCACGACCGCAGGGTCGCCGTGCCCGACGACGAGCAGACCCGACGGGTCCTCGACGAGAACGTGCTCATGGCGCTCGCCCACACGTCGATCGAGATCGAGCGCCACTACGGCCGGCCGCAGGACGTCGAGTTCGCCATCGACGACAACCACATCTGGATCGTGCAGTCCCGCCCGATCACCACGCTCGCCGAGGCCGCGGGCGACGACGAGACCGGGACCAAGACCCCCGGGACGGTGCTGGTGTCGGGTCTCGCCGCCGCCCCTGGCACCGCGGTCGGACCGGTGCGCATCCTGCGGTCGCCGGCCGACGGGCGCCGACTCGTGGCGGGCGAGGTGCTGGTCGCGCCGATGACCAACCCGGACTGGGTGCCCACGATGCGGCGGGCCGCCGCTCTCGTCACGGACGGCGGGGGCGTCACGTGCCATGCCGCCATCGTGGGCCGCGAGCTGCACCTGCCGACGATCGTCGCGGCCCGCACGGCGACCAGCGTGCTGCGCGACGGCGAGCTGGTCACGGTCGACGGGACCGCCGGCGAGGTGCGCGAGGGCGGCGAGATCGGTGGCGGTGCCGGGGCGGCGCCGTCGGGGGCGCAGCCCGCCGCGGCCGCTGCGGCCGCCGCTCCTGCGCTCGCGGCCGAGCCGACGGCGACGCTGCTGTACGTCAACCTCGCCATCGCCGACCACGCCGAGGAGGTCGCGGCCCTGCCCGTCGACGGCGTCGGCCTGCTCCGCGCCGAGTTCATGATCACCGACGCCCTCGGTGGCGAGCATCCGAAGCACCTGCTGGCGACGGGCCGGCGTGCCGAGTTCGTCGAGCGCATGACCGCATCGGTGCTGCGCATCACCCGGGCGTTCGCCCCCCGGCCCGTCGTCTACCGGGCCGTCGACTTCCGCACGAACGAGTTCCGGGGACTGACCGGTGGCGACGAGTTCGAGCCGGCCGAGGCGAACCCGATGATCGGCTACCGCGGCTGCTACCGCTACGTCCGCGATCCGGAGCTGTTCGCCCTCGACCTCGACGTGCTCGCCCGGGTGCGCGAGGAGACGCCCAACCTGCACCTGATGATCCCGTTCGTGCGGACCCGGTGGGAGCTCGAGGCGTGCCTCGAGGCCGTCGACGGCCACCCGCTCGGCCGCCAGCGCGGGCTGCACCGCTGGGTGATGGCCGAGGTGCCCTCGGTCGTCTACCGCATCCCGGAGTACGCGTCGCTCGGCATCGACGGGGTGTCGATCGGGTCGAACGACCTCACGCAGCTCGTCCTCGGCGTCGACCGCGACTCCGAGATCTGCGCCGAGCTGTTCGACGAGTCGGACGACGCGGTGCTCGACGCCATCAGGCGCATCATCGAGGCCAGCCGGGCCGCCGGGATGACGTCGTCGCTCTGCGGGCAGGCGCCGTCGAACCGACCCGAGTTCGCGGAGCTGCTCGTCCGCCACGGCATCACGTCGATCTCGGTCAACCCCGACGCGGTCGGGCCCGCCCGCCGGGCCATCGCCCGGGCCGAGCGGCGCGTGCTGCTCGACGCGGCGCGCCGCTGAGCTCAGTGGCCGAGCAGGACGGTGACGGCCACGACGGACAGGCCGACCGCGGCGGTGGCGGCGGCGAAGACCCAGCGAGCCGTCGGCGGCGCCGCCGCCCGGCGACCGACGAGCGCCCCGATCGCCAGCAGCTGGGCGACGGCGACGAGGATGGCGACCAGGCGGGCTGCGGCATCGCCGACCACGTCGAGGCGCCCGAGCAGCAGCACGAACGCCGGCAGCACCGTGGACACGAGGATCGGGCTGCCGTCGGCCATCGCCCGCACCACCTCGCCCGCGCGCAACGGCTCGACGTGGCGCACGTGGCGACCGAGCAGCTCCGCGAACAGGTGGGCGAGCCAGGTGGCCCCGCCGACGCCGGCCACGAGCTCGGCCCCGTGGCCGAGGGCGACGTCCGACACGCCGATGACGCTCAGCGCCGCGAGCACCAGCACGGTGCCGTAGGACGCAGCGCCGACCAGCTCGGCGAGCCGCTCCGGGGGGATGCCGTCCAGCCGCAGCCGGAGCCGACCCGGCACGGCTCAGAACGGCGTCGGGAGGTGCCGACCGCGCCGCGTCGCGGGCGTCGGCCCCACAGCCACCTCACGCGGGCGCTCAGGTCGGGCGGCGTCGGCACCGTCGTCGCCCGACCTGCCGCCGGTCACCCGATCGCCTTGGCCTTGAGCTGCTGGAACTCGGCCTCGGTGATCGCCCCCTTCTCGCGGAGATCGGCCAGGCGGGCCAGCTCGTCGGTCGGGCTGCCGCCGTCCGACCTCGCCACGTCGCGGATGTAGCCGCGCATGGCCTGATCGCGGGCCTCGGCCTCGGCGATGGCGTGCTCGTGCATCTTGCCGCCGCGGGCGATCAGGTACACGAAGACGCCGAGGTACGGCACGAGGATGATGAAGATCGACCAGAGCGCCTTCGACCAGCCGGAGAGATCGTGGCTGCGGAAGATGTCCCCGAACACCGTGATCAGCAGCCAGATCCATATGAAGAACATGAAGAACCACAGCATCGACCAGAACACCTGGCCGGTACCGAAGTCTGCTGCGAGCATCTGCTTTCCTCCTGTCAAAGGCCGAGGAGCTTGGCCTTGGCCGCGGCGAACTCCTCCTCGGTGAGCACGCCCTGGGTCTTCAGGTCCGCCAATCGCTGGAGCTCGGCGGTCACGTCACCGGCGCCGGCCGCGGGAGCCGGAGGGGGTGGCGCGGGTGGCGCGACGTAGGCCTGCTGCTGCGGGGCGTACTGCGCCTGCTGGGCGTAGTCCTGCTGTTGCCAGCGCGCGGCCTGGCGACGCGAGACGCGGTTCGACACCGCCGTCGCCGTGCCGGCGACCACCGCCGTGCGCGCCATCCCCCGGATCAGTCCCATGTCCCGACCTCCCTCAGGCGTCCCCGGCGGCCCGGACGGCGGCCACCACGTCGAACGGGACCCGGGCCTGGTCGATGACCTCGCCGCCGGCGTCCCGCACCGCGTTGATGAACGGGATCGCCCAGAGGTTCTCGATGGCCAGCACCGCCACCGAGTTGCCGGGCGCGAGGCGGGCGCCGACGTCGTCGACGTCCTCGGCGTCGAGCAGTCCGCCGCCGAGCTGGCCGTCCACGTCGACGAACGCCGGCTCCAGGTCGGCCCCGAGGCCCTCCAGCTCCACGGAGCCGACCGTGCCCTCGTCGTCCTTGTAGACGAAGAGCAGGTCGACCACGCGCACCTGCCCGCCCACGACGAGGTCCCGCAGCGCAGGGACGATCCCACCGTTGAACTGGTTGCCGGGGAACCCGAGCATGATCACGTCGACCGGGCCTGCATCGGTGGCGTCCATGGCGCCCTCCTTCGTCGCGGCTCTCCTCGTCCCCATGGTGTCGAGGGCCCGGGTAGGGCGTAACCACCCGCGATGGGGTGGTGCGGGGCCATTCGCCTGCACGTCACGATGCGCGGTGCCGGCGGAAGGAAGGGCGACGACGACGGTGAGCGACACCCCCGAGCCGATCGACCGGAACCCCGAGCTGGCGACCGACCTCGTCGAGTACTTCGTCGTCGTGCTCCCCGATCGGGCGTCGCTCGGCGGGGTGGTGCCCGCCCTCGCGGACATGGTGCAGGGAGGGCGGATCCGGGTCCTCGACCTCGTCGTCCTCGTGCGGGGCCGGGACGGCGGGCTCGAGGTCCTCGAGGTCGGTGAGGTCGCCGACCTCGGTGCGCTGCGGGCGGCGCCGGGGGAGCTCGGGGTGCTGAGCGAGAACGACCTCCGGCTGGTCTCGGACGCGGTGCGGGCGGGGGAGGTCGGGCTCGTCGTGGTCGCCGAGGACCGGTGGGCCCAGCAGCTGTCCACGGCGGCCCGCGGCGTGGGCGGTCGCATCGTGGCCGGCGAGCGCATCCCGTCGCTGCGGGTCGAGACCGCCGTGACCGACACCGACGACGATCCAGGAGGATGACCATGCGTCGACCTGCCACGCCCCGCAGCCAGCGGCCGGACCTCCTGGTCCGGCCCCCGTGCCGGAGCGCCGAGCCGGAACGCGACGGGCCGGGGCGGATCGACCCGGTCGCGGCGCTCGCCGAGCTCGCCGACCTGCTGGTCCGCGGCCTGATCGGCCCCGCCGAGTTCGCACGTCAGGCGGCCCAGGTGATCGGAGCGGACGAGCCGAGGGCCGCTAGCGCGACCGGACCGACGCCATGCGCCGGGCGACGTCCGCCGCCTCGGCGCGGGAGCCGACGCCCAGCTTGCGGTAGATCGTCTTCAGGTGGAACTTGAGCGTGTTCGGCGACACGTAGAGCTCGCCCGCGATCTCGCGCACCGTGAGGCGGCCGACCAGCAGCCGGAGCACCTCGCGCTCCCGGCCGGTCAGCGTCTCGGTGGCGTCCTGCTCCGCCACGGCGGGCGGGCCCTGCGCCGAGCGGATCGCGCTCCGGCGGAGCCGGTCCATCCACTGCTCGGGCGCCCGGTGCGCGGCACACTCGACGAGGCGGACGACGTCCGGCCCCTCGGACGCCACGGTCTGCAGCAACCCCAGGCCGGTCGCCCGCTCGACGGCCGCGGCCACGTGGCCGAGCGCGTCGTCCCGGTGCTCGGACGCCCGCGCCCGCAGGATGGCGAGCACGACCGCGTGACGCCCGGAGCGCGGCACGGCGGCGTCGAGCGCGGCGCGGGCGTCGGCCCGACCGCCCACCGCCAGATCGATGCGGGCGGCGCACACCGGGGCCCAGAACGGGTCGTCGATCCGGTCGGACCACCGGCGGGCCTCGCCGGTCGCCCCCTCGGCCAGTGCGACCAGCGTGCCCGCCCGGGCGATCCAGCCCCGGCCGTCGCGCCCGACCGACTCGGCGTCGGCGAGCGCCTCGGCCCGCGTGAGCTCCTCGCGGGCGGCGGCGACGTCACCCACGTCGAGGTGGGCGTGGACGAGCTCGGTGGCGGCCAGGACCTGGCAGAAGAGCATCGAACCCGCCGGCGTGCGGGCGAGCGCCTCGAGCTCGCCGAGCGCGCGCCCCCGATCGCCGATCTCCCGGTGCGCGAGGGCGTCGGCGACGCCGAGCTCGAGCCGGAGGATCGCCATGTTGGCGGTCGACGCCGCCTCCCGCACGGCGGCTGCGACCCGCAGTGCGTCCACCGGCCGCCCTGCGAGCGCCTGCCCGAGCGCCCGGGTCCCCTCGAACGTCAGGCGGCGCTCGGGGTCACGGCTCAGGGCGAGCTCGGCCTCGCGCACGTCGTCGGCGGTCTCGTCCCAGCGCTCGGACAGGGCGACGTCGCGGGCCACCATGTTCCAGCCGAAGCGGCCGAGGGGGTCGCGCCACCAGCCGTCGCCCATCGTGGCCATCGCCTGGCGGGCGAGCGTCCCGCCGTCGACCCAACGACCGCTCACGGTGGCGCTGATCGACTGCAGCATCGTCACCCGCGGGCGGATGCGCGGATCGGTGCCCGGCCGGTCCGCCCACCAGGCGAGCCGGTCGACCAGCTCGATGAAGCGGCGGCGGTCGACCAGGAGGTGGCACCAGGCGAACTCGAGCATGGCCGTCAGGTCGGCGCTGGCGACGTCGTGCGGGACGGCGGCGATCGTGCGGAGCACCGTCGCCTCGCGCCCGGTGTCGTAGAGCAGGGCGTGGTGCACGGCGAGGAGGCGCAGCACCTCACGCGGCCGTCCCGCGAGCAGCCAGTGCTCCAGGGCGGGGACGACATCACCGGCCTCGTCGCACCACCGGGCCGCCCGTGCGTGCCGGTCGGCCACGCGGCCCGGCGCTCGTGCGGCCGTCCGGGCCACCAGCGCGGCGCGCACCAGCGGGTGGATCCGACAGCCCGCGCCCGGGAGGCGGTGCACGAACAGGCCCCGCGCCTCGGCGCGGCGCAGGAGGTCGCCCGCGTCCGGTCGGCCGGTCAGGGCCCGGGCGAGGCTGGCGGTGAGGCGCTCGACCACGGCGACGTCGGCCAGCGCCTCGACCAGCTCGGGCTCCTCGGCCCCCAGCACCTCGTGCAGCACGTAGTCGTGGATCATCGTCTCGTCGCCGGAGCCCGGCGCGCCGGTCGCATCCCCGGCGCGTGCGGTGCGCGCCGCCAGCGCCATGAGCTGGAGCGGCGCCGCCCAGCCTCCGGCGCGGGCGACGGCGGCGTCGACCTGGTCGTCCTCCAGCCAGGGTGCGAGCCGGGACAGCAGGTCACGCGCCTCGCCGTCGGTGAACCGCAGCTCGGCGACGTGGATCTCGCGGAGGTACCCGCCGGCCCGCAGGCGGTCGAGCGGCAGCGGCGGGTCGCGGCGTGACACGACCACCGCGTGGAGCCACGCCGGCAGGTGCTGGAGGAAGAGGGCGAGCGACTGCGCCGTCGGGCCGTCGTCGACCAGGTGGGCGTCGTCGATCACCAGGGCGGACGCCGGGGCGACCCGCTCGTCGAGGTCGTCGAGGAGCACGTCGACCGCCTCCGGCACCGACGCCGGCCCGTGGTGCACCGCCCGGGCGCGGTCGCCGCAGCCGGGAGCCAGCGTCTCCAGGGCGGCGATCACGCGGGACCAGAGCCGGGCCGGATCGCGGTCGCCGTCCCCCAGCGACAGCCACGCCGTCGGGAGCGCCGTCTCCGAGGCCCAGCCCGTGAGCAGCGACGTCTTGCCGCAGCCCGCCGGGGCCACGACCAGCGTCAGCGGTGCCCCGACGGCGTCCGCCAGCAGGTCGAGCAGGCGGGGGCGGCGCACGTGGTGGGCGGTCGGCGCGGGGGGACGCAGCGTCGATCGGACGGGCGCGGTCGCGGCCGTCACGCCCCGTCCTCCACGAGCTTCACCCACCCCGTCAGGGTGGACGCGGACCGCCGCCGTGCCATCACCCCGCTTGGGTGAGCGACGGCGGGCCTCGCGGTCGGGCCCGTCGATCAGCCCCCGGGGGCGACCGCCTCCGCCGGCGGCCGTGGCGGCGCCGTCGGCGGGGACTCCGGGGGCACCGGTGGCGTGCCGATGCGGTAGACGACCGCGGCGTAGCCGCCCACCACGGCGAGGACGAGCAGGAGCCCGAGCCACGACAGGTCGGCGAACCAGAGGATCGCCAGGGCGACGGCGGCGCCGGCGGCGAGCAGGGCGTCGCGGTGGGCGGTGATCCAGGCGACCGTGGTCTCGTCGCGAGCGCGCTCACCGGTCGCCGCGACGGCCTGGGTCCACAGTCCGGCGACGCGGCGCCGCAGCGACACGACCCACGGATAGCTGCCGGTCAGCACCGCCACGAGGGCCACGATCGCGGCCCCGGCGAGCACCCAGGCGCTGAACGTCGTCAGGGGATGGACGAACGACTCGGCGGCCAGCCGTGCGGCCTCCTTGCCCTGGGCCCGCGGCGGCAGGGCCGCCACCTCGTCCTGCAGGCGGAAGCCGACGCGCCGGAGGAGCACCATGCCGAGGGCGAGCCCGAAGCAGATCTGGAGCAGCGTGCGCCGCCGGCGGTGCGAGATCCACAACGCCGCCGCCGCCAGCAGCACCCCCAGGGGCAGCAGCACGACGACCAACCGGTCGAACAGGCTCACCGCATCCTGGGCCGCCGCCAGCTTGCCGTCGTCGTAGACGGTGACCTGCCCGAAGTCGTCGCCGAGGTCGACGCCGAGGGCGCTCTCGAGCTTGTCGATCGCGTCGGCGGGGATCTCGTCGATTGTCACGTCCGGCAGGTCGACCTGGCGGCCGAGGATCTCGGGCGACTGGGCCGTGATGTCGGCCAGCACGGCGTTGATCACCGGCAGGAGGTTGAGCGTGACCCGCCCGTCGCCAGTGGTGACGGCATCGCTCTCGTCGCGGAGCACGCGCACCGCCGCGGTGTGCGCGACCTCGAGCACCCCGTCCCAGAGCCGCTCGAACCGGTCGGACGCGATGAACGTCTCCACCCGGTCGCGGACGAACCCCTCCACGGCGTTCGCCAGGGGAACGGCCAGGAGCTGACCGCGCTCGGGCAGCACCTCCTCGAACAGCGCCTCCGGATCGATCACGACCATGAGCTGCTCGGTGAGGCGCGTCGCCAGCGCCCCCTGCACGGCCGGCTCCTCGATCAGCGGGCCCGCCCGGTGGACGAAGCGCGGCGTGTCGAGGAAGTTCCGGCGGGCCCACAGGCCGACGACGGACGCGACGAGGACGATGCACGCCAGCAGGACGAGCGACGCCGCCGTCGTGCGCCGCCACCATCCCCCGCCACGCTCGCGGCCGCGCAGGTCGTCGACCTCGGCGCGCAGCGCGTCCCGCTCGGCCCGGAGCCGCTCGATCTCGGCGGTGACCTCTGCGTCGGGCTGCGTCGTCACTGGTACCGCTCCCAGAGCCACGCCGCCCGCCCGGCTGAACGGTCCGTCTCCGGGTCGCGGCGGCTGTCCATCGCCGTGTCGGCGTCGCCGACGTGCTGGTGCGGGCCGCTCGAGGTCGTTTGTGCCTGATCCCGGGCCCGGCGGCCTCACCCCCGGCGGGTGATCGGGCGCCGGGGGCGTGGCTGCCAGGGGACGCGGCTGCCCGGGACACGGCCGCCCGGTGGGCCGGGCGGTGCACGATGTCGTCATGGACGCGCACGCCCCGACGGGAGCGGTGGACGCCGGCCATGCGGTCGAGCTGCGCCGCGAGGCTGCCACGATGGCGCTCTACGTGACGGTCTGCCTGTTGGCCGCCCTCACGGCGGTGGCCGACCGGGTCGACGCCGGCACCGTCGACGTGCTGCGCATCGTGTGGGGGACGACCGTCGGGTTGGCGCTCGCCCACTGGTTCGCGTTCCGGCTCTCCGCCCGGCTGGTGGCGGCCGGGACGTTCGGCCGCCACGAGGCGAGCCTGGCCGCCGCCCAGCTCGGCGGGGCGGCGGCCATCGCGGTGCTGGCCACCGTCGCGGTGGTGGTGCTCCCCGCGTCGACCGAGCTCGACGTCGTGCGGATCCTGCTCGCCGCGGTGCTGGGCGTCACCGGGTTCGAGGTGGCGCGGAGCGGCGGGGTCGGCAGGGGCCGGGCGATGGTCTACGCCGCCGGCACGCTCGTGCTGGCGGTGGCGATCGCGGTGGTGAAGAACGTGCTCGGCGGGCACTGACGGCGCCGCCGGCGCGGGCGGCGACCACGCCCGCGCCCCCGGGACGCCGCCCGGCTCGCCCGGTTCGGCTCGTCGACGCGTGTGGATCGGTCCCCCGGCCGTCATGCTGGGGGCGTGGACGGTCCCCCGGTTCCGCACGATGCGCCCGGCCCGGCTGCGACGTTGCCCGACGCCCGCCGGTTGCTGGTCGTCGAGGACGACGACTCGATCGCGGAGCCGCTGGTCGAGGGCCTGGAGCGCGAGGGGTTCGAGGTGACCCGGGTGGCGACGGGCGCCGCCGCCCTGGACGCCGGGCCGACCGACCTCGTGCTGCTCGACCTGGGGCTCCCCGATCTCGACGGCCGCGAGGTGTGCCGCCGCCTCCGGGCGCAGGCCGCGGTGCCGATCATCGTCGTGACGGCACGCTCCGACGAGCTCGACCGGGTCCTGCTCCTGGAGATGGGAGCCGACGACTACGTGGTCAAGCCGTTCGGGTTCCGGGAGCTCGTGGCCCGGGTGCGGGCCGTGCAGCGCCGCACCGGAGGCGCGGCACCGGCGACGCCGCCCCGCCAGGAGCTGGGCCCGCTGGTGATCGACCGGCGGGCCCGGCGGGTGTGGCTGTCCGGCGAGGAGCTGGTGCTGACCCCGAAGGAGTTCGACCTCCTCGCCTTCCTCGCGGAGGACCCGTCACGGGCGAGGACCCGCGAGGACATCATCGCCACCGTCTGGGACGAGCACTGGTGGGGGTCCACCAAGACCCTCGACGTGCACGTGGCGTCGCTCCGCCGCAAGCTCGGCGGCGACCACGCCTGGATCACCACCCTGCGCGGCACGGGGTACCGGCTGGACCCGCCGGGCTGAGCCGTGGTCCGCCGCCTCCTCGTCACCTACCTGACGATCACCGCGTTCGCGCTGGCGGTCGTCGTGGTGCCCCTGGGCGTGACGTTCGCCGACCGTGAGCACGACCGGCTCGTCTTCGACATCGAACGCGACGCCCAGGCCGTGGCGTCCCTGGTCGAGGACGCGCTCGAGGCCGGCACGCCCCCGTCCGTCGACGCCCAGCTCGACGCCTACCGCGACTCGGGAGGGCGCATCGTGGTCGTCGACGCCGAGGGCATCAGCGTGGCGGACTCCGACCACCCCGCCGGCGACCGGCGCGACTTCTCGACCCGCCCCGAGATCGCCGCCGCGCTCGACGGGCGGCGCAGCGACGGGACCCGCGCCTCGGAGACGCTCGACACGGGCCTGATCTACGCCGCGGTGCCGGTGGCGTCCGGGGGCGTGGTGCACGGCGCCGTGCGCGTGACGTACCCGACCTCGACCCTCGATGCCCGCGTCTCGGCGATGTGGCGGCGGCTCGGCCTCCTGTGCGGGGTGGTGCTCGTCACCGTCGCGCTCGTCGGACTCGTCCTGGCCCGCAGCGTCACCCGCCCGGTCCGCAGCCTCCAGCGCGCCGCCCGGACGCTGGCGAGCGGCGACCTCGCCGCCCGCGTCGACGCGGCCGACGGTCCCCCCGAGGTGCGGGCGCTCGCCGACACGTTCAACCTCATGGCCGACCGGCTCGCGCACCTCGTCGAGTCCCAGCGGCGCTTCGTCGCCGACGCCTCGCACCAGCTCCGCACACCGCTGACCGCCCTGCGGCTGCGGCTGGAGACGCTCGAACCCGCGGTGCCGGCGGCGTCGCGACCGAAGCTGGAGGCGGCGCTGGCCGAGACCGAACGGCTGGCCCGGCTGGTCCAGTCGCTGCTGGTCCTGGCGCGCAGCGACGCCGCCACGCTCGAGGTCGGCGTGGTCGACCTGGCGGCCGTGGCGCGGGAGCGGGCGGCGTCGTGGACGCCCCTCGCCGGCGGCCACGACGTCCGGCTCGACGTCGACCTCGACGGCGAGGTCGGTGACAGCGACGTCGGCGACCGGGTCGGTGGCCACCACGAGGTCGGAGGGGACGGCGACCGACCGGTCACGGTCCGCGCCCCGGCCGGCGCCCTCGAGCAGGTCCTCGACAACCTGGTGTCCAACGCCATCGAGGTCGCCCCGCCCGGCTCCGCCGTCACGATCCGCATCGCCCGCGCCGGTCCCTGGGTCGAGCTGCACGTCGTCGACGACGGCCCCGGGATGCCCCCCGACGTGCGGGCGCACGCGTTCGAGCGCTTCTGGCGGCCTCCGGGCACCGGCGGCCAGGGCTTCGGTCTCGGGCTCGCCATCGTCGACCAGCTGGCCCGCTCGTGCGGGGGCGGGGCCCGGCTCGACCCCGGTCCGGGCGGCCGGGGGCTCGACGCGGTCGTGTGGCTGGAGCCGGGGACCCCCGCCGCCCCGGGCGCACCGGGGCGCGGCCGCCCGGACCAGAACCCTAACCCTGCGCTTACCTCGACCTGAGCGGGCGCTCACCGCTCCCTCCGTACCGTCGACCCCACCAACGACGCACGGGGCCGGACGACCGACCCCCGAGGACGAGGAGCACCCATGGAACGACGTCGGGCGATCGTCGCCGCCGCCACGGCCGCACTCACGCTGGCCGCGGGCGCCGCGGCCATCAGCCTCAACAGCGGCATCGTGGGGGCGACCAGCGACAGCGGCCCGGGCCACATCGTCCCCGTGGACGACTCCGTCGGCCCGGCGACGACCGTGCACGTCGACGCGCCCTCGACCCGGAGCGCGCCCGCCCCCTCGTCGCTCGACGACGACGGCGGCGACCGCCCCGACGACCGCCTCGACGACCGACTCGAGGGCGGCGGGG
>Ga0111538_10008066_pt1 | contig 14137 bp, 8 predicted proteins | sample SoiMethybrSBSTD1_FD_79669 | JGI IMG/M metagenome (GOLD analysis project Ga0111538, IMG submission 79669) | Bulk soil microbial communities from a Populus tree surrounding site in Tennessee, USA - Soil MetaG P. TD hybrid SBSTD1 (version 2)... | ecosystem: Environmental > Terrestrial > Soil > Tree... | reverse complement strand
CTGGAACCTCGGTCATTATGTTATAGGTCCCGGTACCCCCTCCACTGAAGATCTCAATATTCAATCCTGCCGCCTTCATCTTTTCATAGGTCAACACTACAGGCTCGAAATTTTTCAACGCGGTCTGCCTGCGATTTTGAAACCCAACCACATGTTGAACTCCTCCATCGTAAGCCAGTATTCCCCGAAATTTGAGGTTTGGCATTTTGTCTACCAGTTGTGCCAGGGCAAGGGCTGGTGCTCCGGCAATCACACCAGATCTTTTAATTACATCAATATCAACGACTACGTCCGCAGTGATACCCGCAGCTTTAGCTGCATCCTGAAGATCACGCGCATTTTGAGGATTATCTGTGGCCTGAATGAATCCGCTATATTTTTTTCGAAGGGCCATCGCCTTCTGAATTTTCGCGACGGAAATATTTACGCCCGTCATCAGAACATTGCTGATCCCATTGTTCAACATTGTTTCAGACTCTGAAAGTTTTGCAGTACAAACACCAACCGCTCCAGCGGTCATTTGCATTTTTGCTATCGCCGGACATTTATGGGTTTTAACATGCGGCCGTACCCCGACACTAGTTCCTTTTAACGCTTCATGCACACCGTTGAGATTTCCCTCCATTTTCCCGAGGTCAACGCATAGGGCAGGCGTATCAAGATCCCATTTTGATTTACCGATATCGGATGATGCGATATCAAGGGTATGAGCTTGAGAAGAAGGAGACCAAAATCCGGCAATCCCTGCCAGTGTTCCGGTCTGCAAAAATTTTCGACGGTCCAGCGATTTAGACATGGTTAAAACCCTCGGTTAAGGTGATGTCTTAATTTAATCAAAAAGCATCAATGGAGTTAGTATATTGATGTGACAAATAATATCAAAGCAATAACGGTGTGAAAAACTATTGTTGCTTTACAATTTTTTTGACTGCATAAGTAATAAATCGCTGGAAGTATTTGTATGTAAAAGCATCTAATACAGCCATCATCGTACTAATAAAAATCAAATACCTAATATCCCGATCTGTTGAAAAGAAATAATAAACCACAAAAAAATAGGTAAAGACAGTTGTGAACCTTGCTATTCTCGTTTTCATATTTCTAAATTAATAAAATATCAACCTTCAAAAGCCGGGATCCATTGTTTCTTTCTATGGCATTAAGAATACTTAACCATTAAAGAAGTTGCGGTTTTCGATCGAATTTAAAGGATTCATAGTTATTCGCACAAGCCATAAACTAAAATTATTAGTTTATTTGACTAATATAATTAGTTTTACTTCCTTTGCTCTCCCACAACATTTGCATGTCGTCATGCGCCCAGAAAAAGCAAAGGTCATATCGCAATTACAACAGGATATTCTTCTGTTACAGGGCTATAAGCCTGCAGACGGAAGCGCAGTGGACATGGGTCTAGGTCTCATAAGTGAAGCATTCCCTAATGGTTCATTTCCATTGGGAGCAGTTCATGAGTTTTTATCGCAATGCGCTGAAGATTTAGCAGCAACCAGTGGTTTTATCGCAGGTTTGTTATCACGACTGATGGCAAAAGGCGGGACTTCGTTGTGGATCAGTTCAACCCGAAAACTTTTTCCACCAGCGCTGGGAAGTTTTGGGATTCAACCTGATCGCTTCATCTTCGTCGATCTGCAGAAGGAAAAGCATGTTATATGGGCGATGGAAGAAGCATTGAAGTGTAGCGCATTGACTGCGGTAATAGGGGAGATGCAGGAAATTAGTTTTACTTCTTCAAGACGCCTTCAGCTGGCAGTAGAACAAAGTCAGGTAACAGGTTTTATACTCCGGAAAAATTCTCAGAACATAAATACAACAGCATGTGTCTCCCGCTGGAAGATCACGCCGTTGATAAGCGAGTCAAGGGACGATCTACCCGGTATTGGTTTTCCACACTGGAAGGTGGAGTTGGTGCGAATGCGAAACGGTAAATCTGGAAGCTGGGAGGTCAAATGGGAAGATGGAAGATTTCAGCCTGTTTTCAAACAGGCATCCAATGTGCAAGTGCTACAAAAGAAAACAGGGTGAAAGATGGCCAGGCGTTTTGTTTCTATTTGGTTTCGTCATCTGACTACAGATTGGTTTGCTTTACGCCAGCCTCAGCTTCAGGATGTGCCTTTTGTTTTATGCACCCCCTTACATGGGAGGATGATTGTTACAGCGGCAAATACTATTGCTGAATCGAATGGAATAGATCGTGGAATGGTGTTGGCGGATGCAAGAGCGATCATTTCGGAATTACAGGTTTTGGATGATAGGTCCGACCTTGCTGAGAGGTTATTGAAACGTCTCGCTGAATGGTGCATCCGATTCACGCCTAGTGTCGCCGTTGACCTGCCAGATGGTATTTTACTTGATGCAACGGGATGTTGTCATCTATGGGGTGGTGATCAATCCTATCTCCAGGAAATTGTCAAAAAATTAAAAGCCAAAGGTTACGATGTACGGGCAGCGATCGCAGATACCCCAGGCGTTGCTTGGGCCGTGGCAAGGTTTGGGAAAGAGCTTGTAGTGGGTAGCAATATGAATATTGAGGCATTGCTCCCTTTACCACCAGAAGCTCTTCGACTCGATGCAGAAATAACTGAACGTTTGCATAAGCTCGGACTTCATCGTATTGGCCAATTAATGGGAATGCCGCGTTCTTCGTTAAGGCGACGTTTTGGTCAGCACTTTATTAAACGATTAGATCTTGTACTGGGTCGGCAAGAGGAAAATATTAAACCAATACTTCCTGTCGAACCCTATCAGGAACGACTACCTTGCCTGGATCCGATTGTAACAGTAACAGGAATTGAGATTGCCTTAGACCGATTACTGAAAACATTATGTTACCGGCTTCAGCAAGAGCAAAAGGGTCTTCGCCTTGCCAGCTTCAAAGGTCATCGTGTCGATGGAAAAGTGGTACAGGTGGATATTGGAACCAATCGTCCATCCCATAACGTAACGCACCTTTTCAAGCTGTTTGAAATAAAACTGTCAACCATCGAACCGGCGCTTGGCATAGAACTATTCGTGTTGGAAGCGCCGAAAGTGGAAGATCATTTTCCACTTCAGGAAAAATTATGGGAAGGATCTGGTGGGCTTGAGGACGAGCGATTATCTGAATTGCTCGATCGACTTTCGAACAAGACCGGCGTTCAGGCTACCCGTTATTTACCTGACGAGCATTATTGGCCTGAGTGGTCACTAAAACCGGCTTCATCGCTCATAGAAAAATTAACAACAGAATGGAGAAAGGACAAACCGAGACCCTTGCAATTATTAGCAATACCAGAAAGGATTGATGTCACCGCACCCATACCGGATTATCCACCGATGTTGTTTCAGCATAAAGGAAAACTGCACAGGATAATTAAGGCAGATGGGCCGGAAAGGATTGAACAGGAATGGTGGCTTCAGCAAGGACAGCACCGCGACTATTACCGCGTCGAAGATGAGTCGGGACAACGGTATTGGTTATTCCGGTTAGGACATTATGATGATAAAGCATTTCAATGGTTTATACATGGCTTTTTTGCGTAGGAGAATATTTAGGTGCTTTGTGAAACCTTGGTGCCTTTGTGACATAGTGGCTACGTTGGATATATATTGATCAGAAAGCCATTGCCACAAAGACCCTAAGTCACAAAGGATTCACAAAGAGTCGACTGATGGTAATGTTAAATATTTATGATTGGAAGTTTAAGACTTAAAAATGCGTTACACCGAGCTACAAGTAACAACCAACTTCAGTTTTCTTCGGGGTGCATCTCATCCAGAGGAACTGGTGGAACAGGCGGCACTGTTTGGCTATACAAAGATCGCCATCACCGACCGGAATAGTTTTGCTGGTATTGTTCGGGCACATGTTGCAGCTAAAAAATCAGAAATAAAAATACTTCCTGCTTGTCGCCTTGACTTGTTAGATGGTCCAAGTTTGCTAGCTTTTCCTACGGATAAAATTTCTTATGCTCAACTATCATCATTGCTAACGGTCGGTAATTTACGTGCTGAAAAAGGGGAATGTCATTTATACAAAGCGGATGTATTTACCTATGCAAAAGGTTCAAAGTTTGCAGTAGTTCCTCCAGCTACTTTAAATCAAGCCTTTGATTTTGAACCTTCATTTAAAAAAGCCTTGAGGGAATACGGCGATGTATTGGGAGAAAATCTCTACCTGACTGCTTCGCGCAGTTACAGCGGCGACGATGTTAAACTGTTGTTTCGAATTCACCAGCTGTCGCACTGGCTCCGCATTCCTATGGTTGCTACCAATGATGTTCATTATCATCATCCCATACGTCGGGAGCTGCAGGATGTTGTAACCTGTATCCGGGAAAAGTGCACGATTAATAATGCAGGTTTCCGGCTCCACCCAAATGCGGAAAGATGTTTGAAGCCCATGGATGAAATGGAGCGATTGTTTCGCCAGTATCCGGAGGCAGTGTATCACACGCAGGAAATTGCTGAGGCGTGCCAGTTTTCCCTGGGTGAATTAAAATATCAATATCCTAAGGAAATTACCAGCGACGGTCGCACTCCGCAGGAGGAGCTTACATTTCTGACCTGGCAAGGAGCAAAGCAACTTTTTGGCGAATGTATACCTGAAAAGATCAAGGCAAACATCGAGTATGAGTTGGCCTTTATGAAGGAGATGAACTATGCTGAGTATTTCCTTACGGTCTATGACCTTGTACGATATGCTCGTGAGCAAGGTATTCTATGCCAGGGGCGCGGATCCGCGGCTAATTCTACAGTTTGTTATTGTTTGGGTATCACTTCCGTTGACCCTTCAAAATTTGATCTGCTGTTTGAACGGTTCATTTCTTCGGCGCGTAACGAACCACCGGATATCGATGTGGATTTTGAACACGAACGCCGTGAAGAGGTGATCCAATACATTTACAGGAAATATGGCCGGGAACGTGCTGCGATTGTCGCAACGGTTACGCAACAACATCATAAAGGCGCAATCAGAGATGTAGGAAAAGCGATGGGTCTATCTGTAGACACCATCAATCGTTTATCCAGTTCGATGTGGGAATTTACTGATGACTGGTTAGAGGGGAAGCCTCTTGCAGCGCATGGTTTGAATCCGAATGATCCCAACTTGCGAAAAGTCTTGCAGCTTACTGCACAGTTTATGGGATTTCCGCGACAACTTGGACAACATACGGGGGGATTTGTTATAACAGAAGGGAAGTTATCAGACCTGTGTCCCATTCTCAATGCGCGTATGGAAGACCGGACATGTATTGAGTGGAACAAGGATGATATCGATGCGCTCGGCTTTCTAAAAATAGATGTGTTAGCGCTTGGCATGTTGACCTGTATCCGGAAAGCATTTGACCTGGCGAAAAATCATTATGGTCTTAACCTTACGTTGGCGAACATCCCACAAGATGATTCTAAGGTTTACGACATGGTTAGCCATGCGGATACCATTGGTGTGTTTCAGATTGAAAGCCGGGCGCAGCAATCCATGCTTCCGCGGTTGAGGCCACAATGTTTTTATGATCTGGTCATCGAAGTTGCTATTGTCAGACCCGGGCCCATACAGGGTGATATGGTGCATCCTTATCTTCGGCGGCGAAATGGTGAGGAACCCATCGAATATCCATCAAAAGAATTGGAACAGATTTTAGGTAGAACCCTAGGCGTTCCGTTATTCCAGGAACAAGCTATGAAGATCGCAATTGTTGCTGCCAGCTTTTCACCCGCCGAGGCTGACGAACTGCGCCGGAGCATGGCAACTTTTAAAGCGAAAGGCGTGGTAAAGCATTTTCAGGAGAAACTGATCAATGGAATGCTAAAGAATGGCTACACGCTGGAATATGCACAGCGGGTGTTCAGACAACTGGAGGGGTTCGGAAGTTATGGTTTCCCGGAAAGTCATGCCGTAAGCTTTGCGCTGCTGGTATATGTTTCCTCCTGGCTTAAATGTTATTACCCAGACGTATTCGCGTGCGCATTGCTCAACAGCTTGCCTATGGGATTCTATCAGCCTGCGCAGATCGTTATTGATGCGCGTAAACATGGCGTTGAAGCACGGCCTGTTGATATTAATTATTCTGATTGGGATCACAAACTGGAGGAATCCCAATGGCTATCGGGATCAGGCAAGTATTGTGTGCTCAGGTTGGGATTTAGACAGGTGAAAGGCATAAGGGAGGAAGACATGAAGGTATTGATTGGAGAAAGAAAAAAAATGTTTAGCAGCATTCATGACCTGCGGGATATTGGCCTGTCGGAAGCAGCGCTGGAAAAATTAGCAGATGCAGATGCATTCAGATCCATTGGCCTGGACCGACGTCAGGCGTTGTGGGAGGTATCGACAAAGGATCGCCCGTCGGCTATTTTTGCCAGCAAGCAATCCAGCGGTCCTGAGGAGGAAAAAGTAACGCTTCCGGAAATGTTTTTATCGGAGCATGTGGCGCACGATTATGCGGCTACATCGTTATCCTTAAAAGCGCATCCTGTGAGTTTTATCCGGGAACAGCTTGATCTGCTTCATATTCTTTCTGCATCAGCCTTGGAGAAAGCAAAAGACGGTGATATAGTAAAAGTCGCAGGACTTATCCTGGTTAGACAAAGACCGGGAACAGCAAGCGGGATTTGTTTTATTACCATCGAAGATGAAACCGGATGTGCTAACCTGGTAGTTTTTCAAAATCTATTTGATCAATATCGAAAGGAGATCTTACAATCAAAACTTCTGATGGTTGAAGGGAAACTTCAGCGTGAAGGAGAGGTAATTCACGTTATTGTGAAGCGTTGTTTTAATTTATCGAAATTGTTGCGGCAGCTGGTTGACGGTAAAAAAGATAATCTGCCTTTGACTCCATTATCCCGGGCAGATGAAAGAAGTGCTCTAATACCTGGAAAAAAAGAAAGAATACAACAACATGAAATGCTCCAGGAAAAAATTTTTCCTGAAGCACGGAATTTTAGATAGAAGTGTTGAACGAGGTTATTCCAGTTTCGTAAAATGGATATTATCACGTGTTGTTCGTACGTTTACCATGTTGTTTGTCTAAATTTTCCCTGTTAATGAGTGTTTAATTCTGATCTTTAGGTAAATGAAGATTTCATCCAATATCAAGAAAAAGAATTCAATTAATCTATACAAGGTGGGTCTCCACGTACTTTTTTGGACGTGTAGTCTCATTTATGAGGCCTTTATCTGGGGAATGGTGGATGGAGAATATTTAGAAAGGCTGGCATTTTCTTCCATTGAACTTCCTATCAAGATAATAGCAGCATATTTTACCCTTTATTATATCATTGATAAATTGCTTTTGCCGCGAAAGTATACCCTTTTTATTCTTGTCCTGGGATTATCAATGGTGGTTTTTGGAATAGTGCTGCGTACGCTTTCTTACTACACTGTCTATCCTGCTTTTTACCCTGAAGGACTTCGATTGCCAGTGTTTTATTTTCCGAAAATCCTTATTGCCATATTTTCAATCTATTCTATTGTAGCTATTTTGGCATCGTATCATCTTGGGAAACATTGGTACAATTATCAGCTGGCCGCACAACAGTTAGAAAAGGAAAAGCTGGAGTCGGAACTCAAACTTCTCAAATCACAGATCAATCCTCACTTCCTTTTCAATACGTTGAATAACCTGTATGCATTGGCAATCAATCAATCCAAACGCACGCCTGAAACGGTTCACAAGTTGTCTGAATTGATGAGCTATATGTTGTATGATAGTAATCAGCCAGAGGTGCCGTTAAAAAAAGAGCTGTATTACATTGAAAACTATATCGCATTGGAAAAGCTCAGGTATGAATCCCGGCTTGATATTAGTCTAAATGTTTATACAGAGCTGAATGGTATCATGATCGCTCCGCTTATGATTTTGCCATTTGTTGAGAATTGTTTCAAACATGGTGTGAGCAAACAAATAGACCATTCCTGGATACGAATAGACATCTCGTCAAATGATAATATCCTTACGATCAAAGTTGAGAATAGTAAAATTCCTGAAGTGCCTAATGCAATGAAAGCGGTATCGGGCATTGGCTTGCAAAATGTTAGAAAGAGATTGTCCCTAATTTATCCCGACAGGCATCAGCTTGACATTCATGATGAGGAGGAATCATACCTTGTGGTGCTAAAACTCGATATTCCCAACCCGATAGAAAACAATCAGAAATTGCACACCTTGAAACATTATACAGCATGAGATGTATGATTATTGATGACGAGCCGTTGGCTCGGGATCTGATTGAATCTTACGTTGGGCGAATGGAGAACCTAACGCTGATAAAAAGCTGTAATAACGCCCTCGAAGCTTTTCCGATACTACAACAAAAACAGATCGAGTTGATTTTCCTGGACATTCATATGCCGCAGTTGACAGGAATTGATTTGATAAAATCTTTAAAAGACAGGCCGAAAATAATTTTAACCACCGCCTACAGAGAGTATGCAGCTGAAGCTTTTGATCTTGACGTGATCGATTATTTGATTAAGCCGATAACGTTTGACAGATTTCTGCGCGCAGTAGGAAAGATTTACCAATCTGGGGTAACCGTTTCAGATGAAAATCCACTGATGAAATCCTTTGATGATGCTTACATTTTCCTCCGTGAGGACAGGGAGATGGTAAAAGTTTTTCTGAGGGATATCCTGTACATCGAAAGTCTTCGTGACTATGTAAGAGTCAAGACCTCGACCAAACAAATCATCACCTACCAGAAAATCAGTGTTCTTGAACAAAAACTCCCTGAAAAAGAATTTGTAAGAATACATCGGTCATTTATTGTTGCTATAGGTAAGGTGTCATCTTTTACAGCCAACACGGTAAAGACAGGAGAGATTGAAATACCCTTGGGAAGAAACTATAAGCAGCAAGCACTCAAGGTCCTCAATAAAAATAATGCGCTGACGTAATCTATAGCCAGTAAACAAGTTTTGCTGTAAATGCCTGATTTCTTCTTGACCAGGGTTCGGTTTGATGATTATTGGTATAAATAATGAACAGATCGGAGAGCGGTCGGAATCTCCATTGAAGCCGGGCATAGGCGCCAAGATTCCTGTTTTGACTATTGTACTGAACGATGGTATTCACAAACAACGATCTGGAAAATGAGATCTCTGCTTTGGGACCAATGGCAAAAATAGCATTGCGTGAATAAGGATGTGGAAGATCGATTCCATTGCCATCAATGTTCAAACCGATACTTCCCCAAGGTTGAAGTTTTTGATTGAAGTTTATGCTGAATTGTGCAAAGGTGCCATTAAAGTACTGGCCTGCTTTGAACCAAAGCGAACCAAATCTTCTTTTCCTGTAATCGGTTTTATAATAGATGCTTCCAGCCGAATAGTTGTATGCGGACCCGGCGGGAAGCATGGGACCGTCGTCTTTTGCTGGATTAAATTCAGAAGTTAGCCTCGTGTATTCATGCCATCCGAGTAAGTACATATAAGAAGTATTCTTCAGCATGATGTACAACCCATACCGCAGCTGAAGATCAGTTTTTCTGTCAGCAGAATCCAGGTAAATATCAAAATGACCGATCGGCGCGATGAAGTTAAATTTACTTTGAGGGTTTTTGGGATATAGTTTTATATCCATTTCCGTGTAGAAGTTTCTGAAATTTCTTCTCGGGACAAAACCCATATCGGGATTAAAGGATTTACTAACGCTGGTGTATCCTATGTATGAAGCGGATCGAACCGTATTTCGCGAAAGCAAAAGGCCGTGAGCGTTTTCAGGTTTATCGATGTCATTCACCCAGGAAAAATTCGTAAATACTTTCCCGGTCCAGGTGTTATCTCGTGACGCGAGGTTATACTCCACGCCTAATAGTCGGTTGTAGCTTTGCTTGTCAAATGCAAATTCCGATATCGAATCTGGTTTCATACCTTGTCTGTTCTCCAGGATTATTCCAATATTCGATCGTGAAAAAACTTTCTGTTGAAGTGCAAAAACAGAGTAATTCTGGCCTGGCAGGTGCGTAGAAGAATTGTTTTCGTTCTCGGCATCGAGGGAGGCAGTTTGAACGCTCATTAAACCAACACGAAGATTTTTGTTCAGTTTTCCACTGAGGCGAACTCCTCCAAGAAGTTGGGATCGCTCGTACAGCCCAAGGTCGGCGTTGTACTGTAAGCCAATTCTTCGCGAATAAAATGGCCGTATCGGAGACGTGCCTGTCATTGTTATCCCAAACTCGGCGAAAAGGTCGCTGTTCTCGATAAAGAAAAATCTCTTTTCAGGGAACACCAGTTCGAAACGGGTTATGTTAAGTTGGACTTGATCGACTTCAGCTTGTGAAAAATCAGGATTAATGGTGACATCCAGGTTGAGCGCTGAGGTGATGGAAATTTTTGCGTCGAGTGAGAGTCTTCCGTTGGTGGATATGTTTTCTTTAGCTGTTTGGCCAGCGGAATAAGTGAGGGAAGGAATGATAGAATAATATTTCTTCAGTCGTTCAAGTTTTTGAGAAAAGGCGATGCTGCCATGGTAAGCAAGGCTGGTGAGCGCAAAATTACGGGGAACATGTGCCCAGGATGACCGCTCATTGGAAGCGATATCATTTCGAATAAAGTTCACATTCCAGTGCGTGAGGTCTTCATTATAGCGAAGGTATTTAAAAGGAATGGCCATCTCCACACTCCAACCGGCGGAATCGTAGGTGACTGCGCTAAACCATTTTGCATCCCATGTCCCATCCGTTGCTGACCCGCTGAAAATTTGTTCTTCGCGTTGCACGCCGTAAGCACTTACATAGAATCCATAACCGTTGGTTTGATCTAAATAGGTATCGAGCACAACACCAAAGGCGTCATTTTCAACAAATGGATAATCGCGGCGCAAAGAGGAGGCGACATAACGATGATCCGTGGTTGCATTTTTGCATTGCGCCGCGATGTAGATAAATTCACTATCGAATAAAAGTCTGACGAAAGTCTGCCCTTTGGCAAGGGCAGTGTCTGCAGGAAAGTTTGTCCAAAAGCCACTGACAGCATTTGCATTGATCCAGTCCGATTCACTTAGAACACCGTCAATTTTAATATCATCAAGTGGTTTTGAAGTGTTGATTTCGGGAATAATGGGAGTTTGTGCAAATACAAAGTTGAAGCATCCGAAAATGAAAAGTGTTGTGATAGATTTCATGCGGCCAAATGGAGGTACTTCTCAAAGAAGTGCAGTTTTATTTTTCTGCGCTGGACTATTAGACTAAGGGCGTGTGAATCTTATACTCATTGAAATGGCCTGACAGAGATTCTTAATATGGACAGCAGGTTGCTCGTGGGGTTTAGCGGTATTTCATCTTAGATGAAATGATCTATTTTTGAATAGGCGTCAGATGAAAGTAAACAGGATTAGGGTTTGGAATGAACGTCATTGCCATTAAATTGGATATATTGAAAGTTGAATAGTGTCTTTACAATTTAGACAGAAAAATCAAGACCTTTTGATATCAATCGGAACAACGAAATTAAGCTATGAGTAAGAGAACAGTTAACGTCGTAATACTTTTGTGGGTGGTCTGTCTTGCATCGTTGGGAAGTAGTATGTGTTATGCACAGTCATCCTCCGAATTTAAAAAGTATACTTTAACAAATGAGTTCCTGTCCGAAGGAGTAACCACGGGTGATGTCAACAAGGATGGTAAGATCGATGTACTCGCCGGAGCCTTTTGGTTTGAAGCACCAGATTGGAAGCAGCATGAAATTGTTGAAGGAAAACCCTTTAACCCTGCAAAAGAGTACAGTACTTCGTTTCTCAATTTTAGTATGGATGTAAACCTGGATGAATGGATTGATCTGATTGTCGTTGGCTATCCGGGCACGCCTGGAATATGGTATGAGAATCCTAAAAACGCTGAAGGATATTGGAAGAAACACATCATCGCGGAAACGGTGGGAATAGGCAACGAATCTCCCAATTTTGTGGATGTGGATGGTGATGGGAGGAAAGATATTTTATGCGCCGATTCCAATGCAAAACAAATGGTATGGTTGCGGGCTCCGACAAAGAAAGGTTCAACAACCTGGGAGCGGATTCCCATTAGTGAAACCAACGTTCCCGGTACAGATAAATTTTCACACGGACTTGGTTTAGGAGACATTAATAAGGATGGGCGTAAAGATATCGTGATAAAGGCTGGTTGGTGGGAAGCGCCGTCTGATCGTGCACAGCCGAACTGGACTTTTCATGCCGCCGATTTAGGAGAAGATTGTTCTCACATGCATGTGTTCGATCTAAACGGTGATGGACTGAACGATGTTATGAGGTCCTCAGCGCATAGATACGGCATTTGGTGGGATGAACAATTTAAAGATGCCAGCGGAAATATCGCCTGGCGAAATCACGAAATCAGCAAATCAATTTCCCAAACGCATTCGTCAGTACTGATTGATATCAACGGTGACCGGCATCCTGACTTTATTACTGGAAAACGTTTCTTTGCCCATAACGATACCAACACGGACCCGGGGACTTATGATCCCCCTGTATTGGTGTGGTTTGAATTTAAGCCAGGCAAGAATCCGTCATGGAATCTACACGAGATCGATAATAATTCAGGCGCCGGACTTAATTTTATTGTTGAGGATATCACAAAAGACGGATTACTGGATATAGTGATTTCAAATAAGAAAGGGGTTTATGTATTTGAAAATAAAATGAAAAAAAAGGGTCGTTAGCAAACTGAGTTTTTAATATCTGGATTACCAAGAATAGATAAGTCAATGATTATGCATGTACATAAGTTCTCAGCTTTAATATTTTTTGTAAGCGTATGCTTTTTTATCGGATGTAAAGACAAAACAGAACCCGTTGCGACGGACGATAGCAGGTTCAGTGGCAAAAAATTTAATGAGCACATCAGATCAACGGAAGCCCGCACACCCGATGAAGAGCGTTCGGGATTCAAGCTACCCTCGGGCTTTGAAATAGAATTGTATGCATCAGAACCTGATATTGGCAAACCGATCAATATTACTTTTGATGCAAAGGGCAGAATGTGGGTCACACAATCTTTCGAATATCCTTTTGCCGCTTCACCGGGGAAGGGATCAGACCGTATCACCATTCTCGAAGATACTGATAGTGATGGAAAGGCTGACAGGTTCACTCATTTTAGCGATACGTTAAATATACCGATCGGCATATTACCCCTTAATGATGGTGCTGTGGCCTACAGTATTCCCAACGTCTATCGTTTTACCGACAGCAACAATGATGGGAAGGCTGACTCAAAAAAAATCTTGCTAGGTCCTTTCGAGCATCGCGATACGCACGGTATGGTAAATAATTTTATGCGGGGATTCGATGGATGGATTCACGCTTGTCATGGTTTCACCAACCGTTCAACGGTTGCAGGGACGGATGGCGACTCGATCAAAATGATCTCCGGAAATACCTTCCGTTTCCGCCCTGATGGAAGCCACGTGGAGCACTTTACCCACGGAAGAATCAATCCTTTTGGTTTGGCCTATGACGAACGCGGATATTTATACTCGACCGATTGTCATACCTCACCTTTATACCAATTAATCCGAGGAGCTGACTACACACAATGGGGGAAGGAGGAGGCCATGGGATTTGCTCCGGATATGAAACCATTGGAAAGGGAAGCAACAGCCCTCGCCGGCATTGCTTATTATGCCGACGTTAAATACCCTGAGGAATACCAAAGTAATTTTTACATCGGCGATGCCGTGGCTTCACGTGTCTACAGGAATTCTTTTACATTCAAAGGTTCTTCACCAGTGGGTAAACTCGAAGAAGAGTTTGTGTTGAGTGAGGATCCGTGGTTTCGTCCGGTAGACGTAAAGTTAGGGCCTGATGGCGCATTATACATTGCTGATTTTTATAACAGCATCATCGGACATTATGAAGTTCCCCTTAACCATCCCAAGCGTGATAAGATACGTGGCAGGATATGGCGCATCACTTACAAGGGAGACCGTAACGAAGTTAAGGATCTCATAACGGCTTCGCTGACGGAATTGTTATCGGCGTTGGATCATGATAACCTGGTTGTCAGGCTGGCCGCGGCAAATCAGCTTGACGACAGAATTGGCAAAGCTGCAATAGATCCTCTAACCAATCTCATCGCTAAGCAAGAAGTGAGCACCAGAGCCTACATTCATGGCCTTTGGGTTTTACATCGCCTT
>Ga0111538_10008064_pt1 | contig 14138 bp, 17 predicted proteins | sample SoiMethybrSBSTD1_FD_79669 | JGI IMG/M metagenome (GOLD analysis project Ga0111538, IMG submission 79669) | Bulk soil microbial communities from a Populus tree surrounding site in Tennessee, USA - Soil MetaG P. TD hybrid SBSTD1 (version 2)... | ecosystem: Environmental > Terrestrial > Soil >... | reverse complement strand
GGCGCTCATCGCGCTCGTCTGGCGCGAGGGCCCGGCGGTGGCGCGCTGGGTCGAGCAGGGACTCGCCGCCGCTTCCGACGTCGGGTCGCTCGGGACCTTCGCATTCGTATCTCTCGGGATCGGTACCTGGGTCGCGCTGCAGAGGCTCATGCCGCGATAGATGCCTGACTCATGGCGGAGCGTCCGCCAGCGCGCAACGTGATCCTTCCTGTGCCACGACGATCACACGGTCGACGCCTTCCAACCGTCGCATCATCACGCACTGTGCCGGCTCCACGATATAGCGGCTTCGAATCGTGACGGCACCGCCGCCCACCAATGCCAGGTCGTATTCGAAGAGCTGCGAGCGGCCAAAGCTGTCTTCGACGCCGAGAACGGCGGCCGCGAGCACGACCGGGTCTACCGACAAGACCGCCCACGCTGCCCGCTCGGCCCGGGTCTCACCGGTGAGAATGTCCAGCTCCCGCACGGCTGTGACATGCGCGTATTCGGGCGGCCCGACCTCCGGCGGCGGCGCGGACTCGAGCGGCGCGCATGCGCCGAGGCCTGCCGCGGCTACCGCGAGCAGCAGCCGCGTCACGGCTGTATCTCCTTCAGGGCCTCGGCAATATTGCTGAAGACGTGCTCGGCGAACGTCCGTTCCGTCGTACCCGTCACCTGCACGAGGTCGCGCTTCGAAGTGTTGACGTGGACCCTGGTCATCCCGGGGTCCACGCGCACGACATTGACGACGCCGACTTCACCCCAGCTGAAGGCGCTGATCGGCTTTGAGAAGCGGATCTGGAAGCGTTCGCCGGTCTCGTCGCTTCCCTGGATATCGACGTTCAGCCGCTGGACCGCCTCGAGAGCGGCCGCCTTGACGACGTCGTACGGCGCGGAGAACTCCTGCGACTGGCCTTCCTCGACAGGCGCATTCCGCACAGTGTCGGTCGTTGCGCAACCCGCGCATGCGAGCGCGAGTGACGAGACCAAAGCCACGGACAACACGAATTCACGCATGTCCGATTTCCAGATTCGAGCCGTCGACCCTGCCGGGCGCCGCAGGAGGTGACCGCAAGAATTATCTCCCCCGGGATGCAGTTGGCAACATTTCGTCCAGCCGCGCCGGCAAGGCCGCGGAATCCGGCAGTTACGGCGTGCCATGCTAGGATTCCGAAGTGAAAAATCCCGCCGTCGACGCCTATATCGCGAAGGCCGCGCCGTTCGCGCGGCCGATCCTGACGCGCGTGCGCACGCTCATGCACAACGCCTGCCCCGAGATCGCTGAGACGATCAAGTGGGGCGTGCCGCACTTCGAGTACGAAGGCATCGTCGGCAACATGGCGGCCTTCAAGCAGCACGCGGCCTTCGGCTTCTGGAGCCAGAAGCTCCTCAAGGCGGAGCTGGGCAAGGATGCGGCGAAGATGTTCCCGTCGCCAGACGACTCGAGCATGGGTGGGCGCAAGCTCCGCTCGCTCGCGGACATGCCGCCGGACGCGCTCATCATCAGGACGATCAAGGCGGCAGTGGCGTTGAACGTTGCGGGCCTGCGCCCTTCGCGCGAGCAGAAGCGCAAGCCACCGCCGAAGGCGCCGCCGTACCTCGTCGCCGCGCTCGTGAAGAATGCGAAGGCGCGCGCGACCTACGAGCGATTCACGCCGGCACAGCGGCGCGAGTACGTCGACTGGCTGAAGGACGCGAAGCAGCAGGCGACGCGCAATCGGCGCCTCGCGACGACCGTCGCCTGGCTCGCCGAGGGCAAGCAGCGCAACTGGAAGTACCAGAACTGCTGAGCCCATGACCCATCGGATCCAAGAAACCGCGGACGCCGTCGTCCTGGCGCCCGCGACGCCCGCGACGGCGAGCGTCATCTGGCTGCATGGGCTCGGCGCCGACGGCCACGACTTCGTTCCGATCGTGCCGGAGCTGAAGCTGCCGCCGAGCCCCGGAATCCGCTTCATCTTCCCGCACGCGCCGGTCCGGCCCGTGACGCTCAACATGGGCATGCGCATGCGCGCCTGGTACGACATCAAGACGCTGACCGCCGAGGGCCGCGCGGACGAGTCGGGCCTGCGCGAGTCCATCGCGCGGCTCGAGGCACTCATCGCCGCGGAGCGCGCGTCCGGCATCGCCTCCGCGCGCATCGTGATCGCGGGGTTCTCGCAGGGCGCCGCGGTTGCGCTGAATGGCGCGCTGCGGCACGCGGATCCGCTCGCGGGCGTGCTCGCGCTTTCCTGCTACCTGCCGCTCCAGGCCGCGCTCGCGGCCGAGCTTGCGCCGGCGAACCGGCAGGTGCCGATCTTCATGTGCCACGGCCAGCAGGACCCGGTGCTGCCGCTCGCGCTCGGACTCATGGCCTGCAACTGGCTCCGCGCCACGGGCTACCGCGTCGAGTGGAAGGAATACCCGATGCAGCACCAGGTCTGCCTGGCGGAGATCCAGGACATCGCGGCCTGGCTCCGCGCGCGGCTGCCGGCGGAGGCCGCGCGCTGACGGTGTATCATGCGGCCGTCCCGAAGGGAGGCCTGCCATGGGTTGGATCGTCCTCATCGTCATCGTGCTGCTCGTGCTGTTCGTCGTCGGCCTCTACAACGGGCTCGTCACGGCGCGGAACGGCTACAAGAACGCGTTCGCGCAGATCGACGTCCAGCTGACGCGGCGCCACGACCTGATCCCGAACCTGGTCGAGACGGCCAAGGGCTACCTCACGCACGAGCGGCAGACGCTCGAGGCCGTGATCACGGCGCGCAACGCCGCCGTCGCAGGGCTCAAGGCCGCATCGGCGAACCCGGGCGACGCAGCGGCGATCCAGCAGCTCGCGGGTGCGGAGGGCGCGCTCTCCGGTGCGCTCGGCCGGCTGTTCGCGCTGGCCGAGGCTTACCCGGACCTCAAGGCGAACCGCAACATGATGCAGCTCTCCGAGGAGCTGACGTCGACCGAGAACAAGGTGTCCTTTGCGCGCCAGGCCTTCAACGACGCGGTCATGGGCTACAACAACAGGCGCGAGGTGTTCCCGGGCTCGGTCATCGCGGGCATGTTCAGCTTCATGCCGGCGCAGCTGCTCGAGATCGAGTCGCCCGAGAAGCGCGAAGTGCCCAAGGTGAGCTTCACCTGAGAGCGGCCTGACGATGGACTTCTTCGCGCGGCAGGCCGCCACCCGGCGGCAGTCGCGCTGGATGATTTTCCTCTTCCTCCTCGCGGTGGCGGCGATCGTCGTCGCGATCGACTTCGTCGCCGTCACGGCCGTCGCGATCCTTTCGGTCCAGGACCACGGCGGCCTGCTCGCGTCGCAAGACATGTCGCTGTCGCGCTACCCGCTCGTGATCGTGCTGACGACGATCGTGGTGCTCGGCACGATCGGCGTCTCGAGCCTCGTTCGCACCGTGTCGCTCGCGGCGGGCGGCAGCAAGGTCGCCGAGCAGCTCGGCGGCACGCGCGTCGGCGCCGACACGGACGACCCGCTCCGGCGGCGCCTGCGTAACGTCGTCGAGGAGATGGCGATCGCGTCGGGCGTGCCGGTGCCGCAGGTCTACGTGCTCGAGCGGGAGGCCGGCATCAACGCCTTCGCCGCGGGATACAGCCCTGCGAACGCCGCAATCACCGTCACGCGCGGCGCGCTCGTCAACCTCAACCGCGAGGAGCTGCAGGGCGTCATCGCCCACGAGTTCAGCCACGTGCTGAACGGCGACATGCGGCTCAGCACGCGCCTGATCGGCCTCCTGTTCGGCCTCACCGTGATCGCGATGGTCGCGCGCACGATCCTGCGCATCGGGCCGCGAAGCACGGGCCGCAAGGGCGGTGGGCTCGCCATCATCTACCTGGCCGCGCTCGTCGTGCTCGCGCTCGGCTGGATCGGGCTCTTCTTCGGCCGGCTGATCCAGGCGGCGGTGTCGCGCAATCGCGAATCCCTCGCGGATGCCTCGGCCGTGCAGTTCAGCCGCAACCCGACGGGCCTTCGCAATGCGCTCGTGAAGATCGGCGCGCTCGGCGTCGGCTCCGCGTTCTCGGATGCGGATGCGGAGGAGGTGGCGCACCTCCTGTTCGCACAGGGCGTGCCGCGCCTGTTCGCGACGCACCCGCCGCTCGTCGAACGGATCCGCGAGCTCGATCCGCGATTCCAGCCGTCCGAGTTCGACGAAGTCCGCAAGCACATGAACGAGGAGCGCGCGATGGCGGGAGAGGCCGCCGATCGCGAGGCCCAGGCCGCCCCGCCGCCCCGCTCGCCGGTCGAAGGCGCGGTCGCGCTCGAGCCCGCGATCGTCGCGGGCCTCGTCGCGAACCCGGGCGAGGAGCACGTGCAGCAGGCGCAGGCGATGCTCGCTTCGCTGCCGGCCTCGTTCCGGCAGGCCGCGCGCGATCCGCTGCGCGCGACATCGCTGTTCCTCGCGCTCGCCATCGACCGCGAGCCGGCCGCGCGCGACAGCCAGCTCGCCTATATCCAGCATGAATTCGGCAGCGAGTTCCTCGAGGTCGTGAAGCAGATGATCGCGGAAGCGGATCGCCTGACCCCGGTCCAGCGCATGCCGGCGCTGCTGCAGGTGTTCGCCTCGCTGAACCAGCTCGCCCGCACGGAGCGCATCACGCTGCTGCAGTGCCTGAATGCGCTGCTCGTGCGCGAGAGCCGCGTGTCCGTCTTCGCGTATGCGCTCCGCAAGCTCGCGCAGGTGCAGCTCAAGGACAACCTCGACCCGCGCCGGCGCACGGCAGGCTATCTCGGCGCCGCCGGCGGGCGTGACGAGCTGCAGATCCTGTTCTCCGTGCTTGCGACGGAGGGCAGCGAGAACGAGCAGGCCGCGCGGCAGGCCTACGACGCGGGAATGGAGCTCCTGCTGCCGGGCATCCGGCCGCCGCTCGTGAAGCCCGGCCACTGGCCGCCGAAGCTCGACGCGGCGCTGACGCGACTCGATCGCCTGCAGCCCGCGGTGAAAGGCGTGCTCGTGAAGGCGCTGGTCACGACCGTCGCGCACGATCAGCGCATGACCGTGCCGGAATCCGAGCTCCTGCGCGCGTTCTGCGCCGTGCTCCACTGCCCGCTGCCGCCGCTCTATGCCGCCGCCCGCTAGGGTGAGCCGAAAGGCCCGCAGGATGCAGACCACCACGACCCACTGAGTCGATCGCCCCGGCCGCGGAACGGCCGGCCAGCCCGACCGGAACCTCCTTCGCAAGCTACTGTCGATAGCGGCTGAGGCGGTGCGGATCCGGAGGGGGAATTCACATGCGCATACCCGTTCCCGCAGCGTTACTGCTACTTGCCGTGGCGCTCGCGGCGCCGGAATCCCGGTCCGATGCGCCGCCGGCCGCGGAAGCGACGGATCCTGCGCCCCAGGCGCCCGCTCCTGCGATGCAAGCGGATGAACCCGTAACGGATGTGACCGAATCCGCGGCTTCAACGGCCGCAGCGGCGGAGAGAGAGCTCGTGCTGCCGCCTGGCTTCAAGCCAAAGAAGCGCGGCAAGTTCACCGTGTACTGCAAGAGGGACGCCGTGCTCGGCACGCGCATGCCGGCGGAGCGGTGCTACGACGAAGAGGGCATCCGCGCGATGCTCCGCGCGCAGGCCGAGGACCGCGAGAAGGTCGACCAGATGCGCCGGATCTGCGGCAGCATGGAGCAATGCGGCGGCGGCGGCTGAGGCGCACCGCGAAGCCTGATTCCGGGGGCCTGCGGCTATACTGCGCCGCGTGCGCAGGCTCAACGAGTTCTTCTACCGCCTTCGCTGGGGAAAGCTGGAAGAGCGTCGGCGCCGCGGCCTCGTCCGCCTGCACGAAGTTCTGTCGCGCACCGCCTTCGCGGACAAGTACTGGATGATCATGGGCCTGCTGCTCGGCTGCGTGCGGGACGGCGCGCCCATTCCCTGGGACCGGGACTCCGACTTCGGCTTCATGGACCGCGACCTGCCGCAGTTCCTCTCGGCGGTGCGAAAGCTCCGCGCCGAGGGCTTCAACCTCCGCCCGCCGCAGGTGAACAATGACGGCCGCACCACGATGTGGACGCTCAAGTACGAGGCGATCCGCTACGACTTCTTCCTTTTCGATCGCAGCGGCGCGAACATCCGCTGGTACTCGCACCAGCGCAAGCCGCGGCTCGAAATTGTCAACGAGATGCCAGCCCACGGCTTCTCCGGGTACGAGCTCTACGGGAAGCGCTGGCAGGTGCCGAGCAACGCGGAGGATGTCCTGACGCAGATCTACGGCGACTGGCGCACGCCCAATCCCGGATACCTGTACTGGCGCGACTGCCGCGCCATCGTCGAGCGCTATCCCTGGACCGGGGAGCGGAGGCCGCCCGATTGAGCCTGCGGGACGACATCGAACAGACGCTGCTCCGGATCGCGACGACGGGCATCGTCCCGGGTCGCTGGTTCCTGAAGCCGCCGGCTCCCGCGAGCCTGCCGGCGCGCAGCGGCACGCTCGACATCGAGATCGTCAGCCACTGCTGGCAGTATGCGCATCTTCTTGCGTACCAGCTGTCGTCGCTCGTCAACTTCCCGCCGACGAAGGCGCGCGTGCGCATGACGGTCTTTCACGCGTCCGAGGACGCCCGCACGCGCGCGATGCTGGAATTCTTCGGACGCATCGAGGCGCCCGGCGTCACCTGGAACTGGCAGCCGCTGGCGCCGCCCGAGCTCTTCCGCCGCTCGATCGGCCGCAACCGCGTGGCGCGCGCGACCGCCGCCGACTGGGTGTGGTTCACCGACTGCGACATCGTCTTCCACCGCGACTGCATCGATACGCTCTCGGCGCAGCTGCAGGGCCGCCAGGACCTGCTCGCCTACCCGACGCACGAGCGCATCACGCCGATGCTCGAGGAGACGGACCCGGTGCTCGCCGCGGAGCGCGACCGCCCGCGCGTCGCGGATATCGACACGAGCCAGTTCGAGCTCGCGGCGAACCCGCCGAAGGCGAAGGGCGCCTACCAGATCGTGCACGGCGACGTGGCGCGCCAATGCGGCTACTGCGCGCAGATCCCGCTGTACCAGCGGCCGGCGCCGCGCTGGGCGAAGACATACGAGGACACCTGCTACCGCTGGCTCCTCGGCACCGACGGCGTCGGGCTCGACGTGCCGGCCGTGCACCGCATTCGCCACGTGCACAAGGGGCGCTACGGCGACAGCAAGGCCGCGGCGACGTTGCGCGGCGGGATTCGCCGCGCCCGGGAGAACCTGCAGAGGCCCACATGAAAGCAGACAGCAAGACCTGGACCATCGCGCAAGCAGGCGCCGAGCTCGTCAAGTCGGGCAAGGAATTCGTGACGCTGTTCCGGCAAGGCAGCCTCGAGGTGGAGATTTACCGACCTGTAGGCGTCGACCGACAAAAGCCCCACAAGAAGGACGAGCTCTACGTCATCATCAACGGAACGGGAACCTTCGTGCATGGCGGGCAGCGCACGCCAATTCACGAGGGCGACACTCTGTTCGTTCGTGCGGGAATACCGCACCGTTTCGAGGATTTCAGCCCCGATTTTGCGACGTGGGTATTCTTCTACGGCCCCGAAGGCGGCGAATAGACCGTCCCACGTGATAGGTTTTTCCCATTGTCAGTTGGACCGGAGGTATCCGATGCGTATCGAAGCATTTCGTCGCGCCTGCGTCGCGGTGATGAGCGTCAGCCTCATCTCCCTCGGCATGCAGGCGCCCGCCGCCGCGAGCGTGGTCGGCACGTCGGAAGCGATCGCGGCTGCCCGCGGTGACAATCCGCGGGCGGTGGTGGACGCAGCGCTCGCGCGCGCAGACGTCCAAGCGAAGCTCGCCGAGATGGGCGTCGACCAGGCGGCCATCCTGGGCCGGCTCGCCGCACTCTCGGACGAGGAAGTCTCGACGCTCGCGGGCCAGATCGAGCAGGCCCCGGCCGGCGGTGACGCGCTCGCCGTGATCGGCGTCGTCTTCCTCGTGCTGCTCATCCTCGAGCTCGTCGGCGTCATCGACATCTTCAAGAAGTCGTGATCCGTACCTGCCTGGCCAGCGCGGTCTTCGCGACCGCGCTGGCCGGCTGCTCGATGTCGCCGCCGCTCGCCGACGGCCTGCCGGCGACAGCTCCCCGCTCGATCGAGCTCTCGTCCACGCCTTATTTCCCGCAGGAACAATTCCAGTGTGGACCCGCTGCGCTCGCGACTCTGCTCGTCGCGAGCGGCGTCGACGTCACGCCGGAGACGCTCGCGCCCGAGGTCTTCATCCCGGAACGGAAAGGCAGCCTCGAGCTCGAGCTGATCGGCGCAGCGCGTCGCCACGGCCGGCTGCCCTACGTGCTCGCGACCACGGCCGACGAGATGGTCGCGGAGCTCGAGGCGGGTCGTCCGGTGCTCGTGCTGCAGAACCTCGGCGCGCCCTGGATGCCGATCTGGCATTACGCAGTCCTGATCGGCTACGACGTCGAGCGGAACCGCGCGATCCTGCGCTCCGGCGGCAAGGAGCGCGAGGAGATGCGCTGGCAGCGCTTCGCCGGCACCTGGCACCGCGGCGGGCGCTTTGCGCTCACGACGCTGCGCCCCGACGTCGTCCCCGCGATCGCCGAGCCTGCGCGCTTCATCGAGGCAGCCGCAGGTCTCGAGTCGGCGGGGCAGCGCAAGGCGGCCGCGACGGCCTACGATGCCGCGATTGCCCGCTGGCCGGAGGAGCCGCACGCCTGGCTCGGCCGCGGCAACGCCGCCTACGCAGATGGCGAGCGCGCGACCGCGGCGGACGCCTACCTGCACGCGATCATGCTGGCTCCGGACGACCCGGCGCCGCGCAACAACCTCTCGGAGCTGCTGCTGGATGCCGGCTGCCTCGACGAGTCGCGCCGGCAGGTCGAGCGCGCCGCCGCACTCGCCGAGGGCACGCCGCTCGAGTCCGCCGTCGCGGACAGCCGCGCGAAGATCGAGGCGACCGCGGCGACGGTCGCGCGCTGCGAGCTGGCCGGCCGCGACTGGCCGGACTGAAGCCGCTCAGGCCTTCGCCGGCACGTTCGCGTTCAGGCGGAAGAGATTGTCCGGGTCGTATTTCGCCTTGAGCGAGATCAGCCGCTCGAGGTTCTTCCCGTAGTTCTCGCGGTAAGCCGCGAGCGGCTCATCCGAACCGAGGTTGGTGTAGAACCCGGTCGTGAGCGGCGCGAGCTCGTTCCAGGCGGCCCGCACTTTCGCGATCTTGTCTTCCGCACCGTCGCGCGTCGGCCAGGCGGCGATCATCCCGAGCCAGAACAGCGCGCCGCGGTTCGGGAACGCCGTGGCGTCGGCCGCGACCTGGTGATAAGCGCCGTCCACGGGATCGAAGAACATGAAGAACTCGCCCGGGTGGCGCTGGAAGACGTCGATCGCATGGTCGATGCCGTCGTCCGTCAGCTGGTTCATGAACCCGTTCTTGACGTAGTAGTACCCGCCGAATGCCGTCATCTCGTCGAGGCCCTGCTGGATCTTGACGTACGGCTTGGGACCGATGGTGTCCGCAACCGGTGCATTGAAGGCGCGGAATTCCTTGAGGACCTGCTCTCCCTTCGCGCGATCGCCCGACCAGAGGACTTCCGTCGAGAGCACGGGACCCTCCGGGCCGGTGACGAGCATCGGTTCGGCATAGAGCTCGTTCGGCCATTTCGACAGGTTGTCACGGAAGTAGCGCAGCACGTCGCGCGCTTTCGGGACGGGCCAGACGAGGTCGCCGCCGAGGACGACGGGATCCATGCGGTAGATGCGGTACTCGATTGCGGTGACGACGCCGAAGTTGCCGCCGCCGCCGCGCAGTCCCCACAGGAGGTCCGCGTTCTCTTCCTCGCTCGCGCGCACGAAGTGGCCGTCGGCGGTGACGATGTCGAAGGCCAGCGCGTTGTCGCAGGTGAGTCCGAAGCGGCGCCCGAGGCGGCCGAAGCCGCCGCCGAGCGTGAGCCCCGCGGCGCCGGTGTGCGAGACCGTGCCCGCGGTCGTCGCGAACCCGAACGCGGCGGTCTCGTGGTCGAGGAGGCCGAGCGGCGAGCCGGCCTCGAGGAAGGCCCGGTTCATCTCGGGCTCGACACGCACGCCCTGCATCTGCTGCAGGTCGATGACGAGCCCGCCGTCGCAGGTGGACTTTCCCGAGATGCTGTGCCCGCCCGAGCGGACCGCCGTCAGGAGCTTGTTCTCGCGCGCGAAGTCGACCGCGCGGCGGACGTCCGCCGTGCCGGTGCAGCAGGCGATGAGCGCCGGCTTCTTGTCGAACATGCCGTTCCACACGCGGCGGCGCGCATCGTAGGCGGGATTGCCCTGGAGCAGGAGGTCGCCGCGCAGGCTCGCCGCGAAATCTGCGACCGCCTTGCCCGGGAGGTTGAGGTCGGCGCCGTCGAGCGACTTCGCGGCGACGTCTCCGACGTCCTTGAGAATGGCCGACCAGCCGCGGAGCGGCCAGGTGGCGGCGAAAGCGAGACCGGATCCGACGAACGTGCGTCGCTTCATGGCGGCTACCCCCGGGGCCGCACTGTACTCCTGCGACTGCGCGGCCGCACGGCCGCGCGCAATTATGTCGTAGGAGTTGCCGCGGCCGGCGGCGCGGCTTCCGTGCCGGCGTCCGCCACGGCGTACCACTCGCCCTCGATCTTGCGCCACACCGTCACGAAAGCGCCGTTGACGGCGGGCTGCGGGCCGGTGCCGTCCGGGTCGCGCGTGATCGTGCCGATCTCGTAGGCCATGTCGCCGGACGCCGCGACGTTCACCGCCTCGCTGGTCCACGACACCGTGGTCTCCTGCGAGCTGGCGAAATCGTCCTCCAGTCCGGCCTGGATCGCGGCCCGGCCGCGGCTCACGCTGCCGTCGTAGGCCACCATCGCTTCCTTCGAGTAGAAACTGCCGGTGACCGAGGCGGCGTCCTTGGCCTGCACGGCCTGCATCCAGGCGGCCGAACGATCCTTGATCGCCTGTTGCGCCGCGGCGATGTCAACGACGGCCTCGTCTTTCTTCGTTGCACAGGCATTCAGAAAGATGCTGGCCAACAGGACGATCCAGAACGTTCGTGCGTCCATGTTCGCTTTCCCAAGCAGATGGCCCGGGCCGTTCCTCGGCCCGGGCGATACGGGATGCCCAGGACCGCTCAATGAGCGGCCGAGTCCTTCTTTTCGTCGTCGGTGCCGGCGTCGGCCACCACGCGCCAGGTGCCGTCGGCCTTCTCCCAGACCGTCACGTATGTGCCATTCTGCGAAGGCTTCTTGCCGGCGGCGCCATCGGGATCGAGGGTGATGTTGCCGGTTTCATAGGCAAGATCGCCGGATGCCGCGACTTTCACGGCGGTCGTCGACCAGGCGACCACTGCGTTCGGCCGGTCCTTCGCGTCCTGCTCGATTCCCGCCTGGACTTCGGCCGCACCGCGCCGCACGCGGCCGTCGTAGATCGTGATCGCATCGGGCGCGAAGTTCTTCGCGATCGATGCGGCGTCGTGGGCATTGGCGAAGTTCATCCATTCCGCCGACTTGTTGCGGATGGCCGATTCTTCGGCAGCGAGATCCACCGCCGGCGGAGCCGGAGCGGCCTCTTCCTTCGGTTTCTCAGCGGGCTTTGCGCAGCCGGCGGTGAGCAGGGCGGTCGCGACCGCGGCTGCAAGCATCATGCACTTTTTCATGGGCCCTCCCCGGGGCGTCGTTATATCGGGGCGGTAGTATACTCGCGCGCCTTGCCCGCATACCCAGAACAAGGTGCTCCAGGGTGGTCTTCAATTCACTGACGTTCCTCGTCTTTTTCGTCGTGCTGCTCGTCCTCCACCACCTGCCGTTCCTGTCCTGGCGGGCGAAGAAGGTCAACCTGCTCATCGCGAGCTATGTCTTCTACGCGGCCTGGAATCCGCCGTTCATCCTGCTGTTGTGGGCCTCGACGATCGTCGACTGGTTCATCGCGCGCGGCATCTACGGGGCGCGCGACAAGAGCCGTGCCGTGCGCCGCTCCTGGCTCGTGATATCCGTCGCCGTCAACATCGGCTTCATCGGCTTCTTCAAGTACGGCGAGTTCCTGCTGCAGAACTGGCAGGCGCTGATGTCGACGTTCGGGATCGTCTACGTCCCGCCCGAGTGGAACATCGTGCTGCCGGTCGGCATCTCCTTCTATACGTTCGTGACCATGTCCTACACGCTCGACGTCTACCTCGGCCGCGCCAGGCCGATCCCGTCGTTCCTCAACTACGCGCTCTTCGTCACCTTCTTCCCGCACCTCGTCGCCGGCCCGATCGTGCGGCCGACGCAGCTCGTGCCGCAGTTCGACGAGCCGAAGCAGGCGAACCGCAGCCAGCTGCTCTGGGGCCTCGGGCTCATGATCCTCGGCCTCTTCGAGAAGGTCGTGATCGCGGACGGCGGCCTCTCGAGCGCCGCCGATTCCGTGTTCGCCGCGGAGAAGCCGGTCGGGTTCTGGGATGCCTGGCTCGGGACGCTGGCGTTCTCCGGGCAGATCTTCTGCGACTTCGCGGGCTACTCGACGATCGCGGTTGGCGCGGCGCTCTGCCTCGGCTTCGGCTTGCCGGACAACTTCCGGATGCCGTACGCCGCCATCGGGTTCTCCGATTTCTGGCGTCGCTGGCACATCTCGCTCTCAACCTGGCTCCGCGACTACCTCTACATCCCGCTCGGCGGCAATCGCGGCACGGAGGTGCGCACCTACGTGAACCTGATGCTGACCATGCTGCTCGGCGGCCTCTGGCACGGCGCACGCTGGACCTTCGTCGTCTGGGGCGGGCTGCATGGGCTTTACCTCGCCGTCGAGCGCTGGATCCGGGACCGAACCGGCATCGCTGGCGATCCGGTCCACTGGTTCAACCGGCTGACGCTCGTGCTCGTCACCTACCTGCTCGTGAACATCACCTGGGTGTTTTTCCGCGCGCACAGCTTCGAGGGCGCGGCCCGAATGCTCAGCGGCATGGTGGGGCTTGCGCCGGACGCGGAGCCCCTGCTGCCGACGATCTACATGATCAAGGTCGCCGTGCTCGTCACCGCCATCGTCGCGACGCACTGGTGGATGCGCGACCGCGAGCTCGAGCGCGTCGTGTCGCGCACGCCCTGGTGGGTCACCGGCCTCGCGGCGGCGGCGATGCTCTTCGCCGTGATCGTGACACAGGGATCCGGAACCGCATTCATCTACTTCCAGTTCTAGGCGGCGGACGTGGGCAATTCAGGCCATTGGACCGAGGAAGTCACCGTTCGGGAAATCCCGCGGGCGCGCCTCGTCGCCATGTCCTGGCTGGTTCTCGCCCTCGTGGTGGTCGGCGTCGCGGCCTGGGAGTGGAAGATGCGAACCGTCGGGCTCGTGGTCGGCGACCTCGACGACAGCAAGGCGCAGTGGGCTGTCGAGCGGCGGAAGATCGCCGCGGGCCACTTCGACGATGTCGTGCTCGTCGGCTCTTCGCGCATCCTGTTCGATACCAACCTCGACGTCTTCGAGGAGGTGTCGGGACGGCGCCCGATCCAGCTCGCGCTCGCCGGGACGAATCCACGCCCGATCCTGACTGCTTTCGCGAACGACCCGGGGTTCAGGAGCCTCGTGATCGTCGACGTGACGCCCGACATCTACTTCGGCGACTGGCTCGGGATTCCAGAGTTCTCCGGCGTCGTCGACTACTGGAAGGTCCAGTCGCCGTCCGAGCGCTTTGGCAACGAAGTCGGCATCTTCCTGTCGCGCCAGCTCGCATTCCTCGACAGCGACTACACGCTGCCGAAGCTGATCGACCAGCTCGACGTCCCCAACCGGGGCGACATCGTGCGCCCTTACCTCTCGGTCTGGAAGGTGTGGGAGACGAACGACGACCGGCAGACATACTTGTGGAGCGGCATCGAGCGTAACGAGCGCCTTCGCCAGCATGCGCGCACGGTCTGGGGTCCCTTCGATGGCGCGCCGATGGACCCGAAAGCCATCGACCGCGCCATCCAGGAATCCGTCGAAGCGGTCAGGAAGATCCGCGCGCACGGCGGCGAGGTCGTCTTCATCCGGCCGCCGTCGGCGGGCCTCTATTACGAGCATGAGCAGCGCGCGGCGCCGCGCGGCAAGACCTGGGACCGCCTGCTGCGTGAGACGGGCGCCTTCGGCATCCATTTCGAGGACTACCCGGAGATGCGGGCGCTCGACGTGCCCGAATGGTCACACCTCTCGCGCGATTCGGCGAAGGCGTTCACTCGTGCTTACGCCCAGGTGCTCATGAAGGAAGTGCCGCGGCTGCACGAGCCGCCGAGGCGGAAGTCCTAGGCAAGACCGAT
>Ga0111538_10008063_pt1 | contig 14138 bp, 6 predicted proteins | sample SoiMethybrSBSTD1_FD_79669 | JGI IMG/M metagenome (GOLD analysis project Ga0111538, IMG submission 79669) | Bulk soil microbial communities from a Populus tree surrounding site in Tennessee, USA - Soil MetaG P. TD hybrid SBSTD1 (version 2)... | ecosystem: Environmental > Terrestrial > Soil > Tree... | reverse complement strand
TGCCTCACGCAAAACTGCAATCGCGGCATCAACATCGCGTGGCGGTCCCCACACCTGAGGGCCGGCTAGCTGCATCGCGCCGTAGCCCATCCGGTTTAGGCTCATCGAAGTGCCAGGAAGTGTGAAGGCGCCACCGAGCTTTGCCTGTTCAGTCATCGTCTCTTTGCCTCCGATCCTGAAATCAGTTTGGAGTCATTATATATTCAGTTTGGAGTCATTATATATAAGGCGACTGATAATCAGCTTGCCGGACGGGCGAACCGCTCGCACGGGGCTTGCGTTTACGAATCACTTAGTGGCAGTCACTTTTTCCAGCCTGGCGTACTCAGCTTTGGCTTCGCGGTAGATGGGAATGTCCGCGTCGGCGTTCTTCCACGAATCCAGGAAAGTCTGGTAAGACTTCCGGGCGGCGGCTTCATCGCCCATCATCTTCTGCGCGCGGCCGAGTTGGAGCCAGGCCAGGGGCCCGATGACATGACGCAAGGTAAGGCCGCGATTGTCAATCATCTTTTGGAACTGAGCCGCGGCCGACCGGCCATCGCCGAGCCTCAGATAGGCGAGACCACGGACGTAGGCGGGGTAAACAAAGTCGAAGGACGGCGTGTAGACCAGATCATACTGGGCAGTCCCGCGGAGAAGATCGATGGCAGCCGCCGGATCGTGCTGCTGCAGCTTGATCGCAGCCCGGATCGTGAGGACGAGGTAATGCTGCACGAGCGTGTCTTCGGGTCTTTCCGCGCTGATTTGGTCTGCCAGCTTGCCGGCTTCCTCTGCTCGTCCCGATCTGGCGAGCGCGAGCGCCAGGACAAGCTTTTCATCCCGATATATCTTTCTTTTATCTGCATCGCTTTCGTCGCGTCGAGCCTGCACGACCCTTCCGACTTCGGCATTCTCAAGGGCCGAACGAGGGACCACCGCGTATATGTCCGGCGCCTTCGACGGAAGCCCAAGAGCTTGCAGGCGCAGTCGTTCGGCAGAGCGAAAGCGGCCTTGCTGAATCTCGATGAAGCTATGGCCGATCAAGATGTCTCTTCGATCACTGCCTCTCTCTGCTTCCGCCAAGAACTTTGCGAGGCCATCACGGTCGCCGGTAGCAAATAGCAATAACTGTCTCTCTGCCTGGATTGCTGGGTTGTCGAACTTAAGGGCGTCCGCTCTTGCGAGCCACGACTTCGCCTCGATGAACCTGCTTGCCACCCTGGAGGTCTGTATTGCCTGACCAAAAAAATATGAGCTAGGCTGCAACCGCGCAGTCTCAGCTGCCTCGTCAGCGGCGCGGTTGGGCTCGCCGAGCCGCACAGACGCGATCGAGAGATTCTGGTGAGCAAACACATCCCGAGGAAATATCTGTAGGAAACGAAGCGTGGAGGAGTAGGCTTTCTCCCAGTCCCCGATCACATTGGAGTAGTAAAGGATCTCGAGATGCAACCGATCCTTTTCGGTCAATCGGTCGCGCAGTTGATACGCACGGGTAAAAGATGCCTCCGACAAGTCGAAGTTACGGAGGAAAAAGTAAGCGGCGCCCATGCCCTCATACGTCAGTGCAAGGTTTGGATCCAGTTCGATAGTTCGCTGATAGAGTTTGAGCGCTCCCGCTACATCGCCTGTATAGTGGAGTTTGGTCCCCACAGCGCCGGCCTGCAAAGCTTCGAGCGAAGCGCTGAGCGCCTTTTCCAGGGGCTGATTGAAGCGCGCCAGCGAATCTGAGGGTTCTCCCAGCCTCGCGCGAAGGCGTACGGCTGTGACTCCCAGTTCGTGAATGACTTCATTCCTGCTACCGATATCGGCCTGCTCCTTGCCCAGGGGTGCTCCCGAACTGCAGTCGAGCGCTCTCATCTCCAGATGATAGCCGTTGCCGGCATCGGCGATCGATTGGGAGATCACCATCTTGCTGTTGGTCTTAGCGCAGATCTGGCGCGCCACATCGGGCGTGATCTTAGTGGTCGACGGAAGCTTGAGTTCAGCCAGAGTCGCATAGGCCTTATCAATCCCGAGAATATTGAGGTACGGTGTCTGCTGCATTTCGTAGCGCAGCGCGATATTCAGTGCGTCGTCGAAGACCGGATCGCCGGTCTGGTTGTCGGCGTCAGCCAGGACGATGGTGTCGGTGGGAGCGAGGGTGATCCGATGTCGGTAGACGTTATAGCGCCAGAGCCCGAGCGCGACCAGCACCAGCAGCACAGCTGCCGTGAGCGCCTGTAGCAAACGTCGTTTCGTCGGATTGGCTGCGCGGACGATTCGCGCGAGTTCTTCTTTTACGGCCGTCGCTGACTGGTATCGCCGATCGCGGTCCTTTTCGAGCGCTCTTACCAGCAATGCGTCGAATCCGCGCGGCAGCATGGGGTTGCGGACCCTGGCAGGAACAGGCGCCTGATGCAGAATGGCCTCTTGAACCCCTACGACGGTTTGTCCGGTAAACGCCCGCTGTCCGGCTGCCATTTCGTAGAGCACCAAGCCGAACGAGAACAGATCCGTGCGCGTATCGAGCTCCTCGTGCCGGACCTGTTCGGGAGACATGTATCCTGCCGTGCCTGCGGTGATGCCGGTGCGCGTGAGATCTCTTTTCAAACTGTCGGCAGCAGAGGTGGCTGGGACGACGGCTGCATCTTCTTGTTCGAGCCCTAGCTGTTCAGCAGCCAGCTTCGCCAATCCGAAATCGAGGATCTTCACCGTCCCCGACCTGCACAGAAAGATGTTCGCCGGTTTGATGTCGCGGTGAATGATTCCCTTCTGGTGAGCAGCTTTCAATCCGCTGCAGACCTGCATGGCGATCTCGGCAAGCTCGTTGAATGGCAAGGCCTTAGGTCCAAGCGCGGCCATGCGGGTGCGCAGCGTTTCTCCTTCGAGCAACTCCATCACGATGAAGGGTTTTCCCTCGTGCTCCTCGATCGCGTGGATGGTGCAGATGTTCGGGTGATTGAACGACGAAGCGGTCTGCGCCTCGCGTTCGAAGCGCTGCAGCGTAACCGAGTCGCCAGTCAGCTCTTCAGGCAGAAACTTCAGCGCCACACTGCGCCCGAGCTTGAGGTCCTCGGCCTTGTACACCATCCCCATGCCGCCCCCGCCGATGACTTCTATCACTCGATAATGAGAAACCTTTTTGCCGACGAGGCCGAACGCGAAACCGGTTGGCGACATGGAAGCTGGCTCGTCACCAGGAGTCTCTTTAGTCCGCTGCAACCACTCAACCGGCACCATTAGGCGATATCCACGCCGGGCCAGCGTCTCAATGTATTGTGGATTATTGGCGGAGTCGCCCAAGGCCCTTCTTAGGATTTTGATGGCCGTATTGATGCTATGGTCGAAATCGACAATAGTGCTGCCCGGCCAGAGAGTCCTTCGGATTTCCTCGCGGCTGACAATCTCCCCGCCATTCGCAACGAGCATGCGCAGGACCTGAAACGGTTGCTCCCTCAGCAGGGTCTTGGAGTCATCCCCCGAACACAATTCGCCCGTCTTGAGATCCAGCTCAAAGTCTCGTAGACGGACTCGTCCTGAATACGCCCGCTCCTGGCGAACCAGGTCGAGGTCAGGAGCATTCTTATGACCGATCGGGAAAACTACAGTTTGCGTAGCCATAAATCCAAGTCCTTCGAGTCTGGGTGCGAGTTGGCCTTCATCCACTAGAGCGGATTTGAGAAGCAAATACCCTCAGCGTATTCTGACGGTTGTGGGCGAGGCCGGACACGCCGAGGTGTTCCTACGATGCAAATTGGAAGAGTGCTAGAATCGGTGCGGCAAAATCGTCTTCTTGGCGCCTGATGAACAATGATGAAGTCAATCAGAGAGCCTCACCGAGCGCGCCCGAGAGTATTTCTCAGCTTCTATTGAGATGGAGCGACGGCGACAGCTTGGCCCGCGAAAAGTTGATGCCGCTGGTCTACAACGAGCTGCGGCGGTTGGCACGTAAGTATTTGCGCCACGAGCGCGCAAACCACACCTTGCAGCCAACGGCTTTGGTCAACGAGGCTTACTTGAGGTTGGTAGACCAGCATAGCGTGCTATGGCAAAACCGGGCTCAGTTTTTCGGTCTGGCGGCAAAGCTGATGCGCAACATTCTGGTCGATCATGCGCGCAGCCGCGAGGCCGCTAAGCGCGGGGGGCAACACTACAGCGTCTCAGTCAGCGAGCTCGACCGTGTTTCTAAGAGTTCGGAGGTTGACCTAGTGGTCCTACATGAAGCGCTGGAGCGCCTGGCGGCTTATGATAGCCAGAAAAGCCGAATCGTCGAACTTCGGTTCTTCGGTGGGTTGACCATTGAAGAAACGGCCGAAGTTCTAGATATTTCACATGCTACAGTTGAACGTGACTGGAAAATGGCCAGGGCATGGCTCAGGCGCGAACTTAGCTAAGCTTCACCTTGTCCAGTCGAAGCGGCGAGCACCGCTATGACACCCGAGCGTTGGCAACACATCGACAGCGTGTTCCACGCCGCTCTCGAACGACCTCCTGAGGAACGTGCGCGCTTCCTTAAGGAAGCGTGCGCGGGTGACGAAGAGGCGAGGAGCGAGATCGAAGCTCTCATCATGGCCCACGAGCAGAGCGGCGAGTTTCTCGACCGTCCGGCATATGAAGGCCCCAACAAAACGCTCTCGGCTCAACCGCTGAAGCAAACGCCGGGAACGATCGTTGGTCATTACAAGATACTGGGCGCACTTGGCGAAGGCGGCATGGGCCAGGTCTACCTCGCTCTGGACACCAGGTTGGGTCGCAAGATCGCGCTCAAACTGCTGCCGCCCGAGTTTACCAGCGATGGCGGCCGCGTGCGCCGCTTCGAGCAGGAGGCACGCGCCGCATCAGCGCTGTCTCATCCCAACGTCTGTGTCATTCACGAAATCGGCGGGACCGCAGATGGGCTCCAGTTTATCGCGATGGAGTACATCGAAGGGATGACCCTGCGGCAGCGCATAGCGCAGAAAAGATTAAAGCTGAGCGAGTCGCTCGATATCGCGATACAGACTGCCACGGGTTTAGCGGTCGCGCATGCTGCCGGTATCATTCATCGAGATATCAAACCTGAAAACGTCATGTTGCGCAGTGATGGTCTGGTGAAAATTCTGGACTTTGGGCTGGCGAAGCTGACGGAACGGCAGACGATGGAGACGGAAACCGAACCTTTCATGCGGTCACTAGCTCAGACTGGACCAGGGATGATCATGGGCACAGTCGCTTACATGTCCCCAGAGCAAGCGCGCGGCCTTCCGGTGGATGCCCGTACTGACATATGGACTTTGGGAGTTGTGCTTTACGAGATGGTTGTGGGCCAGCAGCCGTTTTCGGGGCCGACCCCTTCAGACTTGCTGGTTTCTATACTCGAACGAGAACCGCCGCGGGTGGCGCATAAGTTAGGCGAGGCGCCGGCGGAGTTGGAGCGCATTCTTCGCAAGGCGCTGAAAAAGGATCCCGAAGAGCGATATCAAGTCGTCAAGGACATGGCGCTCGACTTGAAGAGTCTGAGCCAGGAACTGAAACACGAGGCCGCTCTCGAACATACTGCCATGCCAGCCCCGAGCGACGAGGCACAAATCGCAGCCGGCGCCGCGCAAGCAGCAGCTGCGACTCATGAGAAATTATCTGCTCGTACCGATGAGGTCAGCGCGGTGCGTCCGGCGTCGAGTGCTGAGTATTTCGTTAGTGAGATAAAGCGTCACAAGGTAACCACCTGGCTCATCCTGGCAACTATCGTCATTGCCGCAGCTGGCATCGTCTTTTGGTACAAGCTCTCAAACCACAACCAAGCTGTTGCCCCCCTGTCGGCGAAGCTCTTTCAGCACACCAGCATGAGGAAGCTCACTACCAATGGCAACGCCCTGGTAGCCGCCATCTCCCCTAATGGCAAATACGTCGCTTATGTGACGTTTGAACGTCCTTCATCGCCCCAAGCGACTGGAAAGTCAAGCCTGTGGATCAGGCAGGTCACTACCACTGGCAATATCCAAATCGTAAGGCCTGCCGAGGTTTGGTATCAAAGCGTTACTTTCTCGCCGGACGGCGACTACGTTTTCTACGTCGTCACGGACACTCAGAATGCCACTGCGCTTTACAAGGTACCCGCGCTGGGCCAGGGTGGCAGTCCAATTAAGATAATGGGAGGCGTTACGAGCGGTGTAAGTTTGTCTCCCAACGGCAAGCAAATTACTTTCGTGCGCCACGATCCTGCCCACAAAGAAGCGAGGTTAATGGTCGCGGACGCAGACGGCACGAATGAACAGATACTAGCAACCCGCAAGTCACCTGAAAGTTTCGGCCGGGGTCCCTTCACTGCCAGACCGGCATGGTCACCCGACAGCAAAGTCATTGCCTGCTCCGTTTGGGTTCCGGATTCCCAAGGACTCTACGCCAACGTTCTTGCAGTGAACGTTGCAGACCGCGTCGAGAAAGTTCTGTTACCGCACAGATGGAGTGAGGTCACAGATGTGTCATGGTTGTCGGACGGCAGCGGCTTATTGATGAATGCTAAGGAACAAGAAGCGTCATTTTGGCAACTGTGGCTACTCTCTTATCCGAGAGGTGAGGCGCGAAGAATCACCGGGGATCTGAGTGACTATGACCGTAGCGTGAATCTGACCGCAGATTCCACGGCGTTAATCTCCATGCAGGAACAGACGCTATCAAATATCTGGATCAGCCCAAACGGCCATGGCGGTCGAGCCACGCAGATCACCTCCGGCGCCGGAAGATACTTCGATCTATCCTGGACGGCCGATGGCCAGATTCTCTATGCCTCAGACGCGAGCGGCAGTGCCGAAATCTGGGAGATGGAATCCGACGGTACAGGAGCCAAACAACTGACGGCGGGCACAGGCAGAAACTACGGGCCGGTAGCCTCGCCTGATGGTCGGTACATAATCTTTCATTCGACGCGCCTGGGACGTACGTTTCATATCTGGCGGATGGACGCTGATGGCAATAATCCTAAACAGCTAACCAGCGGCAACACTGAAAGCAACTTCGCGCAAATTTCGCCCGATGGGCAGTGGGTGATCTATACACAAATTGTTTCCACCGGAGCGCAAAATGTATGGAAGGTATCGATTGATGGCGGTACTCCTGTCCAGCTCACCGACAAAGACTCGCTGCGGCCATCGATTTCACCCGACGGAAAGATGATTGCTTGCTGGCAAATTGATAATCAGCCAAACCCGACCTGGCACATCGCGCTTATCCCATTTGCGGGCGGACCGCCACTTAAGCTGCTCGAGATACCACCCGGTGAAGCTGCCAGCTGGGGTCAGCCACTTTTTTGGTCACCGGATGGAAGCGCGGTGACATATGTTGACCAGCTCAACGCTGTGAATAATGTATGGAGCCAACCGATCGACGGGGGCAAACCGACGCAATTGACAGACTTCAAATCTGATCAGATCTTCTCGTTTAACTGGTCACGCGATGGCAAACTCGTTCTGTCGCGGGGCGTCTCTACTTCCGATGTGATCATGATTAGCGATTCTCCGTAGCTACTGCAAGACGTTAAACCCACGCCAACCTTGATAGCTGAGCGCCATTCAACACGAGGCCCAGACGAAAGCGCTGATAAGATTCAGAGTGCTGTAGCTTTCTTAGGCATACCGGCGGTGGGCGCGGATGAATCCGTTCAGCGGACCATTCCTCTTGATCCTGGAAGTCCCCGCATACTGCGCCAGTTTGAGAGTCCTCTCCCTTCCAGTCCGACTCCGTTAGAAAGTCCAATTACGGCCGAATCACCCGCAAATCACCCACAAATCACCGAGCGTGCATTTACTCATCGACGACTCGGGAGTTAAAACAAGAGTCCCGACGCAAAGGAGCTCTTCACAGAACCAGGAAAGGCCAGGCGGATTTGGGGTCCGCGGAGCACTTTCTGGGATCCGGAGCTCATTATAAGGCCCTAACTGGTCGTTGATGTTCGTATGCCGGCAATGTCTGGTCTTAAATTGCAAGCGAAGTCGAACGCCGAGCCCTCCCGATTACCAAACATCTGTACCAACAGCAGAAGAGACACCTTCTCACAGATGACGACGACGGGAGATTTGGGTCATGTGGTGGATGAAGCTCCAGTGGGCTCCGGCAGACAAATCGCGGAGCGCCGGAGTGCGGAAGAGGAGTTGCGGAGGAGTCAAGCCTATTTATCAGAAGCCCAACAACTCAGTCACACGGGCAGCTTTGGGTGGAAACCCGACACCGGTGAAATCATTTGGTCGGATGAAACCTTTCGGATATTTGAGTTTCAGCCGACATCAAAGGTAAGTGTCGAACGAATAAACCAACGGACTCATCCCGATGACAGATTGGCCGCGCTGGAAGTGATCGACCGGGCGACGCGGGAACGAACGGAGATCGATCTTGAGCATAGGCTGCTCATGCCGAATGGGTGCGTGAAATATGTGCACGTCGCGGGGCGTCCGTCGATTGATAAGGAAGGCCGCTTCGAGTTCGTAGGCGCGGTGACGGATATCACGGAGCACAAACGAGCCGAACAACGCCTCATGGCTCAATACACCGTCGCACAGGCACTAGCTGAATCGGGCACACTCGAAGAAGTCACGCCAAAGATTCTGCAGGCCGTCTGTGAGTACCTGACATGGGACTTAGGCCAGCTATGGCGCACAGACGGGGAGATGGGGGTAATCCGCTGCGTCGAGGCGTGGCATAAAGAGTCCTTAGAGGCCGCGCAATTCCTGGCTGCGAGCCGCGAGAGTATGTTCCTACCCGGGACAGGGCTGCCAGGTCGAGTCTGGTCCAGCCTTGAGCCTGCCTACATTCCCGATGTCGTTGAGGATTCTAATTTTCCGCGCTCCTACATCGCGATTCTCTCTGGACTCCATGCGGCCTTCGCTTTTCCGATAGTGCTTGGCGGTAAAGTCCTTGGGGTTATGGAATTTTTCAGCCGCGAGATCAGGCAGCCCGACCAGGACCTCCTCAACATGATGGCGACTGTCGGCAGCCAGATAGGCCAGTTCATCGAGCGCAAACGGGCGGAAGAAGAACTGCGCGCCAGTGAGAGTAAATACCGCCACCTGGTAGATACAACTCCGGCATTTATTCATACCTCTTTGCCTAATGGTGAACTCGAGTTCTGCAGTTGCGGCATGCTGGAATATGTTGGCCTCTGTCTAACAGATGTGCTCGGGTGGGGTTGGGCCTCCCTCATCCATCCTGAAGATGCAGAGGCCATCGCGAAGTGGCGCGCAGCGCTCGAAGCCGGAGATCCTTTCGTCGGCGAGTTACGCGTGCGGCGGTCTGACGGGAAATATCGCTGGTTCCTCCATCGTGAAGAACCGTTACGGAACGATGCCGGCGAGATCGTCAAGTGGTACGGCTCGTGTGTTGAAATTGAAGAGCGCAAAATTGCGGAAGAAAAAATCCGCGCGCAAGAGACAGAGCTGCGACAGATTCTGGACCTCGCGCCGCAACTCATGGATGTACTCGGGCCTGATGGAAACTTACTCTATCTTAATCAGGCGGCGCTCGACTACGTTGGCATCACTGATGATCAATGGCGCGCCGAGGCGGCTTTGCCCGAAGCCAGGTATTTATGGCTCACCTATCGACCTGACCTCGTCCATCCTGATGATCTTGAACACTTTCTTAGCGGACGCCACAAGTCATTTCTGGAAGGGGCACCTCATGAGTTCGAATTTCGGTTGCGGAGGCACGATGGCAAGTTTCGTTGGATTCTATATCGCCTTAATCCGCTCAAAGATGAACGGGGTCAGATAACGCGTTGGTACGGCACCGGGACTGACATCGAAGATCGCAAACAAGCAGAAGAAGAAATCCGCAAAGAGAACATCGCGCTGCGGGAAGAGATAATCAAGTCGGCGATGTTTGAAGAGATAGTTGGCAACTCCACTCCTTTGAAGCAGGTACTTAGTCGAGTAGCCAAAGTTGCGCCCACAGATTCAACTGTGCTAATCGCCGGCGAGACGGGCACGGGCAAAGAGTTGATTGCCCGAGCTATTCACAAGGCCTCGAAATGCTCTGATCACGCATTTGTGAGCGTGAACTGCGCCGCCATTCCGCCCACACTGATTCCTTCAGAATTGTTCGGTCACGAGAAAGGCGCATTCACTGGCGCTACAGGTAGACGGCTGGGCCGTTTCGAATTGGCTGAAGGAGGAACGATTTTCCTTGACGAAGTTGGTGAACTTCCTCCGGAGACACAACTTGCGCTGCTGCGGGTCCTTCAGGAACACGAATTTGATCGCGTCGGTGGAAACAGATCAATCAAGGCAAACGTGCGAGTGATCGTTGCGACCAACCGAGATCTGGAGGGTGCCATCGCTGCCGGCACGTTTCGCAGCGACCTTTTTTACCGCCTTAACGTTTTCCCGATTGAGATACCCCCGTTGCGCCAGAGGAGAGAAGATATTCCGATGCTGGTCCAATACTTCATCGATCGCTACGCCAGAAAAGTAGGAAAGAAGATCGGGACGTTAAGCAAACAAACCCTCGACTTGTTCCAGCGGTATCACTGGCCAGGTAACATTCGCGAACTTCAGAACGTTATTGAGCGTTCGGTCATCGTTTCCGAAAGCGAAAATTTCTCGGTCGATGAAAGTTGGTTATCGCGCCGATCGGTATCAGTACAGCCAAGGGGTAGCCTTGAATTACGACAAAGGGTTGTTGATCAGGAGAGGGAAACGATTGAAGCGGCGCTATCAGAATCGCAGGGGCGAGTTTTTGGTCCTTCGGGCGCAGCTGCCAGGCTGGGGATTGCCCGATCTACCTTGGAGTCGAAAATCAGGACTCTGAAGATTGACAAGAATCGTTTCAAGATTTCCAACTCGATCCCCGAGTTTTAGCTTGCCGGATTGGGGGGTGCGAACCGCTTGAGCGGAGGTGCGTCCAACCGCGGCCCTCGATACCTCACCTCGCCAAATCTCTGATGACCCTGCCAATCCGATCGTGCTTGCGCAATCTCTTCGGGCGTGCGCGCGACAAAGTTCCACCACATCAGGATCTTCTCTGGAAAGGGAGGCCCGCCAATCAGCAATACGCGACCTCCACCTCTACTCTTGAACTCCACATTCGAGCGATTTGTCCCGAGATAGTAGAGATTCATCGAGTCATTGATTGACCATCCTGCTACCTTCGTATGACCCATGTATTTCCTCAGAGCTTCTCTACAAATCTATTTAAGTTAATAGTCATTATCCGCTGTTTCATTGATATCGCGACACAGCAGATTGACAAGAGTGTAGCGGTGGCCCGCGGCAACACCAATGAACAACTTAGTAGCAGCGTTCCTATCGCTGCTCCAAAGAACATTAGTAGAACGGCCAGAAGCCGGTGGCGCGGGATCTATTGTTGCCAACCGCCGCCCAGCGCTTTGTAGAGTTGGACCAGCGACAACAACTCGTTTCGTCTGGTCTGCGCCAGGCTCAACTCTGCGTTGAATAGTTCTCGATCCGCATCGAGGGCGTTGAGCAAGCTGTCGACGCCGCCCTGATATCTCAAGTAAGCCAACCGCGATCGGTCCTGGAGCGTCGTCACCAGCAGCTCCTGCTGGGTGCGAATCTCTTTCACCTTACGATATTGGACCAGCCCGTCAGAGACTTCGCGGAAAGCGGTCTGAATCGTTTGCTGATACTGAACCAGCGCGAATTCCTGCTGCGCCTTGGCGAATTTCACATCTGATTTGAGCCGGCCCGCGGTAAATATCGGTTGCGTAATCTGAGGGACAAAAGTCCAGGCGCCGCTGGGACCAGTAAATAGGCTCGAAAGCTGATTGCTTTGAAATCCCAGCAACCCGGTCAGACTAATTCGCGGGAAGTATGCGGCTTTAGCGGCATAAACAAGCGCGTGTTGCGCTTCGAGGCTATTCTCGGCAGCGCGAACATCGGGACGTCGCTCCAGCAATGAAGATGGTAGACCAGCCGGCACTGCCGGCAGCATCTGTTGCTGAGTTAGAGATTGGCCTCGTGGAATGGAGCCGGGATTATTACCCAGAAGAAAGCTAATTTGGTTCTCAGTCTGCTCGATTGCTCGTTCAGTATCTGGAATCGTCTCGGACGCCTGATAGACCAACTCTTCTGCTTGACGAACCTCAAGCATAGTGGCCAAGCCGCCTTGCTGTCGCAGGGTGATGAGCTTGAGCGAGTTTTCTCGAGTTGCGAGCGTGCGCCGGTCAATATCGAGTTCACTGTCGAGTTCGAGCAAACTGAAGTAGCCGGTCGCCACATCACCCACAACAGTCGTCATAACTGCTTTGCGATCTTCCTCGGAACCTCGCAGCTCCGCACGCGCAGCCTTGGTCTGCTGGCGCAATCGCCCCCAAACGTCCAGCTCAAAGGTAAGTAGATTTAGGAACACGCTGCCAAAACTGCGGGTTCGACCACTCTGGCCGGGGGCGCTTAACAGGCCGTTGCGGGAGGTACGTATAGTTGTAAGATCAGTACTCGCCTCAAACTGGGGGAATTGATCAGATCGCGCGAGCCCCAGATTGGCGCGCGCTGCATTGATGCGGGCGACCGCCGCACGCAGATCGTAATTCTGGATCATAGCCGTTCGAACCAGCTTCTGTAGCTCTTCATCTTTGAAAACTTCAAACCACTTGAGGTCACCGATGGAAGTCTGATCAGTTGGCACAACGGTATCAACGCCGCGAAATGTGTCCGGCGTTTTTACAGCCGGACGTTCGTATTTCTTTTGGCCGGCCACACTGCCCGCCAACAAACTAACGACGATCACGGCAATTATTAATCGCTTCGTCATTGCTTTTCTGGAATGAAGTCTCAAAGCTAGTCCTCTTAATCCCCTGCCGCAGGTTCCGGTGTCGGAGAACCAATTTCAGGCGTATGTTTCCTGCTGAATCTCATGGTGAACTTTTCCACCAAATAGAAAGTCGCCGGGATAATGAAGATCGCGATGGCGGTGGCTGCGAACATTCCCACGATCACTACCGTGCCGAGGATGCGCCGTGAGGCCGCGCCCGCGCCTGAGGCAATCCACAGCGGCGCGGATCCCAAGATGAAAGCGAATGAAGTCATCAGAATGGGCCGTAGACGCAAACGCGCTCCCTCGAGCGCCGCATCAATCAAGTCACGGCCCTTTGCCAATTCCGTCTTGGCAAACTCGACGATCAAGATCGCGTTTTTCGCCGCGAGACCGATCAGCACGATTAGTCCTATCTGAGCATAGATATCGAGGTCGTAGCCGCGCAGCCAGAGACCGAGAAACGCACCAAAAATCGCGATCGGTATCGTGAGCAGGACCGAAAATGGGAGCGACCAACTCTCGTACAAGGCGGCGAGGATCAAGAACACAAAGATCAGCGACAGACCGAATACCCTGGTCGTTGTTCCTGAAGCCTTCCTCTCTTGGTAAGAGAGGTCGGCCCAGTCGTAACTCATCTCCGGTGGAAGTGTCTGCTTAGCCACTTCTTCAAGAGCAGTCATGGCCTGGCCTGAGCTGTACCCTGGCGCGGCTGATCCAATCACTTGTGCTGCGCGATAAACATTGAACCGATTGGTGTACTCGGGTCCAGAGATTCTGCGCGTCGATACCAGCGACGAAAGCGGTACCATATTGCCGTCGTTATTGCGCACGTAATACTGTTCGATGTCGCGGTCGCTAAGACGTTCCTCGCCCTCGGCCTGTAGGAAGACTCGCCATTGTCTGCCGAAGCGGTTGAACTGATTCAGGAAGAGGCCGCCGAGGTAGGCTTGCATCGTTTGATACACATCGGCCACAGCGACTCCCTGCTTGAGCACCTTGTCACGATCTACATCTACGTATAGTTGCGGCGCGCTCGCCGAAAACTGGGAACCAACCCCGGCCAGTTCCGGGCGTTGGCGGGCCGCCGCCAGAAACTTTTGCAAATTCTGATCGAGCAGCTCGACCGGTCCGCCACTTCGGTCCTGGAGCCAGAATGAAAATCCTCCCGAGTTTCCCAGTCCCGGAATCGCCGGTGGACTAAAAGCAAAGGCCATCGCCTCGGGCACTTCACTCACCAACCTGCCGTTGATGCTCTTGAGAATTTCCTGAGCCGTATGTTTACGCTCGCCCCAGGGTTGCAGTGAGATAAAGCAAAAACCGTTGTAGCTCGCCGAGACACGATTCAACAGACTGAACCCATTAACGCTGGTCACAAACTGCACGCCATCCGTTTCCTTAAGAATCTTCTCGACTTTGCGCGAGACCTGGTCCGTTCGTTC
>Ga0111538_10008062_pt1 | contig 14139 bp, 11 predicted proteins | sample SoiMethybrSBSTD1_FD_79669 | JGI IMG/M metagenome (GOLD analysis project Ga0111538, IMG submission 79669) | Bulk soil microbial communities from a Populus tree surrounding site in Tennessee, USA - Soil MetaG P. TD hybrid SBSTD1 (version 2)... | ecosystem: Environmental > Terrestrial > Soil >... | reverse complement strand
GGAACTCGAGCACCTCCTCGCGCACGTCCTCGAGCTTCACGCCCAGGTTGGTCAGCACCTTCGCGGCGATCCCCTCGTTCTCCTTGATGAGCCCGAGGAGCAGGTGCTCGGTACCGATGTAGTTGTGCCCGAGGTTGCCGGCCTCCTCCATGGAGAGCTCGAGAACCTTCTTCGCGCGCGGCGTGAAGGGCAGCTGCCCCATGGTGACCATCGAGGGGCCGGTCTTGACGAGCTTCTCGACCTCGGTGCGGATCTTCGCGAGGTCGATGTTCATGTTGCGCAGCACGTTGGCCGCCACGCCGCTTCCCTCTTGCACCAGCCCGAGGAGGATGTGCTCCGTGCCGAGGTACTCGTGGTTGAACCTCTGCGCCTCCTGGCGGGCGAGGTTCATCACCTTCTTGGCTCGGTCGGTGAAGCGGTCGAACATGTTGAGGTCGGCTCCGAAGGGGGGTGGAGGTCGCCTTGGGATGGTCCCTAGGTCTTCGGCCTTCAAGGGGGCCGGGGTTTACCACCCCCAGCACTCTGGGCCCACCTCTGCGGCTGGTTCGAGGTCCGAAGGACCAGCCCCATTATGCGGGGCGAGGCGGCGATTTCCCAGGAACCGCGCCCGGCTGGACGGCGCCGGGCTGCGCTGGATGCCGCTGCACGGGGCCTTCGAGCTCCTGGATCTCGTCGCGAAGGCGCGCTGCGCTCTCGTACGCTTCGTCGCGGATTGCCGCCTCGAGCTTGGCCTTCAGCGAGTCGAGCTGCTGCGTGCGGCTGCGCACGGCGTCGGTCGTGCCCGGCAGCCGTCCGCGGTGCTCCTTGGCGCTGTGGACGCGCAGGAGGAGCGGCTCCAGGTGCGCACGGAAGACCTCGTAGTCGCGCGGGCATCCGAGGCGTCCCTTGGAGCGGAACTCGGCCAGCGACATCCCGCAGTGCGGGCAGGTCAGGCTGCCTTCGGCCTTGGCCTTCTGCGCCGACTGGCGCAGAAGCTTCCAGATGTCGAGCACGCCCTTGTTCATCACGACCGGCGCGGCAGGAAGGTCGAGCGACTGCGCGCACGACTCGCACACGTGCTTCTGCTGCACCGACGTGCTCTGCCCGGTGGGACGGGTGATCTCGGTGACGTGCACCGTTGCCGGTTGCTTGTTGCAGAGCTCGCAGATCATCGCCGAGACGGAAGTCCCACGCAGGGGGCCCGCGACCCGCCTCCACGTATAGCCCAGCGACAGCAGGCCGTCGAGGACCGTGTCCGTGTCGTCCGGCGCAGCCCGTGGCCTTGAGCCGGCGGAGCGCGGAAGTGCTCAGGCGGGAGCGGACGGCCGTGCCGGGTCGGGGAACGCCCCGCGACAACGCTCGAACAGAGCCGGAGTGATCCTCTGGCGGCGCAGGAGGGCCCTCAGCTCCTCCGTCCCATGAGAAAGGATCCACCCGAGGACGTCCGCGGTCTCGCCGGCCGGCGGCACGCGGGCGAGCAGCTCCACGATCCGTTCATCCCCCGGAAGAGGTCGGGGCGGGAGCGGGGTGTCATCGGCATCGTGCCCGCTCGAAGCCGCGCGCAGGCGCGACGCCGTCAGCCCCGTGGAGGCGCGCAGCTCGTCGTCCGTCTCGAGACAGCCGAGCAAGAGGTGTACGGGACCGATCGACTCGCGCCGCAAGGACGCCGCGGCCCGGCAGGCGGCACCGAGTGCGCGCAGCGTCGCCGGCGCGAAGCTGCGGAAGAACGGCTCGCTCGTCGAACGCGCGTCGGCGCCGGTCGGCACGGCATCCAGCGAGCGTCCGAGGAGCTGCACGAGCCGCTGGCGCGCCTCGCCGGTGAGCAGGCTCGCTGCCGAGTGGAACACGTCGGACGGCGTGACCGTGCGCTCTTCCCCGCGTGCTCGATCACGACCGTCGCGCAGCGCCCGGACTCCCAGCACGGAGAACGGCAGCGAACGCTCGGAGCCCACGACCATGATGCCTTCGCACAGCGCGCGGACCTCGATGCCGATCGTCTCCGGATCGGCGAAGGCGTGGAGCACGAGGCGCGTGGCGCCGCATTCCTCGTCATCGAGGAGCGCGGCGAGGTGGTGCTCGGGCGAGACGTGCTCGGCGTGCAGGCGCGCCGCGAGGAACGCGGCCGTCTCGACGGTGCCGCGCGCGTAGGGAGCGAGGTGGGCGGCGGCTCGCTCCAGCTCGGGCGCGGCCCACGGGCTCATCGCAGGTTCCCGACGGCCGCGCGGAAGGCGCGCGCACGCTCCTGGAAGTTGAGGTAGGCGTCGAAGCTCGAGCAGGCGGGCGAGAAGAGCACGGTGTCGCCGTGCGAGCCGGGCGCGAAGGCGAGCTCGACCGCCTGCTCCAGCGTCGGCGACGACCGCACCTCGACGCCGGCCGCCTGCAGCGCCTGCGCGAGCACGGGCGCGGCCTCGCCGAACGTCACGGCGCGCGTCTCCCGCTCGCGGGCGACGGCGCACAGTTCATCGAGCGGCAAGCGCTTGTGTCGTCCGCCGGAGAGGAGCACGACACCCGGAGGCAGGCTCTGCAGCGCGGAAATCGTCGAGTCGGGCGTCGTGGAGACGCCGTTGTCGATCACACGCTTGCCGCGCACCGTCCCGAGGTTCTCGAGCCGGTGCTCGAGCCCGCGCTGGTGCGGCAGCGCGGCCTCCAGCGCCGCGGGCTCGACGCCCACGAGGCGCGCGAGCCCCAGAGCCACGAGCGCGTTCGCGCGCTGGAAGGTTCCGGGCAACGCGAGGTCCGACACGCGCCCGAGACTCTCGCTCCCGAGGCAGAACCGATCCCCGTCGATGTGGAGGTCCGCGGCCCGGTCCTGCGCCGAGAAGAACCGCGTCCGGAACGGTCCCCGGCGGGCGCGGAAGCGCGCATCGTCGGCCGGCAGGATCGCCGTTCCATCGGGAGCGAGGAGCTCCAGGATGCGCAGCTTGGCGGCCGCGTAGCGTTCCACCGTTTCATGGCGCTCCAGGTGGTCCTGGAGGATGTTGACGATGGCGACGGCCGTCGCGCGCGCGGCGCGGCGACCCGCGTGCAACGCCTCGAGCTGGTACGACGAGAGCTCGAGCACGACCACGTCTTCCGGAAGGATCTGCGGCAGGCGCGGTAGCAGGGACGCGCCGATGTTGCCGCCGAGGTGTGCTCGCCGCCCGCAGCGCGCGATCAGCCCGTGCGTCAGGTGACAGGTCGAGCTCTTCCCCTGCGTCCCGGTGACGGCGACCACCGGCGCGCGGACCGCCTCGAGGAACAGCTCGATCTCGGACGTGATCTCCGCGCCCGTCGCGCGCGCCGCGGCCAGTAGCGGATCGTCCGGACGGACGGCGGGGTTCGCGATGACGACGTCCGCTCGCTCGAAGTCCGCCGGGCGGTGCTCGCCGAGCACGTACTCGATCGGAAGGTCGGCGAGCCGCCCGAGCGCCGCCGTGAGAGCGTTCGCCGCGCGCCGATCGGTCACCACGACGCGGGCGCCGAGCTCGGCGAGGTAACGCGCCGCGCCTTCGCCGCCGCCGAAGCTGCCCAGGCCCATCACCACGACGCGCCGGTCCGCCAGCGCACGGTGACGCTCGGGAGCCGCGCTCCGCAGCGCGGAGCTCACGACTTCGGAGGCTCCACCACGGGTCCCACGGGTTCGTCGCCGCCGCCCTGCTCGCTCGGCACCGTCTGTGGTCGCACGTCGGGCAGGTTGCGCGGACCCTCGGGGCCCGACTGGCGCAGCACGTTGGCCCGGTCGATGACCGAGCGCAGGCTCGGGAGGCTCATCACCTCCTCGCCGGGGACGAGCTCGCGGTGGTAGGAGCGGCGGTCCGTGAGCCCGAGCGGGATGAACACCTCGGTGACGAGATCGAGGGGGAAGTGCCCGTACCAGGGCGGCGAGAGGCGGATGCGCTCGGACTGTGTCCTGTATCCCGCGAGGTAGAACGTCACGCGCCGCGTCCCGTAGTGCTCGAAGGGAACGCGCAGCGGCGTCTTGCCGATCGCCTGGTCGTCGAGACGCACCTCGGCACCCGGCGGCTCGGTGGTGATCTCGAGGTAGCGATGCGTCCGGCAAGCGCCGCAGAGCAGCGCCAGGACGACGATCCGGGAGTAGCGCACCGCGCTGGTTTGCAACGGAGGCACCGATGGGGTTGGCGGAGAGGGCGGGATTCGAACCCGCGGACCCCGTTATGTTGGAGTCACCTGATTAGCAATCAAGCGCCTTCAGCCTCTCGGCCACCTCTCCACGGGGTGGGCGATCGTAGCCCCGCGGGAATGGTGGAGCAAGGTTCCACGAACCGCGTCGAGCACCTCCGCGAGAAGGGCTCGGTAGAGTTGGCGGCGTGATCCCGCGCGAGTCCCGAGTGCTCACGGCTCGCGGCGCGATCGCGCGCGGAGCGACCGCGCTCGTGGTCCTGGGGTCGGTTGCGCTCGCGCAAGCGCCCGCTGCGCCGGCCGAGACGCCGCCGGGTGCTCCGGGCCAGGACGAGGAGCTCTTGGTCGCGGTCGATCCCGCCGTCGACGGCTGGGACAGCGAGGTTCGTGCGAACGCGGCGCAGGAAAGGCTCGAAGCGCTCGCGAGGGTCCTCGAGCGACCTCCGGACGAGGTGAGCCGTGCGCTGAGCGATCTGTGCACGGAGGGGTTCCGCTGGAGCGCTCCGGCGGAGCTCGGAACCGTGCGCGCCGACACCGCATTCCGCGTCCGGCGCGGGACGGGCGTCGAGAGCGGGGACTCCGCGGCGGCGTTCGTCGAGCGCTTGCGCCCGTGGCTCGGGGACACGAGCGCCGTGCGCGTCCGCATCGAGATCGTGGGAGTGAAGCTCGAGGACGAGGGTTTCGAGACCGCAGCGCGGCTGGCGCTCGGCGCCCGCCCAGCGACGGGAAGCGTGCAGGTCGACATGCTCTGGCGCTGCCGCTGGACGTCTCGCCCGGGGGCGCCGCCGCTGCTCGCCGGCGTGTATGTCGTGCGGTACGTGGACGTCCTCGCTCCGCAGGGGCCGCTCTTCTCCGACTGCACCGCGGATCTCCTGCGCGGCGTCGCGGCGTGGAGCGAGCAGCTCCTGCCGGGCCTGCTGGCCTGGCGCTCGCGCCTCGACACGCGCCTCGGCTTGCCGATGCTCGGACACGCGGCGGGGATCGCGGTGGGAGACGTGGACGGCGACGGGCTCGAGGACCTGTACCTCTGCCAGCCCGGCGGGCTCCCGAACAAGCTGCTCCTGCACCGGCCCGACGGCACCGTCGTCGATGCGTCGGCCGACGCGAACGTCGACTTCCTCGACTTCTCGCGCTCGGTGCTGCTCGTGGACCTCGACGGGGACGGGGACCGCGACCTCGTCGTCTCTGTCGTGGACCAGCTCCTCCTCCTGTCCAACGACGGGCACGCGCGCTTCTGGCTCGAGGCCGTCCTGCCGGCGCCGGACTCGACGTCGCTCGCAGCCGCCGATCACGACCTGGACGGCGACCTCGACCTCTACGTGTGCACGTATGCCTCGCCCTACGACCACTCTTCGTTGCCCGTGCCGGTTTTCGACGCGGACAACGGGAAGACGGACCTGTTCTTCGAGAACCACGGGGACTGGGTGTTCGAGGAGGTGGGCGCGAAGCTCGGGCTCGCGCAGAACGGCCGGCGCTTCAGCCTGGCCGCAGCGTGGGAGGACTTCGATCGCGACGGCGACCTCGACGTGTTCGTCGCGAACGATTTCGGCCGCGACAACCTCTACCGCAATGACAGCGGGCACTTCGTCGACGTGGCCGCGCAGGCCGGCGTGGACGACGTCGGGGCCGGGAGTGGAGTGGCCTGGGGCGACGCCGACGGCGACGGCTGGGTGGATCTCTACGTGAGCAACCGCTCGTCGGCCGCGGGCAAGCGCATCGTCGAGCAGCCCCGCTTCCACGAAGACGCGAGCGCCGAGGTGCGCGCGAGCCTGGTGCGGAGCGCGCGCGGAAGCTCGCTCTTCCGCAATCGAGGTGACGGCACGTTCGCCGACATGACCGACGCCTCGGGTGTGACGAGCGAGCGCTGGACCTGGGGCGCGCTCTTCGGCGACATCGACGGCGACGGCTGGGAGGACCTGCTCTGTCCCGCGGGCTTCCTCACCGAGGAGCGTGCGGACGATCTGTCGAGCTTCTTCTGGCGCGAGGTCGTCGCGCGTTCACCGCTGTCGGCGGAGGCCGAGCCGGCAGTTCGCGACACCTACGCCGGCGCATGGTCCTCTCTCAACCGCCTGCTCCGCCGCGGCTATTCGTGGTCCGGACGTGAGCCGAGCGCGGCCTTCCTGAACCTCGCCGGAGGGCCGGGAGCGCCCGCGTTCGCCGACGTCTCGAGCGCCATCGGTTTCGATTCCTCTGACGACGCGCGCGCGACCGTGCTCGTGGACTGGGACCTGGACGGGGATCTCGACATCCTCCGCGCGAACCGCAGCGGTCCGCGCCTGCGCTTCCTGCGCAACGAGGGGAAGACGGGCAATGCCTGGGTGACGCTCGAGTTGCGCGGCACGCGCAGCAACCGCGACGCGATCGGCGCGCGCGTCGAGCTCGTGGTGGAGGGCGAGCGCGGGCCGCGGACGCTCGTCCGTCGTGTTCGCGCGGGCGAGGGCTACCTCGCGCAGTCGTCCTCGCGTCTGACGATCGGTCTGGGCGCGGGGAAGGCCGCGATCGCGCGCGTGAGCGTCGTATGGCCCGGCGGTGCGAGCGAGGACTTCGCGGGGGTGTCGGTGCGCGGCGCGTTCCGCCTGGTCGAGGATGCCGGGAAGGCCGAGCGCCTGCCGCAGCCGGCAGCGGTGAAGCCGCTCGCGCCGTCCATCCCCGTCGCGCCAGCGTCGGCAGAGACCGCGCGCGTCGTGCTCGTGCGTCCGGTCCCGCTGCCGACGCTCACGCTCGTGGCCGCCGACGGGAAGGGCCTGCAACTCTTCGGGATCCAGGCGGGAGGCGCGGGCACCGGGACGGGAAAGCCGGTGGTGCTCGACCTCTTCTCGGTGGACAGCGCGGCCTCGAGGTCCGAGCTCGCCGCGCTGGCGAGCCGCGCGAGCGATCTCGAGCGCGCGGGCATCGCACTGCTCGCCGCGTGCGTGGACGCGCCCGAGCGCAAGCCGGACGTCGAGGCGTTCGTGCGCGACGTCCACTGGCCCTTCCCGTGGGCGTTCCTCGCGCCGGAGTCGCAGCGGACGCTCGAGGGGCTCGTGGACATCCTCCTGGACCGCGAGCGCCCCTCGTCGCCGCCGGTCAGCCTCCTCGTCGATGCGGCCGGGAGCGTTCGCGCGCTGCGTCTCGGACCGCTCGACGCGGACGGGCTGCTCGCGGATCGCGAGCTCCTCGAGCTCGCCGAGGGAGCGTTGCTCGAGCGCGCGACGCCCTTCGCCGGCCGCTGGATGTTCCCTGCGCTGCCGTCCGACGCCGAGTTCTTCGAAGGACGGCTCGAGGAGCTCGGTCTCCACGAGGCGGCGCGCGAGTACGCGCGCGGCCGGCTGGCGGTCGTTCGCTCCGCGCCCGCCGACCTCTTGCACGACTTCGGACGCGCGCGGGCCGTCGAGGGCAAGCTCGACGAGGCGCTCGAGCTCTTCAGGCGCGCGCTGGCCGTCGATCCGCGGCACGTGGACTCGCTCTTCGACATGGCGGTGGTCCACCACCGGCGCGGGGAGCTCGAGGAGGCCGTGGAGCTCTACGCCAAGGTGCTGGCGCTCGCGCCGGACAACGCCGACGCGCACTTCGATCTCGGGCTGGCGCTCTTGCAGATGGAGGAGCGCGCGGGAGCCGAGCGCCAGCTCGCGTGGCTCGAGACGCACCGCAAGGAGTCGGCGGGGGAGCTGCGGCGTCTCCTCGAGAGCAACAGCCCGAGATAGAGCGCCCGAGATAGAGCGGCGGAGCCGACCGGCCACGCTTCCGCAGGGCACCCTTTCCTGTCCACCGCCGGGGGCGCCCGCCACCCCTCGGCGCGAGCCTCCGTTCCGCCGACCACGCCGCTGCGGATCGGGCAGACTTCGAAGAGACTCCATCGGTGCAACTGCGCATGGGAATCCGAAAGCGTTTCCTCCACGGAGCGTCGGCCGCGCTCGTCCTCGCGATCCCGTCCTTCGCGCAAGCCGACGGAACCGTCATCCGTCACAAGAAGGTGAGCGAGGTCTTCGGGGTCTTCCCGGGCGGGCTCGATCCCGACGACCAGATGGGGCGAGCGGTCACCTCGCCGGGCGACATCGACGGCGACGGCAACGTCGACCTCGTGTCGGGCGCGATCGGGGACGACGACGGTGGCACCGAGGGTGCCACGAGCGACACCGGTGCGCTGTGGGTGCACTTCATGGGCGCCAACGGCCAGCTGCTCTCCAACGCGAAGATCAGCGCGACCTCGGGCAACTTCACTCCACAACTGGACACGCGCGACCAGCTCGGGCGCGCGCTCGAGAGCATCGGCGACTTCGACGGCGACGGCGTGCCGGACATCGCCGCCGGAGCCTGCCGCGACGACGACGGCGGCAACAACCGCGGCGCGTTCTACCTCTTGTTCCTGAACCGCGACGGCTCGGTCAAGGACCACCAGAAGATCAGCGACACGGAGGGCGACTTCGACGGCGTGCTCGAGGACCTCGACGAGTTCGGCCGCTCGATCGCCAACCTGGGCGACCTCGACGGGAACGGTGTCATCGATCTCGCGATCGGTGCCACGGGCGACAACGACGGCGGCGTGGACCTGAAGGGCGCCGTCTGGATCCTGTTCATGAACGCCGACGGCACCGTCGACCACGAGCAGAAGATCAGCGACACGGAAGGCAACTTCCAGGGCGTCCTCGGCGGCGGCGACATCTTCGGCTTCGCGCTCGCGTCGCTGGGCGACCTCGACGGCGACGGCATCGCCGAGCTCGCCGTGGGAGCGTCCAAGGACGACGACGGCGGTCCCAGGCAGGGCGCCGTGTGGATCCTGTTCCTAAACACGAACGGCACGGTGCGCGCGTTCAACAAGATCAGCGACAAGGCCGACGTCTACGGCCTGAACCCGGGCGACGAGTTCGGCTCCGCCATCGCCGGGCTCGGCGACCTCGACGGCGACGGCATCCCCGACATGGCCGTGGGCGCGATCCTCGACGACGGACTGCACCACGACCAGGGCGCGGTGTGGATCAACTTCATGAACGCCGACGGCACCGTGCGGGCGAAGCAGAAGATCAACGACCAGGTCGGCAACTTCCTCGGCAACCTCGACGACGGGGACTGGTTCGGATCGGCGCTGTGCACGCTGCGTGACCTCGACGGCGACGGCATCGCCGAGCTCGCGGTCGGCGCGCGCTTCGACAACGACGGCGGCCTGGACACGGGCTCGGTCTGGATCCTCTTCCTGCACGGCGCAGCCACGGTCCCGCCCACGGCGGAGTTCGTGGCCGACGTGGTGGACGGCTTCGCGCCGCTCGCGGTGCAGTTCAGCGACAAGAGCTCGGCCGGTGCCGACATCTGGCACTGGGACTTCGGCGACGGCGCGGTCTCGACGCTGCGCAACCCGAACCACGTGTACACGCTGCCCGGCGTCTACACCGTGACGCTGGACGTGCAGGGTCCTGGTGGAAGCGCGCAGCGCGTGCACGAGGACCTCGTCCTCGCCCGGGCGCTCGCGAGCGCGGTCGTTCGCAACGGGACCGGGCTCAACCGCGTCTGCTACCAGAGCACGAGCCTGCCGATCCTCGGGACTTCGTGGACGGCCGACGTCGACGCGACGCCGCACGCCGGCGCCGGGATGACGCTCGTCCTGGGCATGTCCGCGCCCCACGCCGGAATCAAGTCGCCGAAGGGCGAGATCCTCTTCCTCCCGCGCGGCCTGGGGGGCGTGGAGTACTTCCGGCGCATGGCACCTTCCGGCGGCGCGGTCGCACACCACACGCTCGCTCTGCCCGCCGACGTGTCGCTCATGGGCCTGCCGATCTACACGCAGGCGCTGATCCTGGGCGGCGGCATCGAGCTCACGAACGCCGTGGACCTCGTCCTCGGCTACTGAGCCCCGGTTCCATCCATTGACGTCGCGCGCGGAAAGCGCGCTCTCGCTCCAGCGCACCGCCGTACCAGGACGATAGGACGGTCCGTGAAGTGGACCGTCGATCCGCGCTCGGACGTGCCGCCCTCGCGGCAGCTCGTCGACGCGGCGCTGGACGCGATCGCGACGGGAGACCTGGCGCCGGGCGCGCAGCTCCCCTCCGTGCGCGCGCTCGCGGCGGCGGCCCTCGTCAACCACAACACGGTCGCGCGCGCCTATCTCGAGCTCGAGCGGCTCGGCGCGACCGAGGGCCAGAACGGCCGCGGCGTGTTCGTCACGACGCGCGGCCCCGAGATCGCGCGCGAGGCGCGCCGCGGCGCGACGCTGGCCGCGTTCCGCAACGCCGCGCGCGAGGCGCTGCGCGCCGGCCACACGCACGAGCAGCTCGCGGACGTCCTGGAGAGGGAGAGACGAGCGAGGAGGACCGCATGAACCACGTGATCGAGGTCGAGGGAGTCGAGAAGCGCTTCGGGAAGACGCCGGCGTTGCGCGGGGTCTCGTTCGCGCTGCGGCCGGGCGTGACCGTTCTTCTCGGCGAGAACGGCGCCGGGAAGAGCACGCTGCTGCGGCTCCTGCTCGGAGTGCTGCCGCCCGACGCCGGGACGATCCGCGTGCTCGGGCGCGATCCGTTCCGCCACGGCGACGAGGTGCGCCAGCGCGTGGGCTACGTGGCCGACCGCCACGACTGCCCGGACTGGATGACGCCGCGCGAGCTGTTCCGGTTCCTGGCGCCGCATTACCGGACGTGGGACGGCGAGCGCGCGCTCGCGCTGGCGACGGCCTACGAGGTCCCGCTCGATCGCGCCTTCGGCCAGCTCTCGCGCGGCCAGTCCGCGCGCGCGCAGCTCGCCGCGGCACTCGCGCCGTCGCCCGCGCTCCTGCTCGTGGACGAGGCCTTCTCGGGCCTCGACCCGCTCGCGCGCCGCGAGCTCCTCGGCCACTTCCTGACGGAGCTCGCCGAGCACCAGGTCACCGTGCTGCTCGCCACGCACGACCTCGACGTCGCTGCGCGCGCCGCGGACGCCGCGCTCGTTCTCCACGAAGGAGAGCTGTGCGCCTCGGGCTCGATGGCGGAGCTGCTCGGCGGCGAGGACGCCGCGCGGTTGCCCCAGAGTCTGATCGATCTGCTCGAGCGCGTGCGCGCGCCGATACCCGGACCGCAGGTCGTCGCGCGGGAGGCCGTCGCGTGAAGCTCGTCACCGTCCATCTGTGGAAGGAGTGGCGCGACCATCGCTCGGCGGCGTTGCTCGTCCTGTTCGGCTTTCCGGCCCTGCTGGTCCTGGTGGCCCTGCTGCCTGCGCCGCTCTTCTCGTATCCGGCCTTCCGCCAGCTGTCTGCGATCGAGGCGATCCTCGCCATGCTCGTCGCCGTGGGAGGAGAGCTGCTCGGAGGGGAACGGCGCTCCGGCGGGCGCCGCTGGCTCGAGCGCTTGCCGTGCGCATTGCCAGGAGCCTTCACGGGCAAGGCGCTGTTTCTCGCTCTCTCGACGCTCGCTGCGGGGCTGGTCGGTCATGCGACTGCGAACGCCCTGGCCGCGCTGCGTGGCCTCCACACGGACCTGTCCCTCGCGCCCGAGGCGCAGGCCTACGCGCTGCTCGCCGTCCTCGTGGCTCTGTGGACGTTTGCTGCATCGGCTTGGAACGCGCGCGGGGGCATGGCGCTGCTGGCCGGCCTTCTGCTCCTCGGTGTCGTGGGCGCGCCTTGCTGGACGTTGATCGCGCTGGGCTACCGGCCTGCGCCGCTCGAGAGCTGGATGGCCTGGTCGTTGCTCGCCGCTGGCGCGCTCGTCGGCGCGTACGTGTCGTTCGTTCCCCGTCGCCTGCGTGGTGCCGGACAGGGGCGCGTGCTCTTGCACGGACTGCTTCCACTGCCGCTGGTGGCTCTCCCGTTGTGGGGCGCAGGCGCGCTGCGCTTCCAGGAGCGTTCGAGCATCGATCCCGAGCGCTCGAACCTCCTGGACCCCCACGTCACAGGCGACGGTCGCTACGTCTTCTCGACCGTGCAGTCGTTTCCACGGGGGTGGAACGAGTCCGTGCCCAGGCACGTCGTGAGGATCGATCTCGAGGACGGCTCGCTCGAGCGGCTGGGAGAGCCCGACGCATCGTTGCACGCGCTCGCCCCCGAGGGCGAATGGCTCCCCACCACCTTGGTGGTCGAGTCACCTTCGGGAGCCGTCGTCGAATTCGATGCCGAGAATGGCGCTCCACGAACGCCCGATCCCGCCGGCTGGCCGAAGCGCTGGACACGTGCAGGTCTGGGCTGGACGCGCTCGCCGCGCGGAGAGATCGTCGATCCTCTCGCCCAGCGGACGCTCCACTGGCGCGAACTGGGCCTGGAATACCTTGCGCGCGTCGTCGTGCTGCCGGAACGCTGGCTGGTGTTGCACGGTCAGCGCGCCACGTGGTCCTGGTTCGATCCGGACACGAGGGAGCGTCAAGCGACGGGCTGGAGCGCCGACTCGCGGCTCCTGGCCGTGCTGGGGGACGGCCGTATCGTCCGCGGCCACGGTGGACTGAGCCGTGCGTGGCTCGTCGATCCGGCAACGGGTCAGGAGACGGCCGTCTCCATGGAAGGAGAGCGAGGCCTTCTCTCTGCTGCGTACCTGGTCGACGACGCAACGTGCGTCTTCGCACCGGGTCAGGACCCGCTCTTCCGCGACGGTCGCTCGCTCTGGCGGCTGGATCCGGCCACCGCGCAGTTGCGCCGGATCGTGGACGACTTCGGCTATAGCGTCATCGTCCACACGTTCGAGAACGGCGACCTGCTGCTGCTCGATCACAACGCGCTGGTGCGGCTCGACCTCTCGACGGGAGAGCGACGCTTGCTCTTTCCCCGCCCGGACTCCTGAGGCACGCGCAAGCCACGCCTCCCACAAACAATGGCGGAGGCGGGAGGATTCGAACCTCCGGTCCCTTGCGGGACAGCGGTTTTCAAGACCGCCGCGATCGGCCGCTCTGCCACGCCTCCGATTCGGAGCGCGCTCAGCGTACTCGTTAGGCGCGCGACGCGACATCGCGCGCGCGGTCAGGTCTCCTTGCTGTCCGCGACCTTGGCCAGGACCGCCTCCGCGACGCGGATCTGGCACTTGGCGCGCAGGGCGAGCGCGATGGCGTCGCTCGGGCGAGCGTCGAGCACGGTGGGCTGCTCGTCGCCAGCGCTCGCCAGCAGCAGACGGGCGTAGAAGGTGTTCTGCTTCAGGTCGACGATGTCGGCCGACTGCAGGCGCGCGCCCAGCGCCTGGATCGCGTTGTAGGCGAGCTGGTGGGTGAGCGGGCGCTCGGGCTCGATCTCGTGCACCACGCGGTGGATCTCGCCGGCCTCGTTGTTGCCGATCACGATCGGGAAGCCGCGCGAGCCGCCGATCTCCGAGAGGTAGATGTACTGGCGGTCCGCACCGTCGCGGATGATGACGCGTGACAGCGCGACATCGACCAGCTTGGCTTCCGTCATGGTCGGGAACCCTTCTAGCCCGGCTCGCGCGGACTGTCTACCGGGCGCGTCGAGCGCCGGCGCCGGCGCTGGCGCAGGACGACCTCCTCGAGGGGACCCTCCTCCTCGGCGAGGAGCCACGAGCTCGCGGTCTCGTCGCGCCACCCGCAGGCGCCGCAGCGCACGCCCACGGTCGTGCCGCGATCGATGCGCTCGAGGCGGTCCTTCTTGCACGCGGGACAGACACGCTCGGCCTTCGCCGGCCACAGGGTCGAGACCAGCACCCACAGGAAGGGCAGCGCGAGCGCGACGAACCCGAGCGCGAGGAAGGCGCGCGGCTCGCCCAGGACGACGCGCCGGGCGAGCACGACGACGGCGAGGATCCAGAGCGGCGCCAGCCACGCCATGCGCTCCGTCCGTCGGGACGCCATGGGCGAGAGCGTAGCCGAGAGTCCCTACAATCTCCCGTTCGCGTTCCGTCTCCGCAACCTCGCAGCCTCCCGCATGCCCATCCCTTCGCACGAGCGCCATCCCGAGAACCCCGTCGTCGTGCGCGTGTGGCGTGGCGGCGCCGTGGAGTCGGTGCACCGCGGGGCCTGGTGCCTCGTCGACGACGCCGGGACGGTGCTCGCCGGAGCGGGAGCTCACGACGCCGCGTACTTCGCGCGCAGCTCGGTGAAGTCGCTGCAGGCGCTGCCGCTCTTCGAGACGGGGGCGGCCGAGCGCTTCGGACTCACCGAGGAAGAGATCGCGCT
>Ga0111538_10008059_pt1 | contig 14141 bp, 6 predicted proteins | sample SoiMethybrSBSTD1_FD_79669 | JGI IMG/M metagenome (GOLD analysis project Ga0111538, IMG submission 79669) | Bulk soil microbial communities from a Populus tree surrounding site in Tennessee, USA - Soil MetaG P. TD hybrid SBSTD1 (version 2)... | ecosystem: Environmental > Terrestrial > Soil > Tree... | reverse complement strand
GGCTTCACGTTCGTCGCGGTGGCCTCGCTCGCGCTCGGGATCGGAGCCAATACCGCGATCTTCACGCTCGTCGACAGCCTGATCCTGCGCGCGTTGCCGGTGCGCGATGCAGGCGCGCTCGTGCGCCTCAAGGACGGCTCGTGGACGAACCCGATCTGGGAGGCGATCCGGGAGCGCGCGCCGCAGCTCGTGGAGCGCGCGGCGGCCTGCTCGAACACGCGATTCGACCTCGCCTCGGGCGGCGAGGCTCAGCTCGCCGAGGCGCTCTACGCGAGCGGAGAGTTCTTCGACGTGGTGGGGGTCCCGGCTATGCTCGGGCGCACCTTCACGCGCGACGACGACCGCCGCGGCGGCGGGGGCGCGGGACCGGTCGCGGTGCTGAGCTACGCCTTCTGGCAGCGTCGCTACGGCGGCGCGGCCAGCGCGATCGGCTCCGCACTCACGCTCAACGGCGTGCCGGTGACCGTCGTGGGCGTGACGCCGCCGGGCTTCTTCGGTCCCACGGTCGGCCGCTCCTTCGACGTCGCGGTGCCGATCAGCGCGGTCGAGCGGTTGGAGCCGAGCGATCGCAGCCGGCTCGACTCGCGCTCCTGGTGGTGGCTCGACGTGATCGCGCGCCTGCGGCCCGGCCAGACGGTGGAGGAGGCGACCCAGGCGCTGCGCGCCGCCCAGCCGCAGATCCGCGAGGCGACGCTGCCCGAGAACTGGCGCGCCAAGGACCTCGAGCAATACCTGCGCGAGCAGCCGCTCACGCTCGTGCCTGCGAGCAACGGCTTCTCCGAGGTCCGCGGCGACTACGAGCGGCCCTTGCTCACGGTCATGGGCGTCGTCGCCCTCGTGCTGCTGATCGCCTGCGCCAACCTCGCGAGCCTGCTGCTCGCGCGCGCCAACGCCCGCCGGCAGGAGCTGGGCGCGCGGCTCGCGCTCGGCGCCTCGCGCCAGCGTCTCGCGCGCCAGCTGCTCGCCGAGTGCCTGCTGCTGGCCCTGCCCGGTGCCGCGCTCGGACTCCTGCTCGCGCAGTGGGGCAGCCGCCTGCTGCTGCGGCAGATCACGAGCCAGCAGGGGATCGTGTCGCTCGACGTCTCGCTGCACTGGCGCGTGCTGCTGTTCACGGTCGCGGTGACGCTCGGCACGGCGCTGCTCTTCGGCGTGGCGCCCGCGTTGCGGGCGACGGGCTTCTCTCCGCAGGACGCGATCCGGCAGCAGGGTCGTACGCTCGCGGGAGAAGGCCCGGGCGCCCTCGGCGGGCCGCTGGTCGTGGTCCAGGTGGCCCTCTCGCTCGTGCTCGTCTTCGCCGCGGGACTCTTCCTGCGGAGCTTCTCGGGCCTCGCCACGCGCGACCTCGGGCTCGACGACGACGCGCTGCTGCTGGTGAATCTCGACGCTCAGCGGAGCGGAAAGGCGCTCGACCGCGGCGCGCTGTTCGAGCGCGTCGCGCGCGAGGCGAGGACGGCGCCGGGCGTCGCCGCCGCGGCCGTCTCCGTGATCGCCCCGGTGAGCGGCATGGGCTGGAACAACCGCTTCCAGGTCCAGGGCGGCCCGGTCCACGCCGACCGTGAAGCGAGCGCGTGGATGAACGCCGTGACGCCGGGCTGGTTCGCGACCTATCGCACGGCTCTCGTCGCGGGGCGCGACTTCGACGCGCGCGACGCCGAGGGCGCTCCGCGCGTGCTGATCGTCAACGAGGAGTTCGTGCGGAAGTTCGTCGGTGCGGGAGCGACGTTGGGCCGCGTGGTGGAGCAGGAAGGCGAGCCCGGCAAGCCGCGGCCGCCGCTCGAGATCGTGGGCGTGGTGAAGGACGCCGTCTATCGCTCGCCGCGCGACCCGGCGGAGCCGACCGTGTACGTGCCGATGGCGCAGCTGCCGGACGCGGACATCTGGCCGTTCGCGAGCCTCGCCGTCCGCAGCCACGCGGGATCGCCCGCCGGCCTCAGCCGCTCGCTCGCGGCGGTGATCGCGCGGGTGGATCCGAAGCTGTCCCTCACCTTCCGGCTGCTGTCCGACCAGGTCGGAGCGGCGATGATGCGCGAGCGGATCGTCGCGATGCTGTCGGGTTTCTTCGGCTTCCTGGCGCTCTTCCTGGCCGGGCTCGGCCTCTATGGCGTCACCTCGCACGCCGTGAACCGGCGCCGCACGGAGATCGGCGTGCGCATCGCACTCGGCGCCAACGCCGGGGGCGTCGTGCGCCTCGTGCTGGGCCGCGCCTCGTGGCTCATCGCGATCGGCGTCGTGGCCGGCGCGGTGATCAGCCTGCTGCTTTCGCGCTTCGTCGAGGCGCTCCTCTACGGCCTCCCGCCGCGCGATCCCTCGACGCTCGCCGGCTCCGTGGCGGTGCTCGTGGGCGTGGGCCTGCTGGCCGCGGGGCTGCCGGCGCGGCGCGCGTCGCGGATCGACCCGGCCCAGGTCCTGCGCGAGGGATAGCGCGCCCACAGCGGGCAACCTTCGGGCCCTTTGCAGCGTCTCAGCCTCCAGAGAGAGGTATGCGCATGCGCGAGTGGCTCGGCCAGGACCTGAGACAGGGGCTGCGAGGCCTGCTGCACGACCGCGCGTTCACGGCCGTGGCGGTCTTGTCGATCGGGCTCGGCGTCGGCGCGAACTCCGCGATCTTCTCGCTCGTGGACCAGGCCCTGTTTCGCCAGCTGCCGGTGCGCGAGCCCGAGCGCCTCGTGCTTCTGAGCTGGAACGGCACCTTCGTCGGCAGCGGCTGGGGCAGCGGCAACCTGCTGCCGCACCCGTTCTTCAGGGACCTGAAGGCCCGGAACGAGGTGTTCGACGGCATGTTCGGGCGCGCCCCGACGCGGGCCCACTTCGCCCTGGAGGGCGCCACCGCCGAGCCCGTCAACGTCGACATCGTCTCGGGCTCGTACTTCTCCGTCCTCGGCGTCCCGCCGGCGCTCGGGCGCCTCATCGACGAATCGGACGACGTGACGCCCGAGGGCCACCCCGTCGTGGCGCTGGCGTACGACTTCTGGCAGAGCCGCCTCGGCGGCCGGCCGGACGTCGTGGGCCGCAAGGTGCTGGTCAACAGCCACCCGATGACGATCGTGGGCGTCGCGGCCGCAGGCTTCCGTGGCGTCGATTTCGGGGAGCTGCCGCAGATCTTCGTGCCGACGATGATGAAGAAGCAGGCGACGCCGGAGTTCGACTGGCTCGACGACCGGCGCGGGCGCTGGCTGCACGTCTTCGGCCGGCTGAAGCCCGGCCTGACGATCCGCGAGGCTCAGGCCCGGCTGCAGCCCTGGTTCAAGGCCGAGCTGGTGGCGGACACGCAGCACCCGAGCTGGCCCGTGGTGACGGCCGAGGAGCGCGACGCGTTCCTGGCCTCGTCGCTCGACGTGCTGCCGGCGGCGACCGGCCGCTCGGACCTCCGCCAGCGCCTGGAGCAGCCGCTCTACGTGCTGCTCGCGGCCACCGGCCTGGTGCTGCTGCTCGCCTGCCTGAACGTCGCGAACCTGTGCCTGGCGCGCGCCTTCGCGCGGCGGCGCGACACGGCGCTGCGGCTGGCGATCGGCGCCTCGCGCGGCCGCGTGATCCGGCAGCTGCTGGTCGAGAGCGCGATGCTCTCGGCGCTGGGAGCGCTCGCCGGGATGGCGCTCGCCCCGCTCGTGGCGTCGGGGCTGATCACCTTCCTGCCCGAGGCCGTCGACCTGCACGCGGGCGTCAACCCGCGCGTCTTCCTGTTCGCGCTCGCCGCGGCGCTCGCGACGGGCGTGCTGTTCGGCCTGCTCCCCGCGCTCTACGCCGGCCGCACGCAGCCGGCGACGGCGCTGCGGGAGGACACGCGCACTGTCACGGGCGGCCTCGTGCTGCGCAAGGCGCTCGTCGCGGGCCAGATCGCGCTGGCGCTCGTGCTGCTCGTCGGCAGCTTCCTGTTCGTGCGCACGCTCGCGAACCTCCGGACCCGCGGGCCCGGGTTCAGCACCACCAACCTGCTCACCTTCCACCTCGACCCGGGCCGCGCCGGCTACGAGCAGGCGCGGGGCCGCGCTCTCATGGAGCAGCTGGTCGCGTCGCTGCGCGAGCTGCCGGAGGTGAGCGGCGCCGGGCTCTCGACGGCCTCGCTGCTCGGTCCGGGGAGCTGGAACACGCGGCTCACGGTCGACGCCGGCGAGCGCTTCGTGGCGAAGGGCATCCACTGCAACGCCATCGGGCCGGGCTTCTTCGAGACGCTCGGCGCCCGGGTCCTGGAGGGCCGCGCCTTCGACGCACGGGATCGCCATGACGGCCCCAGGCCCGAGCTGCTGGATGTCACCCGGCCGCCGGAGTTCCGCTCGGTGATCGTGAACGAGCGCTTCGCGAACCGCTACTTCCCGGGAAAGAGCCCGCTCGGCGCGCGGGTCGCCATCGGCGCGGCGCCTAACGCGGTCGCGACGATGCAGATCGTCGGCGTGGTGCAGACCTTCAGCTACCGCGCGCGCGGGCTGCGCGAGCCCGAGGAGCAGGCCTTCTTCCCGTACTTCGAGGGCACGTTCGGCGGCGGGTCGCTCTACGTGAGGACGCGGACGTCCTCCTCCGCCGCCTTCGCCGCGATCCGGGCGGCGGTGGAGAAGGCCGCTCCGGGGCTCGCGGTCGAGGATCTGCGGACGATCGACGGCCAGCTCGACCTCGCGCTCGCGAACGAGCGCCTGCTCGCGATCCTGGCAACCGCGTTCGCGCTCCTGGCGGTGCTGCTCGCGGTGGTGGGGCTCTACGGCGTCACGTCGTTCGTGGTGGCGCGGCGCACGCGCGAGATCGGCATCCGCATGGCGCTCGGCGCGACGCGCCGGGCCGCGCTCGTCCTGGTTGTCGGGGACACCGCCCGGCTCGTCGCCGCCGGCGTGCTGGTCGCGCTGCCGGCGGTGTGGGGCCTCGGCCGGTTCGTCGAGAGCCAGCTCTTCGGCGTCACGGCGCTGGATGCCGCGACGCTCGCGGGCGCCGCCGCGCTCGTCGGCTGCGCCGCGCTCGCGGCGGCCGCGGCCCCGGCGCGCCGGGCCACGGCCGTGAGCCCCGTCGACGCCCTACGCCACGAATAAGCCGCTAGAAGCGCGAGGTGATGCCGAAGCGCACCGCGCGCGGCGAGCCGGGCGTGATGTTGTTGTTGCTGTGGGCGTAGGAGTAGTAGTCGGCGTCGAACAGGTTCTCGACGTTGACCTGCGCGCGCAGCTTGGCGTTCAGCTTGAAGAAGACCGCGGCGTCGACCCGGGTGAAGCCGGGCATCAGCACGGTGTTGTCTGTCGAGGTGTAGACCGAGCTGCGGTAGATCACGCCGAGGCCCGCTCCCCACTTCGGCGAGAAGTCGTAGCGGTTCCAGAGCGAGAACGAGTTCTTCGGCAGCTGCGCGAGCGTGGCGCCGGCCTGCGCCGTGGGCGACAGCGAGCGCGTGATCTCGCCGTCCTGCCAGGCGTAGCCACCCATGACGCTCCAGGCGGACGTGAGGCTGCCGCCGAGCCCCAGCTCGATTCCCTTCGTGCGCTGGCCGTCCACCAGGATCGAGCGCGACGGATCCGTAGGATCGGGGACGACGACGTTGCTGCGGTCGAGCTGGTAGCCGGCAGCCGTGAAGGACAGGCCTGGGGTCAGGTCCCACTTCGCCCCGAGCTCGTAGTTCGTGAACTGCTCGGGCTCGAGCGCCTGGTTGGTGAGCGAGAGCGACGCGAGCTGCTCGCCGGCCCGCGGCAGGTAGGAGAGGCTGTAGCTCGCGTACACCGACACCGGCGTCACGGGCTTGTAGATCAGGCCGACGCGCGGCGAGGCGAGGCCGTCGTCGCTCGAGAGGTCCGTGGCGGTGCGGTTGTTGGTGAAGTCGACGCCGAAGTCGTCGTAGCGCAGCCCCAGCACCGCCTGCAGGTGCGACGACAGCACGAGCTGGTCCTGGGCGTAGATCGCCGCCACCGTCGAGACGCCGTGGTTGTCGGCGTCCGTGGCGTTCGGCCGGAACTCGACGGGCAGCGACGTCAGCGGATCCGAGACCGGAACGTTGACGCTGGTGGTGGTCGGGCTGATCGTGGTGAAGAACGCGGTGGTGCGGATGTTGTCGGACACCTGGCGCCCGAGCTCGGCGCCCACGAGAAGCGTGTGCTCGAGGCGGCCGGTGCGCGCGGTCAGCACCAGGTCCGTCTGGTTGAAGAGGTTCTGCCGCTTCATGCCGTTGTTGTAGCCGGAGAGGCTCACCTCGCTGCCGGCCGCGTTCACGGCTCCGGGGAACACGTTCTGGTAGAACTTGTCGTAGTCGCCGTAGCTCGAGCGGTTGCGCAGCGTGAGCCGCTTGGAGAAGCGGTGCTCGAAGAGCGCCGAGAAGACGTTCGCGTCGATCTTCGAGTAGCTCACGTCGGGGTTGCCGAAGAACGTGCTGGCGTCGGTCGCGAACGGCCGTCCCTGGTACGAGGGGATCCCGCGATCGGCCGTGCGGTCGTCGTGGAAGAACTCGTAGCCCGCCCGCAGCATCGTGCGCGGGCCGAGGACGACGGCCAGCGTCGGGTTCACGCCGTAGCGCTCGAGGCCCGTGTCCTCGCGGTAGGAGTCCGACTTCTCGTAGACGCCGGTCACGCGCAGCGCGAGCCGGGGGTTGATGGCGCGGCCGAGGTCGCCGGTCACGCGGCGGTCCTGCCAGGAGCCGAGCTGGAGGGCGAGCTCGCGCGACGGCTGCCAGTCGGCCTGGCGGCTCACGCGGTTGATGACGCCGCCCACGCCGCCGCGCCCGAAGATCATGCCGTTCGGCCCCTTCAGCGCCTCGACGCGCTCGACGTTGTAGAGGTCGCGGAAGTACTGGACGTCGTCTCGGATGCCGTCGACGTAGAAGTCCGAGGTTGAGCTGTTGCCGCGAAAGATCGGCGTGTCGCGGTTGCCCTCGCCCTGCGCGATGCCGACGCCCGGGACGTAGCGCACCACGTCGGCGATCGCCTGCATGCGCTGGTCGGCGATCAGGTCGCGGGTCACGACGCTCACGGACTGCGGCACGTCGCGCAGCAGGGTGTCGGTCTTCATGGCGCTGGTGACGCGGGAGGTGATCAAGCGTGGCGCCTGCACGGTCACCTGGTCCGTGTAGGGCATCGGCGCGAGCACGAGCCGCAGGTCCGAGCCCGGGCCGTCCAGCTCCTGTGTGACGGGAGTGAAGAGGGCCAGCGCCGCCGTGAGACGAGCCGGGCCCTGGCCGACGCCGTCGAACACGAAGCGGCCGGCCTCGTCGCTCTGCGTGGTGCGCTCGGCCGCCGAGCCCTGCTGCAGCGTGACCGTCGCACCGGGGACCACCGCCCCCGTCGTGTCCACGACGGTGCCGGTCACGGAGCGTGCCGGCGCGGGCTTCGCTGCGGCGGCCGGTTCCGGGCTGGCGAGCACGTCCGCGGGGGAGGGGGCGGGGAAGAGCAGGGCGACGAGGGGGAGGGCGATCACGAGGTCACGCATCCGGCGGCTCCTTGTTGAAAATGAAATCGGTTTTCAATTTCAAGACGGAGAATACGGGAGCCGGCTCGCGCTGTCAAGAGTCGTTTGTGGAAGGGCCGCGCGATCCCTCTCGGACGCCTGCGCGATCCCTCTCGGACGCCTGATTGGAGAGCGAAACCTTGACAGCCGAGCACGACGCGCAGTAATAAGCGTCACCCTCCGAACTCACAGGGGCCGTTTCTCGTGGACGTGGTCTCGTCCGCATTGGGGAGGCAACGTGTCACTGGCGCAACTGCCGTCGATGTCCGTCATTGCCGCATCCCGCACCCGTCTTCTTCTCCGGCTCTGCTCGCCGCCCAGGATCGGGGCGGCCCTGCTGCTGCTCCTCCCAGGGCTGCCTGACGCGGCTCTCGCGCAGGTCGCGCCGCTCGAGGTGGTGCGCGTGGTGGCCGGAGGCAGCCCCATGACGGTGCCACTGGCGCGGAGCTACACGAGCGCGGTCGTCGTGTGCTCGGCGAGCTACGCCGCGAACGCGACGCCGGTCGTCGTTCGGGTGAGCCAGGTGGCGTCCACGAGCTTCGCGTTGCGGCTGCAGAACCCGTCGGACGGTCCCGTCGAGCCCGAGGTCGTGAGCTGCCTGGTGGTGGAGCAGGGCGTCTGGAACGTCGCCGGCGCGAGGTTCGAGGCCCAGAAGTACTCGTCGACGGTCACGGACTCGGACGCGAGCTGGGTCGGCCAGACCCGCAGCTACGGCCAGAGCTACACGAGCCCCGTGGTGCTCGGGCAGGTGATGACCGAGAACGACCCCGACTGGTCGGTCTTCTGGTCCCGCGGGCCCACGCGGAGCGACCCGCCGACGGCGGCGTCGCTGCGGACGGGCAAGGCCGTCGGCGAGGATCCGGACACGACGCGCGCCAACGAGACCGTCGGCGTGGTGGTGTTCGAGACGGGCCACGGCGTGCTCGGCGGCCTCGAGTACGAGGCGCGCCTGGGCGGCAACTCGGTGCAGGGCGTCGTGAACGGCGCCCCGTTCGCGTATCCGTTCGCGGGCGCGTTCGCGTCGCCGCCGGGCGTCGCGGTGGTGTCGATCGCGGGGATGAACGGGCCGAACGGGGCCTGGGCGCAGACGCACGGGTCGAGCTTCGCGACGACGGCCACGCTCTACGTGTCGGTGGACGAGGACCAGACGAGCGACAGCGAGCGCGACCACACGGCCGAGCAGGTGGCCTACGTGGCGTTCGCCGCCACGGCGCTGAACCACGCGCCCGTGGCCTCGCCCGACTCGGCAACCACGTCGGAGGACACGGCGGCGTCGATCGCCGTCCTGGGAAACGATAGCGACCCGGACGGCGACACGCTGAGCGTCGCGTCGCTCACGCAGCCGGAGAACGGCAGCGCGGCGATCGTCGGAGCGGCCGTGACGTACACGCCGCGGCCCGACTTCTGCGGCGCCGACGCCTTCGGCTACACGGCGAGCGACGGCCGCGGAGGCACGGCCACGGCGAGCGCGAGCGTGACGGTCACCTGCGTGAACGATCCGCCGGTCGCGCGGGACGACGCCGCCTCGGTCGACGCCTCCGGCTCGACGAGCGTGCTCGTGCTCGCCAACGACAGCGACGTGGACGGCCCGTCGCTCGCCGTCAGCGCGGTCAGCCAGGGACAGCACGGCAGCGTGACGACCGACGGGACCACGGTGACCTACGCCCACGACGGCTCGGCGGCGACGGGCGACAGCTTCAGCTACACCGTGACCGACGGCGCCTCTGGATTCGCCTCCGCGACCGTGGCGGTCAGCGTGCACGCCCCGGCGACGAGCCGGCCCAACATCCTGCTGATCATCGGCGACGACATCGGGATCGACGTGCTCACGGACCTCTATCCCGGCCTCGTCGACTCCGTCTACGACAGCTACGCGGCCCGCGGCCACGCGAGCGCGCCGAACATCCGCGGCCGGTCGGCTTCGACGCCGGTGCTGCTCGAGCGGATCGCGCAGCAGGGAATGGTGTTCTCGTCGACCTGGGCGCAGCCGGTCTGCTCGCCGACGCGTGCGGCCTTGATCACGGGGCTCAACGCGGAGAAGACCGGCGTGACGGCGCCCGGCAGCCCGATGTCGACGAACCACACGACCTTCCTCCAGCTGCTGAAGGGCGAGGCGAACTACCGCTCCGCGATGATCGGGAAGTGGCACCTGGGCACGAACTTCGGCGGGACGCTGCCGCAGCGGGCCGGCTTCGACCTCTTCCGCGGCCACTCGGGCGGAGCGCTCGAGGACTTCTGGGCCTACAACTACCACGTGCAGGACGCCGCGACCACGAATCCCAACCGGTATCGCAGCGACCCGAGGCCGACGCGCTCGCTGCCCGGCATCGCGCCCACCACGTTCGCGCCGGTGGTCCAGGCATCCGATGCGATCAACGCGATCACGCAGTGGGAGGCGGACGATCCCGGCCGGCCGTGGCTCGTCTGGCTCGCGTTCAACGAGGCCCACTCCCCGATGCACGTGCCGAACGCCGACACGCTCGACGCGGCGAGCTTCGCCGAGGTCGTCTCGTGCGGCGGCGTCCCCGGCAGCAACGACCGCGGCGGCTGCAGCGACAAGGTGCTGGTGCGGGCGATGACGAACGCCATGGACACCGTCGTCGGCAAGGTGCTGGACGTCGTCGACGCCGTCGACCCGAACACCTACGTGATCTTCATCGGCGACAACGGCACGGAGTCGGACTCGGTCGACAACCTGTACCTGACGGCGAGCGGCCGAGGCAAGGGCACCGTCTACGAGAGCGGCTCCCGCGTGGCGCTCGCGATCCGCGGGCCGGGCATCGCCACGGCAGGGCGCAGCGGCGCGTTCGCCCACGCCACCGACCTCTACGCGACCATCCTCGACATGGCGGGCGTCTCGGTCCCGACCACGAACGTCAGCCGCACCGGCGCCGTGGTCGGGCTCGATTCCAGGTCGCTGCTTCCGATCCTGCGCGGGGCGAGCGCGGCCGTCCGCGATCCCAACGAGGACTACGTGCTCACCGAGACGTCGTACGGGGGCAACAAGGCCGCGGTGCGCAACGCGCGCTACAAGCTGACCTGCAACACGACGACCCTCTCGAGCTGCGGCTTCTACGACCTCGTCAGCGATCCGCTCGAGGCCTACCCGCTCGCCAAGCCGGCGAGCTGCACGGCCTACCGGACGACCTGGACCACCGCCAGCCCGTCCTGGCACTACTGCCGGCTGCTGGAAGCCCTCCCGAGCGCCGCGGGGTTCTGAGGCCGCTCGGACGAAAGGCGCATCGGAAAGCGCCGCGACGGCCGCCGGTAGGGGTTTGCCGTCCCGCAGACGAGAATGCACGGGATGACGCGCCCCTACTACGCGCTCCGGCACTCCGAGTTCCGGCGCGTCTGGCTGTCGCAGCTCGTCTCGCAGGTCGGGTCGCAGATGCAGTCGGTGGCGCTGCACTGGCACATCTACCTGCTGACGGGGTCGCCGCTCGCGCTCGGCCTCGTGGGGCTCACGCGCGCGCTGCCGACGGCGCTCTTCTCGCTCTGGGGCGGGGTGGTCGCGGATCGCCGCGACCGCCGGCTGGTGATGCTCGCGGCCCAGTCGGGAATGGCGGTCGTGGCCGTCGCGCTCGCGGCGCTCACGCTGGCCGGGCGCGAGACGCTCTGGCTGCTGTACGTGCTGAACGCGCTCGGCGCCGCCGCGGGAGCCTTCGACAACCCCGCGCGGCAGGCGCTCATCCCGCGGCTGGTGCCGGCCGCCAGCCTGCCCGGCGCGCTCGCGCTCAACCTCGCGATGTTCCAGACGGCGCTCATCATGGGCCCCGCGTTCGCGGGGCTGCTCATCGCGGGCAGCGGCGCGGGCGGCTTCACTGGCAGCATCCGGCCCACGGTCCCGGGGGCCGCGAGCACCCACTCGATCGCGCTCATCTACGCGCTGAACGCGGTCTCGTTCCTGGGCGTGATCGCGGTGCTGGCGACGCTCAAGACCTCGGGCCGCGTCGAGGTCCCCGAGGGCGGGCACGAGCCGCCGCTGCGCTCGCTGCGCGAGGGGCTGCGCTTCGTGCTGACGACGCCGGTGATGGTCTGGTCGACCGGCCTCGACTTCGTCGCGACGTTCTTCGCCGGCGCGATGTCGCTCCTGCCGATCGTGGCCGACAAGGTCCTCGGCGTGGGGCCGGCGGGGTACGGGGCGCTCGTCGCCGCGCCGGCCGTGGGCGCCTTCCTCGGCTCGCTCTACACGGCCACGCGCCCGCTGCCCGTGCGCCAGGGCCGGCTGCTGCTGGCCTCGATCGCAGCGTACGGCGTCGCGACCGTGGTGTTCGGGCTGTCGCGCTCGTACGCGCTGACGCTGGTGGCGCTCGCCTTCACCGGCCTCGCCGACCTCGTCTCGACCGTGATCCGGCAGACGCTGCGCCAGCTGCTCACGCCTGACCGCCTGCGCGGCCGCATGACCGGCGTGAACATGATGTTCTTCATCGGCGGGCCGCAGCTCGGAGAGGTCGAGGCGGGACTGGTCGCGTCGCTCTTCGCCTCGGCGGTGACCGGCGTGACGGTCTCGATCGTGTTCGGCGGCGTGATGACGCTGGTCGCCGCCGCGGTCGTGGGCCTGGCGACACCCGTCATCCGGGAGTATCGCTCCGGGGGGTAAGACGGGGCGGGTTCCCCCCCCGCCTAGGCGTCCTCCCCGGGCGGACGCGGTCGGCCGAAGGCCCAGGCGATCAGCACGCCCAGCAGGTAGAGGCCGATCATCGGCGCGGCGAGTGCCGTCTGGTTGACGACGTCGGGCGACGGCGTCACCACCGCCGAGATGATGAAGCTCGCGAGCACGGCCCACTTCCAGACGCGGAGCAGGCCCATGGGCGTCACCAGCCCGAGCCGCGCGAGCACGAAGATCACGACCGGGATCTGGAACACGAGCCCGAGCCCCAGCAGGAACCAGGAGTAGAACTCCCAGTACTCGCCGATCCGCGGCATGAACTGCATGTCCGCGCCGCCGAACGTGTAGAGGAACTGGAACGTCATGGGGAACATGACGTAGTGGCCGAAGAGCGCCCCGCCGGCGAAGAAGATCGTGCCCATGCCGATGAACGGCACTGCCCACTTCTTCTCGTGCTTGTAGAGGCCCGGCGCGATGAAGCCCCAGATCTCCCAGAGGATGAGCGGCGACGCGAGGAAGATGCCGACGAAGAACGCCATCTTCATGTAGAGCATCAGCGCCTCGGCCGGCCCGGTGAAGATGAACTTGTCCGCGAAGCCGGCCTTGCGCATCGGCTCGACCATGAAGTGGAAGATCTGCTCGCGGAAGCCCCAGCAGGCGCCGAAGCCGAGCGCGAGGTAGACGCACGAGCGCACCAGGCGCTGGCGCAGCTCCTCGAGGTGCTCGAGGAACGTCATCTTGTCGGGATGGGGACGGTTCATCGAGCGGCGGTTCGGCTACTGCCGTTCCGCGGTGGGCGGCGTGCTCTCCCGGCTGACGGCTTCGGCCACGGGCTCGACCTTCGGCGCGGCGGCGTCCTCGTGCTCCTGCGGGGCGGGCGGGGGAGCCTCGTTCTGGCTCGCGCTCGTCTCGGGGGGCGTGCTCGCGACCGGCTCGACCTTCGGCGGCTCGATCCGCAGCGACTCGCGGATCTTCTCGGCTTCGACCTCGCTCTCGATCGTGTTGCGGAAGTCGTTCGAGGCGCGGCGGAACTCGCCCATCATCTTTCCGAGGCTCTTGCCGATCTCCGGCAGCTTGCGCGGCCCGAACACGATCAAGGCCACGACGAAGATCAGGAACAGCTCCGGCCCGCCCAGCGTTCCAAACATGGCTGTATCCAGCATCTTATCACCGCGGGGTGCTAGAGTTGCCTATGCGCGAGAGGTGGCGAGGCGCTGCCTTTCTGGCCGTCGCCGTGCTCGCTTCCGCCCCCTCGCAGGCCGACATCCCGATCGTGGAGCTCGACGGCGTCGTGCACGCGGTGAGCGCCGCGCACGTCGTGCAGGCGATCGACCGCGCCGACGCGGAGGGCGCGCCGCTCGTGGTGATCCGGATCGACACGCCGGGCGGCCTCGACAGCTCGATGCGCCAGATCGTCGACAAGATGCTCAACTGCCGGACGCCGGTCGCGGTCTTCGTCGGGCCGTCCGGCGCGCGTGCGGCCTCGGCCGGGTTCGTGATCACGGTCGCCGCCGATATCGCCGCGATGGCTCCCGGCACGAACATCGGCGCCGCGCACCCCGTCTCCGGCATGGGCTCGATGGACGAGGTGATGGCGAAGAAGGTGACGCAGGACGCGGCCGCCTACATCCGGAGCAAGGCCGAGCGCCGCGGCCGCAACGTCGAGATGGCCGAGAAGGCCGTGGTGGAGAGCAAGTCGTTCACCGAGAAGGAAGCCCTCGAGCTCAAGCTGATCGACCTCGTCGCGAACGACGTCCCCGACCTGCTCGCGAAGCTCGAGGGGCGCGAGGTGCGCCGCTTCGACGGGACGACGGCGACGCTGAAGCTGGCTGGCCAGCGCACCGTGCCGGTGAGGATGGACTGGCGCCAGGCGATCCTCAGCACGATCGCGCGGCCGGAGATCCTGTTCCTGCTGCTGCTGGGGACGCTCGCCGGGCTCGGCGCCGAGATCAGCCATCCCGGGATGATCTTCCCGGGCGTGATCGGCGTGCTGTGCCTGATCCTGTTCCTGTTCGCGAGCCAGGTCATCCCGGTGAGCGGCGCGGGCGTGCTGCTGATCCTGCTCTCGATCGCGCTCTTCGCCGCCGAGGTGAAGGTGGCGTCCTACGGGCTGTTGACGGTGGCGGGGCTCGTG
>Ga0111538_10008058_pt1 | contig 14142 bp, 12 predicted proteins | sample SoiMethybrSBSTD1_FD_79669 | JGI IMG/M metagenome (GOLD analysis project Ga0111538, IMG submission 79669) | Bulk soil microbial communities from a Populus tree surrounding site in Tennessee, USA - Soil MetaG P. TD hybrid SBSTD1 (version 2)... | ecosystem: Environmental > Terrestrial > Soil >... | reverse complement strand
CGCGGCCTGATGGTCTGCGTGCCCGTCGCCGGGCCGTGGGTCGTGGTGCCGACGTCGCGCCACGCAGAGTTCCAGCTCAACTGCCCCCGCGGCTACATCGTCGGCGGTCTCGACGCCGAGCTCAGCAACCGCTCGATCGACATCTCGTTCCCGGGTCTGCTCGGCGCTCCCGTCAACCCCGGCGTGACGACGACGGGCTCTGCGGTGTTCGCCGCGAACTACACCGGCGTAGCACGTCGCGCGACGAGCTTCCGGCCGCACATCGGATGCATCCCGTCGTCGGGCGGAGGCGGTACGCCGCCGCTGGCGATCTGGCTGAAGCCGGCGGCGTTCCCGCCGGGCCGGCCGGTGACTCGCCGCGTACGGAACGTCGTTGCGATCGCGGGACGCACGACGCGCGGGGCGCAGGGCTGCGCCCGGAACGAGCGTCTCATCGGGGCGACGCACGCGGTCGGCATCTACACGCGCGGCGCCCCGAGCGGGAGCCTGCTGAGCGCGGTCTCCGTCACGCGCACCGTCGCATCGGGTCGCGTTCGAGTCGTCGTCCGGACGAGCACGGCGCTGCGCGGGACCCGCGCCATCGTCCAGGTGCAGGCGCTCTGCGCGGGAGCCGGCCGATGACGTTCGAGCGCCCGTGGTTCCTTCTCACGCTGCTCGCGCTGCCGCTGCTCGCACTGCTCTACGTCTGGCTGCAGCGGCGGCGGTCGCGGTACCCGGTGAGCTTCACGAACCTCGCGGTCCTGCGCGAGGTGGTCGGCACGCGCCGGCCGTGGCGCCGCTGGGTCGCCCCCGTGCTCGTGCTGCTCGCGCTCGCCGCGCTGCTCGTCGGCGTCGCGCGGCCGCAGGTCGACGGGATGGTGCCGCAGGACCGCGCGACCGTCGTGCTCGTGCTCGACGTCTCGCGCTCGATGGAGGCGCGCGACGTGAAGCCGAACCGCATCGGCGCCGCGAAGCGTGCGATCCGGCTCTTCCTCGACCGTGCCCCCGACCGGCTCCGCGTCGGAATGGTCGTGTTCGCGGGCGTGCCGCAGGTCGCGTCGCCGCCGACGACCGACCACGAGCAGGTCAGCGTCTCGCTCGACAACCTCGGCGACTACGCGACGTTCGGCGGGACGGCGATCGGCGACGCGCTCAGCATGGCCGTCGACGTGGGTCGCGACGCGATCCAGAGCGATCCGGAGGCGCCTCCGGTGAACGCTGCGAGCGAGAACAAGCTCGTCTCGATCCTCTTCCTCTCCGACGGCGCGCAGCGCGAGGGCGTGCTCCAGCCGCTGGAGGGAGCGCAGCTCGCCAAGGAGGCCGGGATGCCGGTCTACACGGTCGCGCTCGGGACGCCGAACGGCACCGTCGCCGGAGGCGGCGGAGGGTTCTTCCCGTTCGCGCCGGAGCGGATCCCCGTGCCGCCGGACACCGAGACGCTCCGCGCGATCGCGGAGACGACCGGCGGCGAGTTCACCGAGGCGCGCGACGCCGAGACGGTCGACAACGCGTACGAGAAGCTCGGCTCGAACCTCGGACGCCGCAGGGCCGACAAGGAGGTCACGTACGTCTTCCTCGGCGTGGCCGCGGCGCTGCTGGTCGCCGCCGGGGCGCTGTCCGCGCTCTGGTCACCGCGCCTGCCCTAGCCCGTTCAGGGCCGGAGGTGCTCGACGCTGATGTCGAGCTCACGCGCGAGCCGGTCGGCGATCAGCGAGCGGTGACACGCCTCGGGGTCGCGCTCGACGCAGAACAGCGCGGCGGCGCCGTCCTTCGGTAGCCCGTCCACGAGCGCCCGGAGGTCGACCTGACCGAGGATCTCGCGCGTGTAGCGCTCCGCGTAGTCCGGAGCGAGCTCGCTGCGCGAGCGCTTGCCCACGCCGGCCTCGTCGTCGACGCGGTATTGCAGCTCTCGGAGCTCCGTCGTCGGCGCGAGCTCCGGGTGGTGCTCGTACGGAATGCCCGCATCATCGAGCGCGGCTTGGAGCCGCTTGGCGTTCGCCCACGCGTAATCGCTGCCACGCACCCCGCGCCGTTGCCTGACGTCCATCAGCAACCGAACGTCTGCATTCCGAAGTGATGCGAGGAACGTTTCCAAGGTCCAGCCGTATACGCCGACAGTGACAACCCTCATGCGATTCAGGACTTTCGGCGGGCGACCCCGACCGTTCGCGGGTATCGACAGTGCATGCGGAACGACTGTACTTGGCGACCATGACTCGTTTTCTTGGATTCCTTCTCGCGCTCGTCTCCACTGCCATCCTCGCCGCCCCGGCTGTGGGCGCCCCGATCACGAAGCAGAACGGCGGCAGCGCGGTGCTCACGAGCGTCACATCGATCTGCACGATTCCCTTCTACGTGAACTACGGGCTGTGCGGCGGCAACCCGCAGGCATTCACCAACGTCTCCCTCCAGCTCAACGCGGTTCAGCCGAAGGCAGGCGTGTGGAATCTCGAGCTCACCTTCAGCGGCCTCGCGCCCGCGGCGACGTACCGGCTCTACGGAAATCAGAGTTCGGCCGTTGCCGTGCCGGGCGTCATTCCCCCGTTCTTCGCGATCACGAGCGGCATCTCGGAAGCCGACGGGAAGCTGAAGCTCAAGTACCAGACGACGAACCCCGCGAATCTCTCGTTCGACCTGAACTTCTTCGCGGGCCCGCCCGGCTTCGCCGGCGGACCCGACTACACCGTGGTGACCACGTACTGGTCGAATCAGAAGCTGCAGGTCAAGCCCGACGGCACGCTCTTCGTGCCGTAACGCGAAGCCCTACGCGATCCACTTCGCGACTTCTCCACCGGGCTCCAGGCCGGAGAAGTCGCCGTGGTCCAGCATCCGCTTCGCCGCGTCGGCCATCGCGTGCACGGCTGTCCACGTCAGCCCGCCGCCGACGCTGATCCTCGTGCCGCCGGCGTCGACGATCTCGGCCAGCGTCAGACCCTTGTGCGCGAGCACGTTGACGGGCTTCGACGTCGCGTCGACGACCGCGCGGATCTCGTCGCCGGTCCGCAGCCCCGGCGCGTAGAGCACGTCCGCGCCCGCGCGCTCGTACGCCTGCAGGCGTGCGATCGTGTCGTCGAGGTCGGGGTTCCCGCGGATGTGGTTCTCGGCGCGGCCGGTGAGCGTGAACGGGAAGCCGAGCGCATGCGCGGTCTCGGCCGCGGCGGCGACGCGTTCCGCGGCGTGCTCGAGCGAGTACAGCTCGCCGCTCGGGTCCCAGTCCTCGATCGAGCCGCCGACGGCGCCCGCCTCCGCGACGCGTGCGATCGCACGTGCGGCGTCCTGCGGCTCCCGCCCGTGACCGTTCTCGAGATCGACGGAGACGGGAAGCGACGTCGCGCGGTCGAGCGCACGCGCGTGCTCGGCGACCTCGTCGAGCGACGCGGCGCCGTCCGGCCGGCCGAGCGTGAACGCGAACCCGGAGCTCGTGGTCGCGAGCGCCTTGAACCCGAGCGCCGCGAGCACGCGCGCGGAGCCGGCGTCCCACGGGTTCGGGATGAGAAACGCCGGACCTTCGTGGAGCGCGCGGAACGCTGCGCCCTTCTCCTGCTGTGTCGGCTGCACGTCGGAAGCCTAAGCTTCCGCACGAGGTGGACGTCAGGCAGGAGCTCGAGCGCGGGCGGAGCGCGTACGAGCGGCTCGCGTGGACCGAGGCGTACGAGGCGTTCGGCCGCGTCGACTCGGAGGCGCCGCTGCAGGCGAGCGACGTCGAGCTCTACGGGGCCGCGGCGGCGATGCTGGGTCGCGACGACGAGTGGATGCGCTGCCTCGAGCGCGCACATCACCTGCATCTCGATGCGGGCGACGAGCTGCGCGCCGTGCGCTGTGGCTTCTGGCTCGGCATGAACCACGCGGTTCGCGGCGAGCTCGGGCCAGCGATCGGTTGGTTCGGCCGCTCCCACCGGCTGCTCGAGCACGAGGAACGAGCCTCCGTCGAGCACGGGTATCTCCTCGTCCCGGAGGCGTTCCGCCAGGAGTCTGAAGGCGACATCGCCGCGGCGGCTGAAACGTTGGGCCGCGCGGTCGAGATCGGCGAGCGCTTCGGCGACCACGACCTCTTCGCCATGACCGCACATCGGCGGGGACTCTTGCTCATCCGGCTCGGAGCGGTCGCGGATGGTCTCGCGCTGCTCGACGAGTCGATGGTCTCGGTCACGGCGGGCGAGGTCTCGCCATTCATGACGGGCCTCGTGTACTGCGGTGTGATCGCCGGCTGCCAGGAGATCTACGAGGTGCCGCGCGCGCAGCAGTGGACGTCTGAGCTGGCACGGTGGCGCGAACGACAGCCGGACCTCGTCGCCTTCAGCGGGCGCTGCCTCGTGCACCGGGCCGAGATCATGCAGCTCCGCGGCGCGTGGGACGAAGCGCTCGCCGAGGCCCGCGAGGCGGAGGAGCGCTACAGGGCGGGTATGGCACCGGTCGCGATCGCGCAGGCCTTCTATCTGCAGGCGGAAGTGCTCCGGCTGCAAGGCGCGTTCGCCGAAGCCGAGGAGGCGTACAGAAACGCGAGCCGCCACGGTCTCGAGGCGCAGCCCGGCCTCGCGCTCCTCCGCCTCGCGCAAGGGGACGCAGAGTCGGCGTCGGCGGCCGTGCGTCGCGCGCTCGGTGAGGCCGGAGAAGCCATCCGACGCGTGGCGCTCTTGCCGGGGGCGGTCGAGGTGTTCCTCGGCGGCGGGCAGGTCGTCGAGGCGCGCCGCGGCGCGGACGAGCTCGCCGAGCTGGCGAGCATCTTCCCGAGCGCGCTCCTGCGAGCGCTCGTCGACCACGCGCAGGGCGCGGTTGCGCTCGCCGAGGACGACCCGCAGCGAGCGCTCGGAGCGCTCCGCAGCGCACAGCGCACCTGGCGGGAGCTCGAGGCGCCGTACCAGACTGCGCGCGCCAGGGCGCTCGTCGGCTTGGCCTGCCGGTCGCTCGGGGACGCAGACGCCGCAAGCCTCGAGCTCGCCGCCGCCCGGGAGACCTTCGAGCAGCTCGGGGCGGTCCCCGACGTGGCCTGGGTCGACGCGCTCGAGCGGCCGGTCGCGACGCAGGACGCCCACGGGCTCACGCCGCGCGAGCTCCAGGTTCTTCGGCTCGTCGCGGCGGGCAAGAGCAATCGCGAGATCGCGTCGGCGCTCGTGATCAGCGAGCACACCGTCGCGCGCCACGTCCAGAACATCTTCGGCAAGCTGGACGTGTCGTCGCGGACCGCGGCCGGGGCGTTCGCGCACGAGCACCAGCTCCTCTACTGAGAAATCACCACGCGGCTCGCGCCCGAGTTGGTGGATCCGTGCGATGAGCGCAGCGACGTCGCTTCCTACGGTGGGCGTACACCCACGGAGTGAAGGAGCGACCGATGACCACGACGCACATCGACCGACGGCAGGACAGCAGCGACGAGCAGCGAGAGCGCTTCGACACGATCGTGATCGGAGGCGGCCAGGCCGGTCTCACCGCCGGCTATCACCTGAAGCGGCGCGGGCTGCCGTTCGTGATCCTCGACAGGCACGACCGGATCGGCGACGCGTGGCGCACGCGCTGGGATTCGCTCCGAATCTTCACGCCTGCGAGCTACTCCGGCCTCCCCGGGTGGCGCTTCCCCGCACCCGCTTCGTCGTTCCCGACGAAGGACGAGATGGCCGACTACCTCGAGGCCTACGCAGCGAGGTTCGAGCTCACCGTGCGAAACGGCGTCACCGTCGACCGGCTCTCGAAGACCGGCGACCGCTTCGTCGTCGAAGCCGGCGAGAGCGTCTACGAGGCCGACCACGTGATCGTCGCGACCGGTGCGCACCACACCCCGAGCGTCCCCGAGTTCGCGCGCGAGCTCGACCCGCGGATTCTCCAGCTCCACTCGAGTGACTACCGCAGCCCGGCGCAGCTCCGTGACGGCGACGTGCTTCTCGTCGGCGCGGGGAACTCCGGCGCCGAGATCGGATACGAACTCTCGACCTCGCGCCACGCGTGGCTCGCAGGCCCGGACGTCGGGCAGATCCCCGTACCGCACGGAAGCCGCCGCTCGCGCGTCGTCTTCCCGATCGTCTTCTTCATGTTCCACAACGTGCTCACGAAGGGGAACCCGATCGGACGGAGGGTCGGACCGAAGAAGGCCGCGGACGGCGACCAGCTCATCAGGCGCCGGCGCCGCGACCTCGAGGCCGCAGGGGTCGAGCGCGTGCCACGAGTCGTCGGCGTGCGCGACGGGCTGCCGTTGCTCGAGGACGATCGCGTGCTCGATCCCGCGAACATCGTCTGGTGCACCGGCTACCGGCAGGACTTCTCCTGGATCGACCTGCCGGTCTTCGGCGAGGACGGCCTGCCCCAGCACGAGCGCGGCGTCGTCCCGGCCGAGCCGGGGCTGTACTTCCTCGGGCTCGTCTTCCAATACTCGATCTCGTCCGACGTCCTGCCCAATCGAGGGCGCGACGCCGGCTACATCGCGAAGCACCTGGCGGGACAGGTGGCGGAGCGATCACGCTGAGCAGAGCGCTGCTGCCGCCGCCGCGTCGAGCGCGGGCCAGGAGACGCGGCTCTCGTCGATGTTCACCATCACCTGGGCGACGCGCCGGCCGCTCGGTGTCGCCCAGACCTCGTTCCGGTAGCCGGCGGTGTCGCCCTGGTGGCCGTAGGCCAGCCCGCATCGCGTCTGCATCGTGCGCAGGCCCAGCCGGAACTGCTTCATCCGCGCGAGCAGCGTCCGGGGAAGGAGCCGCCCGCGGAGGAGCGCTGCGTAGAAGGCGGTCACGTCGTCCGCGCTCGAGATCATCTGGCCGGCGGCCCATCCGATCGAAGGGCTCAGGATCGAGGTGATGTCGATCACCGTGCCCGGTGGGAACGGGAGCGGCGGTGAGCTGACGAGGTAGCCGTGCGCCGTGCGGCCCGCTGCCGGCGCGCCGATCGCGAACGTCGTCGCACGGAGCGCGAGCGGCTCGAAGATCCGACGCCGCAACGTGGTGTCGATCGGCTCGTGCGTCACGCGCTCGACGATCAGGCCGACGACGACGTAGTTGGTGTTCGAGTACGAGTACCCCGACCCGGGCGCGAACAGCGGCGGATGCGAGATCGCGACCGCGACGAGCTCGCGCGGCGCCCATTCGCGCCCCGGGTTCGAGATGACCGCATCGGCAAATGCGGAATCCTGTGTGTAGTCGAAGAGTCCGCTCGTGTGGTTCAAGAGCTCGCGGACGGTGATTCCGGAACCGCCCGGAACGACGCCCGGCAGCCGGCTCTCGACCGTGTCGTCGAGACGAAGGCGCCCCTCCGAGACGAGTTGGAGCGCGACCGTTGCGACGAACGTCTTCGTCACGCTCGCGATGCGGAAGCGGTCGCTCGGCAGCATCCGTACGCGGAGCTCGCGGTCCGAGTAGCCGCCGGCGGCCCGAAAGACGCGCGTCGGCGTCCTGACGACGGCGATCGAACCGGGCGCGCCGTCCGCGACGAGTCCGCGCACGATCCGGTTCAGCTTCGGCTGGGTCGTCGCCGGTGCGTCCGGCGTGACGAGAAACGCGATGCAGGCGATCGCGGCGGCGAGGAGGACTCTGCGGAAGCTCATGGCCCGCGACGATACGAACGACGCGTGTCGGCTTCGTCGGGTCTTTCCCTGAGCTCACCGAAGATCCGGGAAACCCATGAGTCGATTCCGAATCGACTGTGAGACCATCAACACATGGGCCTGAGGGTCCTGATCGTCGACGATCACCCCAGCTTCCGCCGGTTCGCGACGAAGCTGCTGGAAGCGGGCGGCTTCGAGGTGGTCGGTGAAGCCGGCGACGGCGAGCGTGCACTTGCGCTGGCGCTGCGTCTTCGCCCCGAGCTCGTGCTGCTGGACGTCGTGCTTCCCGACAGGAGTGGGTTCGAGATCGCCGAGGCGCTCGCCGGCGAAGCGCGGGACGTCGTGCTCGTCTCGAGCAGGAGCGCGACCGAGCTGTCCGACGGCATCGAGCGCTCGCCCGCGCGGGGGTTCATCACGAAGAGCGAGCTGACTGCGGCCGGCGTGACCGCACTCCTCGCGGGCGAACGATGAGGTTCGTCCGCGTTGCGATCCTGCTCGGCGGCGTGCTGCTCGGCCTCGTGATGTACCGCGGGGCGACGCACGAGGACGTGCTACCGCCGGGGAAGGCCGCGGCGCACTACGCGAGCTTCGTCGTCGCGATCCTCGTCGCGCTGCTGGTATGGCAGCTTCGCCCGGACCGGCCGATCGGTCCGCTTCTGACCGCGTTCTGCTTCGTCGGTGTCGCGACCGAGCTGCCCGTCGTCCTCCCGGCGTCCGCGATCGCGGTGACGGTCGGGCTTGCGTTCATCCACATGGACGCGCCGACGTTCGCGCACGCGACGCTCTCGTATCCGACCGGCTGGCTGAGGTCGCGCGCGTCGCAGGTGCTCGTCACCGCCGCATACGCATACGGCGCTGTCGCGGGCCTGCTCTTCCTGCTCTTCTACGACCCCCGCAAGCCCTACAGCCCCGAGGTGTGGCGGTGTCTCTCGTGCGCACTGCCGTACACGCACGTCGCTTGGCACGACCTGACCGGAGTGCAGCGACACCTCGACCAGATCCTCCTCGTCCTGATCGCTGCGTACCTCGTGCTCCTCGCCGTCAAGGTCGTGCGCATGTCGGCGAGCTCGCGACGCATCGTTCTCCCGCTCCTCCTGGTCGCTTTCGCGCTTGCGGCGCGCGCAGGCTGGCTCATCCACCTGTCGCTGTCCGGGTCGACGGCGAACTTCTGGACGAGCGACGCAGCGTTCTGGACCGAGACCGTGGGGATGTTCGCGCTTCCCGCCGCGCTCGGGGTCGGCGTGCTGTGGGGCCGGAGCGCACGCTCCGCCGTCGCCGACCTCGTCGTCGAGCTCCAGCGGACGTCGCATCCGCCGCTCCGCGACGCCCTCGCGAAGACGCTCGGTGATCCGTCGCTCGAGCTCGCGTTGTGGTTGCCCGATCGCAGCGTGTACGTCGACGCGCACGGCCGGTCGGTCGAGCTGCCCGAACCGGGCTCAGGGAGGGCGGTCACCGTGCTCGGTGAGCCGGACGCACCCGTGGCGGCGCTCGTCCACGATCCCGTCCTGCTCGACCAGCAAGCCCTCCTCCGCGCGGCCGGCGCGGCGGCGCGGCTCGCGCTCGAGAACGAGCGGCTTCAGGCAGAGCTTCGGCTGCAGCTCGCCGAGGTGCGTGCCTCCCGCGCGCGGATCGTCGGCGCCGGCGACGAGGAGCGGCGGAAGCTCGAGCGCGACCTCCACGACGGCGCGCAGCAGCGCCTGCTCAGCCTCGGTCTGGCGCTCCAGCTCGTGCGCTCCGAGCTCGGCCCCGACGCGAACGGTGCGGCGAGACTGCTCGAGGAAGCTCAGGCCGAGCTCGGCGCGGCGATCGGGGAGCTGCGCGACCTCGCGCAGGGGATCCATCCGGCGGTGCTGACCGAGCACGGGCTCACGCCCGCGCTTCGGACGCTCGCGACGCGCTCGTCGGTTCCCGTCGAGCTCCGGGAGCTTCCGGCAGAGCGGCTCCCTGCGGCGGTCGAGGCGGTCGCGTACTTCGTCGTCTCCGAAGCCCTCGCCAACGTCGCGAAGCACGCGCGGGCCTCGGGCGCAGTCGTCTCCGTCGTCGCGCGGGACGGCGCCCTCGAGGTGGACGTCGAGGACGACGGCGTCGGCGGAGCCGCGCCTGGCGCGGGGTCCGGCCTCGCCGGGCTGTACGACCGGGTGCACGCGCTCGACGGCGAGCTCATGATCGAGAGCTGCGCGGGCGGTGGGACGCGACTGCACGCCGAGATCCCCTACGCGGCGGTCGCAGCCTCGTAGTGGCGCTGAGGCTCGCCGTCGCCGAAGACTCGCTGCTCGTCCGCGAGGGCCTGCGGAGCCTCCTCCGCGGCGCGGGGTTCGAGCTCGTCGGGGAAGCCGAGACCGCGCCCGAGCTGCTCGACGTCGTCGAGCGCGAGCAGCCCGACGCCGTCCTCGTCGACATCCGTCTTCCGCCGACGTTCACCGACGAGGGCCTGCGAGCCGCCGCGGAGATCCGGGCGCGCTTCGACGACGTCGGCCTTCTCGTGCTCTCGCAGTACGTCGAGGCCGAGTATGCGCTCAGGCTCCTCGACGGCGATGAGCAGCGGGTCGGGTACCTGCTCAAGGACCGCATCCTCGACGTCGACCAGCTGACGGACGCGATCGCGCGCGTCGTCGCAGGCGGCGTCGTCGTCGATCCACAGCTGGTCGCGGCGCTGCTCGAGCGACGGCGCCGCGCGGATCCGCTCGACGAGCTGACGCCGCGCGAGCGGGAGGTGCTCGCGCTGATGGCGGAGGGCCTCACCGACCGCGGGATCGCGGAGCGTCTCTACGTCACGCCGAAGACGGTCGAGACGCACATCAGACACGTCTTCGAGAAGCTCGAGATCCCCGAAAGCGCGCTCGACAACAAGCGCGTCCACGCCGTGCTCGCGTATCTGCGAGCGTAGGCGGATCGACTAGGAGGTCGCACCGACATGTCCGCCGTGTCCGCTCATCCCGTCCGGGTCGAAGGGCGCCTCGAGCCCGTCAGCCGCTGGCTGTGGCTCGTCAAGTGGGCCCTCGCGATCCCGCACTACATCATCCTCGCGTTCCTGTTCATCGCGTTCTTCTTCGTCACGGTCGTCGCGTTTTTCGCGATCCTCTTCACGGAGCGCTACCCGCGCGGGCTCTTCGACTTCAACGTCGGCGTGCTCCGCTGGGCGTGGCGTGTCGCGTACTACTCGTACGGCGCGCTCGGCACCGACCGCTATCCGCCGTTCACCCTCGGCGAGGTGCCCGATTACCCGGCAACCCTCGACATTCCGTATCCGGAGCAGCTCTCGCGAGGGCTCGTGCTCGTCAAGTGGTGGCTGCTCGCGATCCCGCACTACCTCGTGGTCTCGGTCCTCGTCGGCGGCGGCGCGTACGCGACGAGCGGGAGCTGGGACGAGGGGCGACACAGGTCGGAGTGGACCGGCGGCCGGCCGGGGCTGATCGCGCTCCTCGTCTTCTTCGCCGCGGTCGCGCTGCTGTTCACGACGCGCTACCCGCGCGGGCTCTACGACCTCGTCCTCGGCTTCGACCGCTGGGTGCTCCGCGTCGTCGGGTACGCCGCGCTGATGACCGACGACTACCCGCCGTTCCGCCTCGATCAGGGAGGCGAGGAGCGGCCGGCTGTCTCGGCCGCCCCGTCACCAGTGAGCTAAGGCGTCCCCGCCGCGCGGGCCGGCCGCGCCGGCGCCTCGATCTCGCCGTCGTGCGGCGGCTCGATCGTGATGTTCGGCAGGACACGGTCGAGCCAGCGCGGCATGTACCACGTCTTCTCGCCGAGCAGCGTGAAGAACGACGGCACGAGCGTCATCCGCACGAGCAGCGCGTCCGTGAGGATCGCGACCGCGAGCAGCAGGCCGAACTCCTTGGAGATCCGATCCGGCGTGAGGATGAAGGCCGCGAACACCGTGCCCATGATCAGCGCGGCCGCGACGACGACACGTCCGATCGCCGCGATCCCGTGCTCGACGGCCTCGCGCGTGTTCAACCCGTGCACGTGCTCTTCACGGATCCGGCTCATCAGGAAGACCATGTAGTCCATCGAGAGCCCGAACAGGATCGCGAAGGCGATCGGAGGGACGAACGTCTCGATCGGGCCCGTCCGGTCGAGGCCGGTCAGGTTCATCAGGTGGCCCTCCTGGATCACGAGCGTCAGCACGCCGAAGCCGACGAACGCGGACAGGAGCGTCGTGATCGAAGCCGTGAGCGAGATCACGATCGACCGGAACGCCATCGCGAGCACGATGAACGTGACGCCGATGATGTAGAGCAGGAAGAGTGGCAGCCGCTCCATGATCCGGTCGGCGATGTCCTTGAACGCCGCGTTCAGGCCCGAGACGTAGACGACCGCGTCGCCGCCGGCGGTCGCCGCGGGCGCGACGTCGCCGCGCAGGCGGTCGACGAGCGTGTCCGTTGCTTCGTCCTGCGGAGCCGAGTTCGGCGTGACGAAGACGATCGCCACGGACTTCTCCTTGTTGAACTGCGGCTCTCGCACGGAGGCCACGCCGGGCATGCCCAGCACGCGGTCGTAGAGTTTCTGCGGCGCCTGCTGGTCGCCGTTCACGTCGACGACGATCGGGATCGGTCCGTTGAAGCCGGGGCCGAAGCCCTCGGCGAGCAGGTCATACGCCTTGCGCGCGGTCTGCTGCTTCGGCTGCGTGCCCTGGTCGGATGCGCCGAGCCGAACGAGCGCCGACGTCCCCGCCGCTGCAAGGAGGACGACCAGCACGATCACGAAGACCCAGCGCGCGTGCGCAGTCACGAACCGGCCCCAGCGGGCGATCAGGGTCTTCTCTCGAGCGGCCTCGGAGTCGTCGATGGGCCGCAGGAACGGCACCTTCAGGCGGTCGATCTTGTGGCCGAGCTTTGCGAGCACCGCGATCAGCAGTGAGTTCGCGATGATCACCGTCGTGAGGACGCCGAGCGCCGACCCGATCCCGAGCTTCGTCACGAAGTCGAGCCCGAAGAACGCGAGTCCCGTGACCGAGATCGCGACGGTCAGGCCGGCGAAGAGCACGGCGCGGCCGGCCGAAGCGCCCGCCTCCGACGCGGCGTCGCGCGGCGACAGCCCTTCGTGGAGGAGCTGTCGGAAGCGCGTGACGATGAACAGGGAGTAGTCGATTCCGACGCCGAGCCCGATCATCGACACGAGCAGCGGCGTGATCGTGTTGATGTCGGTGAAGCCGGCGATGATGAAGAGCAGGAAGAACGCGGACGCGACCGCCGTCAGCGCGAGCGCGATCGGGATCGCCGCCGCGGTGAACGTTCGGAAGACGACGAGCAGTACGATGAGCGCCGCCAGCAGGCCGAGCAGCTCCTGCGGGCCCTGCTCGATCGGCGGGAACTCGGCGTCGCCGTTGTACTCGGCCTCGACGCCCGCCGGGGCGACCGCGGCACGCACCGCGTCCTCGACCTTGAGGACCGACTCGCGGTCCTTGTCGTAGATGACACGGTCGAACTGCGCCTCGGCGTACGCGATCCGGCCGTCCGAGGAGAACGTGTTGTTGTCGAACGGGTCGCCGACGCTCTCGATCCCCGCCTTGTCCTTCGTCGCCTTGAACTTCTGCGTCTTCAGGTCGGCGATGGCCTTCTCGATCGTGGCCTTCCGCTCGGGCGTGTCGAGCCGCTGGCCCGGCGGCGCGGCGAAGACGATGTTCAGGACCCCGCCCTGCTCGGACGCGAACTCGGACTCGATCAGATCGGTTGCCTTCTGCGTGTCCGAGCCCGGGATCGAGAACTCGTCCTTCAGGCTCCCGCCGATCGCGAAGACGAGGAAGACCAGGACGGCGATGCCGCCCAGCGAGCCGATGATGACGCGCCACGGGTTGGAGGCGCACAGCCGGTACCAGGCGGCGAGGGTGCCGGTCGAAAGGCGTTCGTGTGCGGCCTGCCGGTCGGCGGCCGCCATATGGGCGGTGACGTCGGGCTCAGTCATGGCTTCGCATCCTTTGGTCGCTGCGGCTTTTCAGTACAGACGGGAGACGGCCGAAAAAGTCATCGCAGGCGTACCGACCGGGCGATGCTCGAACGGCATTTGACGGGCCCTTCGAGGGTAACGGACCTAGTAGGCCTCGCGAAACCCCGCCGCCACGTCGGGTGTCGCAGCGTCCACCCGAGCTCGCGCTAGCGCAAGACGGTCGGGAGCCAGACGCGAACGGCCTCCTCCACGGCGCCGAGGTCCGACTTCAGGCCGTGGTCGCCGGCGACCTGGACGACGGTGCGCTGCTGCGCCTCTGGCGGCATCCCGAACTGGTCCCTCGTTCCCTGCACGACGAGCGCCGGCACGCTCACGCCGTCGAGCTCGTCGAGGCGGCTCTGGGAGCCGCGCGGCGGCTGGAGGGGGAACGCGAGGCAGAGGACGCCGACGGCCTCGGTCGCGGCGGCCGTCCGGCACGCGACCCGGGCGCCGGCCGACCGGCCGCCGACCACGAGCGGCACGTCGCTCAGCTCATCCGCGCCCAGTGTCTCGACGACGGCGATCCACGCCGCATCGAGCTGGCGCGCAGGAGCGGGGGAGCGGCGCCCGGCGACGCGGTACGGCTGCTCGACGAGCGCGACCGTGAAGTTCGCCTCGAGCGCGGCGCGCGTCGCCGCCTGGAGGTCGGGAGCCTGCACGCCGCCGCCGGCGCCGTGCCCGAGCAGGACCGCGCCGCGCGGCGCGTCGACCGT
>Ga0111538_10008057_pt1 | contig 14143 bp, 16 predicted proteins | sample SoiMethybrSBSTD1_FD_79669 | JGI IMG/M metagenome (GOLD analysis project Ga0111538, IMG submission 79669) | Bulk soil microbial communities from a Populus tree surrounding site in Tennessee, USA - Soil MetaG P. TD hybrid SBSTD1 (version 2)... | ecosystem: Environmental > Terrestrial > Soil >... | reverse complement strand
CGTTACCTGAAGCATCGAGATCCCCCTGCCAGACGACGACAAAATATCAGTGATCGGTTTCTTGTGCGGAAATAAATTTCGGTCAGGGAATGCCCGTTTGTAGGGAATGGACCAGGCGGTCGAGCAAGGATGCTTCGCAAGTTTTCTTTTGATCGCGCGGTTGTCCAAATTATCCTCGCACTCCGGGGTGCGGTTGGCGTCGAACGAAAAACCCCGGGTGTCGCTTGCGCTCCACCCGGGGCTAATCTCCTGCCAGCCCTCCGGGCTGGCCTCTTGCACGCCGGAGGTGTGCGAGCTAATCTCCTGCCAGCCCTTCGGGCTGGCCTCTTGCACGCCGGAGGCGTGCGAGCTAATCTCCTGCCAGCCCTTCGGGCTGGCCTCTTGCACGCCGGGGTGTGCGAGCTAATCTCCTGCCAGCCCTTCGGGCTGGCCTCTTGCACGCCGGAGGCGTGCGAGGATGGTAGCCCGGGGTGTGCGAGCGATAGCGAGCCACCCCGGGTTGGCGACCATACCGAATCCGCACCCCGGTAGGGGTGCGCGGAGCCTGACTTCGTGCCGCTGATCAGAGCTCGGACATGAATGAGTTCGAGCAGATCATGAATAAGAAACTGCCGGAGGGAATCACTTCTTGAAGGTTTCGGCCCATCCGACGACAACGGTAAGAGGTGTGTCCTGGGACTCTGCGCTCTCCAGAACAAAGAAGCGCCCATCGCGGGTGACATCATAGGGGTTCCGCGCTCCCGCATTTTGGTCGATCACAAAGAGCGGAACAGGATCCGAAAAATCCAATCCCGTCGGACCTGTCCGGACGGAGACGGCCATTAGCTTTCGGTCCGGATCGATATAGTAGATTTCGTTGCCGTCGTACTTCCAGAGCGGGAAGGCCCCGCCCGCAACGGAGACCGGCCACTTCGAAGAAGGGTTTGGGAAACTCTGAACATAGACCTCAGCCCTGCCTGACTCGTTGGACTGGTATGCAAGCCATCGCCCATTGGGTGACAGCCTCGCGTTCACCATGTTGAATTGCGACTTGAGATAAGGCTCAGGCTTCCGATCGCCTGAAAGGCTGATGCTGAGAATCTCAGAGTTACCGATGCCGAAAATAATTCGATCGTCCGGGGTCCAACTGTAGACTCGGGTCGCCTCTTTGATCAGCAACTCCTCAGAGCCCGTACCATTTGCGGGTCGAACATACACGGCGTCTTCGCGCAGATAGAGAATCCGTGAACTGTCCGGCGACCACACCGGCAAATTTTCGAAAACTGGCGATGAGGTTACTCGTGTGAGCACGCCCCGCGACACGTCGATCGTCCAGATGTCGTCGTTCGTGGTCTTTGGATCGCGCCGCTGGATCGCCACGCGTTTACCGTCCGGCGATAACACCGGATTTCTGTAATTCCCGATGGGGCCGGCGTCCGCCAACTTCCTGCCAGTCCTGTCCTTCCAGACGATCCTGATGTCGTCCTGATCGCTGCCGGCTCGATAGGCGAGAATTCCGTTCTCTGAAATCGCCAGAGAGGCCTGGCCCGGACTTGGGTTGTAACGCACTTTGTCGACAATCGGGCGCGCTTCACCAGTCACCTGCAGTTTTCGGGCGTCGAAGGGTTGAGCCATTAGCGCGGATTCGCGAGCGTACAGAAGAAAGCCGGCACGGTCGTATGCCATTCGAGAATGGGCGAGAACGACAAGGGATGTCTGTTTCGAACTCAGTGATCCCGCCAGAATGGCGGAGTTTTCCGGATCTTCGGTCCGGGCAAGGAACAGGAAGTGATCTCCGTCCGGCAGGAATTGCGGGAACCCATGACTTTGTTCCTTTCGGTTCTTGTCCAGAGTCGTCACCGCTTCAGGCGTTCCGCCTGCAGCGGATACGCGCTTAAGCGGCTCTGAACGACCCGTGCCGATCTCGCTGAACACGATGACATCGTCGCGATTCCAGGTCCCCGACTCATAGTTCGGCGCATCACACAGTGTTTGAGGTGGCCCTCCGCTCACCGCAACCTTCCTGAGCTTCCCAAGCTGTCCAAACCCGATGAAACGGCTATCTGGCGACCAGAACACCGGATAGGAGACCACGTCCTCCGTGCCGGGTAACAATCGCGCTTCAATAGAATCGAGCGGACGAATCCAGATGTGCCTTCGACCGTCCTTTACTGCAATGAACGCAAGCTCGCGGCCATTGGGAGAAATGGTCACATAGGGCGCGTTGGCGCCGCCCGCGGAGTTGAAGCTCGTGCCGGGTGGCGGAGGAACGATGAAACGGACAGCGCCGGCGAGTGTTGGGGGCTGGCGGAAGTATCCCGAAACGTAGAGAACCACTCCGAGCGCCAGCAGTAACAGGAAACTGGCTGCAATCCAGAACGAGGGACGACGCCGTGTTTGCAAGGGGCTGTCTTCCGTCGATTTTCCCGCCAGCACTGCATCGAGTTGCATACTTACATCCCCGATGTGACGCAGACGCGCGTTGCGGGACTTGCCCAGACACTGGCGCAACAGCAGGCGGAGCAGTGAAGGTGTAGAGGCCGGCAGAGCGTTCCAGTCTGGTTCCCCGCGAACAATACCGCTCAGGACGTCTGTCAGCGTGTCACCGGAAAAGGTTTGTTTCCCCGTGAGCATTTCATAAAGGATGCAGCCAAACGCCCAGATGTCCGACTGGGAGTCCGCCGCCAGGCCTCTCGCCTGTTCAGGACTCATGTACGCAGCCGTACCGAGAATCGTGCCGATCAATGTTCCGGTAACGACAGTTGGCGACTTTGAGAGATTTCCCGCTGAAGAGTCGGGTTCAAATACTTTCGCCAGGCCGAAGTCGAGGACCTTGACGCCACCCTCCGGAGTGATCTTGATATTCGCCGGCTTGAGGTCCCTGTGAACGATACCCTTGGCATGGGCGGCCTCGAGAGCGTCCGCGATCTGCCGTGCCAGACGGATGGCCTCCTCCATCGACGCAAACCCGGTGCGGATGCGCGCGTCGAGCGTCTCTCCGTCAACGCATTCCAGAACGAGGAATTTTCCGCTGGTGCATTCCTGGAGGTCATAGATGGAGGCGATATTCGGATGATTCAGGGACGCCAGAACTTCTGCTTCGCGCTGGAAACGTGCCACACGGTCGGGGTCACGGGAAAAGGTTTCGGGAAGAATCTTTAGAGCGACATCGCGTTTGAGTTTCAAGTCGCGAGCACGGTAGACCTCTCCCATGCCGCCTGCACCGAGCAACTCCAACACTTCGTACGGCCCGAGTTTTTCACCAATCGTCAGAGACATCCGATCCACCGTTGCGAGCTTAACCGACGCAGTCACCTTTCCCCAAGTATTGGTCGCGGAAGTGCGAGAAGTGAGAGCCTGAAGTTCAAACGATAATGGAATATCTCGGCGTTATTACGTCGGATCGTAGCGAAGGGGAGTCTGTGAGTTCCAAACACGCAACTGGATGGCCTTGTACCTTGGATCGCCCAGAATCATCTGCCGCACCTGATCGCGCAGTTCCTGCCAATCGTGAATGAAATAATCGGCCGTCTGATTCGCCATGACTTCGGCGCGTTTGTCTTCAAGGATTGCCAGCACTGCGCGCGTGTCCGATCGAACCTGTTCGGGTTGCTTGAGAACTGCTACTTCGAGCACTCTGACCATCCGATCGAATTCGGCATTCACAAGCGTCCTGATGCGTTCTGCCGACTCGATCTGATTTGCGGTTCCGGTCAGACGGTTTGCGAGCGCTTCATTCAGGGAACCGCCTTCTCCCTCCCACACCCTGAGACTGTCTTCGGTTTTCTGGATTTCTCGCACGTATAGCCTCAAATACCGAACAAGACCACGGTAGCCAGGATCACAACCAGAATCGCGGCAAAAACGTAAGGCCCGAACCGAACTATCCGACGCCTGAAATACGCCGCCACGGATGCAATAACAATAAGGACGGTCACGTATTCCCAGGCGTTTGCGAAGTGCTTCTTCGAAAGGATGGCCATCATCGCTAAAGAAATAATCAGAGTAAGGACGGCCCAAAGTCGAATGCTGTCGCGGTTGGATTCTGTCGATTCTTTCGGAATAGAGGCGGTGTCTTCGGCGCGAACGGGTGATTTCCGGGGCGAATTACCGGGCGTCCCGATCACGGCCACTGTTGCGATTGCAGGAAATCTCTTTGATCTTACGAATTTTGCCTGGGTTTGTGCTTTGAAGAGCCGAGTTCCCGCCACAGGATACTACCTCAGTGGACAGCATGCGCGTAGCACCCCGGCCGCCGCTGTGCACATTTGCACGTCCTTGAATCGGTAGTGCAAGGTCGAGCGACCCCCAATTCGCAGGCAGCGGGAAGCGCCTCCTTATATATAAGGATGGGAGGGTAATCGTGCAGCTGAGGTTGATGAAAGCCGCCAGACGGCCGTTATTCTTCAGCCAACCAACGCCGCGTGAGCCAGGCCGTAGCGATGACGGAAATTGCCGCAGACACCCACACAAGGAAAACAGCATTTGTCACGAGCGCGCGACTGAGAACACTGACAACCGATACGTAATCCTCAAACAACCCAGACAGCACCTGTAACAGACTGCCATTCACGAGCAGGTATGCCGTGAGAAGAAGTACGGCCGCGGCAACCGCCGCGAACGGTTTTCGGATTTGCGGGGTTCCGGGGACAGGGACCACAGCAGTGGCCACTTGAGACGCAAAGCCGTCGGGTGGACGCCATGTCGGCTCACCGGCCAAGACATCGTTGATGCCTGCATAGAGAAGGGCAGCGCGCCTGCAACCATCACAGGAAGCAACGTGAGCGTTCACGGCGTCTCGGATATCCTGCGTGATTTCGTTCAGTGCAAGTTGCCTTTGGACAAGTTCACATTGCATGGAAGCTCCCGCTTGCGCCCTTCTGCCGCATCGCCTTCTCGATATGATCCTTCAACATGCGCTTGCCACGAAATACCAAAGTCTTGAGCGTTCCGATTGGCACGCCCAGCATGACGGCCACTGTCGGATAATCGAGCTCGTCGAGAGCGGTATACACCAGTGGCAGCCGGTACTTCTCCGGAAGTTGCGCCATTCCGTCACGAATAAACAGTCGCATTTCTTCGCGAGATACCGCGGCTTCCGGACCGGTCTCTGCGCTCATCGCCGTGTCCATCTCAGAATCGAGCGGCGCCACGTGTAAGCGTCCACTCTTACGAAGGTGGTCGATCGCGACGTTGTGCGCAATCGTGTAGATCCAGGTCGAGAGCTTTGCACGAACGTCAAAATAGCCGAGCCCTCGGAATACTCGCAGAAAAGTCTCCTGGACGAGGTCTTCGACGCCGTCCGCGTTGTTCGTTGCTCGCCAGATTACTGTTCCGACCATTCGCGCGTACGCATCGACTAAAGTCGTGCACGCGACCTGCTCCCCCGCCAGACACCTCCGGACGAGGTCCTGCTCGTCAATGTCCACACGGGCCTTCTGATTTCATCCCCCTATGATACGGAAGCGCTCCCCGGCAGTTTCATTCGTCGCGTGAAACCGCGGCGACGTCCAGACGTCTTATGGGGCGTGAGAAGTCGGGAAGGATCATGAAAGGAAGCGATATGTGGGAGCTTTTGGCGCGAATGAACCCGCAGGAGGCGGTGGCGATGGTTTTTGCCGTCATCGCGGTTGTGGTTGCAGGCATGGTGCTCGGCTGGCTCATCTACTGGGACTACAGAAAGAGACGCCTGCAACATGAGGAACGGCGACTCTTGATCGAAAAAGGGATGGCGCCGCCACCGATGCTTTCGACGCCGGGCGGAACCGCAGCACAGGCAAGGCTCCACTTCCAGCAACAGCAGTTCGAGGAGCGGCGTTTCATGATCGAGAAGGGAATGGTTCCTCCACCGTTTCTGTTCGACGAGACACCGCACCGAACTCCAGCAGAAACCATACGCCGTGGAATGATCATGCTCTGTCTCGGGCTCGGCGGTGGCATCGGATATTTTGCCCTGCAGCCAACGAATGACATGAAAGGACTCATTGGTTTCGTCACGCCGATTCTCGCAGCGTCAGGCGCTGGCTTTATTGCGTTCGGGAGTTGGGCGAAGCGGCAAAAACAGGAGCAAGACGGCCCAGGAAAGACTTAGTGTGCTGGTAACAAATCGGCGATCACGATTCTGTTCGAGCCACCCTGTAATGTCGTCACAAGGTACCGATCTTCGACCCAGACCGCATTAGGCCCACCCGGCGACCGAACGGACTTTGCGTACCACGAAACAATTCTGGAACCCGACCTGGCGTCGTATACATCCCAATAAACATCGCCGGTCTTAACTCCGCCTCCCATGAAGGGGATAATTCCTCCCTTGGTTTGCTTTCCGGAGAAACTGAAAACGGCCAACACCTTTCCTTCGGGCGAAAGACTCGCAAGGCCCCAGTATTCACCCGCTTTTTTGATATGGATTCCATTGTGATCTAAACCCGGCTTGTCATTGGCGGGAACCGCTATCGGCCGTGCGTTTTCCGAAACAACCTGCGCGCTCTGCCATTCGTCGCCGCTCGCGGTGCGCACTTCGTAATTCTTGTCCAAATCAACGGAATAGACGTTCTCGGAATATAGAACATCGCCGGACTTTTTCCCTGGGTACTGGCGCTCATCTGCAACCCACGACATTCCTGCGAACAAAAGCCGGTTGCCTGGAACGTCGGCCGGCTTGCGGATTTCGTAGAATTGATTACCGCCGGGTAGAATCACTTTTTCGTTTCCCAGAGTGCGCTCGATCCACGGCTCGGGAAACCGAACTTCTATAGCCCGCCCCTCCACCACGACGGGATGGGGAGATCGAAGATCAGTGCATCCGGCAAATAGCAGCACCGGAAGCAAGAGCGCCAACGAACGATGCAGGGACCGCCTCATTTTTTCTATCGGGATTATATCGTCGTGGACATTCAAATCGGATTCCGGAGACAGCCCGAATACACACGCCTGAGTCACGGCAATAAATACCGGACTCAGCATGGGACAATTTCACGTCCGACCATCCGATGCTCAAAGCCGCTTCACTTTCCTTTTGTCCGCTCCTGGGCATCTCGACGCACGGCTTCCCAGTCGACGGCCAGGGGTTCAACCGGCCACGGCCCGCGCTCTGAAATCACTTTCGCCAGCGTTGCCGACCGCTCCGGACCGGCAGGATGCGTGGATAGAAACGAAGGGACGCTCTTGTTTTCATGCGCAAGCAAGTCCATGAAACTTTGCAGGCCGCTAGCAGGAAGCCGGGCATTTTTGAGCAGGTCCACGCCACCGGCGTCGGCTTCCGTTTCCTGTTCACGACTGAACGTCAATCCGCTCAGATTCGCCGCGGCTCCAGCCAGGTGGTCTGCAACGCCATCCGGCGTTCCGAATAACCAGCGCAGTGTGGTCGCCAGGCCCATGTCGTAGAGGATCTGTCGTAGCGCATGCCGACGCGTGACGTGAGTTATCTCGTGACTCAATACGCCAGCCAGTTGATCCACCGACGTTGTTTTTGCCAGCAGACCGGTATGTATAACAACCAGGCCCCCTGGCGCAGCGAAGGCATTCACGGAGCTATCGTTCACGACCTCAAAACGAAATGTGAAGCCTGTTCCCTGCAGGTGGGGAGTGAAGCGCTGGCTCACCGCGCGCAAGGCTTCGACCGCAGGGCCGTCTTTCACCAATGTGCCGGACGCAGCCAATTGATCATGCAGGCGCCGTCCGATTTCCGCATCGATACCCGGCGGCAGTCTCTCGATCACGGCATCGATCACGCGATCGCGCATCAGGAACAGGACGACGAGGGCGACGAGAGGCAATAGAGTCAGCAGCGCGCCCACGGTGAAGACTGTCCTAGACCATCGTGCACTGCGCTTGCTCTTTTTTCGCCACGACTGGATCTGCGTGGAAAGGTTTGACGGCAGTTGTGTCGCAAGAGCCTCAATGGCCTTTGGGTCGTCAACCGTTACAGCCCAGGTTTGATTCTCGTGTTGCCACGCGAACGTCACACCATCCCCGCGCCAACCGCCCTGAGACACCGACAAATCCCGTACCGGTACGTCCCACGAAGTGCCTGCACTGTGCTCGATGTGCAGAGTTCCCTGAAATCGGGGATCCCAGGCGAGGGTCACACGTGGTGTCGTGCGCGTGGCGGGATCATGAAGCAGTCCGTTGTAGGTCACAGTGGGCCCGGATTATATACGTCCGTACACCGGTTGGTGCACACTGGTCCGCATGAAGGCGGGTATTGCGAGTGAGACTGCAGCACTGGTGTGCATGGGGCGCGCCATTGCGCACGGCCGGACCGTCGTGGACTTCAGTGACCCGACAGCAATGGCGCTGCTGTCCGCTGAGCAGCAGGCGGAAGTCGAAGGGATCCGTCAAGGACCGCGCCCGAAGAAATGGCGCGCACGGTTTCGCTACGCGCACCTGACAGGGGAGTCCCAGATGATGGTGGCGCGAACAGTGGCAATTGACGCAGATCTGCGCAGTGCGGTGGTGCCCCAGGTCGTCATATTGGGTGCCGGCCTGGATGGACGCGCGTGGCGAATGCGTGAGCTTGAAAGGGCTGTCGTGTTCGAGGTGGATCACCCGGACTCACAACAGCAGAAACGCCAGCGGGTCGCTCCGCTCACGCTGGAGGCTCGCGAAGTCCACTTCGTGCCCCTGGATTTCAGGAATGGCGATTTGGCTCAAGCGCTCGAAGCCGCGGGTCATAATCCCCGCGTGCCAACAGCCTGGATCTGGGAGGGCGTCGTGATGTACCTGAATCGCGATGAGATTGAAACGACTCTGAGCACTATCGAAGCGCGCTCGGCCCCAGGCAGTCGATTGATTGTGGCGTACCACCAGCCGGCGTTGATGCTCCTTCTCCTCGCGGTGATCGTCCGCCGTTTAGGCGAGCCGATTCGCACGGTGCTCACGCCGAGCCAGATGCGGAAGTTGCTAGCTCGCTATGGGTTTTGTACGCGTTGGGACCGCGATCTTCCGGCCATCGGATCCGAACTCTCGGCGGAGATTGGTCATGCCACGCGTCTGATGCGCCACATGCGGATTGTTAGAGCAGACCGGAAGGACATGGCGTCTATCGGATAGAGCCTGGAACTCACCTTCCCCCGCGAAGGCGATCGACCATCACTAGAGATACGTTGATAAGATATCGGCGCGATTCTGGAATTCAGCTTTTGCCAAAAGACTTCATTTCGTTTTTTCGAACAGTGAATGGCATGGCGGAAGGCGTCGTAGATCAGCACTACATTCGGAAACTTCGAGGAACAACGAGGCCATGGACAACACGAGAGTATTCAGAATGGCGTTCGCAAGCGTCTACCCGCATTACATCACAAAGGCGGAGAAGAAGGGGCGTACGAAGGAGGAGGTTCATGCCATCATCCACTGGCTAACGGGTTACGATGAGCAGGCGCTGCAACAGCAGATCGACAAGAAGGTCGACTTCGAGACTTTCTTCGCTCGGGCACCACGGATCAACCCCAACGTTTCCAAGATTACCGGCGTGATCTGCGGCTATCGGGTGGAGGAGATCGAGGATAAGCTCATGCAACAGATCCGTTACCTGGATAAGCTCGTGGATGAACTGGCCAGGGGAAAGGCCATGGACAAGATCCTGAGGAAGTGAGCACGGGTCTCGGTGTTGTCATCGTCGTTTCGGATGCGTCCTCGATGTGTTTTTCACTAATGCGACAATAGATCGGTTACTTCAACGCTTCGCAACTCCGGACGATCTTCGATGGTGGCTTCCCGGGTTTCCGATTTCAAATACCCTACTTATTCCGTTAAGAGACGATGGACATACCTTTCGAGATCAAGAAAAAGGCCCAGCTGTCTGGGCATTTTACGTTGCGCTCTGGGCGGACCAGCGAGACGTATTTCGATAAGTATCAGTTCGAGTCCGATCCGAACTTACTGAAGGCAATCGCGGGTGATGGTCGCTCTCGTTCCTGAGGACACCGAGGTTCTGGCGGGTCTGGAAATGGGAGGCATCCCAGTGGTGACGGTCTTGAGTCAACTTACAGGTTTGCCGGCGGCATTCCTGCGCAAGGAACCCAAGGCTTATGGAACTTGCAGGTACGTTGAGGGTGCCGATCTGAAGTACAAGAACATCGTGCTTGTCGAGGACGTCGTCTCTAGCGGCGGCGCAGCACTGCGTCGCGATGGGGTCAATCCGGTTGTCGCGCTTTGTGTCATCGACCGCCAGACAGGTGGCCGTGAGTTCTTAGCGCGAGGTGGTATCGAGTTGCGATCTCTCTATACTATGGAGCAGATCGAAAAAGCAGGATAACGCGGCGATCAACAAGAGGGAGTGCACATGGACAACGTCAGTCTTCTAAAGAATCTCTACGAGGCGCTCGGCCGCGGAGATATCCCGGCCGTTCTGGGAGCGATGAGCCCGGAGATCAAGTGGTATGAGGCGGAGAGCAATCCCTACATGCCCAGCGGCGAGGCCTGGGTCGGACCGGACGCCGTTCTGAAAAATCTATTCATGAGACTGGGCTCAGAGTGGGACGGCTTCGCCGTCCACCTCAAGTCATTTCACGACGCCGGAGACAGCATCATCGTTGAAGCACGTTACAGTGGAACCTTCAAGCCGACGGGCAAGCGCCTGGACTCCCAGGTCTGCCACATCTGGGACGTCAAAGGCGGCAAGTTGACCAGATTCCAGCAGTACGTCGACACGGCGAAGCTCTGGGACGTGATGGGGAAGAGATAGCGCATTCACCACAGAGACGTTGAGAACTGAGAATTCATTAATGATTAATGAATTCCCAGTTCTCAACGTCTCTGTGGTCAATGCGCCTGCACTGCACATTTTTCTTCGCACGATTCCAAGAAACGGATAACTTCTCCGTCTATGAAAAACACCGTGAAGCTTTCCGTCATTGTGGTGATGCTGCTTGCAGCTCTGGTTCTTGTGGCGCAGGCGCCGCTGCCCTCTGTTCCGCGGCCCTACACTCCTGTCACGCAGAAGATGCTGGAGAACCCGAGTCCCGACGATTGGTTGATGTTCAGCCGGACGTACGATGCCCAGCGTTACAGCCCGTTGAAGCAAATCAACAAGCAGAATGTCGGTCAACTCAAGATGGTCTTCACTCTGGACATGCCAACGGGCTCGACGGAAACGATACCGCTCGTACACGACGGCGTGATGTATGCCACGATGCCCTCGGGCGCCGTGCGCGCTCTCGATGCGGCTACCGGCGACACGGTCTGGGAGTACAAGCGGCCGGGGAATGGCGGACGCTCCAAGACTCTGGGTATCTTTCAGGATTTGATTCTTTACGCCGCGCCCGACAGTTATGTGGTCGGTATTGACGCGCGAACCGGTGAAATGCGGTGGCAATCGAAGGTGGAAACGCGCGGAAATTCGTCCGGGCCGCTCGTCGCCGACGGTAAGGTGATCTCCGGCGGTTCGTGTGGCGGGAATCGTAACAACTGCTTTATCTCCGCGCACGACGCGCTGACCGGCAAGGAGCTGTGGAGGTTTTACACAACGCCCGCGCCCGGCGAGCCCGGGGATGAAACCTGGGGCGGCGCAGATGTGAAGAATCGTCAGGCTTCGACGTGGGGATTGCCCGGTACTTACGATGTCGAGCGGAAGATGCTCTATTGGGGCGTCGCCAACCCGATGCCCGACCAGCGCTTGACGCGGCACGATGGCAACGTTGATGCCGTTTCCCGGACAGCGCCCGCAGATCTCTACAGCAATTCGACGATCGCGCTGAACCCGGAAACAGGGAAACTGGCCTGGTACTACCAGCATTTGCCCGGCGACGATTGGGACTCCGACTTCACGCATGAACGCACGCTGGTGCGCACGCGCGTCAGCCCCGATCCGAGGTATGTGAAGTGGATCAATCCCGATGTCAGGCCCGGCCAGGAGCACGATGTAGTCATTGCGATCGGTGAAGCCGGCGGCATCTTCGTGCTCGACCGCAACGATGGCAAGTTTCTCTGGGCCACGCCGTTTCCGGCAGACGCTCCGGAGTTTGTGATTTCGGACATCGATGTGAAGACCGGGAAAACGTCGATCAACTGGAACAACGTCTTCAAGAAATCCGGGGAAAGCCACGTTATTTGCTTCTGGAACACACGCAGCTATTGGCCCACGGCGTACAGCCCAGTCACGAACTCTCTCTACACGTCTTACATCGACAACTGCCGCGACTTCACTTTAGGTGGGCGCGGAGGGCAATTGAACATCATCCCGCGTCCGGGTTCGAATCCGAATGAACTTACGGGCCTTGCGAAAATCGATCTCACAACGGGCAAAATTCTGCGCTTTGATGTCGGCCGCGCTCCGGGCAACGGTGCGATGCTCGCGACTGCGGGGGGACTAATCTTCCACGGTGACTTGAGTCAGAAGTTCAAAGCCTTCGACGCCGAAACCGGAAAGGAACTCTGGCAAACGACACTGGTTGGCAACATTTCAGTGAGCACCATTACGTATGCCGTAAAGGGAAAGCAATACGTTGCCGTAATGACAGGCGACAATCCCAAGGTCCCTGAATTGGCGAGAGAAGTTCCCGAACTCAATACGCCAAAACACAACGCGATCTACGTTTTCGCCTTGCCGGGGAAATAAATGATCACCGATCCCAACGTCGATGAGTACATCAAGAGTCTGATTCCCAGGCGGGATGAAGTCCTGGCGGAAATGGAGGATCGCGCGGCGCGCGAACGCATTCCGATCATCGGGCCTGTCGTTGGGACGCTCCTGTCTCAGCTTGCGCGGGCCATTCATGCCAAGCGCATCGCCGAGCTCGGTTCCGCAATTGGGTACTCCACGATCTGGCTGGCGCGAGCTGTAGCCGAGGGCGGAAATGTCCTGTATACGGACGGCAGCGAAGCAAATGCCAGAGACGCCGCGGGCTACTTCGAGCGCGCCGGAATTCGTAATCGGATTGAAGTCTGTGTTGGCGACGCGCTGCAATCGTTCTCGCGCGTCTCTGGAGAATTCGATTTGATCTTCAATGACGTCGATAAAGAGGGCTACCCCGAGGTTTATCGGCAAGCGGCGGATCGTGTCCGAGTAGGCGGATTCCTTATTACCGATAACGCGTTGCGTCGCGGCCGCGTCGCAGACCCGACAATCGAAGGGGATAAGGAAATCAATGCCGTGCGTGAATTCAATACGCTCATGTGCGGCGATTCGCGGTTTCAAACGACGGTGCTGCCCCTGCGGGACGGCGTGACCGTGGCGCTGCGCGTCCGGTGACGTTCTGCCACGCCGGAGGCGTGAGGGAAAATAGCCAGGGGTTAAGCGAGTGAAACGAGCGCAACCCCTGGCTATTCTCCTACACGCCTCCGGCGTGTTGTGCAACCCGCATATAATCTGAGCTCTTATGCGCATCCTGGTGGTTGAAGACGAGCGTCGCGTGGCGAGTTTTATCAGCCGCGCTTTGCGTGAGAACGCCTATGCCGTCGATGTCGTCAATACTGGTGAGCGCGCCCTCGATGCAGCAGCCGCTGGGCGGTACGACGGTATTCTGCTTGATGTCCGTCTCCCCGGTCTCGACGGCATTGCCGTGTGTCGTGAACTGCGCGAAGCGCAAATTGACACGCCGGTTCTCATGCTGTCGGCACGCAGTCTGGTGGAGCAACGCGTGGAGGGCCTGGATGCCGGTGCGGACGACTATTTGACCAAGCCGTTCGCCGTTGCTGAACTTCTTGCGCGTGTCCGCGCACTTGTACGTCGAAAAGCCAATAAACTGGGACGCACTCTGTGCGTGGACGACATCGAACTTGATCGTCACCGTCGTGTTGTCGTGCGCGCCGGAAAGCCGTTGACGCTCACGGGTAAGGAATTCGCTGTCCTGGAGTTCCTCATGATGCGCGCACCGGAAGTCGCGTCACGTACCGAGTTGATCGAACACGTTTGGGATTCGCAATTCGACACGGAGACTAATCTGGTGGAGGTGTACATCAATCGCCTTCGCCAAAAGATGGGATCGCCCCGCGTTATCCGAACCGTCCACGGCGTTGGCTATTGCCTGAGATCTGACGCGTGAAAATCGGAACTTCGATTCAATTTCGAACTGTCGCACTTTTCTGTGCTGCCGCCGGAGTTCTGCTGGTCGGGTGTTTCGCCGGCGCGTATGTATTGTTCGAGCGAGAAATACGAAATCAACTCGACCGGCAGCTATCGGAGACCGCGGCCCCGGTTATTGCGGACCAAATTGCAGATCCGGAT
>Ga0111538_10008055_pt1 | contig 14145 bp, 10 predicted proteins | sample SoiMethybrSBSTD1_FD_79669 | JGI IMG/M metagenome (GOLD analysis project Ga0111538, IMG submission 79669) | Bulk soil microbial communities from a Populus tree surrounding site in Tennessee, USA - Soil MetaG P. TD hybrid SBSTD1 (version 2)... | ecosystem: Environmental > Terrestrial > Soil >... | reverse complement strand
CCTCGTACATTCCGATCGTCAGATACCCTTCATGACCGGCAACCCCAAATTTGTGCGTCAACGAATGACGCTCGACAGGTAGGTGCCGGCGAATCGGTCTGCCTGCTTCTTCGGCCTTTACGGCTTTTGTATCCGAAGCGCTCGTGCTCAGCGGCTGCGTCCGCTTCGAGCCATCGCGATAGATCGCAACAGCCTTCAAACCCAGCTTCCATCCTTCGATGTACGCCTTCTCGATCTCTTCGATCGTGACCTCGCTCGGAAGATTCACGGTCTTTGAAATCGCGCCGGAGATGAACGGCTGAACGGCGCCCATCATCTTCAGATGACCCATGTAATGAATGGAACGCACGCCATTGAGCGCCTTGAACGCGCAATCGAAGACCGGCAGATGATCGGCCTGCAGACCCGGCGCGCCTTCGATCGTTCCGCGATCGTTGATGTAATCGACAATCGCCTTCACGGAAGGGTCGTCGTATCCAAGCTTCCTCAATGCGGGCGGCACCGTATTGTTGACGATCTTGATCGTGCCGCCGCCCACCAGCTTTTTGTACTTCACGAGCGCAAGATCGGGCTCAACACCGGTAGTGTCGCAATCCATCATGAAACCGATCGTGCCTGTCGGCGCCAGAACAGTCGCCTGGGCATTGCGATATCCCTTGATCTCTCCAAGGTCCACCGCGTCGCACCAGACGTTCCAGGCCGTGTCATACATCTCTCCCGGAATATTTTCGCGACGGATGTTCTTCACGGCGTCCCGATGCATGCGCATGACGTTGAGGAAAGGATCGCGGTTGATCGTGAATCCAGCGCACGGCCCGACTTCTGCGGAAATGCGAGCGGATTGCAGATACGCTTCACCCGTCATCATCGCGGTGATCGCCGCGGCATAGTCCCGGCCTCGATCGCTGTCATAGGCCATACTCTGGGACATCAGCAGGGCGCCGAGGTTCGCGTAGCCCAGGCCAAGAGGCCGGTAATCGAAGGAATTGATCTCGATCTTCTTCGTCGGGTAACTCGCGAAACCGACGATGATTTCCTGCGCCGTGATTGTGATATCCACGGCCTTCCGGAATGACTCGACGTCAAAGCGGCCGTCCGCATCCACGAACTTCAGGAGGTTCAGCGATGCCAGGTTGCAGGCCGAGTCATCCAGGAACATGTATTCCGAGCAGGGATTCGACGCGTTGATCGGCGCGGTGTTCTTTGAGGTATGCCACCGGTTGATCGTCGTGTCGTACTGCATTCCGGGATCGCCGCAAATATAGGCGGAGTCGGCGATTTGCCGCATCAGGTCGCGCGCCTTGTAGGTTTCGACGACGGTACCGTCCACCACGGCGTGCGTTTCCCAGTTCCCGTCACTCAAGACGGCCTGCATGAATTGATCGGTCACACGGACGCTGTGGTTCGCATTCTGGAAGAAGATCGAGGAGTACGCTTCACCGTCCACTCCGCCGCCGTATCCGTTGTCCAGGAGCGTCCAGGCCTTCTTTTCTTCATTGGATTTGGAGTTGATGAATTCGACGATGTCGGGATGGCTGGCATTCAGGATGACCATCTTTGCTGCACGCCGGGTCTTGCCGCCGGACTTGATGACTCCTGCGAACGCATCGAAGCCTTTCATGAAAGAGACCGGTCCCGACGCGATACCGCCGCCCGACAAAGTCTCTTTTGAAGAGCGAATCGGCGACAAATTGCTTCCGGTTCCGGATCCCCACTTGAATAACATTCCCTCTGTTTTTGCCAGATCGAGGATTGAACCCATCGTGTCCTGTACGGAATTGATGAAGCAGGCGGAACACTGCGGCTTTGTCTCGACGCCACAGTTGAACCAGACCGGGGAGTTGAAAGCCATCATCTGATGCACGAGCAGATGCGTCAATTCATCGTGGAAGACTTCGGCGGTTTCCTGGGATGCGAAATAGCCGCCCTGAACGCCCCAGTTCTGAATGGTCCGGGCCACACGGCCAATCAGATGGCGAACACTGGTTTCACGTTCGGGTGTTCCGCGTTTTCCATGGAAGTATTTGGAGGCAACGATATTGGTCGCAGTCATCGACCAGGTTTTGGGAACTTCGACGTTTTTCTGCTCGAAAATGACCTCCCCGGACTCGCTCGTGATGGCGGCGGTCCGGACCTCCCACTCCACAGATTCGAAGGGATCTGCCCCCGATTTGGTGTAATACCGGTTAAATTCCAGGCCCTTTCGAGACCTGCTTTTCTCGCCCTCAGCCACCGTTTGTTCCAACATTTCTTCTTTCATGGCCTGTCCTCCAAGGGGTCCCCAACCCCGTAAACACATCTAGATGTTGTATCACATTCCGCAAGAACTACTACATATTCCCTTTTGCGACGCCGGAAAAAGGTGAGGCCGACGATACGCCCCTCTCTGGACGGATCAGGTCCAGCCCAAAATCTATCAGTTAAACATCGCCCGAACCCGCGCCAGGCCGGCCCTGGCGGGCCCATAATCTGGCCTTTCTTTCAGCGCGAGTTCGAATTCACGCTTTGCCGCGAGCCACTCATGTCTTGCCTCGTAGGCGCGCCCCAGATTCATGTGCGGAAAGCAGTAACTTTCGTACCTCGGCGCTTCCAGCGCGCGCTGGAACCACGGAATGGCCTCATCCACTTCGCCTTTTTGGAGTAGATACGCGCCGATGTCGTTGTACGGGTTTCCGAATGCCGGATCGCATTCGATGGCTTTGTGACACTCCGCAATAGCGTCGTCAACCCTCCCCATAAAGCTGTAGGTCCAGCCCCGAAAGGTATAGGCCTCTGCGGTGGGATACATCTCGATGGACTTTGTGTAGAGCTCGACGGCTTCCGCGAACTCCTGATTCATCTGTTTGCGATACGCTTCTTGGAAAAGGCGACTGGCTTGTTCCAGACGATCGTCGCTACTCACGGTTAGACGAAATCCAGCTCTACGTTTTTGGGGATGATCTGCTGCTTGTGCGCTTCCGATAAAAGCAAACGCACCGCTTGGCGCCCAGCCTCTCCGTAATCCAGCGTCAGCTCGTTCACATACATGCCGATGAATCGGTCGGCCTTCTGCAAATCAAGGCCGCGCGAAAACTGGATCGCGTAGTCGATTGCCTCTTCGCGATGATCGAGTCCGTACTGGATGCTTCGTCGAATATCCCTAGATATCTGCGCCATCAGCTCCGGTCCGAGATTCCGCTTGATGACATTGCCGCCGAGCGGCAGCGGCAGTTTGCATTTTTCCAGCCACCATTCGCCGAGATCGACAACTTTGTGAAGACCCATCTCGCGATACGTCAGTTGTCCTTCATGGATGAGCAATCCGGCTTCGTACTTCCCTTTCTGAACATCTTCGAGGATGCGGTCGAACGGTACGACCTTGTACTTCACATCCGGTGCGAAGAGCCGCAAAGCAAGAAACGCCGTTGTCAGCAACCCTGGCACTGCAACAACCTTTTGGAGGAGTGCCTGTGGAGACATTGGCTTGCCGGACACGACGATCGGACCGTAATTGTTGCCCATGCTTGCGCCGCAGGAGAGCAGCGCGTACTGGTCCGCCATGTACGCGTAAGCGTGAAAGGAAATAGCCGAAACTTCATATTCCCCTTCAAGCGCTTTGCGGTTGAGCGTTTCGATATCGTTCAGCAGGTGTATGTAATTCCGATCGCCGGTATCGATCTTGTGCGTGGCGAGCGCATAAAACATGAAGGCATCGTCCGAGTCCGGACTGTGTGCAACGCGAATGTCCATTGTGTTACCTGATTCCTAAAGTTGTTTGCCGCGGTTCCATCCGCGTAATCCGAGGTTACTACCAGACCTTTCTTGCAAAGTAATTCCGTGGAATGTCTATCAGCATCGTTTTGTAGGAATATCGCAGACTGTCATGAATGAAGCAGACGTGGGAGCACCAGCACTGATCGCATTCAATTTGCCGGACCTCCTGCTTACGGGCCGGAGACTCCCAGAAGACATTGAACTGCATGTCGGCCTTCCGAAGATCGCCGATCGGCTGACGCATCTCGCAGGCACGCACGCGGCCATCAAAGTCGACCACGGCGGAGGTTTCGCCGGCGGTGCAGGGCATTTTCCAGGGCGTACGGCCATCCATGTTCTCCAGCTGGGTCCTGTGGTGGAACGTGAGCGTCCCGACGTAGGCCATCCGCTTTATCCAGCGAATAATCGGATTGCGATCGGTGATCAGCCGCTGGGCGTAGCGCTTCTGGAGATTTGCAATTTCCGGATAAAGCTTCTCGAGCTTCTTCCGCGTCAGTTCCTTGAGGCCCGGCTCGCGAGCATTCCCGCGAACGAGATTGAAATAATGACCATCGACGATCCGTTCCGAAAAAACCCACTCCGCCAGCGGATGGATCTCGTCGATATTGTCCCGTGTGATGACCGTGTTGATGTGCACTTCCATCCGGCGGCCAAACACTGGCTTCAGTGAACGCAGGATTCGCGCACTTTCGATCGCCTTTTCGAAGTTGCCGGGAACACCGCGCATGGTGTCGTGATAATCCTTCAGGCCGTCGAGCGCGATATTGATGTGCAGTTCGAGTTCCGGGTGTTCCTTCAGACATCGCTCCGCGATCTCATAAATGCGCCGCGGCTTCAGGCCATTGGTCGGAAGATTGATGTGGCGCACGCCGTTGCGGACGACAAACTGTCCGATGATGTCTTCGAGGTCGGGCCGCAGCGTCGGTTCCCCACCGCTGAACCAGAGATCGGTCAACTGCGGCATGCTCTCGGACAGCTTGACGATTTCCTTCCAGCTCAGATCCCCCGGGCGGTTGAGTTCGTCCCAATAGAAGCAGGTGTCACACGTGGCATTGCAGTGCGACGTTACGAAAAAGATGAGCGTGTTCAGCTTTCGACGTCGCCACGTTGGGCGACCGATCGATCGGGATGGACGAGTCTGTAGTGTATCTGTTGCCATGTGAAGTCCCCGGGTGGGGCGGTGAGGCAACAGAATATAGGACACCCGCTTTTTCGACAAGGCTGGGAAATTGTGGCGTCTAGCGCGTTGAATTTCAGAGCAGAGAAACGCATCCTCACCCCGGAGGGGTGAAGGAAATTAGCCGGGGGTAAGCGCGAAGCGCGCAACCCCCGGGTTACCCGACATTCCTATCCTGGCACCCCGAATGGGGTGCCGGGACTTCTCGCTATTGGCAACCGGAGGTGGTTCAATTTTCGTGAATGATCGTCTGCGTCGGAGAGACGAGTGTGTAGCGTATTTGCCGCCACGTTATATTTCGCGTGAACATCGAGCGAAGCAGGTTGTATTCGAAAACGAGCGCCGTTAGTGGAGCCGACAGAACATAGGCTGCCACATCCTTAGATAAAGCGGGCGGCGATAGGACCGTCGCCACCGCCTGATAGCGAAGGTAAGACTTGATGGCTGCCAGCAGATAGAGTCCGAGCGTGACGAGCGGGAATGGTTCCGGCAAGGCGAGTGCTCCCCAGAATGCGACATTGAATATTGTCTGCGAGACCATCGCCGTCCACCATGTTGCCGGGTCGTAGATTCGGGTGATCAGGATCTGGCGCGTGGTGAATTCGAGAAGGTCAGACCACGTGCAGTCGCCGTAAGACGGAATCAGACACTGGGGATTGAAGACAATGCGTTTGCCGGACCGATGAGCGGCGCGTGTGACCGCATAATCGTCACTTAGCGCGCCACTCCACTCTTTGATTATTTCCAGGCGATCAAAGACCTCGCGACGCAACGCCATCGAGCCGCCCCAGGCAAAGTTGCGGTCGTGATCACCGAGCGCCGTCACAACCGAAGCATTCCATGCCGATCGCAGAAAGCTCGGCAGGCTGCCAGTTTCGGCCGCGTACCATCGGTAGCCTGTCGATACCGCGACATCCTCACGTTCCAGGGGAGCCATCAGGTTCGTCATCCATTCACGGGGAAACCGGACATCCGCGTCGCAAAAGGCGAATACTTCAGCGTCGCCGGCCGCGTGCTCCACACCATATATAAGGTTGTGAACCTTCTGGCCTCGGCCGGTGGCCGGGCCTGCAACCAGGACATTCGCATGGAGTCGGCGAAGCGGGTCCACTGCAGGATCTGTTTCCGAATCGACGATGAAGACCACACGAAGAGTCGGGTAATCCTGATCGAGGACCGATTGAACATTTGTTGAAAACCCTTCGTCCACGCCACGACACGGACAAAAGACGACAACGCGAGGACGCCAATTACCGTGGGGACGATAAGTCCGAATGTGGTGGATCGACTTCATTCCCTGGACGAGAGAAATGATGCCCTGCACGATTGCGATGCCACAGAGGATGTACAGGAGGAGCATCAGTCCCAAAGTTTGCGAAACCAGAATTCAGGATAGGTGCGGAAACCGGCGGTGACGATTTTCGGATATGCCAGCATCGTGCGGATCAGCCGGCCGAGTCTGCGTTTGTGCCGCCAGCGACGAGCGGTTGCACGCTGGTAATCGTTGCGAATCCGGTCATAGTCGTCGGAGCGCGCGAGGCCGTCGGCAGTGAATCGTGCGGCTTGAATTCCCGTGTCGAGCGCATGCCGCATGCCCTCGCCGCAGAAGGGATCGACCATGCCCGCCGCGTCGCCGATGGCGAGGAAATCGGAAGGTATGCGGTCGAACGCGATCGGACCGGTGATGAGTGCCTCCTGTGGCATGTCTAACGTACGCACCGCATCCTTATTAATAAGGAAGCAGGCGTTCGAACGTCCGCCCTCGACACCGACCGAACCGCCGTACCCCCCGTCAAAGAACCAGAAATCGAGAATACCCTCTCGCGGCTTCGCCTCATAAAACTGCACGCCAAACTGTGGAGAGGTTCGTCGCGGCGTGAAGCGACTGAGCTTTCCTGCCGCGTCGATCACGACGCGGGCAGAGATCTCGCCTCCGTCCACATGAAGACGAAAACTCTTTCCCTCCCGCAGAACGTTCCGCACCGCTCCATGCACGACTCCCGGGCAGTCGGCCATCAGGGCATCCAGAACCTTCCGAGAAATCCCCAGGCCGCGACGCCGCAACTCCACGACCGCTTCCCTCTCCCACATCCGAACATGCGCGGCGTTCACCGGTTTTGCGCCCGCTGTGCACACCCGCTCCTTCATCCCGAGCTCTTCAAGAAGCTCCACCGCTCCCGGCGACACGAATCCTCCGCAAACTTTCTCTCTAGGAAACGGATCACGTTCGAATGCCACCGCGCCGATCCCAAGACGGGTGAGTTCTCGCACGCACGTTGCGCCGGCCAGGCTTCCTCCGATAATGACGACATCCACGCTTTTCATTTCCGACCCACCAGGACGAGGCGAAACGGAAAACTGCGATGCACTTTGGCGGGCACACCGGCTCGGCGAGCGATCTCCTGCAACTCTGACGGTTGGAACGCGCGGCGAACGGACGCAGGGCCATCGTGACGCACCATGACGCTCTTGCTGAAGAGACCTGCGAGTATCCGAATCGATGCGTAGGCGAGCGGATGCCTATGAAGGTCGTTCACAAGGACCCATCCGCGGCTCGTTCGCCACATCTCGCGCAACACCTGGACGCATTCGGTATCCGTCAGATGATGAAACGAGAGCGTGCAGATGACCGCATCGAACGCGCCGTTCGAAAACGGCAGACAGGTGGCATCACCCGTCACCGGCAAAGTGTGGTGTGTGCGTCGCAATCCCATCGCATTGATGTCCAGAGATACGACTCGAGAGGAATGCTTCATCGCCAACGCATCCCCGATATCGCAGCCTCCCGCAGCCACGTCGAGAATGTTCTTCACGCCATGCTCCGGTAGAAACCTCTCAATAGCCCGGATGCCGCCGAGCTTCCGATTGATGGTGGCCAATTCACGGTAGGCCTGGTCGAACTCCTCTACGGGTCGTGAAAGATCGTCCATCAATTCTGAAACCTGAGCCCGGGCAGAAAAGTCAGGCATTCTGGAATTTTCCCAGAACCAGGGCAGAGTTCTTGGATCCAAAGCCGATGCAATTGGCGAGGGCATATTGCACGTTGGCTTCACGCGTCTTCAACGGAACGTAGTCCAGATCGCACTCCGGGTCGGGATCTTCGAGATTCAACGTCGCCGGTATTTTCGATTCCTGCATCGCGAACAGAACTGCGCTGATACCGGAAGCTCCGCTGGCTCCCTGCGGATGTCCGACCATGGACTTCGTTGCACTCATGGGAATCCGAGTGGCGCGATCTCCGAGGGTGAGCTTCACGGCGCGTGTCTCGATCCGATCGTTGAGCTCGGTGGAGGTTCCGTGCAGGTTCACATAGTCGATGTCGTTTGGGGTCAGACCCGCTTCGTAGATCGCCGTTTCCATGGCGCGTGCCGGTTCCACGCCGGACTCGCTGAGGCGGACGCGATGGTAGGCATCGCACGTAGAGCCGTATCCGAGAACTTCTGCATAGATCGGTGCGCCCCGTTTTCGTGCGGAGTTTTCGGTCTCGATAACATAAATCCAGGCACCTTCTCCCAGCACAAATCCATCCCGGTCGCGGGCAAAGGGTCGCGACGCTCTCTCCGGCTCGGCATTCCACGATTCGGTCAGAATGCGCATGAGGCAGAAGCCTCGGAGAATGCCGGGCGCCAGCGGCGCATCCACGCCGCCGGTGATCACGATGTCGGCGCGACGGGAGCGGATCGCATCACACGCGTAGAAAATCGCATCCGTGGAACTCGTGCAGCCTGTGGAGATGATGTGACTCATCCCATGAAACTGAAAGGCCATCGACAGCTCACTGCTGAGCGTGCCGCTGGTGGATGTCGGGATGGTATAGACACTGGCCTTTTTCGGCTCATCCCGAAACCAATGCGCATATTGTCGTTCTGTGAACTCCAGGCCTCCGCCACCGGTGCCGATGATGACTCCAATCCGGCGTCGCGTATCCACATCGCATTCTTCGGGAGAAAGACGCGCATCCCTTACCGCCTGCGTTGCAGCACCCAGAGCGAGGGCGGCTGCGCGGGACACATGCTGGCGGTCTTTGGGAGGATAGAGCTCGAGAGGGTCTATCCCACGAACTTCGCCCGCAATCTGAACAGAGTGCTGTGACGGATCGAAGGCCTGAATGCGACCGATCCCGCTTCGAGAATTACGGTAGCCCTCCCAGAGGGCTTCACGCGAATTACCGAGCGGCGTCAGGCAACCGAACCCACTGATAACGATGCGGTCGGTACGAGGTGCGCGCGAGGAATTGAAAGCCACTCCCAGATCATAGTCCCGCCGATGCCGCCGTTGACACGGATTCTGGAGTGGTGCTGCTTCTCTGACTCCTCGCACACCTGCCGGGGTGCGGTTTTCAATGAATGCCTAACCCGGGGTGGCTCGCTTTCGCTCGCTCACCCCGGGCTATATTCCCCTCACGCCTTCGGCGTGAAAGACGCAGCCCGACGCTGTCGTCCGCCGAGGATCACGCCCGCGGTAGCGACTAGCGGCATTAGAAAAACAAACCAGGTGGGTTCCCTGGCGTTGACGATCGCGTCCGTCATAGAGACTTCCCCGGCTCTTTCGGTCCGTCGATCCTGGGGAGGATTGAACGCCGCAAAGAGATCGAGAATCAACACCAGCGCTGCCAGCACAACGACAGGGCCCGGTTTTGCCGTAACGGTCGAGCACACTTTTCCTGCGAGGACCGCGGCAATGAAGCCCAGGACGAGACTCCCGACCAGCCATGGCGCCGTCACTTCAAAATTGCCGGCGTGGAATGCGCCGTTGGAACCAAGGGCAAGAAACAACCCGGAGAATGTGAAGAAAGTTACGACGAACAGCGTTATGAAACCGAGGATGACTCCACCGATGATCCTGAACATAGCAGCTCCTTCGTGGTCGGCGGGAATCTAACAGACACAGACGTCTCAATCCAGAAACGTGTCTTCTTTTAGCCGAGCCGGCACATACTCTTCGGTGACATAGCTGATGTCTTTGCTGATCAGCGCTTCCACTTCGAGTTTGAATCCATTCTTCAACATGAGCTCAATTTCCTTCTGCCATGGCTTCTTGTGGACGAACCAGGGATACTGCGCGATCTGCCGGGCGCGCTTGATGTCCTGATCGTTCAGCTTGATCTGGACGCTCGGTTTCAGCTGGCAGCGTTCGTAATCGCTGCTGCGCAGCCCCAGGAAACGCGCGGCTGGAATTGCCATACGGCGCGACTCATAGGCCAGGTTGATCGATCCCTGTTTCAGAACGCTGTAGATGTAGTACCCCCACGGATCGTTATCGAGGAGGCAGTACACAGGCAGCTTCAACTCGTGGTGCAGGCGATGCAGCATGCGGCGCACGCCGCGGGGCGGTTGTCCGCCTCCATGGGTGAGGATGCAGTTGTGTTTCTTCCAGAACTTGTCTTCGTTGAAACGCCGCCACACCGTGTCCTTTTCTACGTGCAGGATGAACGTCGCAGTGTTCTTTTTGATCTGCACAATTTCGGGTTCCACGATCGACGGAATGCTGTATCCGCCGGAGCCCATGCGGGAGCAATCGATCTCGTCGCCGCTATCCGTCAGTGTGATCGGACCCACCATCGCGCCGGCATTTTTCGCGTAGAGATGAAGCTCTTCGCGCATGGCATCGAGCGACACTTCCACATCTTCGATGATGGGGTCGCACTCGTCCTGGGTGTCGAAGGTTTCTTCATGAGCGCCTTCGATAGTGTGTTTCAGCAGATAAAAGAGACCGCGGATGCTGGTTGTCTTGCCCTGCTCGATGAGTTGCTTGCACCCGGATCCCACCAGCAGCGTCTGCATGTAGCTTTTCGCCTGGTTGAGATTGAACAGCTCGCGCTTGTTCATCCCGGAACCCATTTCGATGATGCGCTTCGACCGGTTGAAGCGGACGTTGGAGAGGGATCGCGACGGAACCTCGACGTAGGGAGCCTTGCCGCGCTCGGCGGACTGAATCACCGTCTCGGCCAAACCGCGGATGGAGCCGAGAGTCTTCTTGTCCTTATCCGTTAGTGTTGCGGTGTCTGCTGATTTCTTGGTTTTCTTAGCCATAAATACTTGTAGGAAAATCGGAGATTGGACAAATCCTGCATCTCAAATCCCGAAATCCGAGAGGGCACATTGAACTGAGACTGTTCCCCCGTTGTAAGGCGGTCCAATCTGCTATCTCGGATTTCGGGATTTGAGATGCAGGATTCGTCCAATCTCCGATTTTCGTCCCAGTGGATGCTTCAACTATGTTGATTCCCATTCGACTTCACTGTTCCTCCGCGGCCTCTCCTGCAGGTTGCTCGGAGTCCACGATCAACACATTCTCACCGAAATCTTCTGCTTCGACCCGCTTGCCCGAATCATCAAAGCGCGAATCGGCAACCGCCGTCCTGCGTTTCGCCAGGTCCACCAGCAGGCCGTACAATTCCGTCGACTTCCGGTCATCGTAACCCTTGATCGACGACACAGCGCGAGCGACCTCGCCAAGATAACGGAGGAAGATCTCGCGACGCTCTCCTTCCTGGCGCACCTTTTTACGCTGGTTCAGATACATTCCGAGTTTTCGCCCCACCGCCTGCAGCGCAAGCCGCAGCTCCTTGATGATTTCGGGGTACGACGCAATGGCTTCTTTCGATTCGCTAGTGAACGGCACCCAGACGCTGGCCATGTGCACCATCAATGTCAGGGGACCTGTGGGAAGCTGCCCTCGCGACTGCGACAAGCCGTAAGAACGCCAGTTGTTCCCGATCACCGCCTGTGTGATCGCGCAACCCGCCGCCTGGAACTGCAACGGCACGCGATTCGCGTACCGCAGCACCTGCATGACCTGGCCTTCGGACAGGTTCACATTCTTCATCGCAGAGTGAAGACGCCCAATCGCCTCTTCATCGAGTTTTGCTGGAGTCTGCCGGGGACCCATGCGCGCCTCGTTGAGGATGCGTTCGACGCCGGAAGCGCCGAGACCATCGAATGTCGTCAGCAGGAACTGGCGGACAGACCGGGCGTCGCTCTCGGATAAGAGCTCGATCAGCGCCTCCTTGGAAACTTTTTGCGTCGGGCTGGCCGCACCATAAGCCAGGCCCACCTCAATCAGGAACGGATTCCCGCGGTAGACCGAGGGAGGCCGCGTGGCCGCACAGAAAAACTCCCCCGGCACCTGCTGATGCAAACCTTTCAGGATGAGCGGCTCTCCGATGGACGAAATGCAGTTGGTTGCCGGCGCCGGAATCTTCGTGGCCTGGATCGCCTGATACAGTGCGTCGGCTTCCTGTCGTCCGATGCGCTTCGTGTTTGCTCGAGCGCTGATCTTTGCCGCCTTGCAGATGGCCTGGGCTACTCCGGGGCTGACACGCGAGAACGACCCCGTCAAAAACTGCGACATGTTCGTTGCCGTGGTGTCTTTGAGCATCGTCACCAGCTGTCCCAGTTCGATTCCGTACGGATGCGGTTTGATTTCCTGCGGCTCGACCGGAAGTTGCCGCGTGGATCGCCAGTAGGTTCGGGCGTTGTTTTCGGGATCAATATAGTGGATCGTGACGTGAGGATTGGCGATCGCGGTCTCTTCCAGATATTCATCGACGCTTCCGCGACCACGCTGATACCGGCCTTCGAGTTCGATCGTGACTCTCGTGCCGCTGAGCACAGGCTTCAGTGCAGCGCTCTGCTCGGGGGTGGCATCGCCCGGGGCAGGATGGTGCGTGACCCATTCGATGTCGTGGGCGGCGACGTAGTCGTGGCCTTTCGCGCCGGCGGGGATTTCTTCTCCGTCGCCTTTGCCGTTAACGATCTCGGGCTGGTTTCGCTTGGTGTCGATCTGGATCTCGAAGTAGTGCGCCGGTTTTCTCATCGAGGTCATCGAAATGATCTTGACGGGCTTACCGGTGGTCAGCATCCCGTACATGCCTGCGGCGCTGATGCCGATTCCCTGCTGACCGCGGCTCATGCGAAGGCGGTGAAACTTCGAACCGTACAAAAGCTTGCCGAAGATCAGAGGAATCTGTTTCTTCACGATCCCGGGCCCGTTGTCCTGGACACCGACCTTGAAACGGTTCACACCCGTAGACTCCAGGTGCACCCAGATTTCGGGAACGATGCCGGCTTCCTCACAGGCATCCAGCGAATTGTCCACCGCTTCCTTCACCGCGGTGAGCAATGCCTTGCGCGGATTGTCGAATCCGAGGAGATGGCGGTTCTTCGCAAAGAACTCGCTCACGGAAATGTCGCGCTGTTTGGTCGCCATCGTCTCGGCGGTAACACGCCGGCGAGGGGACGGGCTGTCTTGCGGTGCGTTCTCTTCCATAAAAAGTACCGACAGGCAGTTTGGATGTCTCGCGAGTCAAATCAGGTCCGCCGGCTCGTGATCGCCAGAACGAAGCATTTAACAACGTGCAATGGCATTTCACAGCTGCCAACTGGAGCAGTGGACTGGGTGACGCCACCGATGTCGCGCACGATGACGGAATGTCCTGCCTCTTTTGTCAATGCCGTCCTTGACACACCCTGACCCTTCTAATAAAGTTCGCGCCAGTCAAGCCTACGCGCAAATAAACGACGAGAGGACCAACACGGATCCTCTCACTGATTTTTGAGGGGGAAAAATCATGGGTAGATTCTCTTCGCTGACTCTGCTTCTCTGCCTGCTGCTTGCCGCTCTTAGTGTCAATGCATCAGCCCAGACAGGAAACGGACAAATCACTGGTACGGTGCAAGATGGCTCGAGAGCCCTTGTTCCCGGCGTCACCATAACCCTGGTCAATGCAAATACCGGAGTGTCAACAACCGCTCTGTCCAACGAACAGGGGATTTACAACTTCCCTGTAGTGCCACCTGGAACTTACAACGTAAGCGCCGGGTTGCCGGGCTTTAAGACATCCGTGACGAGCGGTGTCCAGGTCAGCCTTGTGCCTGTGCGTGTGAACATCACTCTGGAAATTGGTCAATTGGATTCCAAGGTTGAAGTCACAGCCATGGCAGATGCAGTGCTCTCGGAGACGTCCGCATCGGTCGGCACCGTTTTGCCGCAGAAGAAGGTCGAAGACCTTCCAATTGTCGGACAGAACATTTTGAGTCTTCTCGATGTGTTGCCGGGTTTCCGTGCAGCCGGTGCTGATTCTCAATCCACAATCGGCGGATTGAATTTGGATTACACCAACACGACAATCAACGGGCTCAGTACGGTGAGTTCGAGAGATTCGGCCTCATTGTGGGGCCGACAAGTGCTCACAACGAACGTGATCAATCCGG
>Ga0111538_10008054_pt1 | contig 14146 bp, 12 predicted proteins | sample SoiMethybrSBSTD1_FD_79669 | JGI IMG/M metagenome (GOLD analysis project Ga0111538, IMG submission 79669) | Bulk soil microbial communities from a Populus tree surrounding site in Tennessee, USA - Soil MetaG P. TD hybrid SBSTD1 (version 2)... | ecosystem: Environmental > Terrestrial > Soil >... | reverse complement strand
GACGACCAGCGGCTCGGACACGATCTCGCCCGCGGTCTGGCGCGGGTCGAGGGCCGCGTACGGATCCTGGAAGACCATCTGGACCCGCGGGCGGACGTCGCGCCAGCCCGCGCGCGAGAGCGTGGTCAGCTCGACGCCGTCGAAGGCGATCGACCCGGCGGTCGGACGCTCGAGCCCGACGACGAGACGCCCGAGCGTGCTCTTGCCCGCTCCCGACTCGCCCACCAGGCCGAGCGACTCGCCGCGCGCCAGCGTGAAGGACACGCCGTCGAGCGCGCGCACCGGCGGACGGCGCCGGCCGAAGACCGCCCGCCGCTGCGGGTAGAACTTGGTGACCTCCTCGACCGCGAGCAGGGGGACGTTCATGGATGCGACGAGGCTCCGACCTCGTAGCAGGCGACGGCGCGGTCGCCGGAGTGCGGCAGGAGCTCGGGCGGCTTCTCCCGGCACCGTTCCGTGGCCATGCCGCAGCGCGGATGGAACGCGCAGCCGGGCGGCAGCTCGCGCGGATCCGGCGGCAGGCCGGGGATCGCGCTCGGCAGCTGCCCGTCGGCGAGGTCGAGCCGCGGGACGCTCTCGAGCAGGCCGCGCGTGTAGGGATGGAGCGGACGCCGGAAGAGCTCGCGCGTCGGCGCGACCTCGGCCGTGCGGCCCGCGTAGAGCACGTGCACGCGGTCGGCTCGCCCGGCGACGACCGAGAGGTCGTGCGTGATCAGCACGATGCCCGTGCCGTGCGCCATGCGCAGCGTGTCGAGCAGCTCGAGCACCTGGGACTGCAGCGTGACGTCGAGCGCGGTCGTGGGCTCGTCCGCGAACAGGACCTGCGGCCGGCACAGGAGCGCCATGGCGATCATCACGCGCTGGCGCATGCCGCCCGAGAGCTCGTGCGGGTAGCGTCCGAGCGTGCGCTCCGGCTCGGCGAGACCCACCTCGCCCAGCGCCTCGGCCGCGCGCAAGCGCGACTCGTGCGCGGTCAGGCCCTCGTGGACCTCGAGCACCTCCGAGAGCTGCCGGCCGACGGTGAGCAGCGGGTGCAGTGCGCTCTGCGGGTCCTGGAAGATCATCGCGATCGAGCGCCCGCGTAGCTTGCGCAGCTCGGACTCCGACGCGCGCAGGATGTTGCGCTCCTTGAAGAAGACGCGCCCCGACTCGATGCGCCCCGGCCGCGGCACGATGCGCAGCACGGCCAGCGCCGACACGGTCTTGCCCGAGCCCGACTCGCCCACGAGCCCGAGCGTCTCGCCCTCGGCCACGTGGAACGAGACCGCGTCGACCGCGCGCAGCGGGCCTTCGGGGGTGTCGAAGACCACGGACAGGTCGTGGACCGAGAGCAGGGGCAGCATCACCGGCGCCAGGGTATCGCGGCGAGCAACCTCAGCTCCGGAGCTTCGGGTCGAGGGCGTCGCGCAGGCCGTCCCCGAGCGCGTTGAGGGCCAGGAGCGTCGAGCCCATGGCCAGCGCGGGCCACAGCACGAGCCACCACGTGGTGGCGAGCGGGTTCAGCGCCTCGAGGCTGTCGGAGGCCAGGAGGCCCCAGCTCACGCGCGGCGGCTCGACCCCGAGGCCGAGGAACGACAGGAAGGCCTCGAACAGCATCACCGAGGGGATGGTGAGCGTCAGGTAGACGATCACCACCCCGAGACAGTTCGGCAGGAGGTGCGTCCACAGGATGCGCGTGTGCGACGCTCCCAGCAGGCGCGCGGCGGCCACGAAGTCCTGGTGCTTGAGCGCGATCACCTGACCGCGCACGACGCGCGCCATCGAGAGCCACGTGACCATGCCGAGCACGGCGAAGAAGGCGGTCAGGTGCCCGATGCCGAAGTTCTCGGCCAGCTCGGCGCGGTACTGCGAGAGGATCGTGATCACGAAGATGACCACGAACAGGAACGGGATCGAGTAGAGCACGTCCACCACGCGCATCATCAGCGTGTCGACCCAGCCGCCGAGCCATCCGGCCACCGAGCCCCACACGACGCCGATCACGAGGCTGACGAGCGCCGCGGCCACGGCCACCTGCAGCGAGACGCGGCTGCCCCAGACCACGCGCGCCAGGAGGTCGCGCCCCTTGGCGTCCGTGCCCAGCCACGAGTTCGTCTGGTGGAACTGGAAGAGGTTGTAGCGCAGGTCGAGCAGGAGCTGGTCGATGCGGTTCAGCTCCCAGTAGCCGTTCTGCGCGGTCACACCGGCGTAGGCCAGGGCCACCGCGCCGCCGTTGCGCAGGAGCAGGCGCCCGTTCTCGATCTTGCCGGCGAGCTGCGTGCGCACGAGTTCCTCGATGTTCGAGCCGCGCTGCGGGTCGAACTCCTCGCGGTAGGGGAGCGCGACCTCGATCGTCTCGAGGCGCCCCTCGACCGAGCCGTGGAACACCTCGGGCTGGACGCGCGTGGCCAGCGTCACGATCCCGGCCAGGGCCGAGTCGGCGCGGAAGAGCAGCTCGCGCGACTCGACGGGCTCGGTCAGGTGGAAGTGCAGCGTGACGCGGTGCTTCCAGCCGGGCAGCCAGGGCGGGATGAAGCGCGGCGCCTGCGGCACCTCGGCCAGCTCGAGCGCCATGGGCGAGGGCAGCGGCCACAGCGGAGCGAGCAGCGCGACGAAGGTCAGGACGAGAAGGAAGCGCAGGCTCCAGCGCGCCGTGAAGTTGGCGTGCAGGCGGCGCCGCGCGTCCTGCCACAGTCCCTGGCCGCGCACGCTCGCGGCCTCGGCCAGGGCCGTGTCGAGGGCACCCGAGAGCTCGAGCGCGCGGCGCTGCGTCGAGAGGCTCACGACCTACCTCTCATGCCTCGTCCAGCGAGATGCGCGGGTCGAGCAGCGTGTAGGCGACGTCGACCACGAGGTTGAGCGTGTACACGAGCACCGTGTACAGCAGCGTGACGCCCATCGCGAGCGTGTAGTCGCGGTTGAGCGCGCTGTTCACGAAGTGCGTGCCCGTGCCCGGGATCGCGAAGATCTTCTCGACCACGAGCGAGCCCGTGAGCACGCCCGCGGCCGCGGGGCCCATGTACGAGACCACCGGCAGCAGCGCTCCGCGGAGCACGTGGCGGAAGACGACGATCCGCGGCGGCATGCCCTTGGCAACGGCCGTGCGCACGTAGTCCTGCGACAGCACCTCGAGGACGCCCGAGCGCGTGAGGCGTGCGACGTAGGCCGCGAAGGGTGCACCGAGCACGAAGGCGGGCAGCACGAGGTGCTCGAGCCGTCCCCATCCGGCGGGCGGCAACCAGGTCGACGTGAAGCACAGGGCCACGATCAGGAGCCCCGCCAGCACGAAGTTGGGCAGCGCGATGCCGATCGTGGCCGTGAGGCGCACGACCGCGTCGAGCGCGCCGCCGCGCAGGAGCGCCGACGCGATCCCGGCTGCGACACCGAGCAGCAGCGCCCAGCTCAGCGCCAGCGCGCCCAGCGCGATCGACACCGGCAGCGACTGCGCCAGGATCGCGTTCACCGTGTAGTCGCGGTAGCGGTACGACGGTCCGAGGTCGCCGGAGAGAACGCCGCCGAAGAGGTCGCTGCCGTCACCGCCGAGGAGCCGCGCGCGGCCCTCGTCGAGGTTCAGCGGCCCGATGTACTGCAGGTACTGCTTCCACAGCGGCCAGTCGAGGTGGTAGCGCGCCGCGAGGTTGTGCTCGATCGCCGGGTGCAGCGCGCGCTCCGTCGAGAACGGTCCACCGCGTACGGAGCGCATGAGGAAGAAGGACACCGTGACGACCGCCAGGACGGCGACCCCGAACCACAGGAAGCGGCGCGCCAGGAAGCGGATCATCGCGCGGGGCCGGCGCCGTCCTTCCAGCGGAAGAACTTGGGCGGGTGCTCGTCCTGCAGGTTCTCGTGGAAGCCCTCGAGGTCGGTGCGGACGAGGTTCTGCGAGACGTAGCCGAAGATGGGGAGGATCGGCAGCTCCTCGAGCAGGATCGCCTCGGCCTGGGCCAGCGTCGCGAGGCGCGTCGCCGGATCGGGCTCGCTCGCCGCCGCGCGCACGAGCAAGTCGTACCGATCGTTCGCCCAGCCCGTGCGGTTGTTCTCGCCGCCGCCGACGAACACCTCGAGGAACGTGTTCGGATCGAGGTAGTCGCCGATCCAGGACGAGCGCGACACGTCGTAGTCGAGCCGGCTCTGCGTGTCGAGGTAGACCCGGCCCTCCTCGTTCGCGAAGCGCACGGGCAAGCCGAGCGCGCGCGTCCACGTCGCGGCCACGACCTCGGCCACGTCGCGGTGCGTCTCGGAGCTGTTGTAGTGGATCGTGATCGACGGGAGCGGCTGTCCTCCGGGACCGAAGCCGGCCTCGGCCATGAGGCGCTGCGCCTCGTCGAGATCGCGCGCGAACGCCGCCGCCCGTCCCGCCTCTTCCGTGCCCGCCGCGTCGTGCGCGAGCTCGGGCCGTGCGTAGCCCGCGAAGCCCTCGGGCGTCAGCGACCAGCACGGTCGCTCGCCCTTCTTCATGATCTTCTCGCAGATCGCGCGTCGATCGATCGCGAGCGCCAGCGCCTTGCGCACGCGCGGGTCGTCGAGCGGCGGACGCGTCGTGTTCACGCGGTAGAAGTACGTGGCGAGGTAGGGCGTGGGCCGGAAGTCGTCGCGCGCGAGCAGCGTCGGCACGAGGCTCGTGGGCACGCGCTCGATCCAGTCGATCTCGCCCGCGAGGTAGAGGTTCAGCGCGGTCACGGGGTGCTCGATGGACAGCACGTCCATGCTCGCGAACCCCACGTGGGACGAGTCCCAGTAGTCGTCGTTGCGCACCAGCCGCAGGCGGTCGTTGAGCCGCCGCTCGAAGAGGCGGAACGGCCCGTTGCTCACGAGGTACCCCGGCTGCAGCCACTGGCTCTGCCACGAGTCCGGGAAGCGCTTCTGCGCCTCCTCCAGGCTGGCGCGGTGCACCGGGAAGAGCGGCGGCGAGCTCGTCAGCGCCAGGAAGTAGGGCGTGGGGCGCTCGAGTTCGACCTCGAGCGTGCGCGGGTCGGGGGTCTCCAGGCCGACCGCGGCCCAGCGGCCCTCGATTTCGCGCTCGGCCAGCGAGAACTCGCGGGCCCCCCGGACGCACCAGAGCTGGTAGGCGTACTGGGCCGCCGTCTCGGGGGCCAGCAGGCGCCGCCACGACCACGCGAAGTCCATGGCCGTCAGCGGGTCGCCGTTGCTCCAGCGCGCCTGGCGCAGGTGGAAGGTGTAGTGCAGGCCGTCGGGCGAGACGTCCCAGGACTCGGCCACGGCGGGCATGGGCTCCAGCGTGACGGGGTCCTTCACGGTCAGGCCCTCGAAGAGCGCGTGGAGCACGCGCATCTCGGGCTGGCCCGTGATCGCGGCCGGGTCGAGCGAGGTGACCTCCTGGCCGTTGTTGAAAACGAAGTCGGCGCGCGGGAGACGCGCCCGCACCATGGCCGAGACGATCCCCACGGCCACGATTCCCAGAAGCAGGAGCGCCAGCCCGCTCCGCCACCTCGCACTCCACCGGCGCGGCATGTGGGGGAGGCTACCGTCGGGCTCGGCGCGAAACACCCCACGCACGTTCATCGCCCCGCCGGACACGCCCGAGCGCTGTTCGAGGCGGGTATCCCCGGACCGCTGCGTGCGCCGTGACGACGGCCGTGCCGGGACCGGGACGCGCGCGGTTACCGGATCGGACGCCGCGTGTAGTGGACCCCCAGGGTCGCAGCGGATGGCTGCAAGTTCTTCTTCCGAAAAGGATTGCGGACTCGCTCCCGGAGCCGGTACACCTCACCACCGCGGAGGTCGGATGAGGCTCTGGATCGGATTCGCGCTGGTCCTCGGAGGTGTCGGTGCGTGGTGGGCGGGAACGCACGGGACGACTCCGGCGCTGATCCAGGCCGCTGCGCAGACCACCCAGAAAGAAGCCGCGCGCGCCGCCGGCGCCCCGGAGAGCGTCGGGCCCCGCGCGGAGCCGGTCGACTACTTCCACCCCGACCGGGACACGCCGGTCGAGCCGGCCTACGGCGGGACGCTGCGCCTGCACCTCGAGAACCTGCCGCGCAGCCTCAACGCGGCGCTCGAGAACGCGCAGGCGGCGAAGAACCTGCTCTTCGAGTTGCACGCGACGCTCCTGCGGCGCGACTGGGAGACGTGGGAGTTCGTGCCCGAGCTCGCGCGGGACTGGGAGCGCGCCGACACGCTCGTCCTCGGTGCGGCCGGCACGGACGGCGAGCGCACGCTCTACGGCACGGTGCGCGAGGACGGCGATGCCTACGAGCTCGTGCCCCTCGACGCCGTGCCCGGAGCCAGGCCCGAGCGCTACACGCGCGCCACCGTCGCGCGCGTCGAGCGCCAGACCGTCGTCACGTTCCACCTGCGCGAGGGCGTGCGCTGGCAGGACGGCCACCCGTTCGACGCCGACGACGTGATCTTCTCCTGGCGCATCGCGCAGAACCCCGCCGTGACCTGCGACTGGGTGCGGCCGTACCTGCTGAAGATCGTGCGCGCCGAGGCGCTGGACGCGCACACGGTGCGCTTCTTCTTCGGCGAGCAGTACTTCAACGCGCGCGGCGTGTTCACGGACAACCTGTGCATCCTGCCGCGCCACCTCTACGACCTGCGCGACCCCGACCACGCGAGCTTCCAGGCCGACGCGAGCGACGAGGCCTGCGCGCGCGAGATCAACGAGAACCCGCACAACACGCAGTGGATCGGCCTCGGGGCCTACCGGCTGACGGCCTTCTCGCAGCAGGGCGTCGAGTGCGAGCGCAACCCCGACTACTTCGATCCGGAGCACGGCGGCTATTTCGATCGCATCGTCTGGCGCCACATCGCCAACGACGAGGCCACCTACCAGGCACTGCTCGACCGCGAGATCGACTTCACGGTGCGCATCAGCTCGGACCAGTACTTCGGCGAGGCCACGGCGCGGCCCGCGTTCAGCGACCACTACTACAAGGGCTACTTCTATCTCGGCGCCTTCAACTACCTGCCCTGGAACACGCGCCGGCCGCTGCTCGCGGACGTGCGCGTGCGCAAGGCGCTGGCGCAGTCGATGGACATGGAGGAGTACGTGCGCACCGTCGCGCACGGGCTCGCGCTCCTCCCGACCGGCTTCCAGTGCTACTTCGGGCCGGCCTACGACCACGACGTGCAGCGCCTGCCCTTCGATCTCGAGAGCGCGCGCGAGCGCTTCGCCGAGGCCGGCTGGTACGACCGCGACGGCGACGGCGTGATCGACAAGGACGGCCAGCCCTTCGAGCTGCACCTGATGATCCAGAGCGGCAGCAAGGGCTCGGAGATCTTCGCGCGCATGTTCCAGGAGAGCCTGGCGAAGGTGGGCGTGCGCCTCGTGATCGAGCCGCTCGACTGGGCCACGTACATGGAGCGCCTGAACGCACGCGACTTCGACGCCGGCATCGGCAGCTGGGCCGTGGACGTGACCGAGAACGACCCGGTGCAGCTGTGGCACTCGCAGTCGGCCGGGCGCGGCGGCTCGAACCACGCCGGCGTCATCGACCCGCACGTGGACGAGCTCATCGCGCGCGGCGCGCGCGAGCTCGACGACGAGAAGCGCTGGGCCACGTGGCGCGAGCTCCACCGCTACCTCTACGAAGAGGTCCAGCCCTACCTCTACCGCGAGATGCCGCCGCGCAAGTTCGCCCTCAGCAAGGCCGTGCGCGGCGTGCAGTTCTTCAAGGTCAACCCCGGCTACTCGCCGCGCCGCTGGTTCCTCCCGGCCGGGACACCGGGAACGCGACCCACGCGGTGACCGCGTACGTCCTGCGGCGCCTCGGGCTGATGGTCCCGACCCTGCTCGGGATCACGCTCCTGTCCTTCGCGCTGCTGCAGCTCGTCCCGGGCGATCCCGCGCGGTTGCGCTTCGCCACGGCCGAGCAGTCCGGCGACGTCGCGCCCGAAGCGGTGGAGCGGCTGCGGCGCGAGTACCTGCTCGATGCGCCGCTGTGGAAGCGCTACCTGCACTTCCTCGGGCCCTTCGACCTCTCGCCGCGCGGCGCGCGCTTCGCCGGCGGCTCGGGCGAGCGCACGTTCGGCGGCCTGCTCGCGCTCGATCTCGAGACCGAGCTCCATCGTCCACACGTGCGCGTGGCCGACGAGCTCGGCCGGCGCCTCGCGGTGACGGTGCCGCTCGCGCTCGCGGCGCTCGTCGTGGCCTACGCCGTGGCCGTGCCGATCGGCGTGCTGTCCGCGCTGCGGCGCAGGAGCCTCCTCGCGCGCACGAGCGTGCTGGCGACGTTCCTGCTCTACAGCGTGCCGGTCTTCTGGGCCGGGATGCTCCTGCAGCTGGCCTTCGGCCAGGCCGGCCTCGGCTGGCTGCCGGCGCTGGGGCTCCCCGAGCCGGGCGCGGATTCCTTGCTCGCGCGCGTCGAGCACGGCCTGCTGCCCGTCCTGTGCCTGTCGATCGCGCCCGCGGCGTACCTCTCGCGCCAGATGCGCGCCGGGATGCTCGAGGTCCTGCCCGCGGACTTCCTGCGCGCGGCGCGCGCGCGCGGGCTTCCCGAGCGCACCGTGATCCTGAAGCACGCGCTGCGCAACGCGCTGATCCCGATCGCAACGCTCTCCGCGAGCATCGTGCCGGCGCTGCTCGGCGGCTCGGTCGTCGTCGAGACGGTGTTCGACCTCCCCGGCGTCGGGCGCTACGCGTACGAGGGCCTGCAGCAGCGCGACGTGTTCGTGGTCATGGCCACCACGACGCTGGCCGCGGTCACGACCTGCCTGGGGATCCTCCTCGCGGACCTCCTGTGCGCGGCGCTCGATCCGCGCCTGCGGCATGACTGAGCTCGCGAGTGAGCGCGGCCCGGGCCTCTCCGGCATCGCCTGGGGCGAGCTCCGGCGCCGGCCGGTGTTCCGCCTCGCGCTCTGGGCGCTCGCCGCGCTGTGCTCGCTGGCGGTGTACGCGCCGTTCCTCGCGAGCGACCGGCCGCTCGTGCTCTCGGCCGTGCACCGGGACGAGTTCGACCGCGCGCGCAAGGGGCTCGTCGCGCCCGGCCGGTCGCTGGCGAGCCTGGTCGCGGACGGCCACGACGCCTACGCGAACCGCCACGCGGACCCGGACGCTCCGACCTGGGACGACGCGCTCGCGGCCGAGGGCCGCGCGATCGAGGCGCGGCTCGATGTGCTCGCGGAGAGCCTGGACGCGCAGGCGACGCCCGTGCTGGACGCGGCGCGGCACGGCGTCGAGCGCACGCTCGAGCTCGCGCGCTCCGGCCGCATGGACGACGCACGGCGCAGCGCCGACGTGTCGGTCGAGCTCGCGGTCGAGATCGGGCGACTGCTCGATCCAGCGAGCGTGACGCTGACCCCGGTACTGTCCTTCCCGGTCGTCGCCGCGCTCTCGCCGCTCGAGGTGCTGCTGCAGGTCGCCTGGGCCGGGCTGCTCGTCGCGCTCGTGCGGCGCCGCGCGACGATGCTGCGCTGGGTCGCGCTCGTCGCCGTCGCGGCAGCGCTCGCGCGCGCATTCGCAGGCGGGCATGCCGGTCCGTTCGACACCGCGGGCTTCAAGGAAGAGCTGACGAGCGGCGGGATGCAGGCCGGGCTCGCATGGTTCGCGCCCGTGCCCTACGGCTTCGCCGAGCAGCACCCCGAGGAGGACCTGCGCCCGCCCACGTGGCTCGCGTCGGCCGAGCTCTCCAGCGCGGGCGCCTACGTGCGCGGCGCGCGCGTGCCGCGCCCCGACGAGGTCACGGGCTTCGTGCCCGCGACGCGCCCCGTGGACGTGCGCGCCGGGGAGCCGGACGTGAACTCGCCCTGGCGGCACCTGCTCGGCACGGACGCGAGCGGTCGCGACCTGCTCGCTCGTCTGCTGCACGGTGCGCGCGCGAGCCTCGCGGTGGGGCTGCTCTCGACGCTGCTCCTGCTCGTCGTGGGCGTCCTCGTGGGCGCGCTGGCCGGCACCTTCGCCGGTCGCACGGACCTCTTGCTCTCGCGCTTCATCGAGGTCTTCGTGTGCTTCCCCGTGCTGTTCCTCGTGCTCGCGCTGGTGGCCTTCGTCGGGCCCTCGACCTGGAACGTGATCGCCGTGATCGGCCTGGCCAGCTGGACCAGCGTGGCGCGCCTGGCGCGCGCCGAGTTCCTGCGCGAGCGCGAGCGCGACTACGTGGCCGCCGCGCGCACACTGGGCTTCTCCTGGGCACGCATCGCGTTCGGCCACGTGCTGCCGAACGCGCTGGCGCCACTGCTCGTCGCGGGGACGTTCGCCGTGGCGGGCGCGATCCTGGTCGAGTCCACGCTCTCGTTCCTGGGCTACGGCGTGCGCGTGCCGATCCCCTCGTGGGGCTCGCTGGCCTCCGAGTCGCGCGACCCGACGCACTGGTGGCTGCTCGTGTTCCCCGGCGCGTGCCTGTTCGTGACCGTGCTGTGCGTGCACGCGCTCGGCGATGCGCTGCGCGACGCGGTGGACGTGCGCGGAGGGGCGCGATGAGCGCGCCCACGGGCTCGACCGGACCGCTGCTCGAGGTGCGCGACCTCGTCGTCACCGTGCGCAGAGCGCATCGCGAAGTGCGCGTCGTGGACGGCGTGGACCTCGCGATCGGCGCCGGCGAGTGCGTGGCCCTCGTGGGGGAGTCCGGCGCGGGCAAGACGCTCACCGCGCTCGCACTGCTCGACGTCCTGCCGCAGGGCGCGCGCGCCTCGGGCCGCCTCGTCTTCGACGGGCGCGACCTCGCGGCGCTCGATCCTGACGAGCGGCGGCGCGTGAACGGCAGCGGGATCGCGCTCGCGCTCCAGGAGCCCGCGGGTGCCTTCGATCCCGTGTACACCATCGGCGAGCAGATCGCCGAGAGCCTGCGGCTGCACGCGCGTCTGCCGCGCGCGGCGGCCTGGGTGCGCGCGGTCGAGCTGCTCGACGAGGTCGGGATCGCCGGCGCGGCCGAGCGCGCGCACGCGCGGGCGCACGAGCTCTCGGGCGGGCAGCGCCAGCGTGCCATGCTGGCCATGGCCGTCGCCGCCGGGCCGAAGCTGCTCGTGGCCGACGAGCCCACGAGCGCGCTCGACGCCACGCTGCGCGTGGAGATCCTGGAGCTCCTGCGCCGCCTGCAGGCGACGCGCGGGATGGCGCTCTTCGTCGTCACGCACGACCTCGGCGTCGTGGCCGAGCTCGCCGCGCGCGTGGCCGTGATGTACGCCGGGCGCATCGTGGAGGAGGCGCCGGTCGAGCGGCTCTTCGCGCGGCCCGCGCACCCCTACACGGCCGCGCTGCTGCGCGCGCGCCCGCAGCTCGCCGTGCGCGCGTCCGGCGCGGCCATCCCGGGACAGGCGCCCGAGCCGGGGCGGTGGCCCGGCGGCTGCCGCTTCCATCCGCGCTGCGGCCTCGCGCGCGAGCGCTGCGAGCACGAGGTACCGCCGCTCGCCGATCTCGCCGGGGCGCACGAGCGGCGCTCGGCCTGCTTCTTCGCCGAGGAGGTGCGGTGAACGGGGAGCCGCTGCTCGACGTCGAGGAGCTCTCCGTGCACTTCCACGTCCGGCGCGGGCTCTTCGGCCGCGAGCGCGGCGTGATCCGCGCCGTGGACCGCGTGTCCTTCGCCGTGCGTCCCGGCGAGACGCTGGCGCTGGTCGGCGAGTCGGGCAGCGGCAAGTCGAGCGTCGCGCGCACGCTGCTCGGCCTCGCGCGCGTCCATTCCGGGCGCATGCACGTCCGCGCGCGTGGAGGCGGGGCCGTGGAGCTCACGCGCGCGCGCGGCGCGACGCTGCGGGCCGCGCGGCGCGAGCTCGCGCTCGTCTTCCAGGACCCGCACGAGAGCTTGAATCCGCGCCACTCGATCGGGTCGCAGATCGCGGAGCCGCTGCGCGTGCACCGGCGCCTCTCCGGGACCGTGCTCGCCGCGCGCACGGCCGAGCTGCTCGAGCGCGTCGGCCTCCCGGCCGCGGCGCGCGCGCGCTTCCCGCACGAGTTCTCGGGCGGGCAGCGCCAGCGCATCGCCATCGCGCGCGCGCTGGCCCTCGAGCCCGCGTTCGTCGCGCTCGACGAGCCCGTGAGCCTGCTCGACATGTCCGTCCAGGCGCAGGTGCTCGGTCTCCTGCGCGAGCTGCAGCGCGAGCGCGGGCTCGCCTACCTCTTCGTCACGCACGACCTCTCGGTCGTGGCGGCGATGGCCGAGCGCGTGGCCGTCATGAGCCACGGCCGCATCGTCGAGACCGGGGCGACGGCCGAGGTGCTCGCGGCGCCAGCGCACCCGGTGACGCGTGCGCTGATCGAGGCCGCGCCGGCGCTCGAGCCGGGGGCGCGGCGCGGGCGCGCGACGGTGAGCGCTCCGCGACCTTCGCCGCTCGCGTTGCCGAGCGGCTGTCCGCACCGCACGCGGTGCCCGCTCGCGATCCCCGTGTGCGCGGAGCGCGAGCCGCCGATGGTCGAGGTCGCACCGGGGCACCGCGCCGAGTGCCACCGGGCCGGCGAGAGCGTGTAGGGCCGCGCCCGAGGCACGGCTCTACACGTCGAGGCCGTGCCGTGTGCGCAACAGCTCGCGCAGCTGCACGAAGTCGTCGACCACGTGGTCGGGCTCGCGGTCGTTCGGCGAGGGCGTGAAGCGCGCGGCGCGGCGTGCCCACGCGGCCAGCATGCCGATCGACTTCGGCGGCGTGACGTCGTGGCTCGGGCTGTCGCCCACGTACATCGCCTCGCCGGCTCGAGGCCGAGGTCGCGCAGCGCGAGCGCGTAGATCTTGGGGTTGGGCTTCGAGATGCCGAGCTGCTCGGAGATGAACACCGCCCGCGGCTCGAGGTGGGGGAGGAGCCCGAGGCGCACGATCTTCTCGGCCTGCTTCGTGGTCCAGCCGTGCGTGATGATGCCGGTGATCACGCCGGTCGAGCGCAGCGCCTTGAGGAGCGGGATCACGTCGTCGAAGGGCTTCAGCTCGCGGAACTTCGTGTCGTGGTAGGCGGCCACGCCCGCGGCGACGATCAGCGCGGGATTGACGCGCTCGAGCGCGCGCGGCCGCAGGCGGCGCAGCAGCTGGTCGAAGTGGTGGTCGTAGTTCGAAGTGAACTCGGCCAGGACCTCCTGCAGCTCCTTGAGCACCGTCTCCTCGGGCAAGTCGAGGCCCGCCGCGACCATCGCCCGCACCGCGTTGCGTCGCGCGACGGCGGCGAACTGCGTCGTGGAGAAGAGCGTGTCGTCGATGTCGAACAGGACGGCGCGCAGTCCCATGCGCATGCGAGCCTAGCATGGCCACTCGCGAGCACGTCCGCTGCTGCCCGGCGATCTCGAGCTCGTCCTGCGTCCGCCGCAGCGCAACCCGGGCATCGACCCGCTCCCGAGCTCGTTCCACGCCGAGGAGGCCACGGCCCGAGACGCCGACGGCTCAGCGCGTTCCTCGAGCGTATGGGCTTTGCCCTTTTGCACGCGAACGGCAGCAGCTCTCACGGCCGCACGCAACGATAAATGGCTTTGCTCGTCGCGCTCAGCGGACGTCTGACCGATGAGTGTGGTCTTGATCGAAGAAATCACAGATCTCGCAGGGAATCTGGTGGTCACCTCGGATCGGTGGCACGTGATCCACGCCGAGTGGGTGCCTGGATCGGCAACGGCCACGTTCCTACGGACGATCGTGAGCGAACACGCGAGCTACGCGGCGGCCCTGCGCTCTGGGCGGGCCCTGAAGGTTCAGCTCGCTCGCGGGATGGAGCAGCGCCCCAGAGAATCGCGGGATCAAGTGATGGTCCGCCGGCCTTCGGCCGAGACGATCAAAGTCGCCGGACGCGTATCAAAGCGAGCCTGACCGCGGCGGCCGTGCTTCGGCAAGACGCTTCGCGTGATGGAGCGTGAATGCAGCATTCAGCCGAGTCACGTCCGCCATGGATGTCTCCGAACGTTGCCGCGTGTGCCGACGAACGCCACGACGTTCCCGTCGGCGCGACTGAGGGGAGAACCGCGACGCAGCGTACAAGGAGTCGCGTGCAGAGCGGGTTCGTGGATTCGCCTGCGGAGCTCGGGGTGCGGCTCCCCGGCCGAGCGCCTGAAAGCTCCGCGGTCTTGCCCACCTCCTGGTCGGTGCCCGGACCGCGGGCACGCGAGGATCGCGCGCCGGGAAATCCCTCGGCGCGAGACGAGCCTGCCGCTGCGCGGCAGCTCTTCCCCGCGTCTCAGCGGCGCGGACCCTCGAGGCGTGCCAGCTCTTCCTTCACGTCCGAGATCCAGGCCTTGATGAGGATCATCAGGCTCTGGCGCTCGTCGCTGGTGCCCTCTTCCTTGAAGAAGAAGCCCACCAGGGGG
>Ga0111538_10008048_pt1 | contig 14150 bp, 13 predicted proteins | sample SoiMethybrSBSTD1_FD_79669 | JGI IMG/M metagenome (GOLD analysis project Ga0111538, IMG submission 79669) | Bulk soil microbial communities from a Populus tree surrounding site in Tennessee, USA - Soil MetaG P. TD hybrid SBSTD1 (version 2)... | ecosystem: Environmental > Terrestrial > Soil >... | reverse complement strand
TCTTGGAGCCCTTGAACTCGACCGTGGGCCCGCTGCCGTAGCCGTCGCCGATCTCGCCCACCGTGATGGGGACGGTGCCCAGCTTGAAGGGCGTGCCCGTCTCCAGCTTGAGGTTCGGCACCTTGATGGTCTTGAGGCCGGTGGCGGCCGTGAACATCAGCGAGCCCTTGGCGCTCACGCTGGTGGCGGCCGGGCCGGGCAGCCCCTTGGCCTCCAGCTCCACCATGGCCGAGGTGCGGTCGCTGGTGTAGTCGGGGCTCCAGTCCACCTCCGGGCTCTCCAGCTCCTTGCCCTCGGAGTCGGTGAGGGCGATGGAGCTGCGCTCCTTGTCGAGCGCCACCAGGCCGTAGGGCGGCTTCACCTGCGCACCCACCACCAGCGTGACGCCCGCGCTCCAGTTGAAGGGGCGGACGTTGTCGCCCTCCGTGCCCAGCGGCGGGCCCACCACGCGGTAGCCCATCACCATGGTCTGCACGCTGGGCGGCGGCACCGCCGCCGCCTTCCCCCCCTTCTTGGGCTTCTTGTCTGCGGCCGCCGCCCACCCGGGCAGCGCGGCCGTGATCAGCACCAGGGCGGCCAGATGTCGCTTGCGCACTTCTCCTCCTTATGGGCGAGGGAGCCTGTCCTCGTACGGCGCCAGGGGATCGTACGGCTTTCGGGGGTCCCACACACCTGGGGTCAGGCGCGCCCGGTGATGCAGCGCACTCCGGGGCCACAGCGTACACGTGACCACGCGGTGGCGCTGGTCCTCCTCCTCGCAGAAGGGGCAGAAGACGCAGGCCCGCAGCTCCGCCTCGGCACCCGCCTGCCACTTGCGGGGCAGGTCGGGGTCGGCCAGCAGGGCGCGGGCCATGCCGATGAGGTCGGCCTGGCCCTCGCGCAGCAGCCCCTCGGCCTGGGCGAAGGTGTGGATCTTGCCGCTGGCCACCACGGGGATGGTGAAGCCGGCCGCCCGCACCGCCTGGCGCACGCCCGCGGCCAGGTAGGCGTTCACGCCCGGCGGGTCGCCCTTCTGGCGCGGGATGCAGCGCTGCCCGCTGTTCCCGGTGTACGGGTACATGGCCTCTCCCACCGGCGGCTGTTGCGCGTCCTCGAACTTGCCGCCGCGCGAAATGGAGAGGAAGTCGAGCGAGGCCCGGGCCAGCTCCACGCCGATGCGCTGGGCCTCGGCCAGGTCGTTGCCGTGGAGGCGGCCGTCTTCGCCCAGGATGTCCTCCGAGCCCAGGTAGCGGCAGCCGACCAGGAAGTCCTTCCCCGTCTCCTCGCGCACGGCCGCGATCACCTCCCGGGGCAGGCGCAGCCGGTTCTCGAAGCTGCCGCCGTAGGCGTCGCTGCGCGCGTTGGTCACGGAGAGGAAGGAGGCCAGGGTGTAGGCGTGGGCGAAGTGCAGCTCCACGCCCTCGAAGCCGGCCTGCTGCGCGCGCCGGCTGGCCGCCGCGAACCAGCCGGGGATGCGGCGCACCTCGTCCAGGCCCAGGTCTTCGATGCGCTGGCGGTAGCCGTAGAGGAAGTCGCGGCGGTCGCGGGGCGCGGGCAGCCACGTCTCCAGGCCGGCCTCGAAGGCGGCGTCGCTCAGCTCCAGCACGCGCCCGGGCAGGCGTCCCCGCTGGACCATGCCCTCCATGAACTCGCGCGTGGGCTTGCGCCGGGCCACCTTCAGGAAGTCGATGAGCTGGGGCACCACCACCGAGGGCGAGAGGGCGCGCATGTGCGCGCGCAGCTCGCGCAGGCCGGGCACGAAGCGGTCGTGGCCCAGGCGCAGCAGCGGCCCGCTGGCCACGTCGCGCACGCCGGTGGCCTCCAGCACGATCATGCCCGCGCCGCCCTGCGCGTAGCGCGCGTAGATCTCGCGCACGGCGTCGGTCACGAAGCCGTCTTCGGTGCCGCGCCAGGTCACCATGGCCGGCAGCCAGATGCGGTTGGGCAGCACCAGCCCGCCGCGGCCGAGCGGGAAGGGCTGGAAGAGGAGGCTAGTCGTCGTCGTCCTCGTTGGCCGGGGGCAGGACCGCGGCCTCCTCGACGTCCATGCCCTCCTCGATGCCGAAGTCGGCCAGGCGGCGGCGCAGGGCCTCGAAGCGCTCGCGGTCGGGCGCTTCCTCGTCGCGGTAGTGGTCGAGCACCTCTTCCAGGTGGGCCACGCGGCGGGCCAGCTGGCCCACGACCTCCAGGCTCAACGTGGCTCCGGCGATCTTGGCCTGGGCGAAGGCCTCGGCGCCGGAGAGGTCGCCCAGTACCTCGACCAGGCGCGCGCTCAGGCTGTCGGAGGCGGCCACCAGCTCGCCCTGCAGCAGCGTCTCGCGGACGAGCTGCAGCGCGTCTTCGATGTCCTCCGGCTCCCACTCGGCGCGCAGGCGCTCGAAGGTGTCGGGCGAGATCTCGACGCCCTCGGCGCCCACCTCGGCCTCCGCCGCCACCTCCGCGAACAAGTCCACGATGCGTCCCATCGAAGTGCCTCCTGCTTGGCCGCGCGGCCCCTACACGTTCCAGTCGATGTCGGCCGGCAGCTCCATGTGCAGGGCGGCCGGGGCGGGGAAGTGCAGGCCGGCCGCCTTCACCGCCGGCCGGATGTCGTCCACGAAGTCCTTCATGCAGGCGCCCGAGTCGCGCTTCTTCACGCCCTGCTCGATGGCGAAGCGGTTGCCGGCCGTGCCCGGGCGGCCGAAGGACAGCAGGCCCAGGCGCAGCCACTTCTCGAACAGCGGCTGCTTCACGTCTTCGTGCCGCCCGGACTGGCAGAGCTCCACCACGATCTTCTCGCCCAGGCTCTGGTGGCCGGCCTCCTCCTTCACGATCTTCTGGATCACGGCCCGGTAGGGCACGAAGGAGCACTCCTCGTATTCCTTGAGCTGCCAGAAGCCGCCCCGGTCGTAGAGGAACTGGGCCATGGCCAGCTCGAACCAGCTCTCCGCGAAGGGCACCGCCTTGCGGTCGACCAGGCGCGCGCGCACCGGCGCCTCCACCTCCTGGCCGGTGAACTCCTTGTACATGCGGGCCACGGCCTGGTAGTGCTCGGTCTCCTCCTGGATGTGCCAGACCATGAACTTCAGCCACTGGTCGGGCACGTACTGGAGCCCGTAGCCGAACAGGTGGGCCGCGGCCAGCTCCCGGTAGGCCTGGCTCTCCATGAGCTGCACGATGAGCTGCCGGTACTCGGGGCTCATCTCGTCGCTGCGCTGCACTTCTGGCATGGCGGTCACCGCTTCTCCTTCAGGAGCTGGCGGGCGATCACCAGCTTCTGCACCTCGCTCGTGCCCTCGTAGATGCGGAGGGCGCGCACCTCCCGGTACAGCCGCTCCACCGTGGCCCCCTTCATGACGCCCTGGCCGCCGTGGATCTGCACCGCCCGGTCCACCACCCGCTGCGCCGTCTCCGTGGCCAGCAGCTTGGCCGCCGCGCCCGGGCGGGCGATGCGGGCGGCCCCCTGGTCCTTGAGCCAGGCCGCGTGGCGCACCACCAGGCGGGCCGCGCAGAGCTCCGTGTGCATGTCGGCCAGCGCCATCTGCACCGACTGGAAATCGGCCAGGGCGTGGCCGAACTGGCGGCGCGACCGGGCCTGGCGCAGCGACTCGTCGAGGGCGCGCCGGGCCAGGCCGCAGGCGGCCGCCCCCACGCTGGGACGGAAGGTATCGAGCGTGGCCAGCACGGTGGCGTACCCGTCCCCGGCCTCGCCCAGCAGCACGGCCGGCGTGCCCTCGAAGCGCACCTCGCCCAGGGGGTGGGCGGCCATGGGCTCCAGCTTGCGCACCACGATGCCGGGCGCCTCGGCGTCCACCAGGAACACGGACAGGCCGCGGTGCGCGTCGCCCTCGCTGCTGCGGGCCAGCACCGTGTACAGCCCGGCGATGCCGGCGTTGGAGATGAACGTCTTCACGCCCGAGAGCCGCCACAGCGCGCCGTCCCTCTGGGCCCGCGTGCGCACCGCGGCCAGGTCGGAGCCGGCCTCCGGCTCGGTGACGGCGAAGGCGCAGAGGATGGTGCCGCGGGCCACCTCGGGCAGCCAGCGGTTCCGCTGCACGTCGGTGCCGGCCAGGCTCAGGGCGTGGGAGCCCAGGCCCTGCATGGCGAAGGCGGAGTCGGCCAGCCCCGAGAAGTAGGCCAGCCCCTCGCGCACGGCCACCAGCGAGCGCAGGTCCATGTTCCCGTGGGGAGCGGTGACGGCCGCGGCCAGCAGGCCGGCCTCGCCCAGGGCGCGGGCCACCTCGCGCGTGCGCTGCTCGGGCCGGGCCTCGTCGTCGGCGCCCGCGCGCAGGGAGCGGTCGCCGAAGGCGCGCACCTTCTCCTCCAGCGCGCGGTGCCGCTCGTCGAAGTAGGGATCGTTCTCGAAGACGGACAACACCGGCTACTCCGGCCCGCCCGGGAAGCGCGGGGCGCGCTTCTCCACGAAGGCGCGGTGGCCCTCGCGGAAGTCGGGGCCCAGCATCAGCTCGGCCTGCACGTCGGCCTCGTAGGCCAGCGCCTCCTCCAGCGTCATGTGCTGCTCGCGGTTGAGCGCCTCCTTGGTGGCGGCCAGGCCGGGCGCGGGGCCGCGGGCCAGCTTCTCGGCCAGGGCGTCGGCCTCGGCCAGCAGGCGCTCCGCCGGCACCACGCGGTTGTAGAGGCCGATGCGCCAGGCCTCGGCCGCGTCCACGAAGTCGCCCGTCATGAGCAGCTCGCTGGCCCGCCCCAGGCCGACCACGCGCGGCAGCAGCCAGGCCGCGCCCATGTCGGCCCCGGCCAGGCCCACCTTCACGAAGAGGAAGGCGATCTTCGCGCTCTCGCTGGCCACCCGCAGGTCGGAGGCCAGCGCGATCACCGCGCCCGCGCCCGCCACCGGCCCGTTCAAGGCGGCCACGATGGGCTGGGGCAGCGCGCGCATGGCCGCGATGAGGTCGCAGGTGAGGCGGGTGAAGGCGTGCAGGGCCGGGCGCTCCATCTCCAGCAGCGGGCCGATGATGTCGCGCACGTCGCCCCCGGTGCAGAAGGCGCGCCCGCGGCCGGTGATGGTGACCGCGCGCACCGAGCGCTGCCCGGCCAGGGCCCGGAAGGTGTCGGTGAGCGCGCGGTACATCTCGAAGGTCAGCGCGTTCATGGAGTCGGGGCGGTCGAGGGTGATGCGGGCGATGCCCGCGCGCTCGTCGACCTGGAAGCCGCTCATGCCCCCGCCTCCCGTTGCTCGAGCCCCTGGCTCAGCGTGCCCAGCAGCAGGCGCAGCCGCCGCAGCTCGGGCGCCGGCAGCACCGAAAACAGCGTGGCCACGTCGCGGCGGTGGCGGGGGATGGCCCGCCGCATCACCTGCCGCCCGCGGGCCGTGAGCCGCAGCCGCACGGCGCGCCCGTCTTCGGGCACGCGGTGGCGGCTGACCAGGCCCAGGTTCACCAGCCGGGCCACGATCCCGGTCAGGTTGCCGGCCGTCACCAGCAGCTCGCGCGTGAGGTCTCCAGGGGTCATGCTCTCCTGCCGGTAGAGCTGGGCCAGCACGTCGAACTGCGGCAGCGTGAGCCGGTCGGGCACGCGGCGCCGGAGCTGGCGCAGCATGAGCCCGTGCGCCTTCAGCAGGCGCAGCCAGGCCGAGACGGCGGCCGCGGAATCGGCGCCGCCGGCGGGGGAGGGGGGGCCGCCGTTGCGCCGCCTCATACGAGGGCGGTGGCCTCGATCTCCACCTGCGCCCGGTCGTCCAGCAGCCCCTTGACCTCGACCAGGGCCATGGCCGGGTAGTGCCGGCCCATGCGCTGCCGCCAGGCCGCGCCCAGCTCCCTGGCCCGGCGCAGGTACTCCTGCTTGTCGGTCACGTACACGGTCATGCGCGCGATGGAGTCGGCCCGCCCGCCGGCCGCGAACACCACGTCGAGCACGTTCTCCAGGGCCTGCCCGAACTGCAGCACGAAGTCGTCCGACACCACGCTCCCGGAGCGCGACCAGCCGACCTGGCCGGCCACGAACACGATCTCCCCCGAGCCGCGCATCCCGTTGTTGTACCCGCGGGGCGGAAAGAGCGATTCGGGGTTGATGGGCGTGAGCTTCACGGGCTACAGCACCGCTCCGCCGTCGATGGTGAGGGCCTGCCCGTTGATGCCGCGCGCGCCCTCGCCGCAGAGGAAGAGGATCAGGGCCGAGACCTCCTCGGAGGTGAACAGGCGCTTCTGCGGGCTCTGGTCCTCCAGGTGCTTGCGCGCCTGCTCCGGCGCGATGCCCGTCTTCTTCACCATGCGCTCGATGCCGGTGCGCACCATCTCGGTGTCCACGTAGCCGGGGCAGACCGCGTTGACGGTCACTCCCTGGGCCGCCACCTCCACCGCCGCGCAGCGGGTGAGGCCCAGCACGCCGTGTTTGCTGGCCGAGTAGGCGCCGATGTAGGCGGAGCCGGTGCGGGCGGCGATGGAGGCCACGTTGATCACGCGGCCCCAGCCCCGCTCCACCATGGAGGGGAGGGCCTCGCGCAGGGCGTAGAACACGCCGCTCAGGTTGACCTCGATGACCTGGCGCCACATCTCGTCCGTGGTGCGCACCAGGGGCGCGGTGGGGGCCACGCCGGCCCCGCTGACCAGGATGTCCACCGGCCCCAGCTCGGCCCGCGTGCGCGCGAAGGCGGCCCGCACGTCCTCCAGCTTCGACACGTCGCAGGTGAGGGCCAGGGCCCGGCCGCCCAGGGCCCGCAGCTCGGCCGCCACCGCCTCCACCTCGGCCAGCGTGCGCGCGGCCACGGCCACCCGCGCCCCCGCCCGGGCCAGGTCGAGGGCGGCCGCCCGCCCGATCCCGCGTCCCCCCCCCGTGACCAGCGCGCAGCGTTCGTTGAGCATGGCCATATTTTAGGTTTCAACGACCCCGGCCGTCCACCAATCCGGCCTTATACTCGCGGCGCGGCATGCCCCCGCTGCTGAAGGCCCAGCTGCTGCTGGCCCGGCTGGAATACCTGGCGTCAGGATACGGGCCGGAGGTACGGGAGCGCGTCCTGCGCCTGCTGGACCCGGAGGACCGCGAGCGGCTGGGCCGGCTGCCCCGCGACGCCTGGGTGCCCTTCCGCACCCTGGTCCGGCTCGACCACGCCATCCGCACCGTGGTCTCGCCGGGCAGCGACGCCGTCTTCGAGACCCTGGGCCGGGCCTCCGCCCGCCACCGCACGGAGTGGCTGGGGGAACACGCGGCCCTGGTGAGCGTCCACGGCTTCCTCTCCCGGGTGGCCGACGAGCACGGGCGCTTCCACACCTTCGGCCGGGCCGAATACCGCCGTCTCGGCTTCCGCCACGGGCAGATCGTGTTCTACGACTACCCCGAGGTGGACATCTCCTACTGCCTGAGCGCGGCCGGCTACCTGGCCGGCGCCATCGAGATGCTGGGCGCCAGCCGCCCCCGGGTGGAGGAGGCCACCTGCCAGTGCCGCGGCCAGGACTCCTGCCTCTTCGACCTGCACTGGGAGGACAAGGGGCTCACCCCCCCGCCCACACGGACCCCGGCCTGACAGCCTTGGGGGTCTGGGGCGAAGCGCCCGGATCGCATAGCATCAATTGACATTTCATCCGCATCGCCTATTCTTCGCCGCATCCAGGGGAGGTCCGGCTGTGAGCCAGGAAGCCGTGCGCACGAGCGTCGGTCCGCCCCGGGAGACCCTGGTCCGCGGGCTGGGCCTGCTCGACGCCACCACCCTGATCGTCGGGAGCGTCATCGGCTCCGGCATCTTCATCGCGCCCTCCATCATGGCCGGGCACGTGCAGTCGCCGGGCCTGCTCATGGGCCTGTGGATCGTGGGCGGCCTGCTCACGCTCTTCGGGGCCCTGGCCTACGGCGAGCTGGCGGCGGCCATGCCGCACGCCGGCGGGCAGTACGTCTTCCTGAGCCGCATCTTCGGCCCCCTGCCCGGCTTCCTCTACGGCTGGACGCTGCTGCTGGCCATCAACACCGGCTTCATCGCCGCCGTGGCCGTGGCCTTCGCCAAGTACCTGGGCGTGTTCGTGCCCGCCGTGAGCGAGATGTCCGTCCTCTTCAGCGTGGGGCCGGTGAAGTTCAGCACCGCCCAGGCCGTGGGCCTGGTGGTGATCGCCGCCCTCACCTGGCTCAACGTCACCGGCCTGCGCTCGGGGGCGCTGGTGCAGAACGTCTTCACCATCGCCAAGGTGGCGGCCATCGCGGCCCTGGTGGTGCTGGCCATCGTGCTGGGCAAGGGGTCCATGGCCAACTTCCAGCCCATCGCCTCGGTGGCCCTGGGACCGGAGGGCGTGAAGCTGGGGCTCTTCGCGGCCCTGGCCGTGGCCATGAGCAAGGCCCTCTTCTCCTACGACGCCTGGAACTCGGTGACGTTTGCGGCCGAGGAGATGCGCGAGCCGGAGAAGAACCTGGTGCGCTCGCTGGCCCTGGGCAGCGTGGGGGTGATGATCGTCTACTGCGCGGCGGTGGCGGTCTACCTCTACATGGTGCCCATCTCCGAGATGGCCGGCATCAAGGACAACCGCATCGCGGCCGAGGCCGCCCAGCGCATGCTGGGCGGGGCCGGCCAGGCCTTCATCGCCGTGGCCATCCTGATCTCCACCTTCGGCTGCGTGAACGGGCTCATCCTGGCCGGGGCCCGCGTGGTGTACGCCATGGCCCGCGACCGCCTGTTCTTCCCGGGCATGGCCAGCGTGCACCCCAGGTTCCGCACCCCGGCCCGGGCGCTGGCCCTGCAGGGCGTGGTGGCGGCCGCGCTCACCCTCACCGGCACCTACTCCGACCTGCTCACGCTGAGCGCGTTCTCCTCCCTGCTCTTCAACACGCTCACCGTGATCGGCCTGTTCGTGCTGCGCCGGCGCGAGCCGGACCTTCCGCGGCCCTACAAGGCCTTCGGCTACCCGGTGCTGCCCGGGCTCTACGTGGCCGTGTCCTGCTTCTTCCTCTACTTCATCCTGGTGGGCGATCCCAAGAACTCGGGCCTGGGCCTGCTGCTGACCGCGGCCGGCCTGCCCGCGTACCTGTACTGGCGCCGTGGGGCGTCGCAGCCGTCCGGCAAGGAGGTGTGAGCTTTGGCGAACCAGCTCTTCGCGCGCAAGCCGCTGTGGATGCTCCAGGAGGAGATGAAGGGCGAGAACCGGCTGCGCCGGGTGCTCGGGCCCTGGCACCTCACCGCCCTCGGTGTAGGAGCCGTCATCGGCACCGGCATCTTCGTCCTCACCGGGCAGGCCGCACACGACAAGGCCGGCCCGGCCCTCACACTCTCGTTCGTGGCCGCGGGCATCGCGTGCATCTTCGCCGCCCTCTGCTACGCGGAGTTCGCCTCCATGGCCCCGGTGGCCGGCTCGGCCTACACCTACGCCTACGCCACCCTCGGTGAGCTCTTCGCCTGGATCATCGGCTGGGACCTGGTGCTCGAATATGCGGTGGCCTCCATGACCGTGGCCCACGGCTGGTCCAAGAACTTCCAGGACATATTGGCCAGCGCGGGCTACCCCTTCCCCAAGGCGCTCGGGAACTCGCCCTTCGACTACGACCCCAGCGTCGGCCACATGCTGGCCACGGGCAGCTACTTCGACCTGCCGGCGGTCCTGATCGCCGCCGCCGTGACCTATGTCCTGGTCAAGGGCATCCGCGAGAGCGCGGGCCTCAACACCGCCATCGTGGCCCTCAAGGTGGGCATCGTCTTCTTCGTCATCATCGCCGGGGCCTTCTACATCAACCCCGCCAACTGGCACCCGTTTGCGCCCTACGGCTACACGGGCCTCAGCTTCTTCGGCCACACCGTGGCCGGCACCACGGACGCCGGGGGCCATCCCGTGGGCGTGTTGGCGGGCGCGGCCATCATCTTCTTCGCCTACATCGGCTTCGACTCCGTCTCCACCCACGCCGAAGAGGCTATCAACCCGCAGAAGGACGTGCCCTTCGGCATCATCGTGTCGCTGATCGGCTGCACGATCCTCTACATCCTGGTGGCGGGCGTGCTGACCGGCATGGTGCCCACGCCGCAGATCAACATCGAGACCCCGGTGTCCGACGCCTTCCGCCAGGCCGGGCTGCCCTGGGCGCGCGTCCTGGTGAGCACGGGCGCGGTGGCCGGCATCACCTCCGTGCTGCTGGTCATGATGCTGAGCCAGCCGCGCGTGTGGCTGGCCATGGCCCGCGACGGCATGGTGAGCGAGAAGTTCTTCGGCGCCGTGCACGAGAAGTTCCGCACGCCGTGGAAGGCGACCATCCTCACCGGCGTGATCGTCGCCATCGGCGGCGGCCTCCTGCCCCTGCGCATCCTGGCCGACCTCACCAACATCGGCACCCTGTTCGCCTTCGTGGTGGTCTGCGCGGCCGTGCTCATCATGCGGCGCACGCACCCCGACCTGCCGCGGCCCTTCCGCGCCCCGCTGGGCATGGCCACGCCGGTGCTGGGCATCATCACCTGCCTGATCCTGATGTTCTCCCTGGCCCCCGAGAACTGGTGGCGCCTGTTCATCTGGCTCGCGATCGGCCTGTTCGTCTACTTCGGCTACAGCCGCAAGCACACGGTGATGGCCCGCTACGCGCGGGGAGAGATCAAGGAGCCGGGGAAGTAGAGCCTTCGTACCCGTACCCGCACCCGCACCCGTGAACGGCCCCGTGCGCCGTGTCCCCTGAACGGCCGTTCACGGGGCACGGTCCACGGGTGCGGTCACGGGATCGGGGGCGTTGACGTTCAGCAGCGGGTAGCCCTCCGACCGCGCCACGTACGTGGCCGCGGTCAGGTCGCCCACCACGTTCAGCGTGGTGCGGCACATGTCCAGGATGCGGTCCACGCCCAGCACGATGGCGATCAGGGCCGGGTTCACGCCCACCGTGGCCAGCACCAGGATGATGAAGGGGATCGACCCCGAGGGCACGCCGGCGGTGCCGATGCCGCCCAGGATGGCCAGGTACACGACCATGAGCTGCTGGCCCAGCGAGAGGTCCACGCCGGCCAGCTGGGCCAGGAAGAGCACGGTCACGCCCTCGTAGAGCGCGGTGCCGTTCTGGTTGGCGGTGGCGCCCACGGTCAGCACGAAGCTGTTGATCTGGCGGGGCACGCCCAGGTTCTCCTCCGAGACGCGCAGGGCGGTGGGCAGGGTGGCGTTGGAGGAGGAGGTGGAGAAGGCGGTCAACATCACCGTCTTCACCCGGCGGAAGAACTCCAGGGGCGGGATCTTCGACAGGAACTTCACCGACAGCGAATACACGCCGAACATGTGCAGGGCCAGGCCGGCCAGCACGGTGAAGACGAACCAGAACAGCGCGCCCAGCAAGTCGATGCCGAAGCGGGCCGTGTTGTTGAAGAGCAGGCAGGCCACCGCGAAGGGCGCCACCTTCATCACCAGGTCCACGATCTTGGCCGAGGCCGCGTACACCGCCTCCAGCACGCGCACCAGCGGGGCCGCGGTCTCCGTCGGCAGCAGCGTGACCGCCACTCCCACCACCAGGGCGAAGAACATGAGCTGGAGCATGTTCGGGAACTCGACGGCGGTGGCCGGGCTGCCGGCGGTGACGCCGGTGAGCGACAGCATGGGGTTGGCCGGGACCAGCGTCTTCACCACCTGCATGAGCGGCGACTCGGGCGCCGCCTTCTTTTCGGTCTCGGCGGCGGCCACCCGCTTCTCGGCGTCCGCGCCGTAGCGGGCCCGCAGCTTCTCCGCCGTCTCCGCGCGCACCCGCGTGCCGGGGCGGATGGTGTTGGCCAGGGTCAGCCCGATCACCACCGAGATGGCCGAGATGAGGAAGCAGTAGATGAAGGAGCGCAGGCCGACCCGGCCCAGGGTGCGGATGTCGCCGATGCCGGCCACGCCCACCACCAGCGAGGAGCCGATCAGCGGCACCACGATCATGAGCAGCGCGCGCAGGAAGAGCGTGCCCACCGGCTCGGTGAGGTGGAAGATGGTCCACTGCACGGCCGGGTGCGTTCCGCCCAGGGCCAGGTTGGCGGCCAGCCCGGCCACCACGCCGGTGCCCAGCCCGACCAGGATGCGCGTGTGCAGCGGCCAGCCCCTGGGCTTGTCGGGCGTGGTGTCCTTGAGGTCGGTGGTCAGCTCGCGTTCGAAGCTGTTGGGATCGCTGTCGGCCATGCGGGCCTCCTCGGGAAAGGAGGCGAGTCTAGCTCAGCCGCGCACCGGCGCCACCGCCCGGGCCAGCTCGGCGGGGTCGATCGGCTTCACCAGGTGGGCGTCGAAGCCGGCCTCGGAGGAGAGCGCGCGGTCGCGGGGCTGCCCGTAGCCGGTGAGCGCGACGAGCGTGACCGCGTCGCCCAGCAGGCCGCGGATGCGGCGGGCCACCTCGTAGCCGTCGACGTCGGGCAGGCCGATGTCCACCAGCGCCACCTGCGGCCGCTCGCGGGCGGCGGTGGCGATGCCCTCCGCGCCCCGCGCCGCCTGCAGCACCTCGTGGCCCTGGGCCTGCAGGAGCATCACCATCCCCTCGCGCCCGTCGTCGTGGTCCTCGATGACCAGCACGCGCCGGGCGGCGGCCGCGGACTCCGGGCGCGTGGCCGCCGCCGCCGGCGCCGCCGGCGAGGCCAGGGGCAGCCGCACGGTGAACTCGGAGCCGTGGCCGGGGCCCGCGCTGGCGGCCTTCACGGTGCCGCCGTGCAGCTCCAGCACCCGCTTCACCAGCGTGAGCCCGATGCCGAGGCCGCCCTCGGTGCGGGCCAGGGTGGGGTTGGCCTGCACGAACAGGTCGAAGATCTCCTCCAGCCGGTCGGCGGGGATGCCGGCCCCGTTGTCGCGCACGTGCAAAAAGGCGTGTTCGCGGTCGCTGGCCAGCTCCACCACGATGCGGCCGCCGCCCGGCGTGTACTTGGAGGCGTTGTTGAGCAGGTTGCCCAGCACCTGCTGCAGGCGGACCGGGTCCCCGTTCACCGTCACCGGCGCGTCGGGCAGCAGGCTCTCCACGCGCTGCTGCTTGGCCTCGGCCTGGTGGCGGTGGGCCTCCAGGGCCAGGCGCACGGCGTCGCGCAGGTCCACGGCCTTGCGGTCCAGCTCGATGCGGCCGCTGCCGATGCGGGCCACGTCCAGCAGGTCGTCGATGAGGTGGGCCAGGTGCCGGCCCTGGCGCCCGATCATGGCCAGCGCCTTCTCGTCCTGGTCGGGCGTTCCGGCCCCGCTCTGGATCAGGGAGACCGCGTTCACGATCACGCCCAGCGGGTTGCGCAGCTCGTGCGAGAGCATGGCCAGGAACTCGTCCTTGGCCTTGTTGGCGCGCTCGGCCTCGCCGCGGGCGGCGTCGGCCTCGTGGCGGGCGCTGCGCTCGCGCTCGAAGAGCTGGCGCACGGTCGCCTCGGCCTGCACGCGGCGCACCCCGAACGCGGCGTGGCGGGCGATGGTGACGGCCAGGCGGATCTCGTCCTCGCCGAAGGAGTGCGGCGTGTCGTAGTACATCGTGAACTTGCCCAGCAGCTGCCCCTGGTCGACCAGCGGGATGAAGGCCAGGGCGCGGATGCCCTCGGCCGCGATGGCCTCGCGCAGCGGGGCCAGGTCGGGGTCAACCAACACGTCCGGCACCAGGATGGGCGCGGCGTCGCGCGTGTCCCGCGACCAGGGCGAATGGCCGTCCGTGGCCCGCCGGTAGGCCGGGGAGAGGTGGCTCCAGGCCACGAAGCGCAGGATGCCCGTCTCGTCGAAGACGAGGACGCTGGCCCGGGAGGCGCCCACTCCGGAGACGATGGCGTCCACGGCGGCCGCGCCCACGCCCTCGGCGTCGGGCGCGCGGCCGATCTGGTCGGCCAGGCGGTAGAGCGCCTCCAGCGTGCCCACCGTGAAGCGCAGCTTCTGCTCGGCCTCGCGGCTGCGGGAGATGTCGCGGGCGATCTTGGAGGCGCCGATCACCCGTCCCTGGGCGTCGCGGATGGGCGACACGCTCAGCGACACCTGGACCACGTGCCCGTCTTTGGCCCGGCGCTCGGTCTCGAAGTGCTGGAGCGCCTCGCCCCGGCGCAGGCGGGCCAGGATGTCGCGCTCTTCGTGCAAGCGGTCGTGGGGCACGATGAGCGTGATGTTCTGGCCCACGGCCTCGTCCGCCGTGTAGCCGAACATCAGCTCGGCGGCCCGGTTCCAGGAGGTGATCACGCCGTCCAGGGTCTTGCCGACGATGGCGTCGTCGGCGCTGGCCACGATGGCGGCCAGCCGCGCGGCGTCGTCGATATGGCTAGGATCCATGGGTCATGGTGCCGCCGGCCAGGAGCAGGCGTCGCAGGGATCCATCGAGTATAGACCGCGCAAACG
>Ga0111538_10008046_pt1 | contig 14152 bp, 10 predicted proteins | sample SoiMethybrSBSTD1_FD_79669 | JGI IMG/M metagenome (GOLD analysis project Ga0111538, IMG submission 79669) | Bulk soil microbial communities from a Populus tree surrounding site in Tennessee, USA - Soil MetaG P. TD hybrid SBSTD1 (version 2)... | ecosystem: Environmental > Terrestrial > Soil >... | reverse complement strand
GCCGCCCGCATGGCCGCCCTCGAGTTCCTGCCCAACTCGCCGGCCCTGATGAACGCCGGCCGCCCGCGCGGCCAGCTGGCCGCCTGCTTCGTGGTGCCGGTCGGCGACTCGATGCCGGACATCTTCGACGCGGTCAAGTGGGCCGCCGAGATCCAGATGACCGGCGGCGGCACCGGCTTCTCGTTCTCGCGCCTGCGCCCGGCCGGCGACCGGGTCGCCTCGACCGGCGGCGCCGCCTCCGGGCCGCTCGCCTTCATGGACGTCTTCAACGCCGCGACCGACGCCGTCCGCCAGGGCGGGACCCGGCGCGGCGCCAACATGGGCGTCCTGCGCATCGACCACCCGGACATCCTCGAGTTCATCGCCAGCAAGCTGGAGCCGGCGCGGCTCACCAACTTCAACATCTCGGTCGCGCTGACCGACGCCTTCATGGCGGCGGTCGAGTCGGGCGGCGAGTACGAGCTGGTCAACCCGAAAACCGGCCTGCCGGTCCGCCGGCTCGACGCCCGCCGCGTCTTCCACACGGTCGCCAGCGTCGCCTGGAAGACCGGCGATCCCGGCGTCCTCTTCCTCGACCGCATGAACGCCGCGCACCCCATCCCCGACGCCGGCCCCATCGAAGCAACGAATCCCTGTGCCGAGCAGCCGCTGTTGCCGTTCGAGTCGTGCGTGCTGGGCAGCGTGAACCTCGAGAAGTTCGCGGCCGGCGGCGACGTGGCGTGGGGGAGGCTGGGCGAGGCGGTGCGCGACGGAGTGCACTTCCTCGACAACGTCATCGATGCCAACTCCTACCCGCTGCCGCAGATCGAGGCGGTGACCCGGGCGCACCGGAAGATCGGGCTCGGGGTGATGGGCTTCGCGGATCTCTTGATCCGGCTCGCTGTGCCGTACGACAGCGAGGCGGCGCTCGAGTGGGCGGGGCGCATCGCGGCCCACATCGAGACGGAGTCGCTCGCCGCTTCGGCCGAGCTGGCGGCGCGGCGCGGGCCGTTCATCCGGTTCGCCACCAGCCAGTGGGCGGCGGCCGGCCATCCGCCCCTGCGCAACGCGACCACCACCACGGTGGCGCCGACCGGCACCATCAGCATCATCGCCGGCTGCTCGTCGGGCATCGAGCCGATCTTCGCGGTGTCGCTGGTCAGGCGCGTGCTCGACGGCGAGCGGCTGGTGGAGGTGCACCCGATCTTCCGCGCCATGGCCGAGGAGCGCGGCGTCTGGTCCGAGGAGCTCGGCGCCGCGCTGGCCGAGCGGGGCAGGGCGCGCGGGATCGGCGCGGTCCCCGCCGATCTGCAGGCGCTGTTCGCCACCGCGCACGACGTGGCGCCCGAGCAGCACGTGAAGATGCAGGCCGCCTTCCAGCGCCACTCGCACTCGGCGGTGTCGAAGACGGTGAACCTCCCCGAGGCGGCGACCATCGAGGACGTCGAGGCGGTCTACCGGCTGGCCTACCGGCTCGGCTGCAAGGGCGTCACGGTCTACCGCGACGGCAGCCGCGCCGGCCAGGTGCTGTCGTTCGGCGCCCAGGCGCGCGACGCCGCCGCGGCGGCCCGGAGCTGTCCCGAGTGCGGCGGCGCACCGCTCCTCGGCGACGGCGCGTGCGCGGTCTGCCCGAGCTGCGGCTGGGCGAAGTGCGCGGTGCCCTGACGATCGATCAGCGGGTGCCGACCTGACCCAGGCTGGCCGGCGGCGAGATGATGGCCCCGTCGGCCGCTGCGAAGTCGCCCGCGCGGTTGTTGACGCGGATGCGGCCGACCCCGCCGCCGCCCTGGCCGGCGACGACGCCGCAGCCGGCGTAGTCCTCGCCCGGCAGGCCGTTGGGGGTGTCGCCGGCGCCGCCCCGACCGCCATCACCAGAATCGTCGGACGCGCAGCCGAGCGCGCGCTGAGCGTCGAGCCGCCCCGCCTCGGCGGAGCGGGTGATCAGGTCGCCGCCGCCGCAGCCGCCTCCGCCGCCGTTGGCGGCCAGCGCGCTGGTTGCACCGGAGACGACCACCACCGGCGCCTCGAGGAGGATGCCGCCGCCGGCGCTGCCGCCGGTGCGGTTGTCCAGGCCGGCGAGGCCGCCGGCGTTGATGGCGCCGCCGTCGGCCAGCTCTATCCGGGTGCGGCTCACGAGCTGGAGCGCCCCGCCAGCGCCGAGGAAGCTCGGGTCCTGTCCGCCGCCGCGCAGCGGAACGATCTCCGGGCTGCCGACGATGTCTCCGCCGGCTCCGCCGGTCGGGCCGCCGCTGATGTCGCCGCCCTTGCCGCCGCGTCCGCCGAATCCGCCGCCACCGCGTCCGCTGATGTGGCCGAACGCGGGCGGCCCGGGATCACAGACCACCAGGTTGTCGCCGCCGCCGGTGCCGTCGGTACCGGGGCCGGCCAGGGAGCGGACGATGCCGTTCACGACGATGTCGCCGTCGGAGACGAACGCGAGCGCCGGCCGGCCCTGGGTGATCACCTCGCCCGTGATGGTCAGCGAGCTGACCGCGAAGACCAGCACCTTGATGCCGCCCGGATCGGCCGGTGCCTCGAGCAGGACCGGGGTGACGTTGATCGGCAGCCCGTCGACGACGATCTCCTGATCGTCGGTGTCGATGATCGTTCCGTCGGTCAGCACCAGGTCGGGGCCGTTGGCCGCGTCGTCGATGAACTGGGTCAGCCGGTTTGGAGGCGTCGAGCTCGGCGCAGCGGCTGTCGTCGAAGCAGCCGAGCGCGCAGGGCGTGAGGGTGGCGAGCCCGGTCGACTCGCACACGCTCTGGATGTCGTTGTCGCAGCTCTGCGTGCCGGGCTGGCAGGTGCAGGCGAGCTCCTCCACGTCGCACGAGATGTCGCAGACCACCACCTCTCGCGTCTCGCCGTCCTCCCCGCAGACCAGGAGGTCCTGCCCCTGGCAGGCGAGGGCCTCACCGGGGTCGCACCGCTCGGTCGAACCGCCGCCGTCGTCGCCGCTGCCCTGGTGCTTGACCGCTCCGCAGGCCGCCGCAAGAAAGAGGAGGGGGAGGAGTCCAGGGAACGACTTCATGCGATCGATCCATCATGCCTGAACTCGACTCCGTCCGAAAAACGAAACGGCCGTCTGCCCCCAGACGGCCGCGTCGCATCACCTATTTCCGTTTGATTTTCGTCGGCAGGTCTAGCGGCGCCGGCGCCTGCGCTGCGGCTTGGGCGCCACCGCGGCCTGCTCCAGCTCCTCGAGATGCTCCAGCATGTGGATCATCGACTCGCGGGTGTCAGGGTGCGGCTCGTTGTTGATCGCGCGGGCCATGGTGAGGCGGAGCTCGGCGCGCAGCTCCGACTCGGCGAGCCGGTACGTGCGGAGCGCGTCCTCGCCGTCATAGCCGGAGAGATCGGCCTCGCAGCCGGTCGCAGCGATCCAGACCGCCGCGAGCGCGGCAGCCCGGCGCCCCGGCGACGCCTGCGCGAATTCCTTCACCGTGGTGCGCAGCCTCTGGCGTACGACAGCCACCGGTGGCAGCGCGACTAGACCATCACTGTCTTCGTCGATGGTGCGACGTAGTGCGGGACGAGTCATTGCGTTGTGCAGTCCTCTTCTTAGAAGAATGAGCCAAGTCGAGCGCTCAACCTCTGGTTCCCTTCCCCCTTGAGCGCCCCTTGCGGACCGAGAACTTGCCCGATCCGATCGGCTTTGGCGAGAGGATAAAATAGTTTTTTCGAACGCTGGAGTTTTCCTTCACGTGCCGCGAACGAACGCATTCGCTGCGTGCGACATGAAGCAAATTCGATCGACGGCCGTTCGCGACTACAATCGTATCTCTATGGATCGATTGCGATTTGGAGAGTGCCGGGCGGAAGGAGTGACTGGTCGTACTGGTACGATGCGAGCGCGCTTCGTCCCTCTTTGCTCACACCACTGATGTGGAATCCGTCGAGCAAAGGACCGCTCAGGAGATCGTCTCGCGTCCAGCTTCCGCTCGTGCGACGCGCGATCACTGCGTCGCTGGTTGCGCCGTCTTGATATGCGATCGAGATCGCTCCGCCCGCATCGATGAACAGCGTTGCGGACGCGCCGACCGGATGCGTTCGCGTCTCGCCGGCGCGCACGCCGTCGTCGACCAGCTCGATGGTGCCCGCGGTTCCATCGCTCCAGGTCGTGTAGAGCAGGCGATCGCCGACCGCGTCCTGATAGGCGACGTGCACCGTGCCGCTGTCGTCGACCAGCGCGTCGGCCCACATGCCGGTGTCGGCGCCGTCACCCACGTCGAGCGGGTCGATCTCCCAGCTGCCGCCCATGCTCGAGGCCAGGTAGAGATCGCCGCCGGTGCGATCGTAGTAGGCGACCACCGGGCGGCCGTCTGGCAGGAGGACCTGCGAGGCGTAGAGCCCGACCCCGTTCGGGATGTCGTAGGTGGCCGGGTCGGCGATGACCGGCGTGCAGGTGCCGCCGACGCAGGCGGCGCCGTCGCCGCACTCGTCCGGGCAGTCGCTGCTGGTCGACGCGCAGCGCTCCTCGCCGCCCATGGCGACGCACACCTTGCCGTCGCCGCACAGGCCGGCGCAGGAGATGAGCCGCTCGTCGATGGTGGTGATGACCCAGTCGGCGTTCTGGCTCGGCTCGCCGTCGCTGGCCACTGCATGGCGGAGCTGCGCCAGACGGCCGCCGTTTCCGTCGTCGACCCCGACCGCCATGTAGGCGATGGCCGGACGGCCGTCGCTGCCGATCGCCAGCGAGGCGTAGAGCCCGACGCGGGCCAGCCCGAACGGATCGATGTCGACCTCGCTCACGTGCCAGTCGTCGCCGTCCTGGCGGGCGAGCTTGAGTCGCTTGCCGTCGAGGTCGTAGTAGGCGATGAGGGCGCTTCCGTCCCGCGTCTTGATCGATGTGTAGGCGCCGACGTTGGGGCCGGCCTCGACCACGCCGCCGCGGTAGCCGCCGTCGAAGGTGGGCAGGGTGCCCTCCGGGATGCCGTCCACCACCTCGACGTCCTGCGCGCCGTCGTCGCCGACCTCGATGAAGACGAGGTCGCCGAGGGACTCCTCGTAGGCGGCGGCCACCACCCGGTCGCCGTCCATGTCGAGTGAGTTCCAGCGGCCGGTCGGGCCGCGCAGCACCTCGCCCTCCATGCACTCGCCGCCGGGGCCGTTGCACTCGACGTCGCTGCCGCCGCAGTTGCAGCCGGGCGCCGCCAGGGCGACGAGGAAGAGGAGGGCGAGCTCGCCGCGCCGCCGGCGCAGGCCGAAAAGGACCGCGACCACGAGCAGGGCGAGCCCGGCGCCGCTGCCGCCGCCCGCGCGGCACTCGCAGCCCCCGCTGCCCTGGCCGTGGAACTGGACCACCGGGGCGCCGGCGGTCGGGCCGGTGGCGCGCGGGTCTGCCGGCACGCCGGGCGCCGAGTAGAGCGGCACCTCGAGGACGCGCGGCGACCGGTCGGCGGTGAGCGGGTGGCCGACTTCGCGCGCGCGCACCTCGATCCGGTGGCGGCCCGGGAGATCGAGCCACGGGCGCTGGAGCCAGACGCGGCGGGCTCGCGTGTAGGGCGACCACATGCCGCCGTCGATCCGGTACGAGTGCTCGAGCGGGACCGTGGCGGCGGCGGCACCGCCGCCGAGCTCGAGCTCGATGGCCGGGCGTGCTCCGGCCCGGAGCGCCTCGCCGCCCGGCGCGCGAACCGCGGCGATGCGCGCGGCGGTGGTCACTCGCCGCTCGGCCCGCGCGGCGCCGGCCAGCGCGACGTCGCCGTACACCGCGAGGAAGGCGTTGTCCTCCACCGAGGTGATGCCGCCCGGCTGGACCTGGATGGCGAGCGGGCCGATGGCAGGCAGGTCGATCGGCCCGAGCGCGTCGCCCAGCGTCGGCAGCGCGACGTTGATGATGGCCGGCAGGGTCTCGGCCAGCTCCTCCGGGGTCTCGATCAGCGCCTCGCTGTTCTTCACCGACAGGTTCGACAGCGCGTCGTCGACCGCGCCGAGCACCGGGATGATCGCGCCATTCGGGTCGACGTCCATGCCGAGCGGCAGGTGGATGTCGGCGACGATGGTCATGATGCGGATGTACTGGTCGTCGACCATGACGTAGACGTCGAGCTCGGCCTGCTCGAGCGTGACGTCGAGCAACGGCTGGTCGATCACCACCTCGCCCGAGCCGTCGTCGCTGAAGGTGTTGGGGCCGATCTGGATGACCGGCGGGCTCTGCGGCCGGAGCCCGATGAACAGCGGCGAGGTGCGCCCGTGCAGGAGGTTCGGCAGCGAGCGGATGACCAGCGACAGGGCGTCGCTGTTGAGCAGCGGCACCGCCGGAGTCCCGATGTTGGCGCAGACGAAGCCCGACTGGTAGGCGGCCCAGCTGAGCTGATCGATCTGGTGCTGGTGGAGCCCGAGGCCGAAGCCGTAGGGGGCACCGGTGTCGGGCCGGGTGTTGCCGGTGAACGCGTTCGAGCGGGCGATGGCGACTGGCGCCGGCGGCTCGGCCGGCGGCCCGCAGCGGTCGCGCTCTTCACCGGCCGGCAGCATACCGGCCCAGATGCCGAGCGCGATGCCGCCGCTGTTGGAGGTGGCGTAGCCGCCGGCCACCTCGTAGATGTCCATGGCGCCGGCCTGGCCGCTCGAGATGCCGCCGAGGACCGTGCCGGCCGCCAGCCGGCCGGCCAGCCCGAGCTGCTGCTCGCACGCGCCCCCCTTCATGCAGACGTTGTTCTCGCAGGCGTCGGCGAAGGCGCTGCACTCGGAGACGTCGCCGCCCGGGCATGGATTGCACAGCTGGTCCTCGAGGGCGGACGGGATGAGCTCCTCGACCTGGCTGGTCACCTGGTCGATGAGGTAGTTCTTCACGAAGTCCCAGTCGGCCAGCTCGCAGCCGAAGTGGCTGGGCGGATCGTCGATGTTGATGTCGGCGGTCTCCAGGCCGGTGAGCGCGACCGAGAGCACCTGGATCCGGGTGGTGCCGGCGTCCGGGTCCTGATCGAGGTCGAGGCTCATCTGCAGCGTGACGTCGTCGCCGGCGCCGTTGCCGTCGGTGTGGACGTCCACCACGCAGTTGAGATCGAAGTACTCGACCGGCAGCGGATTGACGGTGTCGAGCCGGGCGCGCGCGGTCACGTTGACCTGCGTCTGGTCGGCGACCGGATTGATGACCAGGCGCGGCTGGTCGCCGCTTTGCGGCACCAGGTCGATGTCGATCGGGCCGCACGGCGGAGGCAGGGGCGCGCCACCTTCCTCGGTGCAGCAGACGAACGGGCCGTTGCCGCCGCCGCCGCACTGGGGCGGCACCTGGATCTGGACGTCCTCGCCGGTGCCGAGGAAGCTGCCGACCAGCGCGGCCGGGTTGCTCTCGAGGGTGTCGATGGCGTGGCTGGTGAGGCGCAGCTGGCCGGCGTTCTCGATCCGGTTGTCGGCGGGGAAGCCGCCGGGCGTCGGTGCGACGCAGCTCGAGCAACCGTCCCCGGCGCAGCCTCCGGCGACGAGCGTGGCCAGGACCGTGAGAACCTTCTTGCCTCGCCACTTCCCTCGCCACTTCTTCATACGAATTCTCCCAAGCCAGGCTGGTCTGGCCCGACGGTAGGCGCCGGATCACGGCCGGGTCAAGCCGGCTCCCTCTCACCTCCCGTGTCGTCGACCCGGCGCGCGAGGAATTCCCGCACGGTTCGCCCGACCAGCTCCGGGCGCTCGAGTGGGGCCGTGTGGGAGCCGGCCTGCACGACGAGGAGCTCGGCGCCGGGGATGGCGTCGGCCATCGACTTGCTGAGCTCGGGCGGAGTGAAGCCGTCGGTCTCGCCGGCGACCACGAGGGTCGGGGTGGCGATGCGCGGCAGGAGGTCGACCGCGGAGTGCTCGCCGGCGGCCGCCAGCATGGAGAGGAAGAAGGGGACTTCGACCCGGGACAGTCCGCGCAGGTACGGCATGAAATCCGACGCCTGCATCAGCTCGGCGTTGATCTCGAGGCGGGCGGCAAGCGAGTAGGCCAGCTTGGTCGGGATGAGGAGGCGGGCCGCCTGGTTGATGAGGCGAGGGGCGCGCTCGACCGCTGAGCGGACGCGGGGCAGGAGCAGCTCGGCTCCGCTCGAGCCGCGAAACGTGCGAAGCGGATTCTCCGGGGCGCCGCAGAGCAGGACGAGGCCGCGGACCTGGTCAGGGTGGCGGCGGTAGGTCTCCAGCACGACCTGCACTCCCATCGAGTGGCCGAGCAGGACCGCGGCGTGGGTGCCTGAATCGCTCAGCACCTCGGCCAGGTCGTCGGCCAGGTCGGCGATTGCGATTCGGCGGGGATCGCGGGGCAGTGGGCTGCGCCCGTGACCGCGGTAGTGCCAGTGGATGAGACGGCGCTCCGCGGCCAGGTCCCCGTTCAGGTACTTCCAGACGTACCCGTCGCAGCCGATCCCGTCAGTCAGGACGACTGCGGCGCGTTCGCTCCCCTCTGCGCTGCCCGGCTCCGAGACCTCGTAGAAGATCGGAGTCTCGTCGACAGGAGAGATGGCGTAGGAGCGGCGCGTTCCCACGAATTATCCTCGGGCTCGCCGCGGGTGCTGCCCCGGGAACCGCGCGCGCTTCACGCGCGCTTGCCCCACGTCTCGCCCTCGCAAGGGTCGCCGCTCGGGCGGACCGCTAGCCGCCCACTTCCTTGGTATCTTCCTCGCCCGGAAACTCGTTGACTGACGGGTACTTCATGATTTCTTTGCGAGCGATCTTCCAGGCCTTCTGGACGATCCAGGACAGCGAGCGGTCCTGCCGCGCTGCCTCGTCCTGGATTTCCTTGAGCATGTCCTCGGGGAAGTAGAGACTCTGTTTGCGCTTGTCCGAGCCGGCCATGGGACCCACATTTTCTTGTCTCGACTTACAAGCGTCAAGGATCCAATCGTCCCGATTTTCGAGATGATCCGCGAAAGAGGTCGATTCGGCGCCCCAACTCGGGCTTGAATTTGCCTGGAACCATCCCTATGCTCCCCCGCCCCCTGGGCGACTCCATAGAAAGGGGACCAGTGCCGTGGCAAACCCGCTCACAAAGAAGGAGCTCAAGAAATTCAAGGAACTTCTTGAGGCCAAGCGCAAGGCGGTCGTCGACAACGCCAAGAAGACCCTGACCGACAACATGGTCCTCGACCCCAGCGACCTGCCGGACGAGATGGACCTGGCGTCGAGTGAGTACCTGCAGTCGTTCGAGTTCCGCCTGCGCGGGCGCGAGAAGACCCACCTGGCCAAGCTCGAGCTCGCCCTCCGGAAGATCGATGACGGGTCTTTCGGCATCTGCACCGAGTGCGGCGAGCCGATCGCCAAGAAGCGGCTCGAGGCCAGGCCGGAAACTCAGCTCTGCATCCGCTGCAAGGAAGATCAGGAGCGCGACGAAAAGGCCTACGGGTAGTCGGGCGGCTAGCTCCGTTGTAAGGTCGGCTGCATATGGCCGATGAGCGTCCGACGCCTCAGGCGAACCGGCGGCGCTTCCTCGAGGTCGCGACGCTGGCGCTGGGAGGTGCCGTGGGCGTGGTGCTCTCGGTCCCGCTGGTGCGCTACTTCCTGTTCCCGATCGGGCGCAAGGTGGTGAGCTCGCCCGACGCGCCGGTCGACGTGTGCGCGCTGTCGGCGGTGCCGGCCGACGGGCGGCCGGTGCAGGTGGCGGTGGTGAGCCAGGCGCAACGCGACGCCTGGGTGGTGCGCCAGGAGGTCGCGGTCGGCAGCGCCTGGGTGCGGCGCGACCGGGCAGGGAAGGTGGTGGCCGTGTCGGGACAGTGCCCGCACCTCGGCTGCGCCATCGGCTTCGACGGCGAGCGCTTCCGCTGCCCCTGCCACAAGAGCTCGTTCAAGGCGACCGGCGAGCGCGAGTCGGGACCGTCCAAGCGGGGACTCGACCCGCTCGAGGCCACGGTGAAGGGCGGGCGCGTGCTGGTCAGGTTCCGCCGCTTCCGGCCCGACGTCGCCGAGCGGATCGAGGTGTGACGCGATGAAGATCGGCGACTGGCTCGACCAGCGCACCGGTCATCGCGCGGCGGTGCGCTGGGCGCTCGACGAGCCGGTGGCCGGCGGGGCGTCGTTCGCCTACGTGTTCGGCTCGGTCCTGGCGTTCCTCCTGGTCATGCAGATCGTGACCGGCGTGCTGCTGGCGACCGCCTACAGCCCGTCGGCGACCGACGCCTGGGCGTCGGTGGCGTACATCCAGGACGAGATGACGCTCGGCTGGTTCGTGCGCGGGCTGCACTCGCACGGGGCGTCGGCGATGGTGGTGGTGGCCGGGCTGCACCTGATGCAGACCGCGCTCTACGGGGCGTACCGCGCGCCGCGCGAGCTCAACTGGTGGGTCGGCGTGCTCATGCTCGGCGTGCTGCTCGCGTTCGCGCTGACCGGTTACCTGCTTCCGTGGGATCAGACCGGCTACTGGGCGACCAAGGTGGCGACCGGGATCGCGGGCACCACCCCGATCGCCGGGCAGGCGATCCAGGAGATCGCACAGGGCGGCAACGAGTACGGCAACCTGACCTTGACCCGGTTCTTCGCGCTGCACGTCCTGGTCCTGCCGGGCGCGATGGTCGCGCTGTTCACCCTCCACCTCTTCCTGTTCCGGCGCCACGGGGTCACGCCGCACTGGTGGCTGGACCGCGAGCAGCTGGAGAAGCGCACGCGGCCGTTCTGGCCGGATCAGATGTTCAAGGACACGGCGGCGATGGCGGCGGTGTTCGCGGTGCTGGTGGGGATCAACCTGTGGAACGGCGGCGTGGCGCTCGACGCGCCGGCGGATCCGTCGACCAGCTTCGACGCCCGGCCCGAGTGGTACTTCCGGCCGCTGTTCCAGGCGCTCAAGTACTTCGAGGGGCCGATGGAGAAGCTGGTGGCGCTGGGGCTGCCGGCGGTCCTCGGCGGATTTCTCATCGCGCTGCCGCTCATCGATCGCGGCGAGAGCCGCAGCCCGCGGCGGCGCTGGAAGCAGCTCGGCGCGCTCGGGGTGATCGCCCTCTTGATGATCGCGCTCACCGCGGTGTCCTTCCGCGAGGACGCGGGCGATCCGCGGGTGCAGAAGGGCAACCACGAGGCGGAGGGGCGCGCGCGGCTGTCGCGCACGCTGGCGAAGATGTTCGGGGTGCCGGCCGAAGGCGGCACCGCGGTCTACGAGCAGGCGCCGCACGCCCGGGCGCGGACCCTGTGGCGCGAGCACTGCGCCGGCTGCCATCAGGGCGGCAAGCGGCAGGGGCCCGAGATCGGCCCGGGTTACAACTCGCGCGGCTGGATCCGCGACTTCCTGGCGGCGCCGAGTGGACCGCGCTTCTTCGGGCCGACCAAGATTCGCGGGATGGAGCCGGTGGAGGTGCGCGGCGAGGAGCTCGACGCGGTCGTCGAGCTGGTCTACGGCCAGACCGGGGCGCCCGACGCCGACGCGGCGAAGGTCGCGCGGGGCAAGACGGTGTTCGCCGACGAGTGCGCGAGCTGCCACTCGATGGACGACAAGAGCGAGGGGTCGGCGCCGAACCTCGGCGGGCGCGGCTCGGTCGAGATGCTGGCGGGGTTCATGGCGCGGCCTGATCATCCGCGCTGGTTCGGCAAGGCCAACGAGATGCCGGCCTTCTTCGACGACCTCGACCGCGACGACCGGCGCGCGCTCGCCGAGTACCTGGTCATGCTGCGCGGCAGGCCGTGGCACTGAGCCGGGGCGCGGCGGTGGCGCTGGCGCTGGGAGTTGCGGTGGCTGTGGCGGTGGCGCTGACCGGCTGCGGCGGCCGCCGTGGAGGCGTCGACGCGCCCGTGGCGACCGTGGTCGACCGGCCGCCGCCGCCGCCGCGCGAGGAGCCGGTCGAGCTGCGCCCCGGCTTCATCTGGGTGCGAGGCAGCTGGCAGATGCGCGGCGGCCTCTGGACCTGGAAGGCCGGCCGCTTCGAGCGCGCGCGGCCAGGCCAGGACTGGATCGCCGGGCACTGGCAGCTGCGCGGCGATCGCTACCACTGGATCGAGGGACGCTGGCGCCCGTCCCTCGATCGCAGGTAGTCAGATTTTCGGCCGGCGGGTGCAGTCGGGACAGGGGCGCGTGTTACGTTTCCGCACGCATGGTGAGAAGCGGGGCTCTTGTCATCGTGGTACCGGCGTTCTGTCTGGCGCTGGGAGGGGCGGGCGCGGCGGTCGCGCAGACGGCACAGCCAGGCGCGCAGCCCGGCGCGCAGCCGCAGCCGCCCCCGACTCCGCCTCCGCCCGCGGGGCAGCCGGCCACGCCGGCCCGACCGCCGCGGCGCGCCGCGGGGGATCTCAGGGCGGAGATCGAGGCGGTCAAGAAGGAGCTCGCCGAGCTCAGGACCCTGTCGGTGCAGTCACAGACCGTCAGCCAGTCGGTGCAGGACCTGTCGTCGAAGGTGACCGCGCTCGAGCAGGAGCTCGACAAGCTGCGCCGGCAGCAGGCCGCCGCGCCGGAGGTGGTGAGCGCGCTCGACACCATCGGCACCCGGCTCGACGCGGTCGAGCGCGACGTCGAGTCGCTGCGCACCCAGCTCGCCGGGATGGAGCAGCCCAACGCCTCGGCCGCGGGCGGCGCGGTCGAGTGGGACGGAGGCTTCAAGTGGGCCTCGAGTGACGGCGACTACGCGCTCAAGCTCGGCGGGTTCGTCCAGCCGCGGCTCCAGGTGCGGCTGCCGGAGAGCTTCGACACCATCAGCGAGTCGACCTTCCGGCTGCGCCGCGCGCGCCTCCTGGCCAGCGGACATTTGTCGAGCGAGCAGCTCACCTGGAAGATGCAGGCCGAGCTCGGCGTGGACGCCGCGCCGGCGCTCGACTACTACCTCGACTACGAGTTCATGCCCGAGGTCGCGGTGCGGGCCGGGCAGGACAAGGTGTTCTTCACGCGTGCCTGGTGGGCGAGCGACGCCACCCTCGACCTCCTCGAGCGGCCGGCCGCCATCGACGCTCTGCGCTACGACCGCGACATCGGCGTGTGGGTGCACGGCTGGGTGGCCGAGCGCTTCTACTATCACGTGGGCGCCTCGAACGGGGCCGGCCCCAACAAGCGCAACGACAACATCGACGTCGCCGCCCTCCTGCGGGTCGAGGCACTGGTGGTGGGCGACAAGTTCGAGCCGCTGGTCAAGAACCTCGAGCAGAAGCCCGACCTGCAGCTCCTGGTCGGCGCCGGCGTGGTGCACGACCTGGTGCGGGTGCCCGAGACCATCGCCGGCATCGAGGTGGCGAACCGCGACGTCGACTCGAACGGCACGCTCGACAACGTGCGCGTCTGGAGCTCGAGCTTCACGGTGGCGGCGCGCATCCAGGGGCTCGAGCTCATGACCGAGGGGATCTGGCGCCACGAGCGCTGGGGCACCATCCTCGATCACTCCGACAACTCCGCGCTCGACGAGGCCATCCGGCCCGACACCTCCGGGCACCGGAACTACCTGGCCGGCTTCCTCCACGCCAGCTACGTCCTCCTGCCCAAGCACCTCCAGGCCGCGCTGCGCGTCGGCCACAACCGCGTCGCGCTGCTCGGCGTCGGCGGCGGCGGTCCCACCACCGTCACCCCCGGCGACCGCCTCTTCGAGCTCAACGGCCAGCTTCGCTACTTCATGAACGACAACCTCTCGGCCGGCCTCTCCTACACCCTCACCAACTACAACGCCACCTCCGGCCCCGACCCCGCCGCCGACATCGAGCACCTCTTCATCGGCCAGGCCCAGCTCAACTTCTAACCCCCGCCGCCCCGAGGCCGCGCCGCCGCTCCGCGTCCCGCCGCCGCCGCCCCGCGTCCCGCCGCCGCCGCCCCGCGTCCCGCCGCCGCCGCCCCGCGTCCCGCCGCCGCGCGTCCGCCTGGCGGCCGAATCCGCCCGTGCCGACACGTCGTCCGCACCGCCACCCAACTCCGCCGCGGCCGAGCATTGGGGCGACAAGCCTGGCCCGAGCTGTCAGCGGCGCTCCCTGTTTGGACCTCTCTGTCAGTCGTGTAGCCGGTCTGGACCCTTGATTCCGGCAAAGAATGATATATGCTCAATCAACAATGAAACAGGGCGAGGATCAATCTGACCGCAGTGAGCCACAGCGGTAGCAAAGGCGGGCGTGGCGGGCGCGGTGGTGGCGGGCGCGGACGCGGCGGCGGACACGGTGGCGGACGCGGGCGCGGGCGCGGGCTGGGAGTACAGGACGGCGGGTGGCGGCAGGAGGAGCTGCCGTTTCGCATGCGGGGTGGCAAGCGGCGCGGGGCCGGGCGCAAGCCGCGCGGGGCGCGCGCCGGAGTGGCGCACCGGCCGCGGCCGCGCATCG
>Ga0111538_10008045_pt1 | contig 14153 bp, 7 predicted proteins | sample SoiMethybrSBSTD1_FD_79669 | JGI IMG/M metagenome (GOLD analysis project Ga0111538, IMG submission 79669) | Bulk soil microbial communities from a Populus tree surrounding site in Tennessee, USA - Soil MetaG P. TD hybrid SBSTD1 (version 2)... | ecosystem: Environmental > Terrestrial > Soil > Tree... | reverse complement strand
GGTCCCGTAGAGTTCCGTGACGTAGAAGAACGGGTCCGCGGGGTTGGGCCCGGGATTCGGGACGAACGCGATGTTGACCGGGAGCTGAAAGCCGGAGGCGACCCGCTCGATGCGGTAGCCGGGCTCGAAGGGAAGCCAGGGGATGGGCACGTCGACGCCGGGGGGGCCGGCGGCGCTGGTGCCGAACAGGCGGATCGAGTCGGAGCTCGTCTGGCCCAGGTTGTTGCGGAAGCGGACCTGGAGGCGGTAGCCGGTGCCGAACTCCATCGTGGTGCGGCCCGCGTAGCTTCCGACGAAGGAGCCGTCGGCGAGATGGATGTGGACCTTGTCGAGGGCGGAGGTGACCGCGGCCGCGTTCCACACGAGCTCGTTCGTGGAAACCTTCCAGATCTCCCAGTCGGTGGACGCGTGGGTGCCGCCGCCGGGATCGTTGAACGGGCCGGCCTGCATGTGGACGTCGGCAGGGTTGCTGATCATGCCGTCGAAGGACGGCTCGGTCACGGGAGGCGCGTCGGGGGCGAGAGCCGGGCAGAGGAGAAGCAGGAGCAGAAGGGTCGCGCCGAGTTTACCCATGAGCCTCCAGGGACCGAGGCCCGCCCTGGGGAGAAATTACCATATTGGAATGAGGCACCACAAGGTCAGGCGCAGTAGCCGCCGTCGACGACGAGCGCGGTGCCGGTGGCGAACGCGGCCCCGTCGGAGGCGAGGTAGAGGATGCCGGCGGCCATCTCCTCGGGGGTGCCGAGCCGTCCCATGGGCTGGCGGGCGACGAGGGTCGCCAGCGCGGCCTTGGGATCGGCGGCTTCCTTGAGCCGCTTGTCGATCCAGGGTGTCATGGTGGTGCCGGGGCAGATGCAGTTGACGCGGACGCCGTCCTTGACGTGGTCGACGGCCATGGCGCGGGTGAGTCCGACGATGGCGTGCTTCGAGGCGGTGTAGGCGCAGCGGTCGAAGATGCCGCGCAGTCCCGCGGTTGAGGCGGTGTTGACGATGACGCCTCTTTTCTGGGGGAGGAAGACTTTGGAAAGTGCCTCCTTCGAGAGGAGGAAGGTGCCCTTCACGTTGACGCGGAAGATGTCGTCGAACTGCTGTTCGCTGGTGGTGACGGCGTTGCCGGCGACGCCGATGCCGGCGTTGTTGCACAGGATGTCGAGTCCGCCGAACAGCTTCACGGTGCCGGCGATCATGCGCTCGCAGTCTTCGGCCTTGGAGACATCGCCCGTGAAGGGCGCGGCCTTGCCCTTGGCCTTCTTGACGAGCGCGACGGTCTCATCGGCGGCCTTGGGGGAGATGTCGGCGACGGCGACCTTGGCGCCTTCGCGCGCGAACGCGAGCGCGGCGGCCTGCCCGATGCCCGACCCGGCGCCCGTGATGAGGACGACCTTGTTCTTGAATGGAGGATTCATATGGACGGGGATTTTCGCGGTTGGGGGGGAGGGTGGTCAAGGAATTGGCGGCGGGTCACCGTTCGGCGGCAACGGCGTAAATAGAGGCATCCGGGAAGGCGGTTACGCCTGAATGGAGGATCCCATGAAGAAGTTCCTGGTTGCGGTGCTACTCCTGGCGGTCGCCGCGTCGACAGGGTGCTTCGTGGAGGTAGACGACGGCCTTCCGCGCCATCGCCATTGCTTCGGCTGCGGCCACGTCTACATCAAAGGCCACTGGCGCTAAGGTTCTCATCCCGGGGCCGGAGGGGGAGCGGGCCTCGGTCCGCTCCCTCCCCTCTCGGCGGCCGTGACCCCGGTTCCATCTCAGCAGTTGGCGTCAAGGGTTGTCGAGTTATTCGGCGCGGACGTTATCCCAGAAGATCTCACGGGGCGGGTAGTTGGACTGACTCGTCATCAGGAGAAAGAGCGTCTCCTCCGACTTCCAGTTCCGGAGGCCGAATTGCCGTTCCAAATATCACGGGGTATAATCCCTCGCGGGAGAGCCGGCAATTCGCATGAGTTTTCATCTCGAGACTCGGTCCCATCCCCTGTCGATGTTCCGTTTCCGTTCCCTGCTTCTTCCTCTGGCGCTTGCGGCGCTGCTCCCCGGTGCTCGGCCCATCCAGGACGGCGACCTTGCCGAACGCGTAGAGAAAGCCCTTCAGTCCCGCGTCGTGGAGGATCTCCGGGCCGCCTGTTCCCGCACGGAGGAGGCGGCCGTCCAGCGGCCCAAGGACGCGAATGTTCAAGCTTTGCTTGCCCGGCTCTACGCCGCGGCCGGGGCGACCCCGCTCGCCGTCGAGGCGGCCGATCGAGCCCGCGAGGCGGATCCCCTGGTCCGCCTTCCCGAACTGCAGGGCGCCAGGTTCAAGCGGCTGGACGATTTCAAGCATCAGGAATTCGAGGTTCGCGCATACGCCCGGGAAGAGACCGGCGATCTCCACCTGGCATTCTTCAAGGATTCCCGACTTGCCTTCTCCCTTCTGACCGAAGGAAAGGGATTGCTCGTCCGCGTCGAGGCCTTCGGCCCCATCCGGGGACTCGCTCTACTGGACTCGACCGAGCTGCCCGCCGTCCGGAAAGCGGTCGACCAGACGGACGGCGACCGCCGATTGCTGGAGCAGATCGAGGGTCGGATCCGGCACGCGGCAACCTCCGAGAATCCCGGGGAAGTTCTGACGTCGGCGGCGCGGACCTTGACCGAGGCCCTCGGAAAGACGTCGGCCCGGATCTGCGTCCTGGAAGAACTCTGGTGGATCTACGACCGCCTCGGAGAGTTCGTGGCGGGGACCTCCCGCGAATCGGAATATCGCCGGCGCGAACTGGCGGTGAGCGCGAGCCTGGCGGAAGCCGCGCCTCAGCTGTCGACCACTCGCCGGGCCCTGGCGCTGACCTATTTCAGGATCGGCGCCTTCCCCCTTGCGGCGGCGGAAGCGGGACGCGCTCCTGCGGATCCGCTCGCCACCAGCCTCCTGGAGGTGCTGACCGCCTGGGGCCAGGCCGACCACCGTCGCTCCGAGCCCTTCGAGATCGCCGACGGCGGTTACCGCGTCGAGCCGTTCGAGGCGAAGAATCCCCCGCCCGATTCCAATGCCCTGTTTCCCGAATGGACGTTCATCGTCCGCAAAGGCAGAAAAGCGGACTTCGCCGTGTACACGTTCTGCAGCCAGAAGCTCAAGACCAGCCGCCATTACTACATCTACGTCCAATACCTCTCGGACCGGACGCTGCTCACCTCGTACGGCGACAAGCGTCCGGACAACGTCGCCTTGAATGAGAAGATCGTATCCCTGCTCCGCCGGCTGGGCGAGAACCCCGGCAAAGGCAAATAGGAGAATCTGCCCATGCGTGCACTTGGATTCGTCCTTCTTGCCGTCCTCGGGCTGACCGGCGCGGCGTCGGCCGACATGGAGCCGGACGGATCGGGATACGACTACCCCGCCGGCCCGGCCCATCCCACGCTTCCCGAAGAAGGCGACGCGTCGGCCGTCGACACCCGGGGGACCGAGTGGGGCCGGCGCCAGCAGCAGGAGGCCCTGCGTCAGACGGAGATGACGGTCCAGACCAAAGTCGACACCCAGGCCCGGACCCAGGCGCTGGAACGCCGCCCGTTGCAGATCAAGAGCGACCTGATCGAGGATCTCAAGCGCCGCGCGGCAATCAAGGAGTCCATGGTCACGGCAGATTCGCTCGAGGCGCTCAAGGAGTGGAGCAACAAGCAGTTCTCCGAGGGTCCCGGGGCCGACGCCCTCAAGCCGCCGCCGGTGGCGCCCCAGGAGGACCGGATTTTCAAAGGAACCTTTTCGGACGATTTGAAAAAGCGGAAAGAGAAGGGAGTCCGCATCTACGTGGACCCCGCCGATCTGGCTGCAGTCATGGCCAAGAGCGAGGCGGGCGCCCTTGAAATGCTCGAAAGCATGGACCGGGAACTCGTGGCCGGAGGGGATGCGCTCTCGACCGTCCGGAACCTGAAGCGCCGGGTAACGTCGGCGCTCTCGACGGGCAAGATCACCGCCAAGCTTGGATTCCAGAAGATGCCCTGGTCGGGCGTGAACGAGACCCTGGTCGCGGTGTCGCTTCGAAACCTGATGGCCGCTCCCCTGAAAGGCGGGGCCATGCCCGATGACGCGGCCACGGTCGGCCGCCTCAAGCGGGTGCTCGGCTACATGCTCGATACGGCCACGGACGACGTCGTCCTGATCGGCGTGCCCGGAGACAAGGACGACCAGCCGAGCCTGATCCTCGATGACCTCACGAACGCCCTCCAGACGGCCTGGGTCCAGGATCTCAAGCCCGGCTGCTCTCTTGACCCCGATCCGAACGATCCCGGGGGCAAGCAGAAAGTCCGAGTCTTCGGCGTCCCGAAGAACAGCAACTTCGCGAAGATCATGCTCGACGCCGACTACGAGATGAAGAAGATCAACATGGGCCTCATCAAGTTCGACAGCGATCCGATCCCGGGGTTCGCCTCCAACTTCGACCTCCAGATGAAGCGCCTGAGGGAAAACCCGGCCGAGATACGCGAGCATCTGAACTCCCGCTTCTGGCTGACCCCGATGCGACCCGAGCCGGGCGACATGATGGTCGAGCCGGGCCGCAGGTTCATGATGTTCCAGACCCGGGTCTCGCTGATGACGGAGGCCATGACCGTCAGCGGCGACGCGCTGATCGGGACCGGCAAGGTCGACCCGGTCGACGACGTCGCCTCGCGGGTCTTCACCGCCCACTACGAATCGATCGAGCAACGGCGCGTGGTCTTCCGGCGGCTGCACGCCCTCTTCGATCTGGTCATGCTGGCGCAGATCTTCCGCGAAAACGGCGTCCGATCGAAACTCCTGGAGCGGATCGCCGCCCGCGCGACGCGGCCCGTCGACGTCCCCGACGCGTACGACGGCGTCCGCCGCGAGGAAGTGGTCTCCGGAACCAACATCAAATGGACCGTGCAGGGCGGCGTGATGGTCTACCTCAAGCTCCGCCGAAAATATTTCCGCGACTTGGAGCAGAAGGACCTCTTGGAGCTGGAGTCGTCGATCATGGACGCGATGTGCGGCAGGTCGGTCTCGATCAGCGACTCCTCCGCCCTCAAGCAGCTTCTCAAGGACCGCCTGCGGGTGGAGAAGGAGAAGCGGGATGCGGACCTCCTCTTCGAACGGGGATGCGGGAAGAGCATGCAGGCGGAGAGCGAAACTCAGAAGGGGACGACGGCGGCCCGACCGCTTTTCGAGGAAGCCGAAAGGTTCTTTACGAAGGCCATCGAGCGGGACTCCGACTTCCCCGAGGCGTGCTGCCAGCGGGCCATTGCCCGATGGCGCCTGAAGAAGTATCCGGAGGCCATCGCCGACTGTGACCTGGCCATGAAGAAGGATCCGGACCTCTGGACCAGTTATTGGATCCGGTCGAAGATCAAGCGGGAGACGGGCGACCGCGACGGCGCGGATGCCGACTGGAAAAAGTATGTCGATCTGGTCCAGAAGGACAAGTTCCTGAAGGAAATGCTGAGCACCCGGCAGCCCGAGTGACCCGGAATCGACTCTCAACCCTGATTTCAGCTTGGGAAGGAATCTCATGAACGTCTGCAGAGGACTGCTTCTCGCACTGGTCTCGGTTCTGGCGGGCTGCGCCGTCGACTCCTCGCCCCTGGACGAACGGACCGGGAGTCGGACGACGAAGAGCCTCACGATTCCGCTCCACCGGAAGGCGCCGGAAGGGCTGTTCTGCTCCTGGGGCGCCCTCAACGGATTCAAGGACATCGATTCGAAAGAGTTTCGCTGTGAAGACGGCTTGGGCGGCGTCAGCAGCGAGAGCGGTCCGGGCGGGAAGCTCACGCTGTACCTGGTTCTCCTGCCGACGGGCGACGATGCCGTGATGGTGAGCGTGGACAAGGCCTATGGCGGATACTCGTACGTCCTCTTCGCCGAGCGCCGGCAGTGGGGCCGGCTCCAGCCCTCCGGGGAGTTCATCCCCTTCGAAGATTCCTACCAGTGCACCTTCATCGAGAAGAATCCCACCTGGACCACCATCAGCTGGGGCGCGGACGAAGGGGGGAAGTCCGACTATATCTTCTCGGTTCGCTGGAACGGCGGATCGCTGAGCGCCTCCCTCGGGAAACTCCATCGCCTCCGGTTCCAGGAAGTCGTCCAGCGAGCCCAGAAACGCGGATACTACAAAGGACTCGTGGACAGCGAAGGGTATGCGTATGTCGCCAGCATGCGCCAGGGAAACTATTACCAAGTCCAGCTCTGGAACCCGTACTGGTTCGAGCCGGAGGCCCTCAAGAAGACGCAGGACCCCCGCTTCGATTTCAAGACGCTCCGTCCCCTGGCCGCCCTCGAGTTCCTCTGGGACAAAGAGAACAACGTCGTGAACACCGTGGACATGTCGGCGATCCGGAAGCGGGTCTACGGCGTGGGAGGCGGGTCCGATCCTTGCTACATGACCTACCGGAAGATGGGCGAGGGATATGACACGGCCGGGCTCTGGTTCGCGGGCGGGGACCCTCAGACGAACTTCCGAAAGGGGGTCGAGCACGAGCGGAGGGCGGCGACGTTCCTTGCCGAGGGGACCGAAGCGGGGCGGGCCAAGGCCGTCGAGGAGTATACCCAGGCGCTGAGCTTCGAACCGACCAGCGCCTACTCCTACTACGGGCGCGCAAAGGCGGTCCGGGAATCCGCCGCCGTCGAGTCGATGGCCAAGAAGACCCGGGAGGGGTTCATTCGGGACGTCAACAAGGTCCTGGAACTGGACCCGGGCCGCTTCCAGACGGTCGAAGTGCTCGGCTGGCGGGCCCAGATCCGGGACTACGAGAACGACTTCGCGGGAGCCGACGCCGACTATACGGAGTGCATTCGTCTCCAAAAGCCCGAGAATTACTGGGAAGTCCGGAACCTTCTGGCGGCCCGGAAGGAAATTCGGAGGAAGATGGGCAACGCGGCCGGCGCGGAGGCCGACGACGCGGAAATCGCCCGGAGGGAGGCCGAACGCAAGGCGAACGAGGAGCGGCAGCACCAGGAAGCGGTCCGCAAGGCCGAAACGGAACGATACAGCGCTCCCGGACGGGTTCTCGTCGAGGCGGGCATCGCGAAATGGAACTCGGACACGTCGACCTACACGACGATGGTCCCCCCTTACGACCGGAAGCTGGCCCTCCTCGAACGGCGCCTCAAAGACGTCGGGGAAAAGCAGCTGGTCATCCATCTCCTGGGAAACAACGCGGTGTACGGCTCGGGAACCCTCGAGCGGCTCGGCTTCAAGCTTCTCAAGGAGGCGAAGATCGACACCGAGACGCGGATCAATTTCATCATCTCGTGCAGCTCGGACAGCCTCGCGGAGCTCAAGAACGGCCAGGGACGGACTCTCGAGACCTGCTCCGGCAACCAGCCCATGGATCGCGTCTACAACCACCTCATGATGCTCTACCTCAAGAACAAGATGGACTGGGAGTCCGAGAAGTACGCCGAACTCGGCGGGTACTGGGAGAAGTACTACCAGAAGGAGCGCGAGAAGGACCCTGAGGGGCTGCTGGAAGCCCTCGAGCAGATTCTCAAGCTGGACCCCGAAGACAAGGTCGCGATCACCGGCAAGCTCAATCTGCAGGAGGAGGCGAAGGACTGGAAGGGCATGGTCAAGGATTGCACGAAGCTCCTCGACCGGACACCCGCGGACAAAGAGCTCCGCAAGCGACGCCTGAAGGCCGCGACGGAGATCAAGGACGTCGACACGGCGGCGACCGATCTGACGTTCCTGACCGAGAACACGACCTACGACTGGGAGAAGACCAACTACATGAGGCAGCGCGCGAAGCTCCTGATGGATGCGACGCGCTACAAGGAGGCCGCCGAAGCCTGGAACGTCCTCGTGAACCGCACTCCCAACGACACGGACCTCCTGGAAACCTGGGCTTGGTGCCTCGAGAAGACGGGCGAGACCTCTTCCTCGGGAGGCGCCCGCGCCAAGGCGCTGGAGCTGAAACGCCAGCGCTCCCCGGACTTCGTGACCGCCCATGCGGGGATCGCGCGCTGGAAGGAGAACACGGTCGAGGCCGTGCTGGAGCCGGCCACCCGGGCGCGGTTCGAGATGGTGCAGAGCCGCCTCGTCGACCCCCAGGAGCCGAAGATCCGGATCTATTTCCGCGGCCCCGCGGACCTGGGCGGCGCGATCGAAAAGGCCGGCTTCGAGATCGACATCGAAAGCGGCTCGGGAACGCAGCTGCGGCTGGAAGTCCCGGCGGGCCGGCCCGAATGGATCCTCTCGAATCCGGCGGGAGAAATCCTGGTGCGCGTCCCCTCGGCCCTGAGCACCTATACGGTTTCCGGCCATGTGCCCCGGGCGATCGCGGCGTTGGCCGCGGCGGGGAAGATCTCCATCCTCCCTCCGGTCTACGAGCCGCTGATCGCCCTGCATGAGAAGCTGGTCGAAGCCGTCGGGGTCGGAGACGAAGCCGAGGAACTCGCGCTGCGGGCGAGGATGGCCGAGGCCGCGCCGCAGAAGACGTTCATCCAGCAGGAATATCTCGCCACGCTGGTCCGGTTCAAGGAGTACGACAAAGCCGTCCGGATGGCCGATCGTCCCGAATTCGCCCAGTCCGAGAAGGCCACGGATTTCCTGGTGACGGCGTTCGAGAACCTCGGCATGGTCCAGGAGCAGCAGTCCGCCCTCGAGCGCCTGGCCCGGCTGAATTCATCCTCCGGTTACCGCATCGTCAACTTCCACGTCGAACGGGGCCGGTTCCGGCAGGCCGCGGAGATCAAGGCCGCGGAAGCTGCCGCGAAGCAGGCCAAGGCATCGGGGGATTATGACCTCACGTCCGTGTCGAACGCGCTCTACGAGCACGGCGACCTTTTGAAGCGGGACGGCAACGTCGCGGGGGCCGGCGACGCTTACCGCAAGGCCGCAAATCTGAAGTACAAAGACTTCTACCACTACTTCGCCGATCGGGCGAAAGCCAAGGCATCCCGCGGAGACATCGCCGGCGCCATGGCCGACCTGAACGGAGCCATCCAGTCGCTGGGGGACAAGGCGACGGCGCCGTACTTCATCGCCCGCGCGGAGATCCGGGTGCTCCGCGGCGACCTCGAAGGAGCGCTCAACGATTACTCCAGCGCCCTCAAGAGTTCCCCCACCGAGGAGCTTTATCTCGGCCGCGCCAAGGTTTATGAGAAGCTCGGGAAGAAGGCGGATGCGGCGGAAGACCTGAAGCGGGCCTACGCGTTGCCCCTGAGCTCCAGCTGGTACTACTACTACCGCGGCAGCCGGCGCGCCGCTCTCGGAGACTACGAAGGGGCGCTGCTGGACCAGACCAAGGCGGTCGAGACCGCCGCCAACGACTCCGAGCTCGCGGGTCGCCTGACCGAGCGGGCCGATACGAAAACCGTCGTGGGCGATCTGTCCGGTGCCATCTCGGATCTGGACAAGGCGATCGAGCTGACTCCGTCCCCGGCAGAACGGGCGGGCCGGCTCGACAAACGGGCCGAATTGAAGCGGGCGGCCGGCGATCAGGCCGGAGCCGCCGCGGACCTGGGCGAGGCCATCCGGGCCCAGGAAACCGCCGCGCGGCTGTTCCAGCGCGCAAAGCTCTTCCTGTTCCTGAATCAACCCCAGCGGGCCGCCGATGACATCAAGTGGGCCCTCTCGCTGCCTTGGAAGTTTTCCGAGTACGGTACTCTCGTCTGGCGTCTGCAGGAGCTCGGCGAGATGAAGCTCGCGCTCGAGATCTACGATCGCACGATCCCTCACCTCTGCAATGCCGGCCAGGGTACGGCGCTCATCGGTCGCGCGGCACTGAAGGACGCCATGGGCAACGTCGAGGGTGCGGAGAAGGACCGGGATGCGGCGGTGCAGACCTTCGACAGCTTTGATTCGCGCAGTTCCCGGGCCTGGCAGAAGCATCGCAAAGGCGACTTGGAGGGCGCCCTCGCCGATCTGGCCGCCGCAGTCGCCCGGCCGGGCAGTCGATCCTCCCTGGTCTACCGGGCCCAGACCCGATTCGGACTGGGAGACGAAGCGGGAGCGTTCCAGGATCTCGACGCGGCGGCAAAGCACTTTCCCCTCCGGTCGGACATCCTCGCGCGCAAAGCCTCCCTGCTGGAGACCCAGGGCAAGCCGGATGAAGCGCTCAAGGAAGCGGAGGCGGCCCTGGAACTTTCCAAAGGGGATGCCGAGGGGCTGAAGGTGTCCTGCAGGATCCTGATCTCCCGGGGCAGGAAGGAGGAGGCCTTCAAAAGAATCCAGGAAGCGCTGACGACGGCCACCTCCTGGCAGGTGAATCCGCTCTGGGAAGTCCAATGGGACGCCTTCGTCCTCGCCAAGGCGTTCGACGAAGCCCTGGAGCTCTGCCGGACCGCGGCGCTTCCCAGCAAGTCCCCGCAGATTTGGAGAACCCGCGCCGTCAAGACGCTCCTGGCAGCGGGCCGCAAGGAAGACGCCCTGGCGAAAGCCGACGAGGCGGTCAAGGCGGATGCTCGCGACTCCGAGGCCGTGCGCCTCCGGGCGTCGACGCTGATCGCGCTGGGAAAGAAGGACGAAGCGATTTCGTTCGTGAAGGAGCGGGCGGCCTCGTTCGCCACTCCCGACGCCGCGTGGGCGGCCCTGGCCGTCGTCGCGGGGGAGGCGAACAACCCCGATGCCACCCTTCAGGCGCTGGAGAAGTGCAATTTCGGTTTCAGGCGGTCCTGGGACGGACTGGTCCTTCTCGCGCGGGCGCAGCTGGCCAAGGGCGACAAGAAACAAGCCTTGGATGCTCTGCAGAAAGCCCGCATCCTGACGATGGGCGCCGAAGGAAAGAAGAAAATCGAGGAGCTGGAGAAGCTGGTGAAGGAATGATCCGCGTCCCGGGCCGGACGGCCGTCGCCGTCCTGATCCTGGGCGGAGCGATGGCCGGCGGCTGGGGCGCGATGCCGCAGGATCGACCGGCCGAAGTGCGCATCGCTCCGGCAGAAACCGCCCCGTACGTCACCTACGGCCGGCGGATTCTCCCCGGTGAGAACGACCCCTTCTTCGTCCCAGGACCGGCCTTGGATGCCCTCGGAGAGCGGCTTGAAAGAGCCGGAGACGAGGCCGAACGCGCCCGGCTCGCCTACACCCTGCTGATCTGGCATGTCTACTCGATCGTCGCGGTGGAACAGCCGGAAGATCGCCGCCGGCTCTACACCGAAGCGGAGCGACTCTATCTGGGTCTCCTCGCGAGGAACGCCAAGAGCCGGCCCGTCGATCCGGCCCTGGAAGGCGACGCCCACTTCTTCATCGGACTCGCCTGGGTGGCTTGGAAGGGCTCGCTGGATCCTCTTGCCCGCGAACGCCTGGAACGATGTTCGAGCCTCAAGGCCGGCCACTACCGCCTCGCGGCGGAGATGCTGGTGGAGAAGGCCGCGTCCCCTCCGAGCCTGGACGTCGCGATCGACAAGCTCAAAGCCGGAGATGCCCGAACGGCGCTCGATCGGCTGGACCAGGCGCTCCTCAAGGAGCCGTCTTCCGTCCCGGCCCTGTACTGGCGGGGCGCCGCTCTCTACCGCCTGGATCGGTTCGAGGAGGCCATCCGGAGTTTCTCAGCCTGTCTGGCCGGCGGAGCGAAGAATCCGGAGGCTCTCGAAGCCCGCGCCGCCTGCCACTACGCCCTCAAGAATTGGAAACTCGCCATGGAAGATTGGGAGGCCGTCGAGGCCCTAGATCCCCCGTCCCGAGGACGTCTCCAGCCGTTCATGGACGCCGTCCGGGAGCTCGCCAAGTGAGACGCATTGCCGGATTCATCGCGATCCTCCTCCTGCTCCTGGAAGGGGCCGCCGTCGCCTATGAGGAGGACACCCACTACTATCTCTGCTACATCCTGGCGCGCCTGGGAGGGATGGAAGACCGCCCCGCAAGGATCGTCGCCGGCGCGGCCCAGGCCGTGGATGACTCCCCGGCGACCATGCCGTACCGGGCCGATAACGTCGCGATCTCCAGACCGCTGGTGACCGCGGCGGTCGAACTGGCACGAATCAACGAGGTGCTTCCGCGCTGGCACGCCATCCAGGGTCCCGAGGGCGACGACGGCGTCCGCCGGAGGATGGTCGAGATGTACACCCAGGCAAGAGAAGGCAACGATCTGATCGCCTTCGGCCGCTTCGCCCACTATCTCCAGGACTACTTTTCCCATCAGAAGGATGGAGAGCGATTCAGCGCCCCGCTGGGGCACTTTCTCCGCGGGAGCCTGCTCTCCGACCTGATCTCCGAACGCCGCTGGCCGCGCGACGTCCTGGGCCATTCCCCCGACTACCTGGCCACCGACCCGAAAAAGGCCAAGGAGATGGCGGACGCATGGTTGGCGCGGGTCCGCCTGTTCTTGAAAGAGACGGGGCGCGGAGAGCCCGGTCCGAAAGATCCGGCCACCGACAAGCTCATCCGGGAAACCATCGGCGTGCTCATCGCCGCCCGGCAGCAAGGACTGTCCCATGCTGAAACGGAGCAGCACTTGAACGACCTCTTCAGGCGGGAGGGCCTCGACCTGACCGTCGCGCCTTATCGCGAACGCCTGTCCTATGTGTTCGATGCCGACGGAAAAGTGATCCGGATCGATCCCGCGAAGGATGCCCCGTCGCTCCCCATGCCCTACGACGAGGCCGGCGATCGGGCGATGAGGCGGACGCTGCAGGAGGCTGCCCAGTCGGGCAAACTTCCCGCTCCTTCCGGACGCGAGCTCCTCCGCTCCTTTCGAGCGCTCGAACAGATCGAACTGGGAGACACCCTGAAGCGGCAGGTCGAAGCGAAGCTGGAGCAGCTGCGGCAGCGCCTCGATGAACTCCGGACCGGAGCAGACAAGCTTCGCGCGGAATTGGGCCCGCTCGCGACCGAGATCTCCCAGATCGAAGGAAAACTGAGGAATCTGACCGATCTCGACCTGGGTCCCTGCGCGTGCGGCGTTGCCACCCACCGGCAGTGCAAGAGCAAGAAGACCTGCGACCCCGCCGAAGCAGAGCTGGTCCGGCTGGCCAAAGCGCAACTGGACACGGCGGTCACGAAGCGGGAAGAGAAGCAGAAGCTGATCGCCGCGGCCGGCCGGGCCCGGGACGCGGGCGAGGCCGAGCTGGCCGCCTGGGAGAAACGCCGCGTTGCCCTGCCGTCGGATGGCTCGGGCACCGAGTGGCTGAGCCCCGAGCTCCGTTCCCGGCTTGTCGTGGGCATCATCACCACCCGGTCGCTTCGCGCCGCCCTCCCGGGAATCCTTCCCTATCTGCCGGAGGGAGCCGTGGTCTCCTCGGGCTATCGCTCCCCGGAGAAACAGCTGGCCCTGATCCGCGAGTTCGCGGCGAAGCACGGCGTACCGTGGAAGGAAGGCGCCGACATCGATCGACCGGAAACCTGGATCCAAGCTTGGCGCACCCTTCGGGAGAAGAAGGGCGTCATCATCAACCCGCCCGTTTCGGCGACGCTGAGCGACGGTCGCAAGGTGCATGCATCCCCTCATACCCGGGGAAACAGCTTTGACGTCGCGGGCGCGCCGCTGGACAAGATTGAAGCGGCCCTCAGAAAGGCCCAAGGCGACGGAAAGGGATCCTTCACCCTTCTGGCTGAACCCGTGAACAACTGCGTCCACGTGCAACTGCCCGATTAGGGGTCCTTGCCGGCTCATGATCAGAAGTCCGGAGTTTGACCCTACTCCGAGTCTTTCGCCGCGCCCGCACAAGGGAGGCACACGCTCGGGTGACGCCGGGTAGAACGTCTCGTTTCCGCGAGACGGGAAATAGAGCGGATGCGAGGGATAGTTTCAAGGTCATCGTGTGGAAGGACTTGACGCTGAGCGACCACGGTGGTTAAATCGCGGCTCTTCGACAAGCGGGCGTAGTTCAGTGGCTAGAACGTCTCGTTGCCAACGAGAAGGTCGCCAGTTCAAATCTGGTCGCCCGCTCTACTAGCCCCCGATCACACGGGGGTTGCGCACGCCTCGAAAAATCTCCACTTCGCCGAAGTCGTTGGTGCTATTAGTGTGCCAACTCTTGAGCCTCTTCGACGGCGTGGATCTACTTTTCCAGCCCGGAAGCCCATTCTGTCCAGAATTTGCGAGCTTCATCGAAGGGAAGGATCCGGATACGATTGTCCTCGAGGACGACTGACCATCGCCCGTCCTCGATCATTTCGTAAGATTCCACGAGCGTCGGCGGGGGACCCCGTCGACCAATCCGATGGTAGACATCGGTCCAGGCCTTCCACTCGGCGATCCCCTGCGGCGGCCCCTCCAGCTTCAGGCCGGAAAGT
>Ga0111538_10008044_pt1 | contig 14154 bp, 16 predicted proteins | sample SoiMethybrSBSTD1_FD_79669 | JGI IMG/M metagenome (GOLD analysis project Ga0111538, IMG submission 79669) | Bulk soil microbial communities from a Populus tree surrounding site in Tennessee, USA - Soil MetaG P. TD hybrid SBSTD1 (version 2)... | ecosystem: Environmental > Terrestrial > Soil >... | reverse complement strand
CGACCTCGAGCAGGGCGTGACGCGCGTCTTCAACTCGGACTACTTCGGCGAGTCGAAGAAGGGCGGGCTGCGCATGTGGAACAAGCTCGTCTACGACCGCGGCGGCCTACCGCTGCACGCGGGCTGCAAGATCATCCCGACGAACGACGGCGACAAGGTCGGCATGATCGTCGGCCTCTCCGGCACCGGCAAGACCACGACGACCTTCACGCGCCAGAACGGCTCGCTCCCCGTGCAGGACGACTTCGTCGCGTGGATGCCGAACGGGCACGTCTACGTGACCGAGAACGGCTGCTTCGCGAAGACGTTCGGCCTCAATCCCGACGACGAGCCGACGATCCACGCCGCGGTGACGCAGCCCGACTCGTACCTCGAGAACGTCTCGCAGCACGGAGACGAGGTCGACTTCTACGACACGTCGTACACGCAGAACGGACGTGCGACGTTCCCGTTCCGCGTGATCGAGTCCGCGGCGGACAGCGCGATCGACGACGCGCACTTCCTGCTGATCCTCAACCGGAACGAGAACATCATCCCCGCCGTCGCGAAGCTCGAGGGGCCGCAGGCCGCGGCCTTCTTCATGCTCGGCGAGACGCAGGGCACGAGCGCCGGCGGCGCGGACGAGGCAGGGAAGTTCCTGCGCGTGCCCGGGACGAACCCGTTCTTCCCGATGCCGCACGACCTCCAGGGCAACCGCTTCCTCGAGCTGCTCGAGGAGCACCCGCTCGACGTGTACCTGATGAACACCGGCCGCGTCGGCGGACCCGAGGACGACGGGCGCTCGAAGAAGGTGAAGATCAAGCACTCGTCGGCGATCGTGAAGGCGATCGCGGAGGGGACGATCGAGTGGGAGCTCGACCCGGACTTCCACTACCACGTCGCACGGCACGTGCCCGGCATCGACGACGAGGACCTCGACGTCCTCCAGCCGCGCAGGCTCTACGAGGCGACGGGGCGCTCCGAGGACTACCGGGCGCTCGCCGAGCGGTTCAAGGCGGAGCGCGCCGAGTTCCTGCGAAAGTTCCCGAGCCTCTCGGACGAGATCGTCGCCGCCGTTCGGTAGCCAAACCGCGAGCGGCGAGGCGACGTAGTCCTGGCGTGAGGCGATCGGCCGTCCTTCTCGCAGTGCTCGCCCTCGCCGCGTGCGGCGGTAACGACGACGAGGGCTCGACGACGGCGGCGGCGCCCGCGGCGACCGGCGCGACGCAGACCGTCTCGCTCGTCGACTACGCGCTCGAGCCGAAGACGATCCGGATCGACAAGCCCGGCACCTACACCTTCGAGGCCATGAACAACGGCCAGACCGAGCACGCGCTCGAGATCGAGGGCAACGGCGTCGAGGAGGAGACGGAGACGCTCGCGCCGGGCGCGAAGGGAACGATCACCGTCGAGCTGAAGATGGGCGAGTACGAGATGTACTGCCCGATCGACAGCCACCGCGACCGCGGGATGGCCGGCTCGATCGACGTCGCCGGCTAGACCTGCCAGACGCCGTCGCGAAGGACGGGGATGCGACCGCCGTCGCGGGTGACGCCCGTGACCGACACTTCGTCGCTTCCGATCATGAAGTCGAGGTGCAGCTCGGAGCGGTTGATCTTCTCGACGTCCTCTTCTCCGACGAGGGTCTCGTACGCACCGCCGAACGCGAGGTGGCTCGCTGCGTTCTCGTCGAGCAGCGTGTTGTAGAAGACCGTGCCGAGCGGGCCGATGCGGCCTTCCCGGTCGACGAGTGCGACCTCGCCGAGCCGGCGCGCGCCCTCGTCGACGGACGTGCGCCCACGTAGCGCCTCGCCCCCGACGTCGGCGTCGACCTCGACCGCTCGCCCGCCCTCGAAGCGGACGGTGATGCCCTCGATCAGCGTCCCGTCGCTCAGCACGAGCGGACGCGTCGCGCGCACCACGCCCTCGGTGCGAGCGGGGTCGGGCGTGCTCGTCAGCTCCTCCGACGGGAGGTTGGCGACGAAGTCGAGACCGTCCACTGTCGTCTCGGTCGCGTTCTGCCAGAGCGAGGTCGGCAGCAGCCCGACCGTGAGGTCGGTTCCGGGGCCCTCGAAGTGCAGCGCATCGAGCCGGAGCTCGGTCAGCCTCCGCCCCACCTCGCCGGTCTGGGCGAACCGCTCGCGCCACGCGGCGACGGGGTCCTCCGCGTCGAGGCGCGTCACGAACGCGATCTCCTCCCAGAGCCGGCCGAGCGGATCGTCCGCGTCCGCGTACACCTGCCGCGCCCAGCCCTCGGTCGGGCCTGGCATCACGAGCCAGTTCGTCGTCTTGTCGTTGATGACGCCGAAGTTCTCCTTCACACGCGGGAGGAGATCGCGGCCCAGGCGGGCCGGATCGAGGTCGTCGAGCAGCCCGGGCTGCGTCGAACCGGCGATCGAGACGTGCGCACCGTGCAACTCGCCGAGGCCGAGCGCGCGCTGCGCGTACCACGGCGGGACGTAGTCGAGCGTCGCCTCGTCCGCGTGCTCGATGCGCGCGCGCTTGAGGAACGGGTCGAAGTACCAGACGTCGACGAACCTCGCGCCCCGGCGGTACGCGTGCGCGGCGATCGCGCGCGCGAGCTCGTGCTGCCCGTACTCGGCGTTCACGTTGACGACTTGCCCCGGCTGCACGTTCGCGCCGTACTCGATCGCGAGCCGCGCGAGGCGCTCGAGGAGCTGTTCTCTGTCGTTCACGGGCAGGCGATCCTAACGCCGCGCCGAACCACCCTGCGTGGACGCCCTGGAGCGGTTCCTGGCTTCGCCGTCCCTGTCGGAGGCGACGCGGCGCGCGTACCGGTTCGATCTCGAGCCGTTCGTCGCGTGGCTCGGCGCGCGAAAGAAGACGGTCGAGGACGTCGATGCGCGGGTGCTCGCGGAGTACGCGGCGGAGCTCGGGCGCGACCGCCGGAAGCTCGCGCCCGCGACGATCGCACGGAAGCTCGCCGCGATCCGGTCCTTCCTGCGGCACGCGCTCGGCGCCGCACGCGTGCCGGAAGGCTCGTTCGCCCCGCGACGCCCGCGACGCCTGCCCGACGTGCCGCGCGCCTCCGACGTCGAGGCGGCGATCGAAGGAGCGCTCGGGGACGGCCCGCTCGCGCTCCGTAACCGCGCTCTGCTCGAGCTCGTCTACTCGGCCGGCCTCCGCTCGCGCGAGGCGATCACGCTCGACCTCGCCGACGTCGACTTCGAGCAGGAGACCGTGCACGTGCACGGCAAGGGCGGCAAGGAGCGCGTCGTCCCGCTCGGCGAGGAGGCGTCGCACTGGCTCGGGCGGTACCTACGCGAGGCTCGGCCCGAGCTCGTTCGCGGCGCCGAGGCCGCGGTCTTCGTCTCGGCGCGCGGGCGGCGGCTCGACACGAGCACGCTCCGCCGGATCTGCCCGAACCCGCACAAGCTCCGCCACGCGTTCGCGACGCACCTGCTCGAGGGCGGGGCCGACCTGCGGACGATCCAGGAGCTGCTCGGCCACTCGTCCCTCTCGACGACGCAGGTCTACAGCCACGTCGACGGAAAGCGCCTGAGGCGCGTCTATGACCGAGCCCATCCGCGATCCTGACCTCGACGGGTTCCTCGCGCTGCTCGCGGCCCGCCGTGCGCCACGGACAGTCGACGCGTATCGCCGCGATCTCGAGCACTTCGCGCGCTGGCTCGACGCGCCGCCCTCGGGCGCGACGACCGAGCAGCTCGAGAGCTACGTCGCGCAGCTCCGCGCCGACGGGCTTTCGCCCGCGACGATCGCGCGCCGGCTCGCGTCGCTCCGCGCGCTCTACCGCCACCTGATGCTCCTCGGCACGCGGCTCGACAACCCGGCCGCCGAGCTCGCCTCGCCGCGGCGGATCCGCAAGCTGCCGCGCACGCTGTCACCCGCGGAGGCCGAGCGCCTGATCGAGGCCGCCAACGGGACGACGCCGCGCGCCCTCCGCGACTCGGCCATCGTCGAGCTGCTCTACGGAGCCGGACTGCGCGTCGGCGAGCTCGTGTCCCTCGACAAGAGCAGCGTCGACCTCGACGAGCGGCTCGTCCGCGCGCTCGGGAAGGGCTCGAAGGAGCGCGTCGTCCCCGTCGGCCGCCGCGCAGTCGAGGCGCTCAGGCGCTACCTCAGCCGCGGCCGTCCGTACCTCGACGCACGGCATCGCCCCGAGCTCTTCCTGAACGCGAAGGGCGGGCCGCTCACCCGAGCCGGCGTGTTCCTCATCCTGCGCCGCCTCGCGGGCAAGGCCGGGCTCGAGCCGGAGCGGATCCACCCTCACCTCCTGCGCCACTCGTTCGCGACGCACCTGCTCGAAGGGGGCGCAGACCTTCGGAGCGTTCAGGAGATGCTCGGCCATGCGGACCTGGCGACGACCGAGCTCTACACGCACGTATCCGATTCGCGCCGTCGCGAGTTGTACTTCCGAGCCCACCCGCACGCGAGGCGGCGTTTCGAAGCTCGCGAAACGGCAAAGGGCGAATCGGAATGAACGGAATCAGTCCTCAAGTTCTCGCACTCGTCTTTTCGACGGGCGTGGGTGTGTGGATGGCCGTCGCGGGCGTGCAGAAGAGCGTGCTCGAGTGGAAGCGGCCGAAGCGCACCTGCCCCTCGTGCGGCCGGGAGATCATCGGCCGCAGCTGCGGCCACCACACCTAGCCCTAGCGCGGCGCGCCGGACTTCTTGCGGAGCACCTCCGCGACCTTCGCGGCGGTCTCGCGCAGCTCGCGCGCCTGCTCGTCGTCGTCGGCGAGCCCGCGCAGCAGGCGGATCGTGTCCGGCTGCGGCGAGGCGTTCTTCAGGCAGACGATCGCGAGCCGCCGCACCGCCTCGTTGCCGTCCGCGCTCGCGAGCGAGTGCAGCTTCGGCCGCACCTGGTTGACGACGCCAGGGTGGTCCCGCGAGAGCGACTCGAGCGCCACGAGCGCAGAGCCGCGGCAGGCCGGGCTGTCGTCCTCGAGGCCGCGCCGGAGCAGCTCGGTCTTCTGACGGAAGCGAAACTGCGCGATCGCGCGGTACGCCTGCGCGCGGACGCGAAAGTCGGGGTCGCGCGCCGCCATCTCGAGCTCGTCGTCCCACTGGAGCCGGAGCGTCGCGAGCGCCTTCTCGTCGCCCGCGGTCGCGAGCTCCTCCGCCTGCGCAGCAGCCTCAGGGAGGGTCAAGCGGGCTGGAGCGACCTGGGCGCCGGGCCGACGTACTTCGCCGAAGGCCGGAACAGCCGTCCGGTCCGCTTCTGCTCGAGGATGTGCGCCGACCAGCCTGCGACACGCGAGCAGGCGAACATCGCGGGCGCAAGGGGCGGCGGGATGTCGGCGACGTCGAGGACGACCGCCGAGTAGTACTCGACGTTCGTCGCGAGCACGCGCTCGGGGTGCCGCTCCTGGAGGACGCGAAGCGCGACCGCCTCGAGCTCCTCGGCGATCTCGATGTTCGGCGCGCCGAGCTCCTTCGCGGTGCGCTTGAGCACCCGCGAGCGCGGGTCCTCGGCGCGGTACACGCGGTGGCCGAAGCCCATGATCCGCTTGCCGCTCTCGAGCGCGTCGCGGACCCATTGCTCGGCGTCGCCCATCGCGGCGACCTCCTCGAGCATGGGCTTCACGTACGCCGGGGCGCCTCCGTGCAGCGGGCCGGAGAGCGCGCCGACGGCGGACGAGAGCGACGCGCCGCAGTCGGCGCCGGTGGACGCCGTGACGCGTGCGGTGAACGTCGACGCGTTCAGCCCGTGCTCGGCGGTGCAGATCCAGTAGGTGTCGATCGCCTTCACGTGCTTCGGGTCGGCCTCGCCGCGCCAGCGAAGGAGGAACTTCTCCGCCGCGGTGGTCCCCTTCGCGACGACGTCGTCGGGTGCCGGCTCGCGCCCGTCCGCGACGGCGGCCGAGCGCGCGACGATCCCCATCATCTGCGCGGACAGGCGGCCGAGGTCCTCGCGCGCCTGCTCGTCCGAGATCTCGTTCAGCTTCCCGAGCTTCCAGACGCCGGCGAGCCGCGCAGTCTCGGCCTGGAGGTCGGCGGGCGCGTTCCCCGTGAGGCTCGACGGCTCGTAGGGCTCCGGGTCGGGCATCTTCGAGCTCAGGTCGTTGTCGACGAGCAGACCCCACACGTTCTCGTACGGGTAGTTCCCGACGAGCTCCTCGATGTCGACGCCGCGATAGCGGAGCGCCCCGCCCTCACGGTCGGGCTCGGCGATCTCGGTCTCGACGGCGACGACGCCCTCGAGCCCTGGCTTGAAGTCGTTCATCGGGCTGGAATCTACCCGACCGCTTCCTGGCTCCCGGCGGGGGAACCACCACACGGTTCCCCCGCGCCTCCTCCCTTGGTCCGCTTCGCGGACAGGCGCCTTCCGGCGCCCGATACAGTCCCGCCGCGGGAATGGCTCATCGCGTGACTCTCATCCCAGGGGATGGAACGGGCCCCGAGCTGACGGAAGCGACGCGACGCGTGCTCGAGGCGACCGGCGTCGAGTTCGACTGGGACGTCCAGCCGGCAGGCGAGGAGGTCATGCACGAGCACGGCGGCAACCCGCTCCCGGACGGAACCCTCGAGTCGATTCGGACGAACGGCGTCGCGCTGAAAGGACCGATCACGACGCCCGTCGGCGGCGGCTTCCGTTCCGTCAACGTCGGCCTCCGCAAGGCGCTCGACATGTACGCGCAGGTGCGTCCGTGCAAGAGCTACCCGGGCGTGCGCTCCCGCTTCGAGGACGTCGACCTCGTGATCATCCGCGAGAACACGGAGGACCTCTACGCCGGGATCGAGTACGAGCAGGGCACACCGGACGCCGAGGAGCTGATCTCCTGGATCGAGTCGAAGGGCGGCTCGCTCCGCTGGCGCGACGCCGGGATCTCGATCAAGCCGATCTCGGTGACCGGCACGCGCCGCATCTTCGAGTTCGCGTTCGACTACGCCCGCCGCATGGGACGCCGCAAGGTAACGGCCGTCCACAAGGCGAACATCATGAAGTTCAGCGACGGGCTCTGGCTCCACGTCGCACGCGAGGTCGCGGCCGAGAACCCCGACGTCGACTTCGACGACCGCATCGTGGACAACATGTGCATGCAGCTCGTGCAGCGTCCCGAGGAGTACGACGTGCTCGTGCTGCCGAACCTCTACGGAGACGTCCTCTCGGACCTGTGCGCCGGGATGATCGGCGGGCTCGGCATGGCGCCGGGCGCCAACTATGGCGACGACGCGGCGGTCTTCGAGCCCACGCACGGCTCTGCGCCGAAGTACGCCGGCCAGAACAAGGTCAACCCGATGGCGCAGCTCCTCTCCGGGATGCTGATGCTCCGACACCTCGGAGAGGACGAGGCGGCGAGCAACCTCGAGCGTGCGATCGCGGACGTGATCCGCGAGGGCGAGAGCGTGACGTACGACATGAAGCCGACGCGGGACGATCCGACCGCAGTCGGGACGAGCGAGGTCGCCGACGCGCTCATCGAGAAGCTCGGGGTGCGCGTCTGATGCGCCGCAAGGTCACGGTCGTCGGCGCAGGGAACGTCGGTGCGACGTGCGCGCAGGTCCTCGCGCAGCGCGACTACGCGAACGTCGTCCTCGTCGACATCAAGGAGAACCTGCCGCAGGGCAAGGCGCTCGACATCGACCAGATGGGCGCGGTGCTCGGGTTCGAGCCGAACGTCGTCGGCTCGAACGGCTACGAGGAGACCTCGGGGTCGGACGTCGTCGTCGTCACCGCAGGGCTGCCGCGCTCGCCGGGGATGAGCCGCGACGACCTCGTGACGACGAACGAGAAGATCGTCGGCTCGGTGACGGAGCAGGTCGTCGCGCAGTCGCCCGACGCGGTGCTCATCGTCGTGTCGAACCCGCTCGACGCGATGTGCCACGTCGCGAAGAACGTGTCCGACTGGCCGAAGGAGCGGGTGTTCGGCATGGCGGGCATCCTCGACACCGCGCGCTTCTCGACCTTCATCGCGCACGAGACCGGCGCGTCGGTGAAGGACGTCACCGCGATGGTGCTCGGCGGGCACGGCGACCAGATGGTCCCGGTCGTGAGTGCGACGACCGTCGGCGGCGTCCCCCTCACGAAGCTCGTCTCGCAGGACCGGATCGACGCGATGGTCGAGCGCACGCGCAAGGGCGGCGGCGAGATCGTGAACCTGCTCGGCACGTCGGCGTGGTACGCACCGGGTGCCGCCGCAGCGCAGATGGTCGACGCGATCTGCCTCGACGAGAAGCGCGTGCTCCCGTGCACTGCGCTCCTCGAGGGCGAGTACGGCATCGACGGCCTCTACATGGGTGTCCCGGTCAAGCTCGGCTCGAAGGGGATCGAGGAGATCGTCGAGCTCGACCTGAACGACCAGGAGCGCGCGTGGCTCGACGAGTCGTCGGCTGCGGTCCGCGAGGTCGTCGGCGTGCTCACCACTTAAGTGGCCTCCCCGGGCATGCCCTCCGGCGCCTGGCCCGCGAGCACGCGGCGCGCTGCCGCGTCCTCAGTCGCGCCCGTGCTATCCAGCACGAGCACTCCCTGCGTCCTTGCATCGCTTGGTGCTCACGACCCCGGCATCCGGAAGCACGACCGGGGTGACCACTAGATGGACCTCGGCCTCAAAGGCCGCACCGCGATCGTGTGCGGGGGCTCGGCGGGGATCGGCCTCGGCATCGCAGAGTCCCTCAGCGAAGAGGGCGCGAACGTCGCGATGTTCGCGCGCAGCCGCGAGACGCTCGACCGCGAGGCGGACCGGATCGGGGCGCTCGCCGTCCGCGGAGACGTCTCGAATGCGGCCGACCTCCAGCGCCTCGTCGAGAAGACGGTGGAAGCGTTCGGCGGGATCGACGTCCTCGTCAACAACTCCGGCGGCCCGCCGCGCACGGTCGCGGTCGACCTCACCGACGACCTCGTCGAGGACGCTGTCGAGCTCCTGCTGCTCTCGGCGATCCGCCTCACGACGCTCTGCCTGCCCTACCTCGGCAAGAGCCCGGCCGGCCGCGTGATCAACGTCACGTCGAGCACGGTCAAGGAGCCCGTCGACAACCTCGTCCTCTCGAACACGATCCGCCCGGGCGTCGTCGGCTGGGCGAAGACGCTCTCCCGCGAGGTCGCGCAGCAGGGGATCACCGTGAACTCGATCGCCCCCGGCCGGATCGACACCGAGCGGATCCGCGAGGTCTGGCCCGACGGCCCGACAGAGGCCGACCTGGCCACGATCCCGATGCGGCGCCTCGGCACGCCGCGCGAGGTCGGCGACGTCGTCTGCTTCCTCGCGTCCGACCGTGCGTCCTACGTTACGGGGACGTTGATTCAGGTCGACGGCGGCATGATCCGAAGCCTCCTTTAACAAACCGCGTCTACGATCACGCCGTGTCGCGGCTGTTCTCGCCGGCCCGGCTCGCCGTGGCCGGGCTCATCGTCGCGGCAGCCGCCTTCGCTGTCTGGGTGTTCCCCACCGACAGCTACATCTTCCTGCCCAACGAAGCGCATCCCGTCGCGCCGCTCGTCGAGGTCAAGGGAGGGATGGATCCGAAGGACGGCGGGATCTACTTCGTCGACGTGCTCGTCCGCAAGGCGACGCTGCTCGAGCGGATCTGGCCGGGCTCCCGGGAGGGAGCGACGGTCGTTCCGGCCGACCAGGTGAAGCCGCCCGGTGTGAGCGACTCCGAGCGCCGCCGCGAGGAGCTGCAGGAGATGAAGATGTCGCAGCAGGTCGCCGCGGCGGTGGCGCTGCGCTCGCTCGGCTACAAGGTCGTCGCCACGCCGATCGGTGCGCGCATCGAGTTCGCCGACCCCGAGGCGCCGGCCGGCGGGAAGCTCAACCCGGGCGACGTGGTCACGGCCGTCGACGGCAAGACGATCCACGGCCCCAGCGGGCTCCGCGCGGCGATCGCCGCCGCGGGGACTTCGCGGGATCTGCGGCTGACGGTGAAGCGCGGCCCGAAGACGCTCGAGGCCACCATGCGTCCCGAGCGCGGGCCCGACGACAGGCCGGTCATCGGCGTGATCGTCTCGCAGGCGGCCTCGATCAAGCTTCCGTTCGCCGTGAAGATCGACACCGGAAACGTCGGCGGGCCGTCGGCGGGCCTCGCGTTCGCGCTCGACGTGCTCGAGGAGATGGGGAAGGACGTCGACCACGGCAACAAGGTCGCCGTCACCGGCGCGATCGAGCTCGACGGCCGCGTGGGCGAGATCGGCGGCGTGAAGCAGAAGACGATCGGCGTCGAGCGCGCCGGGATCAAGGTCTTTCTCGTCCCGGCTGGGGATAACGCGCGCGAGGCGCGGAAGTACGCCCGCAACGTCCGGATCATCCCTGTGAGAACTTTTCAACAGGCGTTGCGGGAGCTGGCAACCCTGCAGCCCGCAGCGTAAGAATCAGCGAGATTTCGCGAGATTCGAAGAGGTCGCAAAATGCGGCCGTTTTGTGAACGGGACGGTTGAACCGTGGACGATCCGTCGTACACTCCTCGCCTGTTTGTTCCAACGGTTTAGGGTGAGCAAGGGGGACGATGAGCAAGACAGGTCAAGCAACCTGCGATGATTGCTACTTCCGGCGCGCGGGCCTCTGCGCCCTCGCAGGCGACACGGTCTGCCCGACCTTTCGCGCGGTGAAGCGCGGGTCGCTCGTCCCGCCGAAGCAGCCCACGCTGGTGCCCCGGCCCGCACCCTCCGCCGCGCCGGCCCTCGTCTAGACGGACGCGCCGGCCGGCACGAGCGCCGCGAGGCGCGCGACGCCCTCGGCGATCTCATCGGTCGACACGTAGCTGAACGCGAGGCGCGCCGACTGGTCTCCCCCGCCGCCCGGCGGGAAGAAGTCGCTGCCCTTCACGAACGTGACGCCGTCGGCCTCGGCCCGCTGGAGCAGGTCGGCCGTGTCGACGCCGAGGTCGAGCCAGAGGAAGTAGCCGCCGTCGGGACGGCTCCACGTCGCCCGGCCGGCGAGCTCGCGCTCGAGGGCCTCGAGCATGGCGTCCCGGCGGGCGCCGAGCAGCCCGCGGACGCGCTCGAGGTTCGGCTCGAAGGCGCCGCGGCTCACGAACTCGAAGACCGTCGCCTCGGACATGAGCACCGGCGTGATGTACGTCGCGGTCGCGGTCGCCTCGAGCTCCCTCGCGAGGTCGGCGGGGAGGACGAACCAGCCGACGCGCACCCCGGGCGCGATCGTCTTCGAGAAGGACGAGCTGTAGATCGTCCGCTCTCCGCCTGCAAGCTCGTGAAGCGACGGCAGCGGCTCGCCCTCGTACCGCACGAGGCCGTAGGGGTCGTCCTCGAAGATGAGCAGGTCGCGTTCCCGGGCGAGCTCCGCCAGGCGACGGCGGCGCTCGGCGGACAACGTCCGCCCGCTCGGGTTCTGGAAGGTCGGGATCGTGTAGAGGAGGGCAGGCCCGTCGAGCGCGGCCTCGACCGCGTCTGGATCGAGCCCCTCGTCGTCCTGCGGGACTGCGACCACGTCGGCGCCGAGCTCACGGAGGATCTTCAACGGCCGGTCGTAGGTCGGCGCCTCGACGAGGAAGCGCCGCTCGCGGGCGAAGCGTGAGGCCAGGAAGACGAAGCCCTGGAGCGAGCCGTTCGTGAGCAGGATGCGCGACGGCTCCACGCCGTGCCGTTCGGCGAGCCACTCGCGGAGCGGCCCGTAGCCTCCGCCCGCGCCGTAGGAGAGCACCGTGCGCCCGTCGCGCTCGATCGCCACGCGGGCGCAGTCGGCGAGCTCCTCGACCGGAAGGCACTCCGGCGCCGGGATTCCGCGGGCGAACGAGATCGGCGGCATCGACCGAGTGTAGAGAGCCGACCGGGCCGTCAGGTTCACTTGGAGTGTGATCCGGACGCTCGCGGTCGCCTGCGGCGCGCTCGCCCTCCTGGCCGCCGGGTGCGGCGGCGACGAGTCGGCGTCGAAGCAGTGGGCGGACGACTTCTGCACGAGCGTCGGCGACTGGCGCCACGAGGTCGAGGAGGCCGCGTCCGACCTCGCGGACCCAGGTCAGCTGGACGAGCAGACGCTTGACGAGGGTGTGCGAAAGGCGGTCGCCGCGACGGACGACCTGCTCGCCGACCTCGGCCAGCTCGGCCCGCCCGAGACAGACGCGGGCGAGGAGATCGAGCAGCAGCTCAACGACCTCGAGGACGTGCTTCGGGCACGAGCCGCCCAGACGCGAAAGGCGCTCGAGCAGCCTGCGTCGAGCGTCAGCGACGCGTTCGCGCGCCTCGCGACGATCGCAGCGCAGCTCGCGGACTCCGCGCAGGCGCTCGAGCGGACGATCCGGCGCGTGAGGGAGCTCGATCCCGCGGGCGAGCTCGAGCAGGCGCTCAGGACGAGCGACGCCTGCGAGGGTCTTCGCTAGGCCCGCGCGCCCGCGGCTTCGGCGACAAGCTGCGCGACCTCGGTCGGCGTCGTGCCGACGCGAACGCCGCAGTCCTCGAGCGCTTCCTTCTTCGCCTGGGCCGTGCCCGACGACCCGGAGATGATCGCGCCGGCGTGCCCCATCGTCTTGCCGGGCGGCGCCGTGAAGCCCGCGATGTACGCGAGCACCGGCTTCGACATCCGGTCGCGGATGAACTCGGCCGCCTTCTCCTCTTCGTTGCCGCCGATCTCGCCGACCATCACGACGAGCTCCGTCTGCGTGTCCTCCTCGAACTTCTCGAGGATGTCGATGAACGACGAGCCTGGCACCGGGTCGCCGCCGATGCCGACGATCGACGAGTTGCCGAGCCCGAGCTGCGCGAGCTCGTAGCCGATCTGATACGTCAGCGTGCCCGAGCGCGAGACGAGACCGATCGCGCCCTCCGCGAAGACCTCAGCCGGGATGATCCCGACGTTCGCCTTGCCGGGCGAGAGCACACCGGGGCAGTTCGGGCCGATCATCGTGATCCCCCTCGGCCGAACGTAGGTGTAGACGCGGAGCATCTCGTGCGCCGGGATGTGCTCGGTGATCACGATCACCGTTCCGATGCCGGCGTCGACCGCCTCGTACGCGGCGTCCGCTGCGAACCGGGCCGGGACGAAGATCAGCGACGTGTTCGCGCCGGCGTGCTCGACGGCCTCGGCGACGGTGTCGTAGACCGGAATGCCCTCGACGTCCTGGCCGCCCTTGCCGGGCGTGACGCCGGCGACGACCTTCGTGCCGTAGCTGCGGTTGCGCAGGCCGTGGAAGCGTCCCTCGCTGCCGGTCAGGCCCTGCACGACGAGCCGTGTGTCGCCGTCGACGATGATCGCCACTAGCGCTTCCTTCCCTTGAGGATCAGCGAGCGGAGGGTGAGCCGTCCTTCGACGATCCGGTCGGCGAGCAGCTCGCGGACGCGCGCGGCGTCCTCCTCCGGCGTCTCGACGCGCGCCAGCCACGGCTCGACATCGACCGAGCGCTCGAACAGGCGCTCGTCCTCGACGCGCAGCCCCGCATCGGCGAAGAACGTCCGCCACTCGTCCTCCGAGTAGCAGCGCACGTGCGTCGGGTCGCGAAGCTTCTCGGCCTCCTCGACCTCGTCACCGAGATACAGGTTGTCCTGCACGACCACACGGTCCTTCGAGACGCGCGCCATCTCGCGGACCGCGGCGCGCACATCCTCGAAGTGGTGCGGCGCGATGCGGCACGCGACCACGTCGAACGAGTCGTCGGCGAACGGGATGTGCTCCGCGCGCGCGACGACCGTCGGCTGCATCCCGGGCGCCGGATCAACGCTGACGACGTCGCAGCCAGCCTCGCGGAGCCGCCGCGCCACGTGGCCGCCGCCGGTCGCGACGTCGAGCGCCTGGATGCCCTCGCCCGGCTCGCACCACTCGATCAGCAGGTCGAGGTCGGGGCCTTCGCGGTGCGTCGCGCTCTCGCGGAACGCCTGAGCGCGCTCGGACCAGACGTCGGTCACGCGGCGAGCTCCACGGCTCGGCGCGCGGCGTCGAGCATGGTCGGCTCGACGTGGAGGTTGTCCGGTGACGCCTCGGCCAGGATCGCCCGGCCCTCCTCCGCGTTCGTCCCGTCGAGGCGCACGACGATCGGATGCTCGATCGTCATCCGGTCGAGCGCGGCGAGGATCCCTCGCGCGACCTCGTCGCACCGGGTGATCCCACCGAAGACGTTGAAGAAGATCGACTTCACCTGCGGGTCGGCGGTGATCACCTCCAGCGCGTCGACAACGCCCTCCGCGTCGCCGCCGCCGCCGAGGTCGCAGAAGTTCGCCGGCCGGCCGCCGGCGAGCGCGATCACGTCGAGCGTCGACATCACGAGCCCGGCGCCGTTGCCGAGGATCCCGACCTCGCCGTCGAGCTT
>Ga0111538_10008041_pt1 | contig 14156 bp, 26 predicted proteins | sample SoiMethybrSBSTD1_FD_79669 | JGI IMG/M metagenome (GOLD analysis project Ga0111538, IMG submission 79669) | Bulk soil microbial communities from a Populus tree surrounding site in Tennessee, USA - Soil MetaG P. TD hybrid SBSTD1 (version 2)... | ecosystem: Environmental > Terrestrial > Soil >... | reverse complement strand
GGGGGTGAGTCCCATGGGGTTCCTTCGGGTCGCTCTAGTTACTAGACCACGAGCCGCCGACACCGAATGCAGCCAGTTGCTCCTGACCACGTCGGACGAGAGCAGCCTGGACATGCTGGTGGGTGACTCCACGGTTACCTCGTCGCGCATTCTCGGCGAGGGTGACCGCTTCCAAGTGGGAGGGTGTCGAACATGCCTTGTTGCCGCAGATGTGGTCGATGACCCAGCCTTCCGGGATTGGCCCGTAGGTCTCCGTGTAGGCGCGGATGTGCGCCCACTGGTTTCCTCGCCGCCGGTACACGCCGACCGCCGCCCCGGAGTTGCAGGGCTCGCGGAGGACGAACAGCACCCACACGTCGAAGGGGTCTCCGTACCACGTCATTCGGTCGTCTTTCTCCTGAATACAGGTACAGTATACCATGTTTGGGCTACACTCTGCAACATGAGTACAGGCTATCTCGACCTGTCGGACGCGCCCGACGACGCGATCGAACGGCTCATGTGGTTGAGCGGCATGGCCCAGGCGGTCAAAGAGGAACTCGACCTAGCGTTCGGCGCCGCCTATTTCGAGGCGCGACTGCAGCGCCGCATCGCCACAGCCCGCGCTCTCCAAATCCACTCGAACAAGCGCATCCTTGCCTACACCCGCGCCGAGAACGAGCGGCGCGGCAGGATCATCCGCTGGGGAGATAACAACGGGTGAGACCGGAGGACGGGACTGCCGAGGCACGCTCGAAACCTCGGCGGGGACATCCCGTCCCCCGGAGTTCATGAGTTTATTGCCTTCCCTCTCACTCGTTGTCCCACATTCGCTCGAACACCAGCACCGACTCCACCGACTCGGGGTCCAGGTGGTGCGCCCAGCAGAATGCGGTGAACCTTTCCTCATAGGTGCGGATCAATTCTTCCTCCCACGCCTCCCTCTCTAGTTCAGCCTTGGTGGGAACCTCCCACCCTTCGGGTCCCATCACTCACACATCCCCCCCTATCCGATAGACCAGCGCACCCTTCCGCCGGAAGTAATGCAGCACCTCCGACACCGGCTTCCCGATCGTCCACCGGGCGATCGGTGGGGCCTCCACGATCCGGTCGTCCTGCGCTGCGATCCCGAACGTGGCGTAGGGCAGGGAGACCCACCACCTAGTCATCGTCGTCGGTGACCGGCGCGAGCGCATCCTCCGGGACTACCGCGATCCAGCCGGGGTGGCCGATCGGGCGGACCCGGGCGATGCCCTGGTGGGGTCGAGAGTCCATCACTCCCACGAATGTGACCTCGACGTGGGTGCCGCGCTTGTAGTCCGTCGGTGACTCCTGTGTCTCGACCAGGTTCTTCACTACCTTCAACATCCTTTCCTCGTTCTTCGGTGTGTCGTCGTCGATCACCAGGTCGACGGTGACTTCCATGTCGACGGGAAACCAGTCGCCACCGCCCCCGCCCAGATCCAGCCACACGTAATCCCGCCACAAAGCGGCGTCGATGATTTCGCGGTTGTCGTAGTACACGTCCACATGCCCGAGCAGATCCAAGATGGATACCGCGAACATCACCTCACGTTGCCGCCGCCTCATCTCAATTCCGCTTTGATGGCTTCCAGGTCAGTGGGTCGCCACAACCGGTAGGTGTCGCCGATCGCCTCCGCCCACTCCCGTTGCCCGACACCCATCCGGCCGTGCACCGTCTTGAGTTCGACGTGCAGGATCACGCCACGGCGGGCCAGCACCAGGTCCACGAACCCTCGGTCCCCGGTCATTGCGGTCCGCCACCCCTTCTCGGTGCGGGCGGGTCGGAAGTGCACCACCCGCCAGCCCCGCCATTGGGCCAGTTCCATCACCGCGTCGGCGAACTGTGATTCGGTCACGAACTTCGTCAGATTCATCATCGGCTCGGTCACCTCGTCAGCCTCTAGTAACTAGAGCCCGGTGGCTTCTCGGACCAGCGCCAGTTTCGCTTCGGCTTCCTCGGCGCGCTTGGTCATGAGGTCGAGTTGCTCCTGCAGGGTGTTCTGTTCTCGGAGTTGCCCGGTGAGCCGGTCCACGGTGGCTTCGAGTTCCTCCATCTTCTTCCGGTCGACAGCCTCCACGCCGATCGCGGCGTACAGGGTGTCGATCGCGGTTTGGACCTGTTCCTTCATCCGGTTGGCGCGGCCGGTTTCGATCGCTTTGGCGCGGGCCTCGGGTCCGTGAATGTTGGTGGTGTCCTGGTGCTGCATCCGGTTGTGCCCACCGATCCCGCGGCGTACGTCGGTGACGAATGGGTGGTCGGTGTTCTCACACCACAGACACTTGTAGAGCACACCGTTAGTGACGATGTTGGGGGACGGGCCGGACCTCTCGCGGACGTAGGGCACCCACTCGTCGGCGCCGCCTTCGGGGGGTGCGACCGGCACCACCTCGGCCTCTTCCTCTTCCTCCGGTTCCGGTTCCGGTTCCGGTTCGGGGTGGGTCTCTTTCTTGGGGTGCTCGACCTTGTCGTTCACCGCGTCTGCGAGCGCCTCGATCTCTTCCTTGCTGACCTGCTGCTCCTGCTCTGTCTCCGGCTCGTCGTGCTTGATATGCGGGTAGACGTGGGTCACATACCACTTGCGAAGTTGCCGCACCTGTCGATCCGTATTCCTGGCGTACACGGTCACCGGGGACGTGTTGTCCGGTGGATACAGCAGCATGCTGTTCCGGCCGATCCGGAACGACAGTCCATCGACGTTGATGCACTGCATGATGAACTCTTGAATCTCGGCGTGATAGCCGCGCAGGTCGCGTCGATCAACGGTCCCGGTCATTTGTCTACTCATCGTCACTGCCTCTCCCTTGGGGTGTTTGCGGCCCCTGTCCTTCCCGGGCCAGTCGTGTCCGAGCGGTTCGCCACACCAGCACAGGTCCTCTGCACCGATCGCCTCTTCGACGGCGACAGCGCCACCGTGGGGGGCTGGGCGTACGGCCCGGAATCCACCGCCGAACGTGTCGGACCCGGCGGGGTCCTCGGTCAGATGTTCGGGGTGGTCTTTCTTCTCTTCGGCTTCTTGCTGCCGTTGAGCGGCCCACCACGCGTTGGGTCGGCCTGCGCCTTTCCTCTCGTCGTCATCCATGTCGTCGCCCTCGGTGACGACGATCACGATGCGACGTTTCTTCACGGTCATGATTCACGGCGTTCCTTCCCGTTTCCTCGGCCTCCCTTTGATGATCGGGTCGAACTGGGGCAAGTTGGGGTGGTTGGCTGCCACGCAGCGTGCGCAGACTGGTTCGTCGGGGCCGGACGTGCGGGCGCCACATGAGTCGAACGATCCGTAGTAGCCCAACCGACACACGCAGTAGGTGATCTGGGGTCGTTCGCGGTGTGCCTCTTCCACTGCCTTTCCTCTCTCCTAGATGTAGGTGATCCCCCCTTCGCAGTCGTGGAGCCGTACGCCCCACGGGGTGACCATCGGGACGACCTCCGGGGTGGTGGTGAACTTCGACACGATCACCCCTTCGTCCCGTGCCTGTGTCGGGTGGGCGTGTGCCCACCGGTGGCAGGTGCCACACAGGAACACCAGCACGCACGGGCAGTGCTGGTGTGCGTCGTTCACCGAACGGGAGCGCCGGTGGTGTGCCTCCCCGTAGGTGGTGGGGACACCGCAGCGTTCGCAGCGCCCCATGGAGCGGGCCTTCACGGTGGCCCGGTGGTTAATGGGGATCGCGGACATCTAGTTACTAGATTTCGGGACTAGTTCCTCAATCCGAGGCACATCCTTGGTCTTCCACAAGATCCCGACCCGTTCGAGTAGCAGGTCATCCTCGCCCACATCGCGACCTGCGAGGTGGAGCCAACCAGTGTCGGAACCCCGCTTAGTCTCGATCAACATGCAGGTGGACGCGGTGGCGCTGATCCCCCGCGATCCCAGGATGCGGTCCATCCAGTCTCCATCCTCCTCGCCCCTCCCCATCTTCCGGTCGTGGTGGATCACCAGCACGCAGAGATCGTTGTCGTTGGCGAACTTCGCCAGCCGAGACAGCCGGTTCGTGGAGGACAGGTAGGAACTCTCGTGGCCATTACCCTCGTAGTTCGGCTCCATCTTGCTCAGCGTGTCCACCACGATTAGCAGCGGATCTGTCCCCTGGTCGATCGAGTCCTGCACCCACTCCTGGCAGTAGGCAATCGCTTCCGCGCCGATCGGCCACTCGGTGTGTATCTCGATCGGCAGATCCTCCGGTACGTCACCCATGATGTACTGCATCCGCTTCCAGATCCGCGCCTCGGTGTCGTTGTCGAGCGCCAGGAATAGCACCCCCCCGGGGCGACACTTCAACGACGACATGGCGAGTCCACCACACGCCACCCCGAGAGCCAGTTCGAGCGCTACCAACGACTTCCCCACCTTCGGTGCCCCCGCGAGGATCGCGAGGCCGGTAGGCAAGACGCCCTCCACTGCCCACCTGGTTTCCGGGAATACCATCGTCCGTAGGCAGTCTGGCGTGGTGCCTTCGGCTCGCAGCCGGTTCAACGTGATCGGCCGGAGGTCATCGCGCCCGAGGCCCGCGATGACGTGGTCGTACAGGTCGGCCTTCGGGTCGTCGGATGCGATCTGCCATGTTGAAACCGGGATACTTACCCCACGGATTGACGCCGCTACGGTCGCCCCGAACCGGTGGCCGGGTTCGTCATTGTCGACCACGATGTGAACCCGTGAAGCGCCCTCCCCTTCCGTGAACCACTTCGCCATGTAGTCACGCCAACCATTCACCCCCATCGGAGGGCAGGTCGCCACCAACCCCAATCGCTCCGCCGCCGCCACGCACTTCTCCCCTTCCACGATCCACACTTCCCCGCCGTGCTGGATCGCGTCGAGAAGTTGGGGGAGGTGGTACAGGCTCGGTTTGAACCCTTGCGTGAGTCCGTACTTCACTCGCCCCGCTTCGCGCTGGTTGATCTTCTTCCCGGTCGCGCCCTGCCACCGCTCGACGTGGTGGTAGGGGGAACCGTCGCGTCGTTGGTAGATGTACTCGATCTTCTGGCTCGACTCCGACGAGGACTCGAACAGGTCAGGCCAGTTCAGCCCGGCCGCGACCATCACGTCGTCGACGTGACACCCAGCCATGCAGTGCAACAGCACCATTCCGTTCTTGAATGCGACGCTCAGCGAAGGGCGACGGTCTCCGTTGCCTTGGCCGTGGAACGCGACCGGGCACGAGACGAGGTAGTCGGTCCGGCCAGCCTTGATCACCTGGTCGAACTTGGTGAGCACATCGTCGAGAATCGTCACCCTCAGTCACCCTCGTTGAACTTCGCGTGAAGCGTTCTAGGTGTGGCGCCTCGACCTCGGAGGCGAGGTCGTTCGTCGGTTCTTTCTGGTTCTCCCTTCTGGTTACTTCTGGTTCTTCTGGTTCGGCTGACCCCCCGGTCAGGGTTTAGGGACCCCCCGGTCAGGGTTTGTGTCTCTACGGTCAGGGTTTCTTGTGCTGGCCGGTCAGGGTTTAGGGACCCCCCGGTCAGGGTTTCCTTGGTCGTGTTCACCACGTACTGGTTCGTGTTGTGGCGTCCGCCACCGGAGACCGTGACCAGCCACCCCCCTTGTTCGAGACGCCGGAGAACGCGATAGACGCTCCGTGGCTTCATCCGACATTCGTCAGCGAGTAGATCAATGCTCGGGTCACATCGACCGGTTTGTTCGTTCGCGTGCTCGGCGATCACCATGAGCAGCAGTCGTTCCGTCCGCTGTTGAGGTCCGTGGTCGATGACCCACCGCACCTGCTGGACACTCACTACAGGACCGGTTCGTAGACGCCGAGGTTCGCGAGTTCTACGAACATGGATTCGGTGGTCCGGTCGGTCCACCAGTGATGCTCGGGTATCTCGGTGGCCCCGCCGTCGTCTGCCAGGAGACGACCCGCGTTGACGTACAGCATGAGGAACAGCGCCTTCGCGTCGTCACTCAACTCGGGGTCGGTGAGAATGCGGTATTCCTTCGGTGACATGTAGAGTGACTCCCGCCGGGTTCATTGGTGAATGGGATCCCCGGCATCATGCCCCGCCCCGTTCGCCACGGTGGCGGGGCTTTCACCTGCCGGGTTCCATCCAGCCTATTCCCGGGCGGGAACTACGCGCAAACACCTCTAGTAACTAGACTGGTAGCAACCCCCTGGGCTGGCTCGGTTTGTTGCCTTTCCTCGCCGCCCAGGGGGTCACCCCCCGATCTACCGAGCCACCAACGCCGCCGCCTTCTGCAGCCGCTGCACCGGCACCTCCTCCGCCCGGTCACGACCCAACAGCCGATCGAACTCGTCGAGCAGCATCGTCATGCACTCGACCCGCTTCGCCGCCGGACCGTGGTGCAGGTGGAACGTGGCCCGCACGTCGTGCCCCCAGGTGTTGAGACACCAGGACAGCAGGTAGTTGGTCACCTGCCGGTCGGTGTACTCGTCTTTCCGGGTGACGTGCGCCTCCAAGAGCCGCCCGATCAGCGGCACCAGCAGGTGACGGTCCTCGTCCATCAGGTGGTCGTTGAGTTCCCGGGCGACCGCCGAGATGTACGGGTTCGTGCACTGCGGGTGGTCGGACCACTGCTCCCCCGCGAGCACCGACACGTACTCCATGATGCAGGCGAACCCGCTGCCCTCTGCGTGGCTCCCTCGGGACAGGGTGGGTAGCCCGTCCGGTGTGCTGAACATGTTGTGCCTTCCTCTCGTTATCCAGAGCATCAGTTGCCTTTCCTTTCTCGTGGTGACAGCACCACGAAGGGGTCTGTGGTGAGCAGGATCAGCGACCGGACCCGCCCCTGGGCGTCCGGGTCCCACTCCACATAGATTTGGTCCACGTCGGGGTTGGAGTCGACGACCGTGCCCTCCAACCCCACCGGGATCGGGTCCGGGTCACCCGGCATCAGACCGGTCATCCGCACCCGGTCACCCTCGGTCGGGATCATGAGGCGTCCGGGTCGAACCCGGCACGCTCGATCTTCTCGGCCTTGGCGAAGGCGTCCTCCACCTGCTGCTGGTTGACGGCGATGTCGTCGTTCCAGGTGGTGAAGTCCGACAGTTCCAGTTCGGCTCGCCTGGGGGCGTGACCGATCGCGACCAGCACCTTCGACAGAATCCGCTGACAGGTGGGGATGCACCGGGCGTTCTCCCCCGCGATGTACCAACCCTGGCTCACGGTGACGGCACCGTAGCCACACACCCGACCCTCGTTGTCGACCATCGTCCCCTGGGTCCAGCCGTGCACCCGGATGTACTCGCGTGACTCGTGCATGATGTCCGCGTCGCTCTTCATCTCTTTCATCCTTCCGGTGGGGTGAGACCGTTCTTCACGTACCAGGCGTCGATCACTTCAACCGAGTCGTTGATCCACGCCTCCACATCTGCCACATCCGGGCCAAAGATCGCCCCGAACGCCAGGTTCACCTCCTTGTCCAACAGGGTCTCGCCGGTCTCGTTGAGCACCACGGTGAGTTGACCCAGCCGGGGGTTGTCGGTCGGCATCACCAGCGAGGTGAACTTCCCGTTGTCGACGGTGCCGCCCCAGATGTGCGGCGACCGTTGTTCGGTCATGACGTTGCTCCCTCCGATAGCGGGACAGTCAGCACCCGGTCTCGATCCACCTCGGGATGCCGTCGCTCGCAGTCAGCGCAGAACGGCGTGTCCACGTTGACCTCCGCATCACAGCGGCTGCCTGCAATCTCGACCCGGTTGTAGTCGAGCAGGATGCAGCGACACCGGTACGCCTCGGTGGTGGTGCGGGTTGCCTTGTCCTCGATCATTACCTTTCCTCTTCCTCCGATCTGACGGCCTCAGCACATGAAATGGGACGACCTCCCAACCGGTAGTCGGGAGGTCGTCCAGCGCCCGTACGGACAGGCTGAGAGGTGCTACTCGATCTTCTCCCTCAACGACGGGTACTCCTGCAGCAACTGCTGGAACTGTTCCTCCGCCCGCTGCTCCGGAGTCTTGCGAGGCGACCACTCCACACCGAGTTCCGCAGCCTCCGCCGCATACAACTCGTTGAACTCGTCCCGGTGACTCTCCCGCAACTTCTGGCTGGCGCTGCCGTACGCCTTCCTCAGCAGCGCCTTGTTGTCCTTCGAGCCCCGCCCGTCGTCTTCGTCGGACCCGTCGTCCTCTTCCTCTTCGTCCTGCTCGTCGTCCTCATCCGGTTCCTCGTCCGGCTCCTGCTCTTCGACTTCCTCCGGCGCCTCGTCGTCCTTCGCCTTCGGCGCGCTCTTCTTGGCACGTTGCTTGGTGACCATTGGATTCCTTCGATCTAGTAACTAGAGGGCCAGGTGGGGCGAAGTGGGACCCGTCCAGCCTTCACCCCGCCCCACCTGGGTGGGAGGTACCCAACCCACGGCCGATCGGCGACCGCAGAGAGAGATACTCCCGTCAGAACGGTGGATCCTCCGACGAACCCTCGCCACCTGACGAGGACCCCCCGGACTGCCACCGGTCGTCTGAACTCGGTTCCGACGTGCGCTCGGCACGCCCCGCACCATGCGGGATCATCCGGAACTTCAAGGAGGCGGCGACCGAATCGGCAACCAGCACCGTCCTACTGCGCTTCTCACCGGCCTCCGTCTCCCACTCGTCGGTCTCCAACTTACCCGTGACCGACACTAGATCGCCCTTCCGCAGAGACTCAGCACAGTTCTCCGCCAACTGACGGAAGCAGGTTACCGACAACCACAGCGTGTGGTCGTCATCCGACACCCACTTTCCGTCACCATCTTTCTTGATTCCGTTACACACCACCCGGAACCTACCCACTGCCACCCCGGACGGAGCGAACCTCAACTCCGGATCGTTCACCACCCGGGCCTCAGGTACCGTCACGATCGGCAGCATTGCTCCCCCTCTTCCTACCCCGCCGCTTGGCTGGGGCCTTCTTCACCGCAGTCTTGTTTCTTGGGAATGACCTTCCCGGGACATACCTCATGTACAGGGCACAGCGGCGCTCCGGCTGCCGCACGTTCTTCCGCGTCCTCACCTGGAACCCCAACGTAGGGTCCAGGACTCGGATCGCCCCCTGTCTGATCGCGTTCACCAAGGAGGTCTTGTCATCCTCGAACACTTTCGCCCACTCATTGGGATTCGCCCGCAGTTTCTCTGCGATCACCGGCCAGTCATACCGGGTCCGAAGTTCCTCAGGTTCCTCCCATGTCACATCCGAAACAGGTTCGGATTCCTCCGCCTTCGTCATGTATCTACTCGCTCATAGTTCGGCGTTCACCTAGTTGGGTGCCCCCCCGGGACGAGGGCTTCCCCTTCCAACTCGCCCCGGGAGAGACACGTTGGGGCATGGTCAGCCTTGGTAGCCGTTCTCGCGGGCGAAGGCAGTCAGACCCGCCACCGTCTCCTGCAGACCGCGGAGCGCGGCCATGATCTCCTCCTGAGGAGCGTCGTTGGGCGTGAACGCGGTCTCGGTGACCTGGGACTGCGGCTGCGCCGGGACGTAGGCGCTCTGGGTGCTCATCGTCGGACCCGGGGTGGCCAGCCCGGCGTGCTGCAGCGCCTGCTCCGCCCGCTCACGGGGGAGTCCCTGCTGGGTGGCGAACTCGATCAGCACCCCACAGATGTCCCGCTCTCGGTTGACCAGCGCGGTGATCACCGGCTCCGCCTGCCCCACGTACTGCGACAGTCCGTAGTTCTGCATCGCCTGAGTGATCGTCGATCGCACGTCTTGCATAGAATTGCTCCGTTCTCGTTGACCGGCGGGGGGTTCCGCCGGAATCCGGGGAGGTCTAGTAACTAGACCGGGTCGAAAATGCGGGCTGGTGGACTAAGATCCACATAAGTCAACCTTAGTCCACCAGCCCTCATAGGTCAATCAGCGGACGGCTTGTCCGCGTACTCCTTCAAGCCCTTCCCGTGCCTGCTCCGGGTGTGCTGACCCAACGCCGAACGACTCGGTGACACATGCCCGCACTCCGGACACGTCAGATGCGTCACGTCCATCCCCGGCAACCGCGACGGACGCGTCTCACGGCTCGGCGTCCCGGACCTCTTGCCCTTCGGTCCCTTCGTCCGCTCCACCACCGCCCCCCGCTCCATCAACACCAGCATGTCCAGGAACGGCTTGTCGCACGGCTCGCACAAGTCGAGCAACACCGGCTCCCCACCGTCGATCTTGATGGTGCGCTCGGTGACCGCACGGGTCCGTTCCTCGTGTTCTCCATCGCAGAACGCGATGACTTGAATGTGCTTCACGATGTTGCCTTTCCGGCCGGAACCTCAGTCCGGCTCTTCCTCGATAGGCAGATGGGCCAACACGTCCAGCCGCAACACTGCACGACCATCCGAACCGACCCGACCCAACCCTTTGAGCAGGTAGCCCTCGTAGTAGTTCGTCACCCAATTCGTGACCGGATACCCCTGCTCATTCACATCCTGGTGACGCTCGTTGCGACAACGATCACAACGCTGCATCACATGAAATACCCCTGGCCGGTGGCGGACCGTCAATGGCTCCCACGCATGGCCGTTGATCCGGCAACGCTTCTGCTCATCGGTCCACTCTTTCGCAGCGACTTGTACGTCGTGCGTCTCCGCCCAGGTCACCATCGGCGGCTCCTTTCCTCGTGACCCCGCCTAATCGTTACGGCAGGTGGCGGTCGCGTCCCACGGCTCCCCCTGGAATGGACGCGGCAAGGTCGTCTTGACCTTGTCGGTGTTCAGCGTGTCACAGGCACAGGTCCCCGACGGGACACGCACGGAGTAGGAGTAGGTGAACTGCCACCGCACCCCGAACGCCGCCCCCGCCGCCTTGGTGGGAACCTCCCCGACCACGCCGACGTTCACTGTCACTTCCTCCGTGTCCGGTTTCCTCTCCTCTCGTTGCTGCGCCACCAACGCCAGCCGGGTGAACCGCTGTACCAGCATCTGCCCCGAGTCCGGGTTTCGCAGCACCCGGTCCGGAACACGGTCCATCCGCGCCAGATAGGACATGTTCCGCCGGAACCACCGTTCGTCGAACGGCCGCTCCTCATGGAACCGGCCCTCATAGAAATCGAGGATCGCCAGCGTGTGTCCCGCCAGCATGGAATCCACCAGGCAGTAGTCATGACTGCCGTAGGAGAACCAGTCCCCCACCTGGTAGGTGTCGCCGTCGTCCCGCATGGCGACTAGACCCTGATTCACATACCCGACAAAGAAGGCCACCGGAACTACCACCCCATCCCGGGCGAACAGATCCTCGGCCGACTTCACCCAGGTCTGGGTCCCCAAGGAGCCGGAGGACACCTGAATGTTCGTCCCCTCCGGAAGCCCGGCAAGCGTGTCGGAATCACTAATCACTCGCATCAGTTTCTCTCTCTCTAGTAACTAGATTCAGCCCGAACCCTGCTGCCGACGAAGTTCCTCCATCAGCGTGACGAACTGCTGCCGAATCAGCGCCCTCCCCTCCACCGTCGGCGGCGTCCCCAACCCGACCGTCGCCAACACCTCGGCCACGATCTGCGGGTACAACCCGAACTGCATCCCGGCCATGTGCAGGTGACCAACGATCCGGTCCTCCCGATCCTGCAGCGCCTCCTGCACCACCAGCCGGTCCTCGGCCGAGAACACCGAGTTGACGAACCGGTCGAGCACCTCACTCAGCGACGGGGCTGGTTCGTGTACCTCGGTCATAGCGTGACCCTCCTCAGAGTCCAGTCGTCGTGGTCCCCCAGGTCCTCCCGAGTGATCGGACCCGTCCCGTAGGTGGGCTGCGCACCGGACCGGAACGAACCGTCCCCCTGCTTCGTCCACATCTGCCCTTCCCGCTGCACCAGCGCACCCGGCGGCAACAGATCGAAGATCCCCGGCGGGTCCGGCGGGATCGGCCAGTCCACCACCCGGTTCCTGCCCGCGACCGCCAGCACCGTCATCCGCCGCTTCACGTTCTCGTGCCCCGGCTCGGTGCCGCACACCCGCAGCGTGCCCGCCCGATTGTCCCCATCCAGGTCCCGCACAAAGATCGCCCACCGAGACAGGTCGGACGAATGCCGCCAGATCAGCAGACTGCCCTCCGGCATATGCCTCACCAACTCGGCTTCCACCTGAAGCCCCGGCGCAAAGTGCGGGGTCGGCAGCGAGTCGCTCCGACTCACCCCCAGGCCGTGCATGATCTCGTCATAGGTGCCACACCAGGACTGGCTTCGCTTCACCTCCCACCCGACCCGCCAGGCCGTCGACTTGAACTCCCTGATCGCCTCGGCGTCCTCGTCGCTGCCGACCTCATCCAGCCCCCCCGGACGCTCCCGCACCCCGGCCACCGAATCCACCACCGCCTCAAACGACGGACCCCGAAGTTCCCCGAGCACCGGCTCCCACACGTTCTGGGAGTTCTTCCGGAACACCCCGAACCTGCTGGGCTGCTCCGGGTCCCCCACGTAGACCACGGTGTCGTCGGGCAGCGCCTCGTCGCCGGTGGCGACTCGCACATCGGTGCCGATCGGGACCGGACCGGCGTCCATCTGATTCAGCGCCCGCAACGCGACCCGAGGTCCGACCCCGTGGTTGGTGGCCGCCGAGATCGCGCCCACCCGGAAGTCCCACTTCACCTGCTGCACCGTCCGAGGTGGCAGTTGTAGCCGCTGCCCCCCATCCGGCAGACGTACCAACACCGCCCTGCCAGAGCGTGCCAGTGTGGACGCGGTGGTGGACAGGCCGTCGGTGTCGACCCAGGACCGATCCGGCTGCCGGGTCCAGACACGTCGGTTCAGCGACACCGTGGTTCCCTCCGGGAGCCGATTCAGAGCACTCCCCTCGATGACGTGTCCGATCTGTACTACCTCCATTACTTCCCTCCCTCTTTCTTGGTACGCCGCCGCTTCGGCTGCGGCTTGATACTGAGTTGGGCCTCGACATCCGCCATGTGGAGCGAACGTCGACAGGTCAGACAGGTCACCTCCCCCGGGTTGAGAGTGTGTTGGGACGGGGTGGGCAGCCCGCAGGCGGTCGTCCCGTCGATTCGTAGATGGACCTTGCTCACACCGGCCACCCCTGAGTGAGCGCTTTCAGTTCGGCCAGGTAGTCCCGGAACGTGGCCTCGTCGGTCGATTCATGCAGCCCCTGCAGGGCAAACAGAAAGTCTCCGAGCGGACCGTCGATGAACTCCTGGACGAAGTCGGAACCTTCCGCGGCCGGAATCGTTTGACCGGTGAACAGGTCCACTACATCGCCCATCCCCTTCTCCCTTCTCTAGTTACTAGATCGGCGCTGGTCGTAGATTTCGAGCAGCCGCCGGGTGTTACACGACTGGCACCTGTCCTCGACGAAGTCGAGGTGTTTGCACGGCCGGTAGTACCGGCGCAGCATCGCCGCCATTTCGTCCAGCAGCCCCTGGTTCTGGACCTTGGGGCTCACCGTCACCCGGCCCTCGGTGTGGTCGGGCAGCACGTACACCGCACACCCGTCACGCCGGACGGTGAGGCGATGGACCGCACCCTGTTGGTGCAGCCGGGACAGGACAGCAGAGGCGGACCCGTGACTCACCCCCAGGACCGCCGCTATGTCGATCCAGGTGGCGCCGATGGGTCCGCGCTGGGTGAGGAAGTTCAGGGTGGCCCGGGACCGGGTGCCGGGTTGCGGCTCCGGGAGCCGCTGGGTGCGGTCGACTCGCTGGAACGGGACCACGTTGTCGGTGGGGTCGTCGGTGTCGGTCATACCTCTCTCCTCAAACAGGTCTAGCCGTGACCTCCCCTGCCTGTGAGACACAGGGGAGGTCACGGCTACGGGGTGGAGTCAGGTGGTCTCGGAGACCGGTACGTCGACGATCTTGCCGTTCTCGACGGTCAGGGTGTCCTGAGATAGCCAGGCCACGAACGTCTTGCTGGGCCGCTTCAGGCCGGGCTCTTCCAACGCCTGGCGTGCGGCCTCGGTGACGGACTCGCCCTGGTCGAACAGGTAGTCCCGCATGGCGGTGACTGCGAACTCGGGCTGGGTGAGGGTGACTTCCCCGTTGCTCTGCTTCATGACTTCTTCCTTCCGAGGTCTAGTAACTAGACCCCTGTGTAAATGAGAAATCCCGGCCATGGTTGACCGGGAATAGCCCCACTCTACCACAAGTGTGGCAGAAGGGGCAAGTGTGGCATCAGTACCGGCGGTCCTGCTGCCACGGCTTAGGGTCCGAGATGGGTTCCGGCTTCACCGCCTCTTCCTGCGGGCCTTCGAGTTCACGGGTGACCAACTTGTCCCGCTCTTCCTCAACGTCG
>Ga0111538_10008040_pt1 | contig 14157 bp, 12 predicted proteins | sample SoiMethybrSBSTD1_FD_79669 | JGI IMG/M metagenome (GOLD analysis project Ga0111538, IMG submission 79669) | Bulk soil microbial communities from a Populus tree surrounding site in Tennessee, USA - Soil MetaG P. TD hybrid SBSTD1 (version 2)... | ecosystem: Environmental > Terrestrial > Soil >... | reverse complement strand
GTGTGGTCCTTCCATATTGAGTTCGAACACACGAAATTGAGCAATTTTCGTTTTTCGCTTGAATCTTGCTGTTTATATAGAAAATAGGCCTTTTTTGAGAGTTCTAGTAGACGAATACCATCTTGCACATAATCATGCGCGGCCTCTTAGTATTCGGTAATTTGATCAGCAAGTCGCTTCTGTGTCTGTCGCCACTCTCATTTATTCAGGTGCGTAGCACCTATTGTGCCTTCACTCAACTGAGGCGGAGTAGAGAAACTACGCAATCATGACTTGCTATTCAGTCCAAGAAGGGATGGACGGATCAAGTAGTGAGAATCAGATGGCATTAAATGTGGCTTCCCCTAATAGCAATAAAAGGAAACGACTTGGTGCCCACTCCGCACAGTGCCGACACGTGTTGTTTTAAGAATTTGATTGAAACGATTCGACGAAGAGCTTCATGTTTCGTTTCGTTCATACGTCCCAGCAATTTCCCGGCAAGCGGCCTCGGTGAACAGAGGTGTACACATGATGATCGAATACGGATCGAGTTCCTGAATAAACATCTCCGCATTCTCTTGGGGGCTTCGCACCGTAGAAAAGGTTGGTGGTCCTTCAATTTCACCCAAATAAATGAAGCTCAGATCGATTCTTTCAGTTCGTTCGTCCTTCAAGTACTTATTCACTTGACTGGTTATTTCCAAAAACGAAAGTCCTTCCTTATGGACCATTTTGACGGATTTGATCTCTGATCGAATGTACTGCGCATAGCGCTCTCTTAACCGTGGGAGCATTTCATAGACTTGATTCGGTAGGTAGTCCTTACTCTCGCTCGTATCTTTGAATTCCGCTGCAATTTCCTGAAGGGCTTTTACGGCACTCTTGACTGACGCACGGAAGAACTCCCTCCTAGCGCCGACTCGAACATTTGCGAACCGCGCGTGCAAGCGTTTCTCGACTTCTTCGCAATTCAAGACGCGCTCGTCATGCACGACGAGAAATGCCATTGACACTCCGCTCGCCCGTGATAGCTTGGCAGCACGCGTCTCGGATGAGTCCGTGGTTCGGCCGATCTTCACCATGCCTTCCATGGCTGGATTGTAAAGGACGTAAACGTAACCAATACTCATCGCATATAGCCTTTCCAAAAGAAGCTCCTTTTCGAAGTTTACCTTATTATTCATCTTCCATTCGAACGGCTGAATCTAAGCGAATCATTAACAACTCATCCGTTCTTTTTTCGACCCAGACTGCGTCCTGCTTACTTTGAATCTCTCGAATTGTGTTAGCGTCGTTGGCCCAGCCGGTCCTCTCTAGAAAATTTGCCAGGCGGGAAAATAGGACTGGATGAGGATAAAGATCAATCGCTTTGCGTGTGGCAACAATAGCTTTATCAGAGAGCTCAGTACGCGACTCACCCTCATCCAAGTAGCCATCCAAAGTCTGTTCGATCAACCGAGAAGCATAGTTGCACAAGGCGGCAGCAGCGACGGCGCTAAGAAGACTATCCCCGATATCTGGATGGTATCGGTGATCCTGAAACTGGCTGAGCGCGCGAACAACTTCGTCACGTTCTTCGATCGTGAGACTCTGGATTCTTTCGTCTTTCATGAACCGAGAACAATCAATGTAGTCCTCATAGGGATCAGCCTTTGGTTCTTGAGGCTTCCTGCTAAATGGCCACATAAGCTATCGTCTCCTTCTTCGCTCGCTCTTGCGAATTCTCATTCTGCATCGAGGCCCACCAAAGCGCGAGGATACTCATTTAGGGGCTATTTGCTTACCCTGAGTCGAAGACAGGTTTTTGGCTTAACGGAATCCACAAAACTTAAGAAGTTCTTGGTGAGTCTTAATTCCATGGAACCTCATTCGTTTTCTTAGGTTTGCGGGATCTGTCCCTTGCTCGGCAGCTAGATTAACTTGACTTAGTGGTTGCGATCCCAACTTTCGGAGCACCGTACATTGCTTTTGAATAAACTGCTTTCGAGTCTCGGCACGGCGACCGCGTTGAATCCCTAAAGCACTACAAGTGAGCTTGTAGCTGCTGCCATAGATTTCATCTATCAAGAGTTTTGTCTTCTCCTCTGTCAAGCCGGCGGCTATTTCGTGCGCTCTTTCAACTGCGAGTTGCGCTTCCGTAATGATCGATAGCAAGCGGCTTCTCAACTTTTCACTCAGCCGGCATAGGACTTTATTAGCTACAGCATCCGGCAGCCGTTTGCAAAAATAGTTGCGTATTGCCTCTTCAGAATAGCGGCGTCCTACCGATGTCAGATCTTGCTGAACGATAGGCACGGCCTTCTTCAAAAACGCTCCACCACCACGTGACGCTGCGTAACTCTTATCGTAGATCCCGTTCAAAGCCTTTCTCAGGTTCTGTTCTGAGAAGGACACCTCAAAGACCTTTATCTCTTTAGTTGGGGATCCTAAGCAAACTGACCATGTCAGAATATCTGATGGCTTAGCAGATCCGGACTTGCCTTTGGTTTTCTTGATTGGCATGGCCTATTCCCTCTAGAGGGGTTTCGCCTACTGGTGACGCCCTGAGGCGATGAGTTGCCGATTATGGCTCTTGATAACTCTAGTTTTTATTCGCGTACGAGCCTGATTATGTCACTTTTGACAACCGGGTCTCGCGGTGAATGAAGAAGTCTCTTTGACAATGCTATACTCTCGGTAGACCTCAGGAAACAGGAGAAGGGTTATGGCCGCAAACCTTGAAGACCAACTGATTGATAAGGTGCGCGCGCTGCCGCCCAACAAGCAACGGGAAGCGCTGCGACTGCTCGACACTCTTGCGAGTGCGGCAGGTTCTGAACCGAACGGAACAGGCTTTGATCGCAGACCTATTTGGGAGCTTGCTGAAGAGATCAACGCTGGGTTGCCTGTCGACACCTGGGATAACGTACCGACCGACGGCTCAATCAATCTTGATCATTATCTCTACGGAGCGCCGAAACAGCAGCCGTGAAAGTTGCATTCGTCGACACGCTCTACTTTGTGGCTCTTTTCAATCCCAGAGACCAGTGGCATGAGCGCGCCATCGCTGCCAGCAAACTAGTCGCGGAAACCAAACTGATCACAACTGAAGATGTGCTGGTGGAGCTCTTGAATTTCTTTTCAGAGTACGGCGAAAAGGCTCGCCTTGGAGCCGTCACCCAGGCTGAGGGAATTCTCAGCGGCGCGAATATCGAAGTGGCGCCGCAGAGCCATGAAGCATTCATGGCGGGTCTAACACTTTACAAAGCACGGCCTGACAAAGGCTATAGCCTGACGGATTGTATCTCGATGCATGAGATGCGCCAGCAAGGCGTAAGCGACATATTGACGCATGACGACCACTTCCGTCAGGAAGGCTTCACAGTGCTGCTCTGACCGAGCGTTAGCCATCTAGTGGACCTTGCCGCAGAAGGTCAAAGGTGATCTTCATTTCCGCCGTCGGTGCATTAAAAACAAGTTGCGAAGATTGTCCAGTGTGGGGAGCCATGATTTGAAGAAGGTTGCTGGACAACATCCGGCGGCCTTTTTCTTTCCCAAGTTGTGTTCGTAATTGCAAGAGGATCAAACGGTTGGTAAAACGTCGCGGTGAGAGTTTGATCCTTCCATATTGAGTTCGAACACACGAAATTGAGCAACCGAGAGTTCCAATCGTTAGTTGGATTTGCTCTGTTCGGCTTGACCAATTCTTCAACTGCTCGCGCTTCGTCTCGTCTGTTACGAGCACGTAACGCAGAGCCCGCAGAATATTTTGTTAAGTAATAATGAATTATTGTGAATCTTTGTTGGCAATACGGCTTGGTTGAACAGCGGACATTTCTGAATGGACCATGTCAAAGTCCATGGATTCTGCAATTAGAAGTACCGGCTTAATCAATTCCTTTCCGGCGCCATGAGATCGCCTCGACCAAGAGGACCTTGAATCTGTCCAAATCCAGTGGCAATATTCATGTCGCGAATCCTCCCCAAGTAAATTGTCTTTACACGATTCGACTCTGTTTCTGCGGTGCTAATGACTAGAGTAGGAGGCTTGCTTGTATCGGAAGCTTCATTTCTGGAGATGCCTGCCGTTAGCTCTTCTTTTATTCGTGTATCCGTGGAATCAGCCGGCGCTAGCGCTCGATCCGCAAAAGGCTATCAGTCAATACATATTCAACTCGTGGACATCTGAGGACGGTTTGCCGCAGAACACAGTGATGGCAATCGCTCAAACCGCAGATGGATACTTATGGCTGGGAACCGAGGAAGGTTTGGCTCGATTTGATGGCGTGAGCTTCACAATATTCGATCCAAGCAACACACCGGAAATAAAGAACAACTTCATCTTAGCGCTCTATGTAGACAAGGAAGATAACCTGTGGATTGGCACAAATGACGGAATAAGCAGGTTCAAGGATGGTCGGTTTACTTCTTTCACCACACACGATGGATTATCCAACAACATTGTGAGGGGATTCTGTGAAGACAAAAATGGGACCTTGTGGATTGCCACCGACGGCGGTGGACTTAACGCATTTAAGGACGGGAAGTTTACCTCATACACCACTAAGGATGGATTGTCTGGCAACAAAGTCATGACAGTCTATGGAGACAGAGAAGGCAACTTATGGATCGGCACGTACGAGGGAGGCGGGTTAAGCAAATTCAAGGACGGAAGGTTCACGACGTTTACTAAGAAGGACGGGTTGTCTGATCACACGGTGTGGACGATCCATGAAGACCGGGAATTCAACTTGTGGATTGGCACAGAGCGAGGACTGAATAAATTCAGCGACGGGAAGTTCACGCGCTTCCATCCCACAGATGGACTATCCAGTGAGATTGTTAAAAGCGTCTATGAGGACCTCGATGGTAACTTGTGGATTGCGACTTTCGGTGGCGGACTGAACAGATTCAGGGACGGAACGTTCACTTCGTTTACCATGAAGGATGGGCTATCCAACAACATTGTCAGAACAATCTATGAAGACCAAGAAGGAAGCCTCTGGATTGGTACAGACGGGGGCGGATTAACCCAGGTCCGGGACGGCAAATTTACCTCCTTTACCACTAAAGAGGATTTATCAAATGATTTGATTACGACCATATACGAGGACAAACATGGAAGTCTTTGGATTGGCACATTCGGAGGCGGACTGAACAGACTCAATAACGGGAAGATTGCAACTTTCAATAAGAAAGATGGATTGTCCAGTGATTTTGTTTACTCAATCGGCGAAGACAGCGAAGGAAATCTATGGGTTGGGACGTATGGCGGCGGATTGAATAGATTCAGAGACGGAAAGTTCCCATCTTTCACTACGAAACAGGGTCTATCCAATAACTATGTTCTTTCGATCAATGAGGACGAGCAAGGCACTCTCTGGATTGGCACAAGCCACGGCGAGCTGAATCGTTTCAGGGACGGCAAGTTCACTTCCTTCGTTGTCGACGAAGGACTATCCAACGTATGGGCGATCCACGAGGACAGGCAAAGCAGACTATGGATTGGCACAACTTACGGATTGAAGATCTTCAGCAACGGACAGTTTACGCCGGTCACTCCCGGAAATGGATCAGTTAGCGATGTTGTTAGGGCAATCTACCAGGATAAAGATGGGACTCTGTGGATTGCCGGCGGACGCGGGTTGAGCAGATTCAAAGATGGAAAGCTCACTTTCTTTAATCTGAAAACAGGATTATTAAACATTGGCATGTTCGCCATCCTGGACGACGATAGCAACAACCTGTGGATCACTTCGCACAAAGGTATCTTTCGAGTTAGCAAGAATCAACTCAACGACTTTGCGGATGGGAAGACAGACTCCATTACCCCGCAGGTTTATTCAACAGCCGACGGACTGAGGAGTAATGAATGTAATCCCGGTTCTCCCGCGGGATTCAGAACCAGGGATGGAAGGTTGTGGTTTGCTACGATCAAGGGCGTCTCCGCAATCGATCCCAACAATATCAAGCTCAATCCTTTACGGCCGCCTGTAGCAATTGAAAGAGTAAGCATCAATGGGAAGTCGTTCTCTCCGCGAGAGACTGCGGAAGTAGCTCCGGGCGCGGGCGATCTGGAGTTTGAATTTACCGCCTTGAGCTTTGTGGCACCGCAGAAGGTGAGATTCAAATACAAGTTGGACGGATTCGACCTGGAGTGGATTGATGCCGGAATAGCTCGGACGGCTCGTTACACCAACATTGCTCCCGGAGAATATCGCTTTCGCGTAATGGCCTGCAATAACGATGGCCTTTGGAATGAAACAGGAGCCTCGTTCGGGTTCTACCTTCGACCCCGCTTCTACCAAATGTATTGGTTCTACACTTCGATTGCTGCCAGTTTTGTGTTACTTGGGTTGATGCTGCACAGGATTCGCGTCCGCACTCTTGAGCATCGTAAGACGGAACTTGAGCGATTAGTTGGTGTACGAACTAAAGATTTACTTCAGACAACGCGCCACCTTGAAGCGGCTAATCGCCGCCGAGCTGACTTTGTCAGTGGCGTTTCTCATTCACTTAAAACCCCACTTACCTTAATTCGCCTGTACGGAGAAACTCTATTGTATGGAGATGAGTTTTCGGTGGAAGGTCGTCGTGGCTTCTATCAGATCATCATCCGGGAGAGCGAACGCTTAACACACCTCGTCCACAACGTGCTTGATTTCTCCCAGATCGATCGTGACGTGAAGCAGTATTCTTTTCAGGAAGGCGATCTGGCTTCGATTGTACGTGAGACCGTGGAAGTTTATGCGCAGCATTTAAGGCGAGCAGGATTCACGGTAGAAGTTGATCTGGCCGCTGACCTGCCGAGTGTTAGGTTCGATTCCGCGTCGCTTGCCGAAGTGATTTTGAATTTGCTCGACAATGCGGCCAAGTATTGCAATGGGAGAAAGCACATATCGGTCCGTCTTAGATTGGAGACTCTCAATGCGGTGTTGGAAATCGAGGACCAGGGAATCGGTATCCCTGATTCTGAACAAGAAAGAATCTTCGAGCAGTTCTACCGCGGTCCCAATGCTGCTAACAAGGGTGGCTATGGATTGGGCCTTTTTCTGGTGAAGAAGATTATAGGAGCACATGGAGGAACGATCGAAGTAAAGAGCCAGGCTAGCCAGGGAAGCACGTTTCGCATGGTCTTTCCGCTCAGCCAGAACGGATCCGAAGTGGATAGATCGCAAACCTCATGAATCAGATAGAAGAGAACGGCAATGCAAACGATTCTAGTCATCGAAGATCAAGAGGACCTCATCAACGGCCTGGCCGTGAATCTCGAGCGCGAGGGATACAAGGTCGCAAAAGCACTCCGCGGTGACACCGGAATTAAGATGGCTCTGAGCCATGATCCGGATCTGATTGTTCTGGATGTGATGTTACCGGGAATGAGCGGTCTGGACGTATGCAGGGAATTGCGCGCAAGAGGTTTTGAAAGATCGATAATCATGCTGACCGCAAAGAGTGAGGAGATAGATCGAGTGTTGGGATTGGAGCTTGGGGCCGACGATTACGTGACCAAACCGTTCGGCCTGCGTGAGCTGCTCGCGCGGATTCGCGTACGATTGCGACGACAACCTCCAAGTCGTCGGCTGCCTGCCCGGTACGTTTGTGGCGAAGTTGAGATCGATTTTGAAACGATGCGCGCATCACGCAGAGGAGAGCCAGTTGTTATGACTGCCAAGGAATACGATGTATTGGGTCTCTTCGTTCGCTGCAAAGGAGAAGTGTTGACACGAGATCGGATCTTGAATGAGGTCTGGGGCAACGAGTGTCATGTGCATGCACGTACGGTAGATACTCACATACTCAAACTCCGGCAGAAGCTGGAAGCAGATCCTGCCGAGCCTGAATACATACTCACGGTATACGGCGAAGGTTACAAATTCGTCGGGTAACCGCCGATGAGTTAACAAAGCTTCATAATAGTTCTCACCAGCTTCACAACATCAATTTGCAACTTGCATATTATGGCGAAGTCTAGTCCATAGGCTTACGAGACCCCAACTCTTCTCGCCAGCTTCACAAATAAACCTTTAGCTAAATAGGAGAATACTCATGACTCACACGCGTAAAAGAATCGCGATGCTGGTTATTAGCCTTTCATCATTGCTGGCTATGCCAATATTAGCCTCGGCGCAAAGCTCCGGTTCGGGAACGCTGACCCCTGGCAGTATCACCTGCGTAGGGCCGTTTTACTCGAATGGCACTTCAATTGAACTCTCAGGACAAGTCACAAACAATGTGATTGCAAGTCCGAAATGGAGTATCTGGCGGAGCCCTGACGACACCACGTACACGAAGATATTCGCGACGCATGCGTTCGGGATCACACAAGACATTATTCGGAGCCAGGATCCCCAATACTTCCCTGGTTATTTTCTGGGTTGCCTCAACAACGACACTGCCGTCACGATTGATTTCATCATCTCCATTGGACCGGGTCAGTATTGATTCGAGCCCAACAACAGTCGAGGGGAAAGGACTTGATCCTTTCCCCTCGATCTTCGACACCACTCACCATTGTCCACTGTGGGGAGCCAACACTTGACGTGGCTGTCGGAAGCAATTCCGGCAGCCCTTTTCTCTTTTCTGACCCTCAGTACTGGTGTATGCTCTGCGCCGTTCTGAGCATAGGGCTGACTCTCGCTTCGCAACTCCGGACATCCAAAGCAGTACCTTGTCTTAAACTCACTGACTTGGGAGCAACATAGTTATGTCTGATCAAAATGCGATCATCCGCTATGCGATCTATCCGGGCATCGGCATCGCGCGCGTCGGTAATTCGCCCGACGAGTATTTCATCGGCCCGGAAGCTCCAGGAGAAGTACCACAACCTAAAGGCGGCTATAAAGATTCAGCCGGCCGAATAAAACGGCAAGCCGCACGCTTTCGCATCTATGGCCTCAATGAAGCAGGCGAAGCGGTACGCGAAATTACAGCCGATGATGCAGAGATCACATGGCGCGTCCACGTCGCCAATCGCAAGGCCGGCTGGTACCAGTTCCTGAACGCAATGGATCTCGGGAAATTTGCCATGACCACAGCCTTGCGCAACAAGTCAATCACCGGTGCTGATCGCCAGAAACTGATCATCGATCCTGGTTCGCGCTCGATCAGCGGCCGCAATACTCAGGGAGATCCTTATCACTTCGACAGCGGCGAATTCATGGGCACTAAGGTTCCGCTAGGAGAATTGCGGACTGACGAAGCGGGGCGCCTGATTTTCCTGGGAGGATTCGGCCACTCCGCCTCATATGACCAAAAACCCGCAACGACTTTTGCGAACAACGATGGTTGGCACGACGACACATCGGACGGCCCTGTGCGAGCAACCCTGAAGATTGATGGCAAGGAATTCGAAGCTGAGCCAGCGATGGTGGCCGTTACGCCTCCCAGTTATGGTCAGGGTCTTTACGGCGTCGTGACGATGTACGACGTCGTGTTCGATCTATTTAGCCGCGATGCGAAGTTTGGGCGGTCGACGCGCCCCTCCTTTTGGCGCGACATCTTCCCGATCTTCGAGCGACTCGTTGATAGCCAATGGGTGAATAGCGGCGTCAATTTTCTCTTCGGTTCCGGATCTCCATCCGACCTGACTGACCCTGATCTGCTCTATAAGTTGTCGAGCCCTGCTGAAGAAAACAAACCGCTTCGCACATCTTATTTCAACTGGTTCCGAAATCCCGCCGATACAACAGCAGCACAGGAACCTGAGAAGTTGCCTCCGTTTTATGGCGACGCATTTGGAGACTTCAACGATCTCGGAATGGATGATCTGGCCGTTACTCCGACTCAGTACGATTGGCTGCAACACTGGGCAGATGGCGATTTCGATGATGATCCCTCGCATAGAGAGCGTCCCGTTACAGTTGACGCGTACCCAATCGCAGATCAGCCACATGCACTCGACGAAGCAAACCTTGAGAGTTGTCTTGGTGGTCCATTTCACCCGGGCATTGAGTTGACGTGGCCACTGCGTGTGGCGAGCATGTGGAAAGCACCCTACCGGTTGAACGTATTACCCGAAGGCCAGGACCCAAACATGAACTATGGTCCCAGTCTCTCGCCCGTTGAGGCCATGGGGCCTGGCGGTGTTGTCGAGTCGAGTGGTCCGGGCACGCTCACGTGGTGGATGGGTGTTCCATGGCAAACGGACGAAGCGAGTTGCTTATCGGGCTATGAGATTGGAACGTTTCTGTCGCTTCCCTCTTTCTGGGCGGCCCGGGTTCCGAATCAGGTTCTCAGCGAACGCTCGTATCGACGTGTGCTTGATGAAGACCTGCCGCTGGCGCAGCGAATGAAGCATCTGTTCTATCGTGTGGACTGGCTGCGTTACTTCGGTCCGGACTACGAAACGCGCATTAACGACAACGTCTCTAAATGGGACAAGCTCGGCATAATCACCGCGCGCGACGGATCAGCAGACCATGCCGAACACGGACTGCCCGCGCGCTTTTGGGTTGAAACTGGATTAGCACCCGAGTTCACAAAATCCGATCCCACGTGGGAACAGGTTCGGATCGCTGAAAGACTCATCAAGGCTCCCGCAGAAGAAATGGCCGAAGTTCCTTTGCTCGCCGCTGGAAAATTGGCGACAGAGATGGACGAAGTCCCCGTGCCCGCAAGGCGACGCGTAGTGGGCCGCGGCGAACTGTAAAAGGTCCGACTCATGTTTACGGCGGACGTGGTAATCGTGGGTGGTGGTCCAGCGGGGGCAACAATTGCCCTCGCTCTGGCAAGACGCGGCATTTCGCCGATCGTCCTCGAAGCACACTCCGCTCCGCAGATGAAGGTGGGAGAGTGTCTACCCCCCACGATTAATCCACTGCTGGATCATTTCGGACTCACCGAGCGGCTCCGGCGCAGGGGAAATCTCCCTTCGTACGGAAACCGGTTTGTTTGGGGATCGAATTCCATTGAAGAGCGAGACTTCATCTTTGGGCCAACAGGCGCTGGTTGGCGTCTCGACCGGGCCACCTTCGAAGACGAGTTAATGCAAGCTGCTAAGGAGGCGGGTGCGCGTTGGCATTACGGCCGGCGTCTGGTGGCGTGTTCGAGAGAGAAGGACGCGCGTTTCAAACTTACAATCAAAGGGTTGGATGCGGTGGAGGAGTATCGATCAAACTTTGTTGTCGATGCAACAGGCCGCAATGCGCGTCTCGCGGGATCGCTTGGTGCGCGCCGCATCATCTATGACCGCATGATCGGGGTTGCAAGTTTCTTTGCTGGAGATGCGTCCACACCCGCAGAAGAAGACTCATTTACTCTGGTCGAAGCAGTTTCTTCCGGGTGGTGGTATTCCTCGCGCTTGCCGGGTGGGAAGCTCGTCGCAGTTTATATGACAGATGGAGATCTGCTCGACCATGCGCTTCGCCATACCGATAATTGGCTTGCACTTCTAAACAAAACTAAATACACAGCACAACGCGTATGCAAGTACGGCTCTGGAGATCCCACTCCACCGCGCATCCTGCCGGCACATACAGTCAGACTAACAACAGTAACCGGCAATGGCTGGCTGGCCGCCGGCGATAGTGCCGTTGCTTACGACCCGCTTGCGTCGCACGGCATTTCCATGGCGATGGGAAGCGGATTTCATGCGGCCTCGAGCATCATTGATTATCTCAGTGGCCACAATGACGCCCTCCGCGTTTATGAGCGGCTCATCGATCGTTCATTTGCGCATTACTTACTGATGCATCACGAAGCATACCTGCGCGAGCAGCGATGGCCGCGTGACTTGTTCTGGTGCCGACGTCATGCACCCACCTTTGAGGTTAGAGATGGAAAGTCTAAGTCTCGCGCTCTCTCGATCCCAGCCGATCATTCTCCCACGTACTACGTTTGAGGATGCGGTTCAGAAGATGCTCAGGTGATGCGTGACGTTGGGCGGCTACGGTGTCACAGTGACGAACATAGGGAGAAAAGGAGCGATACGATGCATATCCTGGAACATCTATTTCTAGTGGGCGAGTTCCCACTGCGAGCCCACCTACTGTCCGCGCTAACGCTGGAGCAAGTCACGCTATGTCCGGACGGCGCATCGCACTCGATCTACGAGGAGCTGTGGCACGTTGTGGCGTACCAGCAAAGTATCATCAAGCCGGGCGATCCGGCTTACGATGTGTACCCAACAGCGGTGCCGGAGCACGAGCACCAATGGCACGACTTGGTACGAGTGTTCCTGGACGGCGCTCGCGCTGCGGCAGCGTTGGGGCAGACGCCTGAGAGGTTAGCGTTCGAGGTAGAGCCGGGCGTGACACTTGCCGACGAGCTGAACAGTGTGGCGGTACATAACGCATATCACCTTGGCAAGATCGTTGCGTTGCGGCAGCGGATTGGCGCGTGGCCGCCCACGGAAGCATCGGACGCGTCGTAACCGCAGGCGCGATGGGACGCCACTCAACTAGCGGTTGCACCGGACGCCGCGCCTCCACTTCTGTTCCGTTCGTTCGAGCGCTGTCGGACGGCGGTGATCCTTGGCGTTCGGCTGCTACGAACGCTGGAACATGGAGTTGACTCAATGGCTGACCCCCGGAAGGAATTTATCAAGGCGAGCGGTAGCGATCCGCTCAAAGCGCAACTTCAATGGATGATCCCATCGCTTCAACCAGTTCTGCTTGATGGTTGCGGCTAGCGCTCAGACAGCACTTCTGGAGTTGGCCTCACAAAGAAGTTGCGAAGATTGTCCAGGTGGGAGCAATTTTGTAGTGTGGAACGACCTTTACCTCATTCCGTCGGCGCGCCTGGATTCTCCACGCTTGCATGGATATCATTACTGACGTTACGGAGTAAGCTGATGGACCATGAAAACGCCGGATCACCAGAATCATCCAGTATGTGGAACGAGGCGGCTAATGTTTACCGCAAGCGAGGTCTTGTCATCGTCGTCGGCGCAGGAGTTTCTGTTGCAAGCGGCTTCCCGACCTGGGCACAGCTTCTCCGGAGGTTGGCCGAGCGTTGTATCGGTTCGGCTGGCGCAGAGCTAGTTGAGGAACTCGAGAAGATCGGCTTCTCCTATCCCGCCATCGCTGGAATCATAAGGTCGAATTGGCATTCTGATTCCGGATTTCTCGAAGTTGTTCGGGAGGAACTCTACCGAGATTTTCCCTTCTTTCGCGGACTGTTAGTGCTCCAAAAGCGTGAATTTGTTGACTTCGTGAAGCAGGAAAATAGCACGCTTCGCGCAGTCGCTGCGTTGTGTGCTGCTCGAAGCGCAGATGGCAAGTTTGTGCCGAACCCGCTAATCCACGCACTTGTCAACTTTAATCTGGATGCGGTTCTCCGCGAATACTCTGAAAACCGCTACGACGTGCGGCTTCTCCGAACAATTGAGCGAGCCTCGGCCACAGCAAGCTCGTCGCGGATTAACACATATTATATCCATGGCTTCCTCCAATTTGATGACCAGAAGATTGGTGCGCCTGATGCTGAGGCAGACACGATAGTCTTTACTGAGGGCGAGTATTACGATTTTTTTGGCAAACCATTTGGCATGTTTTCCTATACATTGCTTCACTTGTTGCGTGAGCATCCGTGCCTTTTTATCGGCTTGTCGATGATCGATGAAAACTTACGTCGCCTTCTACACTATTCCGGCTCTGAACGTGTTCGCAGCTATGAAGCAGAGGGCCTGTCACATGATGAAGCTTGTTCCGAGAGCCTTCGTCACTTTGCCGTTTTATGCCACACATCTTCTGAGGCCGTTGATCAAGCTATCGAACGGTCTCTTGCAGATCTCAGCGTACGCGTTACTTGGCTCAACAAATTCGAGGAGTTACCCGACCGGCTCGGTCAGATCTATTCGTCCTCTGGTGCGACGTGGGATGACGTGTACTAGGGTGGACAAGTAATTACAAATGATCGGCGCTATGCCATCCGTACACCACTCACTGTAAACAATGACATGGGACCGTGGTAAACAACTTACCAGGCGAACTTTGCTCACATCTACTACGGAGCTAGAGTGCTGTTCGCATCTGTTGCAAGAACCTTGACATTTCTCCCGTAGGCGACACGAGAAAGTTGCGAAGATTGTCCAGTGTGGGCCAAAGGCCGTTCGTTAGGAATTCCCCCAACGTTAGAACAGGCCTTGCACGAAAAGTCCATATCGAACTTCTTCTCTGTGCAAGGCCCGTTTGACGACTATGGCACGTGGTTGTTACTACGCCCGCCACCGCTTGTCTCCGGACGAGCAGATCC
>Ga0111538_10008039_pt1 | contig 14158 bp, 12 predicted proteins | sample SoiMethybrSBSTD1_FD_79669 | JGI IMG/M metagenome (GOLD analysis project Ga0111538, IMG submission 79669) | Bulk soil microbial communities from a Populus tree surrounding site in Tennessee, USA - Soil MetaG P. TD hybrid SBSTD1 (version 2)... | ecosystem: Environmental > Terrestrial > Soil >... | reverse complement strand
TGTCCCGGAAACACGATGCCGTCCTTGTGATTCTTCGGCCGCGCATCCGACCACACATACCAGTGGCGAAAAAAATCGCCGGGATCGGTGCGCGCCCGTTGAAACCACGGCGAATCGACGGACGTGTGGTTGACGACGAGATCGATGAGCACGCGGATGCCGAGCGCTTCAGCGCGGCGCATGAAGGCGACGAAATCGCCTAGCGACCCGTGCTTGTCGTGCACCCCGTAGAAATCGGCAACGTCGTACCCGTTGTCGCGGTTTGGCGACGGGTAAAAGGGTTGGAGCCAGACGCAGGTGACGCCGAGTCCCTGCAGGTAATCGAGCCGGCGCATCAGGCCTTCGAAGTCGCCTGTGCCGTCTCCGTTCGCGTCCTGGTACTTCTCGACGTCGAGGCAATAGACGATCGCGTTCTTGTACCAAAGGTCGGCAATGGCCATGGCGCTTCGCGATGCAAGAGCCGTGACCGAAGCCGCAGCCGATCGTCAATCGCGCTGGCATTCGGATCCGCTTGTGGCTTGCGCCTTGCACTAGAGCGCGGAATATGGAAGAGATCGCCGGAACGGCTGAGACGCTGTACATCCTGTCAGCGTCGGCCCAGGATCCGTCAAAGCCGCAGGGTCCAAATCGAACCCCCAACCAACCAGGCGGCGAAGAGGATCGAGACGACGCGCCCGAGACACCGCCCACGGAACCGCCGCCGGTCCCGGTGAAGGAGCCTCCCGATGCCCCTGAGGAGCGCGGTCCCTTTGTGGTGAACGCTACGGCTGGTTGGAGGACCAGCAGATCGTGCGGATGCGCCAGTCGCCGGAGTCGCGCGTCAACACCATCAACTGCGTGATGACGTACTTCTCGGGATTGCCTTCGTCGTACTCCGCCCTGGAGATGACCCATGCCGTGTCGCGGCCGTCGAACGTCACCCGGAGCGGCCCGCGTTCGGCTTTCACCTGGTGCTCGAAGTCGATGTCGGCAGGAAGATGATTCATTTCGTATTCGGCCCGCGTCTCGATTCTTCCCGACTCCACGAACACGGCGTCGGGCGCGATGAAGCGCATCGCGGCGTCCGCGTCGCCGGCGGTGATGGCGCCGTAGAAGGCATCGACAACGGACTTGACGTCCGCTTCGTGCGGTGGTGCTGGCGCCGGGGAGCATGCGGGAAGCCACATCAGCAAGGCGGCCAGTCCGCAGCGGCAGACGCGTCGGGCGGTCGCGATCATCGGCTGGCCTCCCCGTCGAGCGCCTCGAAGGAATGGGCCAGGTCCGGATAGCCGTTCATCGCCAGCCGCGCCGACATGCCGTTGCCGGCGAAGCTCGCCAGGTGCCACCGCTGTTTGGGGACGTAGACGATGTCGCCCTGGTCGGCCACGAAGGTGGGAAGCCCTTCGATCGTGTAGCGAATCTGGCCGAGCAGGATGAACCAGAACTCCGAGCTCTCCGTGTGGAAGTGGCCTTTGTCCGACGGCGGTGGGGGAGGGATCCCGCGGCCCAAAATGATGTTGGCGAACCCGCGCGCATCCACCACGAACTGTCGCGTGCGATCGGTGCCGGCAACGACGGCGTTGAAATCCACGTACGGCTTGTTGCCCCCGTCGTAGGCGCCTCTCCCGGCCACGCGCGCTCGAACGTATTCCATGCCGGCAACCGGAACCGGGGTCGAATCGGCCGGGTACATCTTCGTCGCCTTCGCGATGTTGACCTCCAGCCGCAGCGACGGGCGATCGCCCACGGTTTCCATCGTGTAGAAGGTACGATACGGCACCTGCACGAGGTATCCTCTGGAGGCGACAAACGGCTCCTGCCCGTCGATGGCGAACCGGACCTGCCCGTCCTGAATGGCCCACCACTCGCGAGTGTCCGCGTTCATGCGGCGCGGCGTCTTCCCGCGCGGCGCCATCGAGATGTAGTCGGCGTGGAGCGTCTCGTCGTCCACCACCGTCTCCGACCAGTCGGACTGCCCGTTATGCCTGGCGACCAGATCCGGCAGCTTCGTATGCGGCCGGTGCGGGGGTGTCCAGTCAGGCGGGGCGGCGGCCTTGGCCGACCAGACGAGCTGCGGTCCATCCACTGGCGTCCGGGGCGCGGGCCCTTGTGCGGCGAGTCCGGATGACACGAACAGCGCAACGGCGATCGCGAGCATCATGAAACGCATGGCTGCACTCCCAGCTTTTCACCCGGAACCGTCGAACCGGCGGCGCGGTCGAGGTTTCCTCGCCCGTATCATAGCGCGATGAACGAATTCCTCATCGAGGCCGGCACCATCGGCCGCCAGTACTGGCGGGACATCTGGAGGTATCGGGAACTCTTTTACTTCCTCGTGTGGCGGGATTTCCTCGTTCGTTACAAGCAAACGCTCGTGGGGGTGTCGTGGTCGTTGATTCGCCCCCTGCTCACCATGCTGATTCTCACGCTGGTCTTCGGCAGAATCGGCAAGATGCCGGCGGCCGGGGTGCCATATCCGCTGCTGGTCTTCTGCGGAATTCTGCCGTGGCAGTTCTTCTCCACGGCGCTGGCCGAAAGCGGCAACAGCCTCGTGAGCAACAGCAATCTTGTCAGCAAGATCTACTTCCCGCGACTCATTGTTCCTGCCAGCAGCGTGCTGACGAGCTTTGCGGACTTCCTTATCTCCGCGGTGTTTCTCGTGCTGTTGATGGCCTGGTACAGCTTCATCCCGCCATCCGCTGTCGTCTTCCTGCCGTTGTTCGTGGCCTTTGCATTCGTCGCGTCATTCGGGTCCGGACTCTGGGTTGCGGCGTTGATGGTCCAGTACCGTGATTTCCGTTTCATTATTCCTTTCATTGTGCAATTTGGCTTGTATATCTCGCCGGTGGGTTTCGTGAGTGCCGTGTTTCCGGACCAGTGGCGCTTGCTCTATTCACTCAATCCCATGACCAGCGTGATCGACGGCTTCCGGTGGTGCCTGCTGGGAGGGGAACACACGCTCTACATGCCGGGACTGTTCGTCTCCGTCGCCGTGGCTGTACTTCTCATGACCGGCGGCATCGTCTACTTCCGCGCCACCGAACGCGTTCTGGCCGACGTGATCTGATCAAATGCCATCGGCAATTATTACCGTCGAGAACGTATCGAAACGATACGTGATCGGCCATGACACCTCGAGGTCCGACGGCCTCCGCCACGTCGTCGATGGCGCATTGCGTCATCCGATCAGATGGCTGGCCGCGAGGCGGCGAAGAGCACAGGAGAGACACGAGGAGTTCTGGGCGCTCAAGGACGTGTCGTTCGAAATCGATCAAGGCGAGGTCGTCGGCATCATCGGCCGGAATGGTGCGGGGAAAAGCACGTTGTTGAAAATCCTGAGCCGCATCACCGAGCCCACCTCGGGACGCATACGCGGACGAGGTCGCATCGCGAGTTTGCTGGAGGTGGGCACCGGCTTTCACCAGGATCTGACCGGGCGCGAGAACATCTTCCTGAACGGCGCCATCCTCGGGATGACGCGAGCTGAAATCAAAAGCAAATTCGACGAAATCGTCGCGTTCTCCGAAATCGAACGATTCATCGACACTCCTGTCAAACGCTACTCCAGCGGAATGTATGTGCGCCTGGCGTTCGCCGTGGCGGCGCATCTTGAGCCCGAAATTCTGATCGTTGACGAAGTGCTCGCGGTAGGAGACGCTGCCTTTCAACGCAAATGCATGGGGAGGATGGGAGAGGTCGCGCGCCATGGACGAACCGTGTTGTTCGTGAGCCACAACATGGCGGCCATCGGACACCTGTGTTCGAAAGGACTCGTGTTGCAACAAGGCCGGCTGAGCCACGTCGGTACGAGCGAGGCGGCTATAGCGTTCTACTACTCGACGCTGCAGCCCACGAGTCGCGCGGGCGGGCAGTCAGGTCATGTTCTCTACACCCGGGAGGAGGGTTCGGCCGAGCCGGAGTTTGCAATCACGCGTATCGAGTTGCTCGACGAAAACAAGAACCCGCGGAGTGCGCTGCACACGATGGATCCGGCGACTTTCAGGATCCACTTCACGTCACCGCGTCTCGTATCGCGCGCCGCGGTGGTATTCAGCGTGAGTTCGGCGGACGGCACGAAACTGTTGCTGCTGTCAACGCAACCCGACGGAACACTGGAGCTGGATCTTCCGAGCGGCAGTGGCGTCGTGGATTTGTACTTTCCACAACTGCCTTTGGCCGCCGGCATGTTCACGATCGGTGCAGGGTTGGCAATTCCGTACGTCGAATGGCTGTGCTGGTCGTCCGAACTGTGTGAAATGAACGTGCTCCCGAAAGACGTATATGCCAGTGGCTTGGCTCCGGTAAGTGCACGTTGCTTGCTTGCAGTAGCACACACATGGGAGGTGCCTGTTGCGCCCAACGTTCATGAAGCACGTCGCGAAACGAATGCTAGGTGAAAGGGTTCTGGGCATTATCGATTACTACCGTCATCCGGATTGGAGGTCGAGTTGGGGTGGCGCGTTGAACGGCCAGGTATATCGGCAGAGAATGGTCGAGGCGTTCATCCGTGAGTTGCCTTTAGACGCGATAGTTGAAACGGGCACCTACCGAGGAACGACCACGGCATTCCTCGCTTCGCTGACCAGCCTGCCGATTTATACCGTTGAAAATGACTTGCGAAGACAGGGTTTCTCGTTTTCGGCGTTGCGGCGCTTCGACAACGTCCGGCGATATGGCGGTGACAGCCGCGAGTTTCTCCGGCTCCTCGCGTCGATGCCGGAACTGGAGAACCAGGTCGTCCTCTTCTACCTGGACGCTCACGGCCTGTTGACTGATGGCGCTACGGAGCTGCCACTGGCTGACGAGATTGACATCATCTTCAGGCACTGGCTTCGGGCCCTGGTGCTGATCGATGACTTTCAGGTGCCCGACGATGACGGGTACGCCTACGACAATTACGGCCCGGGTAAGGCGTTGACGCACGAGTACCTCAGGCCGGGCATTCGGAAATTCGGCCTCCGCACGTTCCTGCCCTCCGCGACGTCCGACATCGAAACCGGGAGGAAGCGGGGCTGCGTGACGCTGGCCGCCAATGCGGATCTGATCTCCGCGTTGCGAGCGATACCGGACATTCGGGAATGGACTGCTCGAAGCCTGCGTTCGATTGCAGGCGGGATCGCGTTCGTGATCCTTCAGCTCCTTCCGGGGATGGCGTGAGAGCATCGAATGTCAGGACCATTCTGCGCCGCGCCAAGTCAATCCTGCGCCGGGATGCCGACCGGTTCCTGAGTCAGATCTCCGGGGTCATTCACGTAGGTGCGAATACGGGACAAGAGCGGGAGCTCTATCAAGAGTACGGGTTGCGCGTGCTCTGGATAGAGCCTCTTCCTGACGTGTTCAGCAGGTTGAAAGCCAATATCCTTTCTTACCCCTTGCAATCGGCGCTTCAGGCTCTCGTCACCGACCGGGACGATGAGCTGTACGAATTTCACGTCTCGAATTACGACGGTGTGTCGTCTTCGATTCTGCCATTGAAGCTGCACAAGGATGTCTGGCCAGACGTCACGTTCACGGCGACACTGGCGCTGCACGGCGTTACGCTTCCGTCACTCCTGCAGCGAGAACGGATCGACATCGACGAGTACGACGCACTCGTCATGGATACACAGGGCTCGGAGCTGCTGATCCTGAAGGGCGCCGCGTCGATCCTGCCCGATCTGAGATTCGTCAAGACCGAGGTTCCCGATTTCGAATCCTACGAGGACTGTTGCCAGCTCGAGGACGTGACCCGGTTTCTCGAGCAGCTTGGGTTCCGCGAGTACGTGCGACAACCGTTCGCGACCAGACCCGAGGGTGGAACGTACTACGACGTGGTTTATCGAAACGTGAGGTGATTCAGGCGGGCCTGGGATCGAGGCTCGGCAACGATTGAAAACCGCGCGCCGTTGTGCCAGCATGCCGGTCGGGCGCGGCACACAGGGATGGCGTTCTCACGCAGGGACTTCCTGAAAGCGGCAGGCCAGGGCATCGCGCTGACGGCGATGGCGCCCGAGGGCTCGTCGTCGCTGGCCGCTGCGCTTCAATCGTCCGCGCCGCCGCTGCCGCGCGCGATCGCGAGTGAGGCCGGTACCTTCCTCGTCAACGGCAAGTCCTTCGTAGTCGAGTACGAGGCCAGGACGACCCTCTGGGAGGTGCTGGCCGTCAAGCTCGGGCTCACGGGAACCAATCGAAGCTGCAACAAGGGGAGCTGCGGCGCGTGCAGCGTGCTCGTGGACGGGAGGCCGTTCTACTCCTGCCACACGCTCGCGATGGAAGCAGCCGGTAAGAAACTGCTGACGATCGAAGGCGTCGGCACCGGGAACAGCCTGCATCCGCTTCAACGACTCGGTCACATGCACGTCGCCGCCGACTGCGGCTTCTGCACCGCGGGCTGGGTGGTGACGGCGAAAGGCTTGCTCGACACCAATCGCAATCCATCCGAGGACGACGTGAAGGCCGCGTTGGCCGGACACATCTGCCGGTGCGCCGCGTATCCGTCGATCATCCAAACCGTCCTCGACAGCGCCGCCGTCCTTCGCGGCGAAAAGGAACCCGCGGTCGAGCCGCATTCGATCGTTCACATCAAGCAGCCGATGGTGCGCGACTTCGCGACGCACGGCGGGCATGCGCCGGGCGATCGGTTGATCGAGAGCCCGAGCGGAACGGTCACGAAGAAGTGGCAGGGCTATGCGCCCGAGAATCTGAAGGTCATCGGGCGTCCGATGGCGGCACTGCCCGAAGTCTCGGTGCCGCGGTTCACCGGCAAGGCGGAGTATGCGAGCCGCGTGCGTTTTCCCAACATGCTGCACGCGCGGTTCCTCACGTGCCCGCATCCACGCGCGCGCATCATCGACATCGACGCGTCGGCGGCGGAACGGATGCCCGGCGTCGCCCACATCCTGACCTGCAAGAACGCGCCGCTTCCCGTCGCCACCAATAACGCCCCGGCCACCGTGACCACCAGTCCAAACGGCAACCGGCTGGTTCCTCCCGCGCTGCCGCGCGACATGAACCTGCAGGGCGAGGTCGTGGCCATCGTCGCCGCCGAGAGCGAGGATCTCGCCGACGATGCCATTGCCGCGATCAAGGTCGAGTACGAGGTCCTGCCCTTCGTCTCGACGCTCAAAGACGTGCTGTCGCCGGGTGCTCCCGACCTGCGCGGCGGCCAGGGCAACCTGATTCGTACGTGGGAATCGAAGTCGGGCGACCTGGAACGCGGCTTTGCGGAGGCCGACATCGTCAAGGAGTTCGAGTATCACTTCGCCGGCGCCGTGTCCGTGCCGATGCAGCCGAGCGGCAGCGTGGCGAAATGGGAAGGCGACACGCTGACGATCTGGGGCATGGGACAGGGAATCTATCCCGTCCGCAAGGCGCTCGCCACGTCGCTCGGGATCGAGCCGTCGAAGATCCGGTTCATCAACAAATGGAACGGCTCGACCTTCGGCGCCGGACGGCTGGCCGCCGAGCGGTTCTATCCGCTCATGGCGCACCTGGCGAAGGTGACCGGCCGCCCGGTGAAGATCATGCTGCCGAAGGACCAGGAACTGGCGCAGTTGCTGATCAAGCCGGAAACGCTCACCAGGTTCAAGGTGGGCGCGACGAACGACGGGCGGATCGTCGCGCTCCAGCACGAGATCCTGTTGAGCGTGGGCGACGTGGAGACGGGGTATCACGCCTCGGGACCGGGCAACGCGACGAATCAGCTCGAGCTCTACACGTCGCGCGTGCCGCACTGGCGGTCGCTCTGGTCGGCTTACAAGACGAATGCGCCGCGGCCGGGCCCCTCGCGCAGCTACATCCAGCAGGAAACGAAGTGGTCCTGGGAAGCGATGATGGACGAAATGGCCGAGACGCTCGACGTCGATCCCGTCGAGTTCCGGCTGAAGCACATCACGCGACCGGCGCCGGGTGACGATCGGTATCCGTATGACTCGTTCGCGTCCGTCGAAGTGCTGACCGAAGGCGCCAAGGTGTTTGGATGGGACAAGCGCGTTCGCAGGGCTGGCGCCGCAACGGGCCGGTTCAAGCGCGGCATGGGCGTGGGCATGACGCAGCACCACGGCGGCCAGATGGGATACCACGAAGGGGAGGCTGCGTTTGCCGCGCTTGCGGCGGCGCCGGACGCGTCGGTGTTCGGCGCCGAGCTCGAAGTGGGCGGTGACGGCGCGGTGACGATGAAGATCGCGCTGCCCGACAGCGGGTCCAACGCCGGCACGGCGCTCGCCCACGTCGTCGCGGAAATGCTCGGCTTCACCAGCCGCGATCCGATTCGCATCGCATGGGGCGATACGGCCGTCGCCCCGGCGAGCGACGAGTGGTTCGGCGGCCGCACCATCACGCTGCAAGGAGCGGCCATCTGCAGCGCCGCCGACAAGCTGCGGGCGGATCTCCTCGAACGCGCGTCGCGCGCCTTGAAAGTGGACGTCTCCTCGCTTCGCATCGCGGACGGCCGAATCTTCTCGTCGGAAAACGCCAGGCAGGCCACGACGTTCGCGGCACTGGCGCGCGCGAACGGCGGCAGCATCCGTATGATGGGCCGCGGCGTCGCGGGCGGCGAGCGCACGGGGCAGAACAAGGGCGTCGGCGCCTGCTTCGTCGAGGTGGAAGTGGACACGTGGACGGGCAACTGGCGCTTCCTTCGCGCCACCTACGTCCACGACACCGGCATCGTGATCAATCCGCTCGTGGCCGAGGCGGACATGATCGGCTCGCTCGTCGAGAGCACGCAGATTGCCACCGATCCGATCCCGTGGGACCGCGAGTTTCCAGGCACGCGGCACTACAGCGTGGGGTATCTCTCGTACCGCCTGCCCACCATCATGGACGTGCCGGCGCAGACGCAGGTCTACATCGACAGCCTCGAACCGCGCTGGTTCTACGGCATCAAGAGCTTCAGCGAGACGAGCATCGGATCGGTGCCCGGCGCGCTGGCCAACGCGATCTACAACGCGTGCGGCGTCCGCATCCGCGAGCATCCGATCACGCGAGAGAAGATCATGGCGGGGCTGAAGGCCCAGGGACGGAACGCATGAAGAAGGTTTCCGTCTATCGGCCCGCGACCCTCGAGGAGGCAACGACGCTCCTGTCACGGCACGGCACCGAGGCAGCCGTCTACGCGGGCGGCACCGACCTGCTCGTCCGTCTCAAGAACCGCCTGGCGCAGGCGCCCGCTTATCTCGTGGACATCAAGAAGATCGAGAACCTCCGCTACATCAGAGAAGAGGCCGACGGCGGTGTCCGGATCGGCGCGCTGACGAAGCTGGCCGAGATGGAGGAGTCGGCGCTGCTCGAGAAGAAATACCCGATGCTCGTGAAAGCGATCGGGATGATCTCCTCGCCCGAGCTGCGCAATGCCTCCACGATCGGCGGCGATCTCCTGCAGGAAGTCTGGTGCCAGTACTTACGCGGCGGCTACCCGTGCTGGCGCAACGGCGGGCAGCTCTGTTACGGCGCCATTGGCGACAACAGCTACTACCATTCGGCGATGGGCGGCCGACTGTGCTACGCGGTCTACCCGGGCGATGCGGCCACGGCGCTGATTCCTTACGACGCCTCGGTCGCGCTCGCCACGCCGTCGGGCAGCAAGACGCTGAGTGTCGAACACCTCGTCCCTGGCGATCTGATCGTGGACGGCCGCATCCAGTCGCACGTGGTGCGCTCGAATGAGATTCTCACCGAGGTGCGCATTCCTCCGCCGGTACCGGATGCGCGTACGTCGTTCGAGAAGCTCAGGCCCAGAGGCGTGTGGGACTTCGCGATGGCGTCGCTCGCGATCAGCCTGCACATGCAAGGCAGCGTCATCGGCGCCGCGCGCGTCGTGTTCGGCGGCATCGCCGGTAAACCGCTGCGCGAGACCACGATCGAGCGCCTCCTCCAGGGCAAGACACTGAACGCGGCGCTCGTCGCCGATATCGTTCCCCAGGCGCTCGCCAATGCCGCGCCGCTCAAGTACAACGCGATGAAGATCGAGATGGCGAAGGGACTGCTGGCGTCCGCGCTCGATTCGCTTGCCAGCGCTTGAACGCCCCTCGAACCTCGAGCGAGGGTAGTTCAAGGCGCTGTTGAGATCCTCAGTTGATTGCAGCCGTCGACGCCATTCTGTTCGAGCCTGTCGGAGCGCTGGCCGACTTTCCCGGCGGCAGCCAGCGCCATTGGGATCGTGTGCTGTCACTCGAATCGAGAGGCGGGTCACTCGAGTCCGGAGATCGTGTTCGAATCGACAGCTCGGAGGTGGAGGAGGTCGAGCACGCGGTTCTCTACGACGATGCGGTCCCCGCCTTGTCCGAGCTCTCGACGCTCGGCATCGAGCTCATCGCGGCATCGTCTCTCTGCGGTGCCGCACTCGCCAGGTTCATCGAACGAGCATCGCTGGATCGTCTGATCGGCGGCCGGTGGAGCCGCGACACGGCTGGCGGCGTAGGGCACGTCGTGTTGACCAAGGCCGTGAACGCCGGATCGTTGTCGCCGGACCGTGTTCTGTACCTGGCGGATACTGAGGCAGCACTGCAGGCGGCGCGGCAGGCCGGCGTCAACCCTATCCTGATGATGAACGATCCGGACGAAGCCATGCGCCTGACGGCCTGCAAGCCCGCCGGCGGAATCGTGTCGCTGCACGAGCTGCCCGACTTCGTCCGGTTCGTGGCGGCCCGCAGCCGCACCATCGCCTCGAGCCGTTGAAGCCGCCAGTTGGGACTCCAGATGACGTCACTGGATTTCGTCAAGCTGGCGCTGCAGATGACCACGGTGCTGGCGTTCGCGATCGTGTTCGGCGAGATCATGCGGCGCTTCAAGCAACCTGCCGTCGTGGGCGAGATGATTGGCGGGATTCTGCTGGGCCCCACGCTTCTCGGGTGGATCGCTCTGTCGTTGTACGTTTTCGGACAGGGTGTCTGAAGGCGTATTCTAATGAGCGGCTTTCGCGGAGAGGCATCCGCGCGGGCGCGAGTCGGGCCGGGGGGGCGAACGTGGTCAACCAGTCGAGGACGCAATGAAACGATTCGTATTGATAGCTGGTGCAGCAGCGTTGTTCGTGACGACGGTGTCTGTGAAGGCGATGATTCCCGAGCAAGTGCGTATCGACTCGGGAACGATCTCCGGCACGGCCAGCGGGCAGCCCGCCGTGCGGGTGTTCAAAGGCATTCCGTTCGCGGCGCCGCCGCTCGCCGACAACCGGTGGAAGGCGCCGCAGCCGGCGGCCAAGTGGGACGGCGTGCGCAAGGCGGATGCCTTCGGGGCGCCGTGCGCAGCGGGACCGGCAGGCGGCCGTGGCGGTGGCGGGCGCGGACGCGAAGGGCAGGCCGCACCCGGTGCAGCAGCGCCGGCGCCACCGGCGCAGGCGGCGCCGCCGCGCGAGCCGCCGCGAAGCGAGGACTGTCTCTACCTCAACGTCTGGACGAGCGCGAACAGCCCGAACGATCGCCGGCCGGTGATGGTGTGGATTTACGGCGGCGGCTTCACCGGCGGCTCGGGCGGTCTCGCCTGGTATGACGGCGAGAATCTTGCCGCGAAGGGCCCGGTGATCGTCACGTTCAACTACCGCCTCGGTTCGCTCGGCTTCTTCTCGCATCCGGAGCTGGCAAAGGAATCGGGACGCAACGCCGCCGGCAACTACGGGATGATGGACGCGATCGCCGCGCTGCAGTGGGTGAAGAAGAACATCAGCGCATTCGGCGGCGATCCGAACAACGTGACGATCGCCGGCGAATCCGCCGGCGCGATCATGATCGGCGCGCTCGTCGGCTCGCCCCAGGCCAAGGGCCTCTTCCATCGCGCGATCGCCGAGAGCGGCGGCTGGATGGGGCTCACGATGGGGCGCATGACGCCCGGCGCCACTGCGCAGGCCAATGGCGCCAAGACGATGGAAGCGCTCGGCGTCAAGACGATCGCCGAGCTGCGCGCGAAGCCGATGAACGAGCTGATGGGCCTGTCCGCAGGCGGGCTCGTGATCGACGGGTATCTCATCCCTGAAGACATCTCGCTGACGTTCATGAAGGGTAAGCAGAACGCCGTCGACGTCCTGACCGGCTCGAACAAGGACGAAGCCAATTTCGGCATCTGCGGCGGCGGCCGCGGCGGCAACACGGGCCTGACGGCCGAAGCGTTCAAGACGACCGCGCAGCGCCGGTTCGGCGATGCTGCCGACGAGTACGTGAAGCTCTATGGCGTCGCGTCGGATGCCGAAGCGCAACCGGCAGCGCACGTCGCGTGCGCCGACGAGATCACCTGGAACATGCGGCAGTGGGCCGTGGCGCAGGCGAAGGCCGGCAAGAAGGCATACACGTATTTCTTCACCCGGATCCCGACGCTCAACGGCGCGCCGTCCCCGCAGGGCGCGACGCATACCGCCGAGATTTCGTACGCGTGGAACAACCCGAAAGGGCAGGCCACCCAGACGTGGAACGACGTGGATACCAAGCTGGCGGACACCATGTCGTGGTACTGGGTCAACTTCATCACGAAGGGTGATCCGAATGGCAAGGACCTGCCGCATTGGCCGGAGTACAAGGATCTGGCAAGCGGACGTGTGATGGTCCTCGGTGACACGGTACAAGTGGAATCGACGCCCCCGGCGGCAAAGTTGTCGTTCTACGAGAAGGCATACGACCGGCTGTTGAAGACGCAGGGAACGAACTAAACGTCTCTGCGGACTTTGGAATCGCAGACATTCACGGACGCACCCGGGCGGTGGCCGGCAGTTTCCTGAGAAGACGGGATGCTGGCCGCAAAACGTCTGGGTGCGTTGGCGTTTGCGATCGTGTTGCTGGCCGCCGCCGCGTGGTGGCTTCGTCGCTCTGGCGCAGGAACTGACACCGCCACCATCGCACGCGACGAGCGTTTCGCCATCCTGCCGCCGGGCTCGCCGTCCGACTTCTTCGTCCCGCAGCCGGTCGGCGACCCGATCCTCGACAAGAGACGGCCGCAGATCTCGCACGTCCAGATCGTCGATCTCGATCGCGACGGGCTGCCCGACATCCTCGTCTGCGATGTGATCCGCAGCCAGGTCACCTGGATTCGACAGTTTCCGCGCGGCACGTATACCGAGCAGCCCGTCGGTGCCGCTATCGCGGCGCCGGCGCACGTCGAAGCCACGGACTTCGACGGCGACGGCGACCTGGATCTGATCGTCGCTGGGCTTGGCGTGCTGGCGCCGAGCAACAATCGCGTCGGGTCGGTCGTCGTTCTCGAAAACACGGGGAGCGAGCGGTTCACCAATCACGTCATCGCCGATCGCATCGCCCGGGTGGCGGACGTGCAGCCCGGCGATCTGGATGGTGACGGCGACATCGATTTCGCCGTGGCCGGTTTCGGTTACGACGCGGGCGACACGAGCTGGCTGGAGAACAAGGGCGGCTGGACGTTCGAGCAGCACGTGCTGCTCCGTCTCTCTGGTCCCATCAACGCCGTCGTCGCCGACATCAACCGTGACGGCCACCCGGACATCCTTTCGCTCGTGAGTCAGGAGTGGGAAGAGATCTGGGCATTCCTGAACGACGGGCGCGGGCACTTCACGTCACAGATGGTCTGGGGATCGAGCAATCCCGACTTCGGATCGAGCTGGATGACGGTGCTCGACTTCGATCGCGACGGCGATCTCGACCTCCTCTACAGCAATGGCGACGCGTTCGACTACGCCCCGGCGAACAGCCGGCCGTGGCACGGCGTGCAATGGCTCGAGAACAAAGGGTCGATGCAATTCGATTTTCATCGCCTTGCGGATTTGCCCGGCGCGTCGAGTCCGCAGGCCGCCGACGTCGACGGCGACGGCGACCTGGATGTCGTCGTCGTCAGCGCTTACAACAATTGGGACGACCCGGCGGCGATGAGCCTGGTGTGGCTCGAGAACAACGGCCGCCGGCAGTTTTCGATGCACCGCATCGCCTCGTCGCCGACGCACCTGATTACACTGGCGGCAGGGGACCTCGACGGCGACGGGACCGTGGACCTCGTCACCGGCGGCATGCACATCAGCCGCCCGTACGATCGGATGTCACGTGTCACGGTGTGGAGCAACCGTCGTCCCCGACCGTGATGCTCGAGGAAAATCTCTTGGGTGCCTGCGACGAGCGGCGCGCAACACGATGACGAAATCTGCGATCGCCACGCGAGTCGTCGTCGCGACTGCTGTCGTTGCCGTTGCTGGCGTCGCGATTGTCTACGCGGCGCTTCAACTGAGGAAACAGAGCGCGCTGGCGCGGCTCCC